>Ga0181526_10003212_pt1 | contig 13509 bp, 11 predicted proteins | sample PEATcosm2014_Bin_35_FD_119750 | JGI IMG/M metagenome (GOLD analysis project Ga0181526, IMG submission 119750) | Peatland microbial communities from MTU Mesocosm Facility, Houghton, MI, USA - PEATcosm2014_Bin06_30_metaG | ecosystem: Environmental > Terrestrial > Soil > Wetlands > Peat | place...
GACCAGTAATAGCCAGTGGTTGGCTAAACAGTAATGGAACTTGAGACGGAAGGTAAGGGGGGGCGCAATCAAGAAAAACAAGCCGGCCGTCAATACACCTAAGAAGTTTGCACCCAGGAGAAGGCGAAATAATCTTAGGGCGACGAAGAACTGCAGTGCGCAAGTTAAGACTGCTTCGATGCCGAAATACTGAAAAGGCTCCGGCAGCAGGGGGGATAACACCTTGAACGGAAGCGCCATCCAGGGGTTAACGTCGACCAAGGCGACCGAGTCGCCGACCGGATATCCAAACCGGTTGGTATACATCAGAGGCCAATGCCAATGCGGATCCTGCCGAAGCAGCTCCCATCCGATGTAGTGTTGCGCGCCATCCTCTCCCAGCCAGTCGATATTGCGCGGGTTAAGCGGTTCGCGACCCATAACGAGAAGAGCGTAGGTGAAGCCAACGACCAGGGAGACGGCCAACTGCAGCCAAATGGAATCGAGCCAGGTAAAACGGCCGTTTGCCGGCGCGTTGGCGGAAGGAGCGGCGGAAGGAAGAGTAGCGACACTGCCAGGCAAGCTGGATATCCGCGAGGTTTCCTGAGTGAGGTTGGTGGTGTAGCGATTCAACGGACGCCAATTCATCATTGCAGATACACCACTTCTACTGGTTTGGAAAGCCGGGTCTCAACGTCAAAGCCAGCCTGCCTCATCGTGTCCAAGACCTCAGGGCGGGGCTTGATTAGTGCTGTTTGCCGCGCATGTTCGCGGAGCTGGTCCGGCTGCCAGAACTGCAGCGGATAATATTGCGACAAGAGCAGCTCAACCCGCTGATGGAGATACGGGTCGGGTGATGAGTGGGTCGAACTGGTTTCCTGGCCGAGATGGGAAGGGAGAAGCAGAATGCACGCGTCCGGGTGCTGGGAATAATACTGGACTTCGAGGAATTGAAAAGGGTCGGAAAATAAAACGAATCGCTTGCCGTCGCTGTTCAAAAGACTTTCCAAGTTGAGGATATCCCTGGTTCCGGGAGTCTCGACCGATTCCGGGTGACGTACTATTTGCACCTGTTTCACCACTCCCCATGTGGCGAGAAGGAGAAAGATTCCAAGCGAGACTAGCTGGGCGTTACGGAAGTGTCGCCCGATACAAGCGGAGAGCGCTACTGCCACGCCGGGCACGATTCCAAGGAAATAGCGAACCGCGAAGGCATTTGTCTTTAGCTCCGCCGCAACGAAGCCGACCAGCGGTACGCAAAGAAATAACCACCCGATGGCTTCGCCGGATTGCATTGGCAGTAAGGCGACAACGTTGTCTTTCCGGTCGACTAAGACAATCCAAACTATGGCCAGGGCGAGGACGAAAGATCCGCCAACAAAAATGCGGGAGTAGATATCCATGAGCTCGGACAGGGAGGGATGGCTCCAAAACCCCGTCGAAAACTTGCGGGAGAAAGACAGGATGAAATGCGATAGAAGCACCGCGGGCAGTCCGACTCCGATAATCCCGGCAATCAGCATTGCGGAGGGAGGCTGCCACGGTTTCCAGCGCGAAAGTTCCCACAACGCAAACGGCACCAGCAACAGCACTGCATAATAGTGAAAGCTGACGCCGAGAAATAGTACAGCCCCGAAAAGTACCGGCCGCCACTTGTTGCCCGGCCGGACGCTCACCCAAACCCACAGCGCCAGGGCAGCAAACATCACATAGATTGCGTAGGACCGCGCCTCGAAGCCTTCGCCAGCGAGCGGGGCGGCCGCTATGGCGAGGGCAATCAATCCGTGCAACCCGTCGGTGAGGCGACGGGCACAATCGAATGTTATGAGGAGTGTGGCAACCATTGCCAAGGTGGAAGGAAGTCTTATAGCGACTTCGCGGTCCCCGAACAACTTGTCAAAAGCCCTGACGACGATGTAGTAGGCAGGAGGCAAAGAGTCTACGCCATGGCTGAGCGCCGAAAGGAGGGTCGTCCAATCGGCCAGCCGGGCCAGGTGAACGGTAACGACTTCGTCGAACCAGAGGAGCCGATGAGACGAGATATATAAGCTGGTGGCGAGGAAGAAAGCGGCTAGAGAGATAGCGACAGCGAAGCTGGCAATGTTACCGGCGCGGGCCGATGGCGTTGTCTCCACCGCGTCCGCACCCTGGGACACTCTTTGGGTTATCGTCTGTACCGCCATCGTTACGTGGTGATCCTACCGGGACGGACGCAAGATCCGGCCTCAAGCAAAGAAGCAGAGACCGTTAACGTTGAAGCCTCTTCATCAGCTTGATTACGGTCCCCAGTGAAGTTAACGGTGGTATATTGCCAATCGATCAGGAGATTGCAATGGAGGCACCAATTCGCAGCCGACCCACTGAGCTTTCCGGACCTCTGGCCAAACACGCCGAGATCCTTGTGTGCCCAATCTGTGGCGGCGGTCTCGATCTCACGGGCGAAGCCATACGCTGTCTGTCTTGCGCGAAGACGTTTTCCAGCGAAGATGGCATTCCGCAGCTGTTCTGGCTGAACGACTGGCCGGCTGACAAGCCGGATGTGACCGAGGTGATGAGGTCGTTCTATGAAAAAACTCCTTTTCCCAACTATGACGAGCTGGATTCCAGCGCGACCCTGAGGGAGAAGGCGATCCAGGGCCTGTTTGCGCGCCTCGTGGATGAGCAGATTCCTTTCGGATCGATGATCCTGGAGGCGGGGTGCGGCACGGGCCAGCTCAGCAATTTTCTAGGTTCAGCATGGGGCCGGACGGTCATCGCAGCAGATGCTTGTATGAATTCACTCAGGCTGGCAGAAGGATTTCGAGCTGCGAATCAAATCAAGAATGTCGCCTTCCTGCAGATGAACCTGTTCCGTCCGGTGTTCAAACCGGAGAGCTTTGACTTCGTCATCTGTAACGGCGTGCTGCATCATACCAGCGATCCCTTTCTAGGTTTTCAAACGATTGCAAAGCTGGTGAAACCGGGAGGAGTAATTCTGATTGGGCTTTACAACAGATATAGCCGACTGGTTACCGATTTTGTCCGGCTGATGCTCCGGATATCGGGGGATCGCGTTCGATTCCTGGACCCGCGCTTGCGGGACAAGAACGCCGACAAAGTGAGGCAGCACACTTGGTTCATGGATCGCTTTAAGAATCCGCATGAATCGAAACACACGATCGCCGAAGTGCAAGACTGGTTCGAGGTGTCGGGATTCGAATTTCTGAACAGTATTCCGAAGGCAAGTGGCCAGTCTTTTTCGGTGTTGGAGAAGCTATTCGAGCCGCATCCGAAGGGCAGCAAGGTGGAGCAGTTTACGGTTCAGTTGCGTGAGCTTCTGTCGGGGGGACGCGACGGCGGACTGTTTGTGATGATAGGGCGCAAAGTAAAGTAGACTTTGCAGTGACTTCGCGTCTGCTCCTCGGCTGGCCAGCGACGGCTTATTCTGCCTTTAGAACATCGAGTAGATGAAGGGAGCGATCACCGAGCTCTCCGCGAAAATTAACAGTACGGCAAAGACCAACAAGCTCACCAAAATTGGCATCATCCAGCGGCGCTTGTTGCTCCAGAAGAATGAGAACAGTTCTCCGGCTATGCCGAAACGATGAGTTGTAGTCCCGAGGAAGCCCATAAGCATCTCCCTTCCACTGCGGTAAGCGGCTCAACGACAAAACCGCAATTTGATTTCCAAAAATGTCGGGCTGATTGATTTTGACCGTAAGCCTGGAAATAAAATGTTTTTGGGGGAGCCTTCAAATGGCGAAGTTTCCATGGGCTTAGGAACAAAGGGAATACCTGTCCCGAGCTGGCCGACGCGGGTGGCCTACCTTGAAGATGGGAGGAAAATGGGAAAAACATTACCACATCTTCCACCAGAATTTACCCTCCTGTAGTAGGTCGTTCAGGCTTGGTACGGGCGGGTACTTTGACAGGTGGTGTATCCGCCAGACTCTTGATCAGCACGTCGGCCAGCAGAGCATTGCCCGCGGTGTTGTAATGGATGTCTCCAAAGACGAAGTACTTGAGGTACCAGCAACCCGGCTCAAGCCGCGGGCACTGCTCCTTGACCGAAAAGACAGCCGGAAAGAGAGAGACAAAGCGTTTGCACTTGCCGTCGCACCACTCGCGCCACATGCGTACCTGCCTGGAGTCCGCAGTGTCGTGTACGACCTGTGCCGGATGAGGATAAACGACGACGCTGATGGGAATGTTTCGTTTGGCAAGCTCCTGCCAAAGGCGATCCATCTTCGCCTTCTCCCGCGCGATGCCACCTTCTACCCCAAGCGGCGCATAGCCGTCATAGTATGAGTCCGCTTCGTTTACCTTGCGATAAGTCCACGCGCCCCGCTCCATGTCAAAGGCATCTCCCAGTGCTCCCGTCGTGAGGTGATAAAAGCCGTGACCGACAAGCGTCCGCTCCAACCACCGGAGACAGTAGTTGGTAATCATGAGTTGTCCGGCAATACGCATGCGCGTCTTGGCCCACCAGGAAACTCTGAAGCTTTCTTGCTCGGGACCGCGTACTGCGCCGGAAGCGTCGGCGTCGCGGTAGAAGGTGGCTTCATCCTGGACATCGGAGATGTCGATGAAGACCATGACCTCGTCGATGTCGACTCTGGCCGCGAGGACCATGCGGGTCACGTTGAAGTAATTGGATGGGGAGTAGCTGGCCACGCCTCCATTAAGGAAATCGTATTGTGGGAAGTGGTCTGCGATTCTGCCGACATAGCTGTTGTGCCAGGCGAGCTTGCCTTCGGTCATCGAATCGCCCAGCATGAGAATGCGAGGACGGGGATCGGCGAGAGGAACCTGCCTGATGCTGTCGTCCCGAAACCCGAGGCTGTTGGTAGAAAACTCATAGGAATCGCCGCCCCAGCGGTAGACGGCGGTGCAATTGGGCTTGAACGCGTGATGACGCACGGGGTCATGGACCCCGCAATTTATCAGCTTCTCGCGTGATGCCGACCGGCGAATCGCTGCACTGCGGACCAAGTCGAGGGAGAGAAACGCCGCCAGGCCCAGAACGAGTCCTACCCAGGGCAGTGCGCGATTGATGAGGCGTCTGCGCCTTTGATACTCCGAAGCTAAGTCCGCTTCTGTCGGGCAGGTCTGAATCTGAGTCTGAGTCATTACGCTTTCTCAGGGAATGGCGCCGCGGAGGTTGCACAGGCGGCGATTCGAAAACTATATTCGTATCGAGCCCGCAGCGAGGTATACTCCGCGTTCTAGAAAACTAGGCAGAAGCGCTGGCTCAATCGCTTCGCCTGCAAGACGCACTCTATGAGTACCGCCGCGGGTGGTCACACCAACGAATCGCATTCCTCGCCAGGTGGCGTTGGCGCGGGTCCTCGCGTTTTCTTGTGTGCAGCGGTTGCGATCATCGTTGTAATTACCGCCGTACGCACCTGGACTTGGTGGCGGAATGATGCCGGGATAAGCTTTGCTTCGGGGGTGATGATCACCATGGGTGCAGACCTTAACCATGGAGTTTTCTATCGTCCACTGTTCGGGCCGGCTGGATACGGGGGCACTCGATATGTCCCATTGTATTTTTGCTTGCATGCGCTGCTTCTCAAGCTGGGTATGCCGGTGCTGGTTGGCGCTTACTTGCTCTCTACGGCGGCAATTATTTTATTGATCTTGGGAACCTTTCGCCTACTCATAGAACTCGGAGTGGAACCCTGGTTGGCTGCGTGTTCGGCGCTGATGTTGTTAGCGGCCAGCTCGGTACAGTTGTCGCTGACCACTCCTCAAGCGGATGGATTAGCAGCTGCCCTCAATGTCTGGGGGTTGGCGGCGATTGCTTCGCGACCGCGCAGCAGCCGGAATATCCTGATCGCGTCGCTGCTGTTCACGCTGGCGTGGTCGGCAAAGGTCACCACCGTGTTTGGATTGGCCGCCGCTTTCATCTGGCTGATTGCCACCGGCTACAAGCGGGTGGCTTGGAAGCTGGCGGCGGAAACGACCTGCGGTTATGCGATGGTCGCCGGAGCGATAATAGTCGCCAGCCGCGGGCGAGTAGTGGACATCTTCAGGGCCTGTGCCGCCGGGGGCGCCGACTGGAAGTTCGCTCTCACCGGCCCGCTGCGGATGGCGTCGATGGCAGTCTATACCGATCCCGTTTTGGTTGTGTTTGCGGTCCTTGCGGTGTTGGTACTTGTGTTCCTGATATTCGCCTCGAACGTTTTGCAGAACCTGCCCGCATTGTTCCTGATAGCCACCTTGGCGATTACCATAATTATTTTCGGCTCTCCGGGAACCGCTGGAAATCATTTGCTCGACCTGCAAGTTGCCTCGGTGATTCTGCTGGCTATCTGGGTGGCGAATGCTGCCTTTCCGATGCGAAAGCAACTTGGAGTCTGTGCCCTCGCATTGTTGATCGTGGTGGCTGCAATACATCTCTTGCGCCATGTTCAGACTTGGAGCCGGTGGTACCATCCGCATCAATTCCACCGCGTTGTTGAGGCCGTCGGGCCTACGAATAAACCTATCCTGGCAGAAAATGCGGTCATTCCAGTAATCGCCGGGCAGCAGCCCTATGTAATAGATCCCTGGATGGTGCAGCTCTTGCGGACTCATATCCAGGGATTTCAAGAGCCGCTGCTGGAAAAATTGCGCAATCAGGACTTCAGCGCGGTGGTGTTGACGACCGGTAGCATCGCGGAGAACGGGGCACAGTGGTGGTTCGACAACAATGCCTTCGGACCGGGATTCGTTGCCGCGCTCAATGATCATTACAGGTTCGCGCAAGTTATCGATAACGATTGGATTTACCTTCCAAAAAACGAAACTACTCGGCAAGAACCAAACTAAGTAATCTTCGCCCCGGCGACATTCCAAGCTCTACGTCGGGCGTTTGATATGCTCAACATCCACAAAAGAAGGACGAGGCAGACTGCACTAATTACCATGCCAACGGTCTGGTCGCGAGTCCCCCGGTACAGGAGCTGCACGTGGCTGTGGCCGGATGGGAGGTGCAGAAGTGGCGCGCCACGTCCGTCGGTAGCGACCGAGGTGACCGGATTGCCATCGATGTAGGCGAACCATCCCGGATACCAGAATAAGCGGACGCGAATCCAGGTCGGTTGCGGTGTATCCACATCGAAGTCTCGCGTCTCGGCCGACCAGCGAGTGATAGCAATGTTAGCAAGGCTTGCGGCTGCGGCCGGCGAGGTGACGTCGTGATGAGGCAGGGATGGGTCAGTTGCTTCGGGGCCGACCGCCAGCACGCGGGGTTCGCCCGGCTTGAGGAAATAGGGAATCCCAAATTCGTCGATCTTGACGTCGCGAGGGAGAACAAAGGGCCACGCGAGATAGCCTCGTCCGGCCGAGATCGAGTTTCTGAGCGACGACATCAGGACGTCGGCCTTAAGGTCGATCATCACGGTAAAGGCGGCGAGGGTGACGAGGCCAAGAGCGCAGACTCCGGCTGCGAACAGCAAAGCCTTACGTGAATGTTGTACTCCGGCGGCGATAAAGAACGATAGGGCCAGACCCATGGGACCGAGCCATCGCCACGGGAACTGAACATAGACGAGTGTGGGGGCCGTCCGCCAGAGCGCGGCCGAAATAGGAAGCACCATCAGAATAGAGACGGCGAAAATTGCGGTGAATGCCCAGAATGCGTCACGCTGTTTCATCCTGCGGCAAAGGAGCCAGGCTATGCAGCCGAGAACGATTTGCGCGACTTCGACACCTGCCAGAGTCAATCCAAAGTGCCCGTCGCGGAGGGTGCTGAGCCGCACGAAATGGGCTGCCGGTGGCACAACGCTGTGCACGGAGGCAACTACCCAAGGCTTCTCGAACCATGCGGGAAGCAGGAAAAATGCCGCCAATCCCGCGCCCAGAGCGATAGCCAGAACGAACTTTGCGAGGGGCTGGATGGCCGATTTCCGCGCCCGTGTCAAGACCAATGCGAAGGCAAGCGCGGCGTAAGCCGACACGACGGTGAGAGGAACGTTGGTAAGCGCGATAGCAGCAAAGAGAACGGCTGCGATGGCAATTCTGCGTGCGCCCGGCTCGCTGAAACGGTAGACGGCGAGCAACAGCAGGGGAAGAGCGACGCTGACCAGCAACTCCGCCAACGAACAACGCGCGTGAACCTCGAGGAGTTGATAGGGGTTGAGAACGTAGACTACAGCTCCAACAAGAGCGGCGCGAGGACCGAAGAAATGACGGCATAGATGGTAAAAGCTGAAGCCCGCCAACAGGACAACTATCCATACATAGACGCCGAGCGCCAGGTGAAACGATAGGAGCAGGGTAAGGATACCGCCCAGATAGAGAGAAAGCGGAGGATAGAAAAGGAAAGCGGGCTCGCCATACCCGTAGTACGCCAGCGGCGCCCACCGGGGATGCAGAATTCCTTCGCGGAAGAGGCCTGCCATCTCAAGCCACCAGCTCATATGAAAGCCGGTGTCGTGTCCCACAGTGTAGCCGCGCAGCAGATAGGGTGCGATGGCAATGGTGGCCACGGTCAGCATGGTAGCCCAGAGGGCCTTGCTGGAGAGCGAGAAATGCTCTCCCCAGACTCCCTCGCCTGTTGTGCGCGAAGGAGTGCCGACCGTCTGCGGATCAACGCCGATCTCGGGAGCCTCAGTGAAATTCATACCCATACTGTGGATGAACAATTCCAGACAACGAAATCAGTTTGTGGTAGCTTATGCGAGCATGGAGCACGAAACCCTGCCGATGAGCGCCGCCGAAAGACCTTTGCGGGCGCGCGCGCACATGATCGCCGCCATAACCGGCTTGACTGCCATCATTTGGTTCATGCTGCTCTCCGGATGGATGAAAGCAACGCCGGGCTCGGTGATGACCAAGCGGCAGAACGTTCTGTTTAATTCCGATTCCAGTATCTGGCTCGACCGAATGATTGGTAACGCGAGGTCGCCGGAGCAGCTCATCCACCCATTGGAAATAATCCTGTGGCGGCCGCCGTGCCGCGCGCTGCAGCATTTGCTGGAACTTTTCGTGCCGGCGGATGAAGCCGGTATCTTGGCCGCAAGATTACTGGTAGCTCTGATCCACGGACTAGGCGTGGGCTTTCTAGCATTGCTTGCGCTCAGGATTGGCATCAAGCTTCCGAAGTATATCTTGCTGTTCATTGTTTACTTATTATTTACTTCTAACTGCACGGCGGCTTTGCCAGAGCATTTTGGTATCTCGAACGGCCTGCTTTCCATTACCTTTGTAGTTCCTATCTTGCTGGCCACCTTCGAGATGAGAACAGCATTTCTGGCTGTCATGGTTATTCTCTGCGGTGGAACCACCATCACGAATGCGTTATACCCGCTAGCCGCTCTCGTACAGTATTCCTTCAGGTCCGTGCGTGCGCGGGTCGCGATTGTCGCAGTCGCGATTCCAGTAGGACTGGGTGGATTTCTTTTTCTTTACACCAAGAGTTACACCATGCACCACTTCGTGAGTGCCTATGCGACGTTTCGGTTGCTGCATGATCCTTTGCGGGCATGCGTTTACGCCATCTATACCGTGATTTGTCCGGCGGTCGGGCCGACGCCGCGCGTCATGCGAGAGCCGGGATGGGACATGGTGAGCTATGAACCGGCGCATGATGTATTGCGACTAAGTTATTACCTGGGGATCCAGGCGATTGGTGCGATTGCCTGGCTCGTTCTGCTGGTGAGGTCCGTTTTCAAGGGTCTTAATGACGAACGCACACGGCTCTATGTGTGGTTGCCACTGGGGTGGATCTTGTTTAGTGCTGTCTTTCATAATATCTGGGGGGATGAGCTACTGTTGTTTTCTCCGCACTGGTCCTGGGCACTGATGGCGCTGGTTATTCTGGGAGCGCGCGATCTTTCGCTTAAGTTCATGACCGCTGTTTTTGTTCCGATTGTAGTGAGCCAGATTTATACGCTGTTTACGATCAAGAGCGCATTGGAAACCATCACTCGTTAACAACACACAATAAAGTTGATCGGTCAGCGGACACTGGCGGCCTTCTCTAAAGGCTTGGTTTGGGTTAGCGGCGGAATTTGTGGTATGTGTTGAAAGCGATAGCTCACGATCATGAAGATCATTCGCAGCCCGAGCCGAAATGCTTTCCAGGTGGTTCCCGTTATTTTTGATGTTCCAGTGCGCGGCTGGTAGTGGACCGGAATCTCGACACAACTGAGCTTGGTGCGAATTGCCAGTATCATCAGCTCGGGCGAAAAGTGACTTAGACCGACGGTAAACATCGGATCCAGGTACTCAATGGCCCGGCGGCGAAGGAACTTATAGGTGCAACCTACATCTGTCAGGCAAGGACCGTTGTGGAGATACTCGAGTAGCTTGGCAACAGCGCAGTTGCCATAGCGTAGGAATGGCCCCATATTCGAGCCTTCCCAGATGCAGGATTTAGAAGTACGGGTGCCGAATACGACGTCGAATTCTCCAGCATAGGCCAGAAATTTATAGATATCCTCGGCGCGAAACGTACAGTCCGACTCGACAATGATGACGTAATCGGAGTTGGCCGCCCGCAGCGCGGCTTGGGAAGCATGCCCATAACCTCGGCGAGGTTCGTTCACCACCATGGCTCCAGCCGCGGCAGCTAGCTCGGCGGTATTGTCGCTGCTGTTGTTGTCGGCGACAATCACCTGGTCAACCTCAGGGATACTGAGGAACGACCGCACGACCGAGGCAATACCTTTTGCCTCATTGTAAGCCGGCATGACGACACTTACGGTCTTGGCGTTGTACATAGTACCCTCCAGGATGGAGGTAGTTCCCGTTCTATTTCCACGTTGTCGAAAGGCTTGCCGGTTCGGGACCCTACCTGTTTTACCCAACCGGCCATTCCTTGCAGTCCATCGCTCAGGGTCACGGCGGCGTCGGCGCCCAAGATCTTTCTGGCTTTGGTATGGTCGCTGAAAGCCTGCAATACCTCATTCCTTGCGGGAAGATGGGCGACACCAGTATTCCTACCCATAGCTGCCTGTACTTCAGCCGCCAGATCGTTTACCGAGTAAGGGATGTCGGCCCCGACGTTGAAGATCTGGTTGTAGGCGGCGGGATAAGTGACAGACTGAGCGATGACCGGGGCAACGTCCGCAATATGGGTGAATGCCCTGGTCTGACTACCGTCGCCGAAGATGGAACAAGGCAAGTCTTGTAGGATTTGATTCATGAAAATGCCGATTACATTACGGTAGGGATCCCCGATATTCTGGCGTTCGCCATAAACATTGTGTGGGCGAAAGATAATGTAGTTCAGCCCGAACATGTGCTGGGCAGCCATGAGGTCAAGCTCGACGGCATACTTGGATATCCCGTACGGATCTTCCGGCTGGGGAGCCATGGATTCCTGCATGGGAGTCCGTCCCGAACCATACACCGCGATGCTGGAGGTAAACACGAAACAGCGGCATTGATGGCGGATCGCATTGTTGATCAGATTCATGCTACCCAGAAGGTTGTTGGTGTAGTTATAGCTTCGGATAAAGTGGCTCAGACCTTCGGCGGCGTAGGCGGCGATATGGTAGACGTAGTCGATGGAATGCGCGGCGAACAACTCGTCAACCAGGCTGGCGTCGGTTACTGATCCCTCAATCAAGGTCGCGGCCGGATTGACATTATCCCGAAATCCGCCGGAGAGGTCATCGAGCACCAGGACCTCGTGACCCGTGGCAAGCAGGGAGTCCACTACGTGGCTACCGATGAAGCCAGCCCCGCCGGTAACTAGCGAAGTCGTACCTGGTATGCCTGAAGAAAATAGCGATTCGCGGTTTGGAGTTTCGTCTGTCACTGAGGATGCACCTTAAGAATGTTGAGTGGAGGTTATGCCGGCGACTGGCTAGAGGGTTGACGACGCGCCTTGCGCCGATGCCTTGGCTGCTCGTACTTCGGCTGCGACAGGGCTGTGGTGACCTTCGGTAGCGTGAGCGGAGCCGGGAACCAGCGGCGGTTCCGCATAAGCCGGACGCCGCACTCCGATTTCAGCCGGAGCGGCTGATTTTTCCTGCTCTTCCTCGTGATACTCAGCTTCGGTGTTGATGGCCCACAGGTCATAGTTGGCGCCCAGGATATTCCGGGCGGCACACATGGCCGTCATCATGGAATGATCCTGGTTGTTGTACTTGTGCATGCCGTTACGGCCGACGAGCTGAAGATTGGGTAAGGTGGCCTCAAGATAGCGACGAATAGTCGTTACCTGCCGCACCCAGTCGTTGCTATACATGGGATACGCCTTGGGCATACGCACGACTGCGCCGTCTTCGATATCCTCGGCTTTGGCCAGGCCGAGCTCTGCAATTTCCCTGGTTGCCAGCTCGATTAGCTTGCCGTCGGGGCTTGCCCAGAGGTCATCGTTCTCGAACACGAAGTATTCCATGCCCAGACAGGTCTTATTCGGATCGGGCACCATGGCGGGCGACCAGTTCTTGAAATTCTGGATTCGTCCCACGCGCACGCCGGGCTCGTGAATGTAGATCCAATTGTCGGGCATCAAGTCTTTGCGGTTAATGATCAGACTAACAATAAGAAAATCGCGGTAGCGGAGCCGGTTAGCCGCCTGAGCGACTTCTTGAGGAGGCGGCGGATCGAGCGCATTGATCAGCTCGCGGATAGGCATTGAACTGATGAAGTGGGTGCCGCTATGCCGTTCGGCGCCGCTTGTACCAGGTGTTTCCAGGTAAAGGACTTTGGTCTTGTCGTGAACGATCCGCGTAACCGGTTTTTGCATCAGCACCGGATAGCCTTGTTGCTGGAGGCGGCCCGCTAACGTCTCCCACATCTGTCCCGGACCGCGCTCGGGGTAATGGAAGCTATTGATCAGCGTCTTGACAGAAGTTTTCTGCTGCTTGAAAAGAGCGTTGCGAATCGCCGTGGTCAGCGATAGTCCCTGGATTCGTTGCGCTGCCCATTCGGCGCGAATTTCTGTACACGGAACTCCCCAAACCTTTTCTGTGTAAGTCTTGAAGAATATTTCATAGAGGCGCTTGCCAAACCGGTTGCTTACCCATTGTTCGAGATTCTGTTCATTGTGGTAATAGACCAGCCGTGACCGTAGATAGCTGAAGACGATGCGGACTGTTTCTACCGGTCCCAGGCCGAAGAGAGCGTTCCTGGCCTTCAGCGGATAGTAAAAGAACTTTTTGCGATAGAAAATCCTCGAGAGACGGGGGCGATCAAGGAACTTGTCAGCCAGGACTTCTTTCCAGACCTGATTGACTTCGGCCCATTTGGTGAAGAAGCGGTGACCGCCGATATCGAATAAATAGCCTTTGTAATTCACTGTTCTGGATATGCCGCCGACGATATTGTCGGCTTCCAGGACCACGGCAGGGACGTTGTGCTTCGACAGCTCATAAGCCGCTGTCAGCCCAGCTGGACCGGCGCCAATGATTACAACCTTACGTTGCTCCGGGGCGGCGAGTGGCATTGAATCGTCCTTTAGGGGAACTATTCCTTGGCTAGCAAAACGAGAGGCAAGATGTCGCGGTAAGAAGAAATCTGATTAAGTCAGTTCGGATGGTTCAGGGGCTAAAGCCCACACCATGGTTGCCCGTATCGGCACGTCTGAAGACGTGCCCTGATACAAAGCGA
>Ga0181526_10003213_pt1 | contig 13506 bp, 9 predicted proteins | sample PEATcosm2014_Bin_35_FD_119750 | JGI IMG/M metagenome (GOLD analysis project Ga0181526, IMG submission 119750) | Peatland microbial communities from MTU Mesocosm Facility, Houghton, MI, USA - PEATcosm2014_Bin06_30_metaG | ecosystem: Environmental > Terrestrial > Soil > Wetlands > Peat | place...
GCCCCGCTGCGCTCAGCCGCACTCCATTGATTTGGCGAGAAACATGTCTGATTTATGCGAAATCTGCGATTTGCGAGCGAAGCACCTCCACTCGTACATAACCGGCGGGTAATGTACGGATTGGCCACCATGCACTCGGAACCAAGATCGGTCTGAGCCAGCGCGACTAGAATCAGTTCCACAAGCCAAAACAGAATCATGGGCGATTTCAGCAAACCCGCATTCACTTCAAGAGATCGCCATCCTGAAATCAATGCTATTGGCTTGCTCTCGGTGATAGCAGTATTGCTGTCGTTCGCATGCGTTGGCTGGCCGCTCGCGAAGCGCCAAGGATGGCTTGGTCGCGAGGTGGAATGTCCCCCAATCCCTCTGAGCAATCGCGTGATGTTGCACAGAGTAGGGGGATGACGCCTCGATTTCCCGGCCTGATCAGATTGCACGCCTGACCGCCTTCGCCAACGCCTATTGCAGTTGCACGAATCCGACGACGTACACGATCCCAGCGCCGAGGACCGAGATCGTGTTCTATCGAGACTCGCACATCCTTGGATCCCTCGGAGCTGGATCGAACTTCTTCTTCGTTGCTTGTGACAAAGGGCGTGGCGTGCGATCAGCAACGTCAAGTGAGCTTGCGGAGTTTTTCCAGGCTAATCGATGCGGCCCAGTAGGTGTGCGCGTGCTGACGAATAAACCGTCTACCCGGAAACTGCACCGTTTGTGTAGAGTCGAGATGTAGCGCGGTGGGTTAGGTCTGGCCTATCTGTTTCCGGCTCTTTCGTCTGCCGGTGCCTCATTATCCGGACCATACTCCGTTTCCACATCCCGCTCATCGAACCGGACGTGCAGTTTTCCCGCATCCGGCTCTCGGAGGAAACATCACGAGTTCGCACACGAAAAGCTGCGCTTCCGCTGAGTAAGCCGGACAAGCCCAAACGTGGTGTGCAGGCTCTCGGGAGGAAACTTCCCAAACGCCGGCCATGACACTTTGTGCTTTATGCACAGCCACTGACGCAGCCGTTTACAGGCATGTTGTTCGATCGCCCGATAGGCTTTGCTGGCTGAACCCAGGCAGAAGTAATTCGCCCAACCGATCATCATCTGATTGAGCTTTCTTACTACCGTCTCGTGATCCAACTGGGTTCGGTTGCGTTTGGTTTCGTCACTGATCGCACGACAGATGCGGATCACCCGCTTCTTGGACGGTGCCGAACCCAGATGGGCGCGCCCCGTCATCGGCGAGTAGTAACGGCCAAACGTGTACCCTAGAAAATCGAACTTCTCTTCCGGCAGCTTCGCGACCCGTGTCTTGGTTTCATTTACCGTCAGCTTCAGCTTTGTCATCATGACCCGCATCGCGGCCAGAGCTTGATCAGCTCCGCCTCGACAACAGATCACGAGGTCATCGGCATAGTTTCAGTCACCCCCTCCAGATTACTTAGAAACGAGGCGATAAACTCGACAATTGGCTTTGCCGAACGGCCAGTCAGATGATTGAAGTCGTCGCTTTGTATCTCCATTGCACCATGAGACACGCCACGTTCGATCTCCACCAAGAGCGACGCCAGCGGGACAGGAACCCCCGATGAGATCAAGTGCGACTGAAACTCTTCCGCGGAGACGGACATCGCGACAACCTCTCTACCCAGCAATCCGCTGGCGGCATGCGCAAGTTCCTCGGTGTTTATCAAGCTCGGACCCGTAATGTTTAAGACCCGCCTGCCTTGAAACCTGCCGGACAGGGCGGCAGCGGCAGCGGCGGCACAGTCCCCCCGCGCGACATAGGCAACTCGACCTCGGTCGGATGCTGAGACAATGCAGCCGTCGGATGCGGCACCGGCCAGCGCCCTACTCACCATTTCCGCATAGAAGGAGTTTCGCAGGATGGTGTATCCTAACCCGCTTTCCTCGAGCATCATCTCGGTTGCCGCGTGATCCGCTGTGAGAAATCCTAAGTGTGAGTTGTGAGGCTTCAGAAATGATGTGTACACAACATGTTCCGCACCAACCACTTTGGCTGCTGTTATCGCGTTGTGATGCTGTTTTACACGTCTTCCGGGAACTTCGAAGCTATTCGTGCTTATCAGCAGGATGCGCTTGGCCCCTACGAATGCAGGGATAACGCTGCTCAGGTCATCAAAGTCAGCGAAACGAAGATCAACGCCGAGGTCAGCGAAGTCCTTTCGCCTGCCTGGTGTGCGCGTCGTTACGATGATCGGACCATTATGTTGTTCAAGCAGAATCTCAATGACGCGACGGCCGACTTGGCCGGAGGCGCCGCATACGAGGATGGGAAAATGGGTCATTGACTCGTCGCTCCTACGCCGGAGAATCAACTTCGGCGCTCTACTGGACATCTCATGGATTTTGTTCACGGCAGGGCTCCCCCGGTCGGCGCGTCCTTCGCGATGGAAAGGCCGAGCATAAGGGCAAGGAGTGTCTGGTAGTGAATTGGGCGAACTTCTAGGCGATCAAACCGAACGTTTGGGCAGCACTCCTGGAGTGCTGCTCAAGAACGGTGACCGGCGCAAGCCCTGTTCGAAGGCGAGATGTGTTGAACTAGTCGAAGACGATGATCAAGTATCGATCTTCCCATGACTCGCGAAAGCGGGTCAAGCTCGAAAGGCACGGTCCAGTTCGCAAGCTCCGGGAGTGTCACCCGCCATACTGAAGTGACCCCAAAAACAGCAAAACGGCGGTTATCTCCGGATCGACCACAACCCGCCCGGAACGAGTTAATGACGCGTTGGGGCAGCACTGAAAGTGCAACAATTCTAGATATGCAGGTGCACATCGACGGGCAAAATCTCATTGCCAAGGGTTAGCTTGTGGTGCCGCACGTCAAATGGGGCCTGAAAGACCCAAACATCTTTATTTTCCAGGTAGCCAAAGAGGTTCACATCGATCTGAACCTTCTCGGCACGGTTTCACCGGCCGCCTGAAATCGAACTTCGCCAAGGTTGGGAGATCAGCATCGACATATAGACTTTGAGGCAAACGGGAATATGCTTTATCGTTAGCAGTGCTTTCAGTCAGATCATTTGTACAACTCTTCTGTAGAGCAAGGGTGGAACTGGCTCGAATACCTCGGAGGCTGCGGATGCTCGAAAAAGCAGTTTTTCGCGCACTCCCTTTTGGCGTGCCGATGGGACTGGTGGCCTGCGCATTTATCGCAAGCTCAGGAGCAGCAACAGCGCCCCACTCTCCAATCGGCAATGGGCGTGTGCACGTGCTGTTGCAGGATTCAGACGGCAAGAACATAGCTCAGGCCCAGGCTGAGTCAGGTAAGTCAAACTCTGTCGTTTTGCTTGTGGACAGGGCGTACAAGCCCGGCGACCGAATCGTGTTCGGCGGGGTAAAGTGGATGGCGGTGAGTTTGGATAGTACGATCCCGGAATGCTTTGTGTTTGCGCCACACGCTGCGTCTGAAGACGCTTCCTACGAGATTCCCTGGGGACGCGAAGAAAAAGAAACCGGAAGCGCCTATGATCCGGCAAGCTTCGCCGGGACAGCGCATCGCATTTCTCTTCGTGCCCTGAACAAGCGCGAGATCTCGGCATATCGCAACCTTGCGGTCAATCCATGCGACTTGATGCGTAAAGACGACGCCTTCGTCCAGTTCTATCCTCATGCGAGTTCCAACAGTGTTTCTAGAGGCCTGTTCGACTTTGAAGCTCGCAATGCTATCGATGGGCGCAACCTCAACGGACATCACGGCGTCTGGCCGTATCAGTCGTGGGGTCCGCAATTGCGCACAGATATCTGGTGGAAGCTGGATTTCGGCAGGCCTGTGCGTGTAAACAAAGTTCGGCTGATGGTGCGCGCGGATTTCCCCCACGACAGCTATTGGAAGAAAGCCGACCTGGAGTTCTCCGACGGAAGCCGCGTTCCCCTGCAGATCAGTTCTTCGCCCGCTTTTCAGGAGTTCTCATTCCCCTCTCGGCGTGTGGAGTGGGTACGCATCGCGACCGTGGTTCCTGCTGACCCAGGCAAGTGGTGCAGCCTGGTTGAAGTGGAAGCATGGGGCAAAGAGGCACGCTAGATTTGCAAGTTTCGCAAACAGAATCGCTAACTCGACGGCGAACGGGAAGCTCCTAATGAACCTAATTTTAGTGACAGGTGCAACGGGCAAGGTGGGTAGCAATTTCGTACGCCGGATTCTGAACGACCCGGCTCACGAGCGCACAACTATTCGCGCCCTGTGTCACAATCGGCAGCCCGAGCCGCATGCACGCATAGAGGTCGTGAGTGGAACCATCAGCGACCGAGCCGTGGTGCGCCATGCCATGCAGGGCGTCACACACGTCGTCCATTGCGCAACCTGCAAGGAAGCGGAAGACCTGGTTATGGATGTCACGGTGAAAGGTCTCTTCTGGCTGCTCGAAGAGTGCCGCAGCAGCAGCACGTTTCGGCAGTTCGTTCTAATCGGCGGCGATGCCGCTCTCGGACACTTTTTCTACCCCCACCCGGTGCCTGTTACAGAGCAGCAAAAGCACAGTGCGTATCCCGGATGCTACGCGCTCTCGAAGGTGCTTGAAGAGGTGATGCTTGAACAGTACTACGTGCAATACAACCTGAACGGCTGCTGTCTCAGGGCTCCATGGATCATGGAGAAGGATGACTTCAAATACTCGCTCAGCTTTGGCGACGACGTATTTGGTGGGCCTCGCTGGCGAGATTTGGTCGGGCCTGAAGCGGCTGAGGCGTACCAGCAAAGTCAGACGGTTCCTGTGATGCTTGATCCTGACGGCGTGCCGGTGAAGCGAAACTTCGTCCACGTATCGGACCTTGTAGATGCAATGCTGATGGCGCTGGACCATCCCAAGGCACGGCAGCAGACGTTCAACATCTGCATGAATGAGCCGGTGGACTATCGCGAGATGGCAGATTATCTACAGGCCTCGCGCGGACTGCCCAGCGTCGATGTCAAGACGCAGTACCGATCCACATGGCTCGACAATAGCAAGGCCAGATTTCTGCTGGGCTGGAGACCAAAGGATGACTTGCCTCTCCTGATCGAACACGCATGGGCGTTCCAGCGGCCTCAATCTGACCCGCGCATCATCTGGTATCCAGGCTAGGACTGAGTCGGGCGATGACTTCTAGCGTCTCTTAAAGATGTCGAGCGTGGCACCCCGGCGATGCACCTCGATTGCGGTGCCGATGCCGTTTGGGTATTCCATGCGATCAGTTGCTGCCCCAATACTGTCCGGTCCGCTTCAGACTGCGGGAATGATTCTGAACGGTTTACTCTGCTCTACCTCGTCATTTCCGCTCTCGTGCAATTGGCAGGACTAGGACGGGCGGAGCAATTTATTCGTGGTTAGAGATACTAGATTTGTTGTTCTAAATCACTCAGCAGATATATAGATCGCTTGGACTTTAACCACGACGGCGCGACTGACCTGGCGTTCATCGGCGCCGCCTCTGACCGCGGCGATGCGACTGGCCGCGGATTCAACAACGTGGGCAAGCATCGAGAATGAAAGATGGCGTAATCATCACATTTGAGGATGGGAAGAGCGCGTTATATACGTCGGACCACCTGTATGCGATGCTGCCCGACGAAGACGAATTGATGCAAGACACCACTGACGAAGATTAACTCGAATCGCACTCAAGGTCACCTCGGGTCTTTCAGTTCGTAAAGTTGTTCGAGAATCTCGATGTCCGTCTCGGCGTTCATGTCCCAAAGGAAAGCGCGAACCACGAGGAATATAGCACCCTAGCGCGGAGGTGATGCTCCGCTTTCGCGATAGTATCCAATGGCAGACCGACACTAGCGTTGATGGTCGTGTCACCGCTCAAGGGGAAGTAACCCGGGAACGACAAAAACGGGGGTTATTTCTGTGTTGACCACATCCTTCCGTGACCCTTCGATTGAACTGGGTTGTCGTTAAGAGCGGCGATATATTGAATTTGATCGGGAGCAGACACTCCAGTGTAAAGTGAAATTACCCCAAGACAAGAAGACCATGAGCCTCACGCGCGACTGCCAACTCGTCATGTTTCAGGAAAATCCTGGTCACCTTAGACTGACACGATGAACACTCATACGAGCGACACCACCGCTGCCGTTAGCCCATTCAACTCGAGAGGCAGTCTATTTCGCACTGCGGACAAGAGCCTCGCCGCTACCTTTGTGTTGATCACCTCGTTATTCCTGCTGTGGGGCTTTTGTAACGGGATGATTGACATTCTCAACAAGCATTTCCAAGACACGCTGCGAATCACCAAAGAACAGTCGGGACTGGTGCAGGCGGCCAACTATCTCGCGTACTTTTTCATGGCAATACCCGCCGGTCTGATCGCGAAGAGATTTGGGTACAAAGGCGGCATTCTCGTGGGGCTGACGCTGATTGCAACCGGTGCTTTCTGGTTCATTTCGGCCGTCAATATCGGTGCGTATTGGGCGTTCCTACTGGGCTTGTTTATCATCGCTGCGGGTATGACGTGTTTGGAAACGATTGCGAATCCCTATGCGACGGTGCTCGGAGCACCGGAGAGTGGCTCGATACGGATAAACATTGCTCAAACGATCAACGGAGCCGGGTGGATCCTCGGCCCGATTGTGGGTGGACATTTTGTCTTTTCCGGCGGCGACGGTGCCCATACCAACGGCGGCCTTTCCACTCCCTATATAGGCATTGGCATTTTTGTGGTTTTATTGATAGCGGTGTTCGCCAAATGGCGGGTCCCGGATTTGCACACCGAGGACGAGGACCGCGGGGCATCGATGAGACAAACTGCCTTCGCCCTTCAAGAGCGCAATTGGTCGCCATCGCTGCCATTTTGGCGGTGGTTTGCGGACTGCTGTACTTCTTTATCGCTCCGATTCTTGGACTGATATGGACGTTGCTTCACATGGACGAGGGATTGTTCCAGGCGACGAAGCTCTGCCTGCTGGTAGTCGCATATGTCTCCGCGTTCCTTTTGGCTTCCAAGACCTGGGACATGTTCCGGCGCAGGCATTTCACCTTGGGCATTGCCGCTCAGTTTTTCTGCGTCGCCGGGCAAACTGGAATCTTCAGCTTTTGCGTCAATTACATTCTCGAGAATGATCCGGGAGTGACCCGTTTGCAGGCATCTAAATGGCTTGGTGCCATCGGTTTCGTGTTGTTCATGTTGTGGCGATTGTGTGGCAGTGCGGTAATAAGCCAGTTCAAGCCCGAACGCGTGCTAACGATCTATGCGGTTGTCAATGTGGCACTGATCGCGATAGCAATGGGCGGCGGCAAAGCGGGACTGTATGCAATGTTTGGAACGTTTTTCTTCATGTCCGTGATGTTTCCCACTATCTTTGCGCTGGGCATCTGCGGGCTGGGCGATTACACCAAATTGGGTTCGTCGCTCATCGTAATGTCCATTGTCGGAGGCGCAATTGCAGCGCCCTTTATGGGACACATCGCGGATGTGCATTCTATACGAACAGGATTTGTGGTGCCGCTGGTCTGTTTTGCGTTCATCGCTTTCTATGGTTCGACCTGGGCGAGATTCAGCAGGCTGGATTCGTTGCCTAGCGCGAGATAGGGAGACGTTTTGGACTATCGTCGCGTTTGAATAGTGCGCAAATTTCTCTGAGAGCCGGCCGCATCATTCAAGTTAAAGCTGCCGCCATCGACCCGCAAGATTATCCTGCTCTACCGTCCGGCAGACAAGCCTGAGCACGACAAAGAACTCTTTATCGGCCAGTTCAGTCGTGGAGAATCGGCCATGTCCGCTACGAAGGCGGCAAGAAGGGCTGATCCTGCCGTTCCGAGTGGATCACCCTCAACCCGGAAATTGCAAAGTAGTCAACACTCGACGCGACCTGTTAACCGATGTGAAACGTCCGAGTGGTCCACAATACAGGAGTTACGAATTCTGACCCACCACAGCCATCAACGATTCATAGCTTTACGGTGCGCAGTCTCAGCGCATTGGCGATCACTGAAACGGAGCTGAAGCTCATGGCCGCCGCGGCTATCATCGGATTCAGGAGCAGTCCGAAGGCAGGAAACAGCACGCCTGCGGCGAGCGGAACCCCGGCAGCGTTGTAGACGAAAGCGAAGAGCAGGTTCTCACGGATATTGCGCATGGTTGATTTGCTGAGATGCCGGGCGCGGAGAATGCCGCGCAGGTCGCCTCTCAGCAGCGTGATTCCCCCCGCTTCCATTGCCACATCGGCGCCGGTCCCCATGGCGATGCCGATGTCAGCCTGGGCGAGTGCAGGCGCATCGTTCACCCCATCTCCAGCCATCGCGACCACAGAACCCTTTTGCTGACGGTCCCTGACGACATCAGCCTTCCTTTGTGGCAGTACATCGGCCTCAAATTCGATGCCAAGCTTATCCGCGACTGCCTTAGCCGTCGTCGCATTGTCTCCCGTGACCATGATGATTGTTAGACCGGCTGCACGTAGTTCGCGGATCGCGTCCGGCGTGGATTCCTTGATTGGATCGGCGACGCCTACGACTCCAGCCGCTTTGCCATCCACGGCGACCAGCATCACCGTCTGTCCCTCCTTACGCAGAGCTTCAGCCCGATCAAGCAAAAGGCCGGGATCGACGGACAAGTCGCGAAACAACTCCGCATTCCCGACTGCAACCTGCTTCCCGTTGACGGTTCCCTTCACGCCTTTGCCAGTTGTGGAGTTGAATCCAAGCACATCGGACAGGGATAGCTTCTTTGCTTCCGCTCCCTTCACAATGGCGGCGGCCAGAGGATGTTCGCTGGAACGCTCAAGGCTGGCTACGAGCTGCAGCAGATCGCTTTCATTGATGCCTGGCTGGGGAATGACCGCGCTCAGTGTCGGTTTGCCTTCGGTAAGGGTTCCTGTCTTGTCGATGATGAGTGTGTCAACCTTGCCAAATACCTCCAGCGCCTCCGCATTGCGGATGAGGATGCCTGCTCGAGCCCCGCGACCGGTCCCCACCATGATGGCCATGGGAGTGGCGAGCCCAAGAGCGCATGGGCAGGCGACGATCAGAACGGCTACAGCATTCACGAGTGCGTGCGCGAAGCGCGGCTGCGGCCCTGAAAAGTACCAGACGCTGAAAGTGACTATCGCCGAAAAAATGACTGCAGGAACAAAGTAGGAGGAGACGCGGTCAGCGAGTCTCTGGATCGGCGCCCGTGACCGCTGCGCTTCGCTGACCATCTTTACGATTTGTGCTAAAAGTGTGTCGGCGCCAACACGCTCCGCACGCATAACGAATCCGCCGGTTCCGTTCACCGTCCCGGCCGTTACTCTCGCGTCCTTGTCTTTCTCTATTGGTATGGGCTCTCCGCTGATCATGGATTCATCGATGGAGCTGTGGCCTTCAAGAACAGTCCCATCGACGGGCACTTTTTCTCCGGGCCGGACGCGGAGCCGGTCTCCAACTTGCACCTGATCGAGAAGCACGTCGGCTTCGCCGCCTTTGCCGTCAAGCCGTTTCGCAGTCTTCGGAGCCAGGCCAAGGAGCGCGCGAATCGCACCGCTGGTCTGACTGCGAGCGCGCAGCTCCAGTACTTGGCCTAAAAGAACTAGAGCGACGATGACCGCTGCAGACTCGAAATACACATCGATCTGTCCTCCGACTCCGCGAAACGACGAAGGAAATATCTGAGGAACGACAGTAGCGAATATGCTGTAGACGTAGGCCGTGCCCGTCCCGAGGGCGATCAGCGTAAACATATTGAGGCTGCGATGCACCAGAGATTGCCCGCCCCTGATGAAGAATGGCAAACCGCACCAAAGAACCACCGCTGTTGCCAGAGCGAGTTCAATCCAGTTCCACGCTCTCGCCGCGAGCATGTGTTGCATGGGCATGGCGGGGAGAAGTGAAGAGATCATCAGCGCAAGCATCGGCACAGCGAAAGCTACACTGATCCACAAGCGCCTCGTCATATCGATCAACTCGGGATTCGACTCTTCGTCGGTAACTTCCCGAGGTTCGAGAGCCATGCCGCAGATCGGGCAACGGCCCGGCCCAGACCGCACGATCTGTGGATGCATCGGACAGGTGTATTCGCTGCGCGGCTCGGTCTTCGCCGGCGTATGCGTCGGAGCTTCCTTGTTAGGCGCGTCCTTGTTTGGTGCAGAGCGAAACCTTTCGGCGCAGCTCAGACTGCAGAAGTGGACGGTGGCGCCCCGAAATTCGATGCTCGCCGCCGCTTTCGCGGGATCGACTTTCATCCCGCATACTGGATCGTGCATTTCAACAAGCTGCATGGGGCAATTCTCGCCTTGTACGCATACTCCGAGCTGTCTCTTTCTGCTCTTTGAACGGGCAGATGACAAATGGATGCCAGACCCAGAGAAACATCGCTCCGGGCCCGGCGCCCACTCTCCCGACCCTGCCAAATCGATGTGGTAATCGAGTCAGAGAGGCCCGACTCCGGGCGTTGCGCCCGAATCACCCTCGATCCGGAAATTGATATGTAGTGACCGGTCAAGGTGCGGTGGTCGTTTTCTGTGAACGAGGACAGGGTCAGCAGCAGCCGTGGCAGGTAATGGATCGGACGCTGCGGAGAAGCTGATCGAGTATCCAGGAGGCGCAATCTAGGGTTCCGGGAGGTTGAGGTTAGGGCGGCTCGATCGGATCGGTCCAATGCAGGAGCGTGCTTTCTTTCGAGAGGCCATCATCGTCGAAGCGCTTCTTGCGCTCATCCGTGAGGGGCGAGAATAGGCCTATGCCCGGGAAATCGCGACCAAGTTCAAGCTACTGCTGGAAACTCGCGGTGAAACGGCGCACTTGAGCCCAGAGAAGGTTGGCCACGTGCTGAAGAAGCTCGGCTTGCGCACGCGCCGTTTATCACAAGCCGGCTGTTTCGAGTTGCGATTTGGGAACTTTGAAAGCTCAGATGGTCCAAACCCATCTCATTGGCAGCCTGCTCTTTGATTGTCAGAAGAGGCGCGACTGATTACTATGAGCGGTCGTGAGCCAAAGGCCATTGTTTCACCTTGTATTCTTCTCCCTCATCGGGCTCTCCCTGTCTTCCGGGAGGGAGGGGACCTGCCAGGAAGCCACAGCCTCGCATCTTGCGGCGCCTACAGAACTTCGGTGCGCTGGTCGTGCAGAGCCTGTCACAGTGCAAAATGGGAGATCTGGCCTCTCGTGGAAGGTCACATCTGTCTATGACAGCCTCCACGGTGTACACCAGTCCAGCTATGAAGTCCGGATTGCGCGCCGGGATGCTGACCTAGCGAAGGCGAAATCCGTGCTTTGGGATAGCGGAAAACAGGCCAGCTTTGACACAAGGCTGCCTGCCCGCCTTTACTCCTTGCCGGAGTTCGAATCTGGTCGCGAGTATTCATGGCAGGTGCGGGTTTGGGACGAAATGGATCGGCCAAGTCCATGGAGCCAGCCGGCTCATTGGAGGCAAGAGCCCATCTGGCAGGCAAAATGGATCGCGGCGGCGACCGACGACCAGGCGGATGAAAGACCCATGCCGCTGCTGCGCAAAGCGGTTTCAGTGAATGGGAATATCAGGCAAGCCGTCCTGTACATTTCCGGTCTGGGTCAATACGAGTTCCGGATTAACGGGACCAAGGTTGGCGACAGCGAACTGGCACCGGGCTGGAGCGACTATCGAAGGACTATCTTCTACGACACATACGATGTGACTCATCTGTTGCGAAGTGGAACGAATGTCCTTGGTGTGCTTCTTGGCAACGGGATGTACGACGTCCCCACGACTCCAGGGCGATATACGAAATTCAATGGAAGCTTTGGACCGCCAAAGTGCATCGTTCAGCTCGAAGTTGAACTGAGCGATGACCGGGCGCTCTCATTTGTCAGTGACGGGACATGGAAGTCGCATCCGGGCCCGATCACTTTCTCAAATACGTACGGCGGAGAGGATTACGATGCGAGGCTCGAACAGGCCGGATGGGACCTGTCTGGGTTTGACGACAGCGCATGGACGCCTGCTCTGGTGACGGAGGGCCCTGGTGGAGCGTTGAGACCTGAATTGGCGCCTCCAATCCGCGTGATGCATACGTACGCGCCTGTCGCGCACACTGAGCCAAAGCCTGGAATTCTCGTCTACGACCTTGGTCAGAACTTTGCCGGATGGCCCTCGATCGAAGTTACGGGTGCGGCAGGAAGAACGATCAAGCTCATTCCCGGCGAGCTACTGAACGCGGACGGCACCGTATCGCAGCGAAGTTCAGGCGGACCGCAGTGGTTCTCTTACACGCTGAAGGGAAGCGGAACGGAAGAGTGGCATCCGCGATTCAGCTACTACGGCTTTCGCTATGTGCAGGTGGAAGGTGCAACCGCCAGCGGCGACGCTCACAGCGGGAATGCAACCGCAGGAATTCCCCGATTGAATTCACTGGTAGGGCAGGCAGTTCACTCGAGTGCGGAAACAGTCGGTTTTTTTTTATCGTCTGACGACCTGCTAAACCGCATTCACACCCTGATCGTGCGTGCCATTGAGAACAACGCTGAAAGCCTTTTCACGGACTGTCCTCATCGCGAAAAACTCGGGTGGCTTGAGGAGACTCATCTGCTGGCTTCGTCGATGCTGTACGACTTTGAGTTCAGCGGGCTGTATGCAGCCACGGCGAGGAACATTGCCGACACGCAAGCAGTGAACGGACCGAAAGCCGGACGGGTTCCGGAGATTGCACCGCAGTACGTGCTGTTCGAACCTAAATGGGGCGCATTTGACGACTCGCCGGAGTGGGGGAGTGCCGCGGTGCTTGCGCCCTGGTATGTATACCAGCGGAACGGGGATCTTGAAGCGGTGCTCTCGCAATTGCCTGTGATGCAGCGCTACGTGGACTATCTCGACACGAGGGCGCAGGACAATGTGATTACGTATGGGCTCGGAGACTGGTACGACATCGGCCCAGGGGAGCCGGGGATATCAAAACTCACTACCCCCGGAGTGACAGCCACGGCAATCTACTATCAGGATCTGCGGATACTCGAAGCTGTGCTCGCTCTCGCAGGGAGAAACGCGGAGAGCGCTGCCTATGGCACAAAAGCTGACGCAGTGCGGAAATCATTCAATCAGCGCTTCTTCGATGCAAAGCAGCACCGGTATGACAAGGGCAGCCAGACCGCGCAAGCCATGCCCTTGGTGGTCGGGTTAGTCCCGGCGGAGGAGAGGGCGCAAGTGCTGGCAGCCCTGGTTGCCGACATTCGAGCACATAATAACCACGTGACGGCCGGAGATGTGGGCTATCACTACCTTGTAAACGCTCTGCTCGACGGCGGCCGATCGGACGTTCTGTACGACATGCTGGAACATAAGGACAGCCCGAGCTACGGCTACCAACTGACCCAGGGAGCCACCTCCCTGACCGAGGCGTGGGACGCGAATCCCCGCAGCTCGCAGGACCATTTCATGCTGGGCCATGCGGAGGAGTGGTTTTATCGAGGGCTGAGTGGAATTGGTGTAGATTTCTCGGCGGAGCCGCCGAAGCAGTTAACAATTACCCCTCAGGTTGTGAGGAACCTCGACTGGGTGCAGACGAGCTATAACTCCAGATGGGGCTTGATCGAGAGCTTTTTCAAACGCGGCCCAGAAGAA
>Ga0181526_10003216_pt1 | contig 13503 bp, 10 predicted proteins | sample PEATcosm2014_Bin_35_FD_119750 | JGI IMG/M metagenome (GOLD analysis project Ga0181526, IMG submission 119750) | Peatland microbial communities from MTU Mesocosm Facility, Houghton, MI, USA - PEATcosm2014_Bin06_30_metaG | ecosystem: Environmental > Terrestrial > Soil > Wetlands > Peat | place...
CGGCCCGATGCATCTGATGTTCGGCATCGGCCAGATCGTGGATCTGCATGGCTGGACGATCTTCGCTGAAGCTGTCGGACAACACGCGATCGGCAGCGGCCGGGCCACCGAGGCGCGCTACGCCATCGCCGGAAGCTTCGACCGCACGGATGCTTTCCACCGTGACTGCTTTCCCAGTATTGTTGCGGACCGTCACTTGGACGTCCACCAAGGGCTCTGAAGTATAGGCGCGCAAACGATAGATCAGATCAGGCTTGCCCGGGAGACCAGAAAACACAACCTGCCACTGATCGGCTGTTCCCGCGTCACCCTCCGTAGTTGATCTCTCGACCTCATGCCTCGGGTAGTCCGAGGAGTGTACCCATTGGCCGTCAATGCTGGCCGCCACCCCGGACACCAGCGTAGGATCATCGGGCACTCCAATGACGTACAGTCCCTGAGCATCAACCGAAACCGTCATCCTCTTCTGCTGAGCCGCCAGGTTGCACGCGACTATCAGCAAGGCGGCAATAACCAAAACAAATGAGACCTGCTTACCCGCCTTCGCAACCGTATCGCTCATGCCGCCTCCGACTCGATGTTTCGTTTTATTATTGTTACGAGCGAAAGGCTAGAAGAATGAAAGGCGTATGTCAAGCGTTGCATTTCTGCTCGCGATCCTCAAAACACGAGTGTTCCGTCCAGGCGACGGGCGGAAATCCGGATCATTTGTCCTTGGCGATTTGAGTCGCGAACCAACTTAGTTGCCGTAATCCGTAAATACTGGTAAGAATACGGAATATTCCGTAGCTGCTTCAGGGCAGGTCAGCTCTGCCACCCTTAAGAGGGGGCCATCGTGGAAATATCCGCTCTAACTGCCGACGCCGGGCTCCAAACGCAACCGTCGGGCTTGCGCCGCTCCCTCAAGCTCTGGCATCTGGTTCTCTATGGCATCATCATCATCCAGCCCACGGCTCCCATGAGTATTTACGGCGTGGTCAGCAACGCGGCGGGCGGCCATGTGGTCACTACGATCCTCATCGCCATGGTCGCCATGCTGTTCACCGCTGTGAGCTACGGCCGTATGGCGCGCGTGTATCCCAGCGCCGGATCTGCCTTCACGTACGTCGCCCGCGAGGTGCACCCTCTCGGCGGCTACATGGTTGGCTGGGCAATGCTGATGGACTACATGCTCAATCCCATCATCTGCGCCATCTGGTGCAGCGTCGCTGCCCACGATATCTTTCCGCGGATTCCGTACGCCGCCTGGGCGCTCGCGATCGTGGTGGTTTTTACCGGACTCAACCTCCGCGGCGTCCAGGCCTCCGCAAGGGTCAATGCTTTTCTTGCACTGGGAATGAGCATCGTCGTGTTTGTCTTCCTTGCCTATGCATTCCACTACATTGCGACAGTGATGCGGCCCATCGGCGGAGCCTGGCTCCAGCCCTTCTACGACCCGTTTACGTTCTCCACGCGATCCCTGCTGCACGGGACCTCGATTGCGGTTCTCACTTACATCGGCTTCGATGGCATCTCGACCATGTCGGAAGAAGTCGAGAATCCGCGCCGCAACATCATGCTGGGTACGGTCCTCACCTGCCTCGCCATTGGCATTCTCTCTGCAGTGGAGGCCTATGCGGCTCAACTCGCTTGGCCAACTCGCTCACCCTTCCCGCCGGAGATTCTCGACACAGCGTACGTTCATGTCGCTCTGCGCGTGGGCGGCCGTTTCCTCTTTCTCCTTCTCAATGGAACCCTGCTCGTGGCCAATATGGGTTCAGGAATTGCTGCACAGTTCGGCGCCGCAAGATTGCTTTACGGCATGGGCCGCGAAAACGCGCTGCCCCGCCGCTTCTTCGGAGTAACCAGCCGCCGCACCGCGATCCCGCACTACAACGTGCTGCTGCTCGGCCTCATCACGCTCATCGGGTGCTTCGTGCTCACCTTCGACCGCGGTGCTGAGCTGCTCAACTTTGGCGCCTTCATCGCCTTCATGGGCGTCAATCTCGCCGCACTCCTGCACTACGGGTTTCGGTCAAAGGAAAAGGTGTTTCTGCCGGTGCTCATGCCACTGCTGGGCTTTCTTGTGTGCGGATTCATCTGGCTCAACCTGGCTCGCACGGCCCAACTTTTGGGAACCGCGTGGATCGCCGTCGGACTTCTTGTGTACTTTCTAATGAGACGCGCGAAAGGTACAGCAAGCGGCGCTCCCTCGCCAGAATGAGCGCCTCAGCGTCACTCCGCGCTATGGAGCGCTTCCTTTGCCAGATGAGGGACGGCCGCACACGATAGCCTGGCCGTTGCTCCGCAAGAGCCTGAACTGATCGGCGCCACCCTCTTGTCGAGAGGAATGCCGTTCGGCATCTCTAGATTCGTGAACCGTGTTGATACCCTCGGGAATAAGCCTCGCGGTACTGCAGCACATACTGCTCCCTGGTCATCCCCTCGTGGGCGCCGTGCTCTGGCGGCATTTGGAAGTGTTCTTTTTCTTGTGCTGTAAAAACATCGCCATGGTTGCGGTCGTGACGACCCTCGGTCCAGCCATCGTGATATCCCCAGCGAGCTGCATAGGCGGGCGCCGCTTGAGAATCGTGATAATAAAGACCGTAGCCTGGGTCTGGCGATGGCAGAGGCTCGTGTGCTGAACTCCCCGATTGAGCTACAACACCGATACAACACGCACTCAGAAATACAACAGTCAAAGTCGAGGAAGTCTTCCTTCGAAGCCTCTTGGACAGTATTGTCATCCGGGTTAGTGATCGATTGTTTGAAAAGGGAATCATCATGCGGTAACTCCTCATGCTTCGATTACGGCGGTTCTCCAATTGGTGTAGAGCGAAATCGACCCTGTGAAGTGGCATTTTCCTCAAGAAAATGCCACCCTGCGTGATGTTAGAGACTCCACGGAAATTGGAGAACCGCCTTAGGCAACACCTAGAACCTGATCATAGACTGCTTCGACTTTTCGTGCCGTCATTTGAATCGTGAACTGCGAAAGGGCTCGCTCGCGGCCTCGAGCACCCATCTCTTTCGCGATGAGAGGGTTTCTGAGAAGGAAGTCGATAGCATTGGCCATCGCCACCGCATCCCCCATTGGAACTAGCAAGCCCGTGACCCCATCTTGGACTATCTCGGGGACGCCGCCGCCGTTAGTGGCAACTACCGGTTTTTGTTCGGCCATTCCTTCGATAATTACTTGGCCGAATGGTTCACCAGAGGTAGATGCATGAACCACAATATCCAGTTGTGCAATGCGCTCCGGGACATTTTCCACAAATCCGACAAATTCGACGGCCTCAACAACGCCGAGCCGTTCGCACAACTCGTGAAGTTGTTGCTCATACTCTCGCTCCGCAAACAATGGTGCTCCAATGATCTGAAACCTCACATTCGGAAATTGGGAATGGAGCAATGAAGCTGCCTCAATAAAAATATGCTGCCCCTTCCATGGACTGATCCTGCCAATAAGGCCAATGAAGATTCCCTGTTTTTTTCTGGTGGCCTGCGCGAGACCATCGATATCGCAACCGTCATGTACCACATCAGTAAACGCGGCGGTATCAATTCCTGAAGCGATGGCCAACCCGGTGCGTTTGCCCATTAGATGGAGAGTGCCCAGCGTTGCGCTTGAATTCGCAATAACGAAATCCGGTACAGTCCGGCATAAAAAGCGAAAAACCTTTACAACGAGTAATGGCAAATAGTCAGTCTCAATTCTGTCCCTCACGTGCCATATGACCGGAATTCCCGCAAATTTCCCCGCAATTCCTCCAATGACATCAGACTTGAGAGAATTTGTGTGTACGATCTCCACTTGCGCGCATTTGGCGAATCGCGTAACCATGAAGACATGACGTACGGTCACCCACGCAGACCTGAATTTCAACAGGGACTTCCATCCCAGCGTATCCTTCCCGATCTTGGCAACGCGTGACTCAAGCTTCAACACGTGCGTTTCGGCATAAGGGCGAATCTTTTCAACCAGTGGTCCGTCTGCGAAAAGAAGGACGATTGGTGCTACTTTCCTGGAATCAATATTCCGAATGAGATTGAGAAGGGCGATCTCTCCACCGCCGATCTCCGCCGTATGATCAATGTAAAGTACTCTTCGAATGTTCTGCTTCTCGATATTTTGCATCGGCCTCACATCCCCGTTAAGATGCGCCGCATCTCATCCATGATGACTCAAAATCTCACTCTCGATTGTGTCTTTCGTTTCTTGAACATCGATAAGAGTCACAGAAAGCTCGTGACAACTTCGATTTCTCGTGCTAATAATCTAAGTGAGCACTTTGGCTCGCAACTGTTCTTCAACATAACATCGTGAAGAGGCAGTAAGACAATATCAGCCGACCAACCCCATCGGCTTCTAATTTTGCCCCAGTACGCCACGGAATCAAAAAAGGTTCCTCTCTGAACGACAGTTGGTTCTTCTGCGTCAGTCGTGAAGATCGATCGAATCAATTTTCTTTGGTGCGATTGCGGACATCCAGGTAGTTTACCTGTAAACAACACACTTATCTCATCGCATGGTGCGTCCCAACCGCGGTGAGTGTTTGTCGTTGACCCTTCGCGTTTGCATTTCAAAAACCGAAGGATCAAGAGATCTTGGGCCATTGCTATCAAATCGCTTAGCGTTCACGGAGCAGCCGCCCTATGGCAGGTACCGAAAAATATTTCATGTCTTCTGGTGTATTAACAAAGAGACCCATCAGCGGAGAAATAGACGACATGCATGCATTATCAACACATGCATTATCAGCAGATGTTGCACGGGTGCAGCCTACGCGTGTTTTTGCGGAGGCGTTCTTTCGCCATCGGGTCATATTCACTTCAGTTTTCCTTAGTGTTCTTTTGTTAACCCTCCTGGTTACCATCGTCTCAAAGAACCGTTTCTCGTCAGAAACGAAGTTCTTGCTCGAGAATACTCGCAGCAACGCGGTCATCACGGCAGATCGGAATTCTACCGCTACGGTAGAACAAGTTACCGAGCAACAGGTCAATTCAGAGCTCGAAATCCTCGGCAGCGATGATGTGATTGGTTCAGTCGCCGATCCTGGCTGGAAACTATTAAAGCCATCCGAGCAGACCGGCGATGCCCTCAAGGCGCATGAGTTGCGCCTGGCAAAATTCCGTAAAAATCTCAAGATTCAGCCTGGGCGAAAGTCCAACATCATCACTGTTTCCTACTCCGCTTTGTCGCCTGAAGAAGCGACAGGTACTCTCGCGCGGCTATCGAATGCCTACCTCTCTCATCGCAAGCTGCTTTCGCGGCCCAACGGGACTTTTACATTCTTCAATGAAGAAGCAAATCGCTATCGTGACATCTGGGAGAAGGCGAACAACCAGATGACTGATTTCCAGAAGGAACACCAGGTTGTTTCTGTTCCGCAGAAAGAGGAGATGCTTAGTAAGACAATTGCTGCCGATGAAGAAGACCTGCGTGGGAATCAGGCAGAGATCTCTGAGATGGATGGGCGGCTTCACGCCAGCGCTGTTGCCGAAAATGAAGTTCCAAAGCGTCACCAGACAGTGAGCCGCGTGGTCAGTGGTCAGACGTCCACGGAACAATTAAGAGCGCTGCTCGTGCAATTGCAAAACAAGCGCGCCGAGTTGCTGACACGGTTTCAACCAACTGACCGGCTCGTTGCCGAAGTAGATAAACAAATTGGAAATACGGCCGCCTCCTTGAATGCCTTGATGGCTCAACGCGGGGTTGAGGACACAACTGATGTCAACCCGGCCTGGCAACAGGTACAAAGCTCACAAGTAGAGAATCGCATCGAGAAGAATGCGCTGAGTGCGAAATCCGCCAAGCTTTCAGAGAATATCGCTGATCTTCGCGGACAGCTTAAGGATCTGGAGAGCCTTGAGGTTCCGTTCAATGCATTGGAGGAGGCTGTTGACCAGGCTCGGAGTAATTTCGAGCTTTTTTCAGAGAAACGCGACCAGGCTCAAATTGAAGATGCAATGGACGAGCGAAAGATCATTAACGTGGGAATCGCGGAGAGCCCCACATCGACGTACCATCCCTCTTCGCCGCGCCCGGTATTCAACGCAGCGATAGGTCTGCTATCGGCCATGTTCCTGGCGGCCGGTGCGGTCTACATGGCAGAGATGGCGCGAAACACATTCGCGACTCCGCACGAACTTGAATCCTTTTCCCAGTTTCCTGTGTTGGCCACAGTCCCGGTGGCTTCGCGCCGGATGGAACGAAACCATCGGCGCATGGGTTCCCAGGTTCTCCCGATTCTCGCAGCAGATGCTTCGCACCCGGCCACGATCAGGGTTCCAGCGATGCAGAACTTCGATAGTCCGAACCATGCTTGACCCGACAACGCATACATCGGCGCAGACGCGCTGACGGCACACGGAGCTTGAAATCATGATCTCGATTACGCAGGATGCAGTTACATCCTCGTTCCAAGGAATCATCTACAAAGTTTTCCAGGAGGGTCTGGCCGCAAACCCCGATCGCGGGATTGCCATTGCGTTCGTTGCCGCCCATCCTGGGGCAGGAACGACGTTCCTCGTGACACGCCTCACGAATGCGTTGCAAAGGGGATCAGTGGAGCCCGCTGTTTTGTTGGACTGCCGGAACATTGCCACGCCGGAGGATGAAGCGTTTTATGTCCCGGCTGAAAAATCTCAAGAACCGGATTCTGAAACTTTAGCATCAGATCTCGCTTTGCCTCGGGGAGACTGGCGCGCCAACAGGAGCTACCGAAAGCAATTCCTTGATAGTCTGCGCGCCCGTTTCAGTTACATCTTGCTTGATTGTCCGTCCCTCAAAGAGAGCAAAGACATCCTCGGTCTCACCAGACTCGTTGATGGCTTTGTCCTGGTCGTCGAGGCCAACAAGACCTCGAAGGGACAGCTCGCTCATCTTGAGCGCACTGTCGTGAACGCCGGAGGCAACATTCTAGGCTCTCTGCTGAATAAGCGTACGTATCCGGTTCCCGGCTGGCTCGCATAACGGCTCGTACCAAGGGGGTAATGAATGCGTTCGAAAAAGTATTTTTGCTTACTGTTGCTGCTCGCTGGTACCGTCCGTCTGCCTCTCTTGGCGCAGCAGCCGGAACTGCGTCAACGACCCCGCTATTTACTGCGGCCGGGAGATATCTTGCAGCTCCAATATCGACTTACACCAGAGTTCAATCAATCCGTCACTGTGCAGCCGGACGGTTACATCGCGATCAATGTCGGAGGCGAAATTCAGGTTGCCGGCCTCAACATGACCCAAGCCCACGATCTCATCGTTGCGAAAGAAAGCTCTCGACTGAAAGATCCGGAATTGACTCTTGTCCTCGAGGAATTCACCCGGCCCTACGTCGTCGTCGCGGGCGAAGTCTCGAAGCCTGGGCAGATCGAGATTCGCGACCAGATGTCGGCGCTCTCCGCCATCATGATGGCCGGTGGCTTCACCAATGGAGCCAAATCGGGGCAGGTTATCGTTTTTCGCAAGTTCAACGATAATCTCGCCGAAGTTCGTGAGCTGAATTTGACTCATGTCACGAAAACTCGGCAGCTTGAGCACGACCTGGCATTGCAACCCGGTGACATTGTGTATGTTCCCCATGATCGGATCTCGAGGCTTCAGCACTATATGCAGTTAACCAATCTCGGCTTCTACGCGAGCCCCACCGACTTTGCGAAGTAGAGCCCACAGGCAGCGAACAAGGGCGTTCGCTTCTTAGTCACTAGAGTCCTCAGGAGGCCCGAACTTGGCAACATCAACTATGTCAGCATCGACGGCGTTCGCACAGTCTGCCGTGACTAAGCTGCTGATTATCGGTGTGAATGCTGCGACAGGAATTATCTCCGCAAGAGCCCTTGCTCCTGCGGGAAGAGGAGAGTTGAGCGCGATGATCCTCTCCTATAGCTTCCTTGCATCCGCCTTGACTCTTGGCTTGCCGAGTGCGTTGACCTATCAGCTCCGAAAGAGGCCCGAAGAAGCATCGGACCTGTTGGGGGCCGGGATTCTTCTCTGCATGCTGATAAGTAGCGTTTCTGCGATCGCGGGATATTTCCTTCTGCCATTCTGGATTCCCCAATATTCGCCGACCGTTTTGTTGTATGCGCGGGTATTTCTTCTGAATACACCGATCGCACTGTTTTTCGTTGTCGGACGAGCAGCGATTGAGAGCAGAGGCGGATTCCGAGTTTCAAATCTATCTCTTATTGGGCCTCCTCTCGCTACACTCGTCGGCCTTGTGTCTCTTAAACTCACAGGATCGCTCACACCGGTCTCGGCGGCATGGTGCTACGTCCTTCCCGGCTTGCCAGTGTTCTTTTGGATGTTCGTACACATTCAACGCATGTTTGCACCGCGTCTTCACGCAGTTCAAAAATCGGCGCGCCTGCTGTCCTCTTACGGGATTCGCAGTCACGGGATTGATCTTTGCGGCACGATGTCGCTTTATGTCGATCAGGCTCTCGTGGTGCGTCTTTTGACACCAGATCTCATGGGGATCTATGTCGTAGCACTGAGCCTTTCTCGACTCCTGAATGCCTTTCATACCTCCGTTGTCATGGTGCTCTTTCCCCGGGCAGTTGCGCGGCCCCCTCTTGAAATCATTGCAATGACCGGCCGGGCGGTACGTATCACTACTGCACTAACTGCCATTTGCGGTCTGGGAATCGTCCTCGCCGGGCCAAGGCTTTTGGTCCTTCTCTATGGCGCCGACTATCGGGGGGCCACGAGCATCTTGCGAATTCTTGTGCTCGAGGTAGTGCTGACAGGCGCAACGCAAGTGCTGTCCCAAGCGTTCATGGCTCTGGGACGTCCCGGCGTGATTACCACCTTGCAGGCTATCGGGCTCTCTTTAACGATTCCATTGATGCTGATTCTGATTCCGAGGCTCGGACTTACAGGCGCCGCGCTCGCGTTGCTTATATCAACCTGCGCGCGCCTTACGTTCGTCTTGGCTAGTTTTCCACTCTTGCTGAAACTGCCCGTACCCGATCTGTTGGTGCGGAGAGAGGACATCACGAAGATAAGTCAACAACTCGGTCGCTGGCTGTCAGTCCGCCGCACGGCGGAGGCAACTAGCGAGATCTAACCGCCCCAGGGCAACTCGGGTGCCGATTGTAGGTCATCAGCACTCTTTGTTCCAACGCAAGTACGAACCCCCCATTTGTACCGCGGAGCGCCTATGTCAATTCGTCGTTCAATTCTCAGCATACCTTCCGGCATGGACGGAATGCTTTCACTCGCTATCCTGGTGTCGGTCGTGTGCTACGCCAACCATGAATCAGTTCTGCAAAGTGGGCTCACGGGTTTTGTAGGGATTCGAATCACATTACTTAACGCCATTTTCTCTCTGGTCTTTGTTGTTCTTTGGCAAAAGTGTCTCCGAATCATCGGTCTCTATCGTTCGGATCTGGCTGACACAACATCAGTGTTACTGCGCCTTACGACTGCCTGCGCGGTGATGACGGGCTTCGTGGCGATGTACTTGAAGTTGAGGGCAGCCACTGAACCAATCCGGATGATCGCTGTCGAATTCTTCGTTATTGCGTTTTGCTATGAGCTAGCTCGTGTGCTCCTCACGAACCCTCAAATATGGCAACCGAAGGAACCAGCGCTGGTCATTATCCTTGGGAGCGGTCCGCGCGCCAGTAAAGCCTGGAGAGAGCTGAGAGTGTCCTATCACGGCAGAAAGAAACTTCTAGGCTTCTTTGATGACAGGGATCAAACGGAGATGGCGCCTGATATTGCCACCAGGTATCTTGGGTCGCTCAACGAGCTATCCGAATACCTGCTGAAAAATGTGGTCGACGAACTTATCGTGGCCACTCCCTTGCGCTCCTGCTATGACATGACGCAGCGAGCCGTTTCAATTGCTGAGGCTGCAGGAGTCAAGGTCTCCTGTCTCAATGAGATATTCAATCTTTCCCTTGGCTCGCGGATGCGTCGGCGCGCATCTCTATTTGTCGAACTCGTCCCCGCGGACCAGGCAAGCCTGACCGCAGAGAAAATCAAGCGTTTGGTTGACCTCGTTGGCGCCTGTGTTGCGCTCGTCCTGACGGCGCCCGCTTTCCTGGCTGCGGCAATCGCTGTCAAGGTGACCAGCCGTGGCCCCGTCTTCTTTGTTCAAGAACGGTATGGGTTCGGCCGTCGTCGTTTCTCTATGTACAAGTTCCGCAGCATGGTTCAGGATGCGCCACAACTAATGGCGAAGCTCGAAGCGCAGAATGAAGCACGCGGACCGATCTTCAAGATGGCGAACGATCCAAGGATCACTCGGGTTGGACGCTTTCTGCGCCGCTCCTCGATTGATGAACTGCCACAGCTCCTGAACGTAATCAAGGGAGATATGTCTCTCGTCGGACCCCGTCCCATGAGCGTTCGAGATGTTTCGCTTTTTACTGAAGCGCAGTTGATGCGCAGATTCAGCGTGAGACCGGGCATCACAGGTAGTTGGCAGGTTTCAGCGCGTTCAACGCTCGATTTCGATCAATGGGTCCTGCTCGATTGTTCTTACATAGAGGATTGGTCGCTGGCATTAGACCTCAGCATTTTGGCTCGAACAATTCCCGCCGTCCTGAAAAGATCGGGCGCCGTCTAAAGGCAAGAGGAGATTTCATGCGTACTGCCGTCGTTCACGACTATTTCACTCAATTGGGAGGAGCAGAAATTGTAGCGCAGGAACTGGTGCGAATGCTGCCATCGGCAGATTTGTACTCGACTGTTGCCCTCCCCGAATGCATGCCCGCGGAACTCAAGAATGTTCCGGTTCAGACTTCATGGATGCAGCGCCTCCCGAAGTTGAGAGATTATTATCGGCTTTATTTCTTGCTGTATCCTTTCGGGGTTAGTTCGCTCGATTTATCGAAATATGACCTCGTCATTTCCAGTTCATCGGGCTACGCAAAAGGCGTGCGCACAAATCGAGACGCAGTCCACGTTTGCTATTGTCACACTCCAATGCGCTGGGCCTGGAGTTTCGATAGCTATTCGGCCCGCGAATCCATGGGTCCGCTCAAACGCGCCCTCTTCCCCCATCTGATTCGCTTTCTGCGCGAGTGGGATACAGGCGCATCGCGCCAACCCGACCATTTCGTCGCTAACTCCAAGACCGTCGCTAAGAGGATCGAGCGCTCCTATGGCCGGACAGCGGAAGTAATCCATCCTCCAATTGACCTCAATCGTTTTCGTCCATGCGAGGAGCAGGAAGACTATTATCTGGTGCTTTCGAGGCTCGTCTCGTACAAGAACATCGATCTGGCAGTGCGAGCCTGCACTGACCTGAATCGGAGACTGGTGATCATCGGCGGCGGCCCGGATCGCGATCGCCTGAAGTCCTTCGCGGGACCGAGCGTGACCTTTCTGGGAAGACTTTCAGACGCGGAGGTAGAGCACTACGCTTCTCGCTGCAGAGGACTCCTCTTTCCAGGTGAAGAAGACTTTGGTATGGCGCCCCTGGAGATTGCTGCGGCCGGTCGTCCCACCATCGCTTACCGCGCCGGCGGCGCTGTTGAAACAATCCTGGAGGAAATCACAGGGGTCTTCTTTGACCGACAGACGCCATCTGATTTGGCCGCGGCCATTCTGCGTTTCGAAAGGATGGATTGGCGTGCTGATGTTCTCTCAGCACATGCGAGCAAATTCGGCATTGACGTTTTTCAGAACTCCTTTCGGCGTTTTCTCAACCGGGTAGGATGCTCGGTTGCGGAGCACGAAACCCCGGCGATCCTCGCTTCTGCCAGTCGTCCCCTCGGAGTATCTCTAAAGGACGTCGACGGGAGGCTACCTGCATGAGTGCGATCGTCGGCTTGGCGACGAACAGACCCGATCGCTCGGTCAGTCCCAGGCCGGCCGAGACGCCGGCGGGCTCAGCGTTTCTCATTTGGTTTGTGTCCATCGGCGGTTCACTTGCTCTCGCCGCACTCTTCGCCGCCCACCAGGCCACGCTGCTGAGAGTCGCGGTGCCGGCGGTTGCTACTGCGATTGCGGCCTCGCTGTATTTCCGTCGCCCAATCGGCTACATCCATTTCACTCTATGGACTTGGTTCGTCACGCCGTTCATCCGTCGCGTCATCGACTGGCGTTTTGGCTTCGAAGATCAGAGCCTTGTGCTGCTCGCACCATACTTGGTCACCGCGATTGCCGGTCTTACTGTCCTGCGAGAAGGACGTAAGGCGAGAGGACTTCAGCTCACTCCCTACCTGCTATGTGCGGCAGGAATCTTGTACGGCTTTTTCGTTGGTATCATCCGATGGGAACTCCACTCCTCTGCAGCTGAGTCGGTCGGTTCCATTATCTATGGCCTTTTCTTGTGGCTCGCGCCGTTGCTCTTCGGATTGCATCTTCATCTGCGGTGGCAGAGTTATGAAGCGCAGAAATCCGCAATCTTAAACAGCTTCAAATGGGGTGTTCTGATCCTTGGAGTCTACGGTATCTATCAATATGCCGCCCCGCCGGCATGGGATTGCGCCTGGCTTGAAGGCCTGCCTGGCGGATATGAGACCAACTCCTTCGGCCGTCCTTTTCCTTATGAGATACGCGTTTGGAGCACATTGAATTCTCCAGGCACATTTGCGGCAATGATGCTCCCTGGTCTTGTGTTGCTTACGTTGACCAAGACCAAAATCAAGCCCGTAGTCGCGGCGGCTGGCTTTGGCGCATTTCTGCTCTCGCTCGTGCGGACCGGCTGGCTCGCATGGATTCTTGCCATGCTTTTGCTGGGAATTTCGCAGCGCTCGGCGATTCTCCGGAAATTCCTGCTCATCTTTCTCCTGCTGCCTCTCTGCTTCATTCCGGTCTTCTTTATACCCCAGTTTCAGCAAACGATCGAAGATCGTGTCAGCACGATGACAGACCTCGACCACGACGGAAGTCTGAACGATAGAAAGAGGATGTACGAGGTCGTGACGTCGGAGTTATTCAAGGAGCCTTCGGGAGAGGGGCTGCTCAATGGCACTACGTTCAGTGTCGAAGACATGCCACTCGACAGCGGCCTCATCCAAACCGCACTTATGTTAGGTTTCATTGGCACAGCGCTCTATGCCGCGGGGATTCTGACGTGCATCGCCGGAATGGTGCGCCGTCGTAATTGGCGCGAGGGCCCAACCGACGAGTTTGCGGGAGCTTGTCGAGTCATTTTTCTCGCCATGATTGCTGAACTCATCGGGAGCAACGTGTTCATCAACTTCTTCGGCTGTATGCTGTGGGCGTTTTATGGCCTTTGGGCTGGCTCGAGGGCTCTTGCCGAACAGGCAAGCCCGCTCGCGCTAACTTCCAGGGTCCATCTGCGGTCGCTCATCCCGAATTCTTCTGTCGCGCTTCAAAGCTCACTTCAAGACTAACTATGGAACGAACGTTGAACATATTTATCCTCCATGCCTCGGATATGCTCACTGACTGCAAGCCTCATGGAGACGGTCTCATGGCGAACTCGTTCATCCGCAATCTCGCGGAGCGGGGCCATCACCTTCACGTTGCTGTGAGCGACAGCGAATTGAAAGAACCCTACGGCAGCAATGTAACGCTCCACAAAATTGACACCGGGAAAAGGACAA
>Ga0181526_10003217_pt1 | contig 13498 bp, 8 predicted proteins | sample PEATcosm2014_Bin_35_FD_119750 | JGI IMG/M metagenome (GOLD analysis project Ga0181526, IMG submission 119750) | Peatland microbial communities from MTU Mesocosm Facility, Houghton, MI, USA - PEATcosm2014_Bin06_30_metaG | ecosystem: Environmental > Terrestrial > Soil > Wetlands > Peat | place...
AGCCGCAATCGAAGGTGCAGCCGCGCGAGGTCTCGACCACATCGACCGGACGTCCCATCATGGTGTAATTGTTCAGCACCCGCGCGTCGCGCTTGGGTAAGCGAATCTCATCGCCCTCCAGGCTATGCACCGGTCGCGCAGGATTTTCATGCCAGCCGTCGTGTGCCCGATAGGTGAGACCGGAGATTTTGGCGAAACTCGCGCCGTGTTCCATGGCCCGGAGCAGTTCACGGAAGGTGATTTCGCCTTCGCCGCGCACGATGAAATCAACGCCGCTGCCGCCTTCCATGTAAGCTGCGGGCGCCAGGCTGGGATCGTAGCCGCCCACGATCACACGCACGTTCGGTCGTAGCGAGCGCACCAGGGCGACGATCTGCATCGCCGTCTTCCGCTGGAAGGTCATTACCGAGAGTCCCACAATGTCAGGGTTGAGCTCAGCCACGAGCCGCTCGACTGTCTCGCGAACTTTGTCCTGTACCAGAATCAGGTCCGCGACCGCGAGTTTGTGATGCGGGTCGATATTTCCAGCCAGCGAGGAAAGAGCTCCATTTGGCATTCGCACCGCGACGGTCGGCATATGCTCGAACGAGTCGGGCATGGAGAGCAGCAGAATATTCATTGCTTCATTCTCGCTGACATTGCGGCCGGTTCCCCACGAACCGGAACAGATGTTGCTGTACATGCTACACCGAAGTTGGATGCGAGGTCAGGCGATTTGCGGCACGATAATCCGTTATAAGACGGTGCGGAGGAGCAGGGAATCAGCTTTGATCTGTTGAGGCCAGCAGCGAGGGTTGGCCGATCCAGAGCTTGTTGCTCAGGCGTATCGCCCGGCTCGGTTGCGCTCTGCCGCTTAATCGCGACTGGACCTCGTTATAAGGCCCGACGAAGCGCAGCGACGCCGGCAAGCGCGGATAAGTCCGGCGAAGCCAACGTACCGCCCGTGACGCGGCGCGTCGTTCGCGCTCTCCATAGGTGAACTGGAACTGCTCGCGAAAGCGCGGCGGCAATAATTCCGTTGTCAGCGCGCGATACCAGAAGGGTGGGCGCAATCTGAGGCCGGCGCCGTCTTGCAGACGGTGCGCCATCTCGCGCGTGGCGGCGCTCACGCCCAACATGTCTGATTGCAAAGCAGATTTCATGTACAGGCAGAAGCCCGCCCAATCTTGTGGCAAGGAATCGCGCGGAATACCGAAGAGCGCTGCTGTGAGGTGGCTCTCGGCGTAATACTGTTCCCGCTCTGCGTCGCTCAGCGGCGGCAGCACGAGTTCGTAAGCCAGCAGGGCACTGTCGACGAGCGTTGCATAGACCCAGCGCAGCGCGGAGACTTCGTTGGCTTCGTACGATGTTCCTTGCGGGAATCGACCTGTCGTCTCGGAAAGCGATCCGCGAATGCTTTGGTGCCGGCGGTGCAGATGTCGCGCGGCACCACAGGCTTGGTCGACCGTGCCAAAAACCATGGTAAACATCACGCGAAGGGTCTGGTGAAAGCGGCCGATGGGATCGTTCAGGGTTCGGGAATGTTGCGCGATGGCAGTTGCGACCCAGGGATGAGCGAGTTGCAGCAGCGCGGCGCGGCCTGCCGCCAGAAAGAGAGCCGATTCGCGATTGATTTTCCAGGTGATCGAGTCAGGTACGAAGATGCTCCGGGAAGTCTCTGGCACCGATGTTTTCAGTTCCGCAAGCAGGTTTTCGAAATCACGCGCGGACACGAGCTGGCAGTCGTCTTCGACCATATGTGCCTATCCTATCGCCGAAGGCAATCAGCGATGGTCACGCCGCAAAAAAAGGCGAGCGCAGACGAGCCTGGCTGGAAAGCAACCCGCGAAGCAAAAATGGCCGCTTTCGCGGCCAGTAATTCAGAACGAATGTTGAACGGTAGCTAGTCTCCGTAGACCGCTTCGCGCTCTTCCACTGGTGCCGCTGGCTGGATGCCGCCGATGCTGCCGAGAGGAATAAATCCTTCCTGGCTGACCGGCTTTTCGCCCAGCACGTGCTCCTTGTAGAGGGCCATCATGCGCGCCTTCTCAGCATCGGCCTTCACCTTCGCATCGCGAGCCGCGAACTTCTCCTGGCGCGCGTTCTTGGCGATGCCGAGCTTGTCCAGCGTATCGTTGGCGCTGGCGTTGACGTGGTCTTCTACCAGCTTGAGCGTGTGCGCGGTGGTTTCGAGGCCGACCTTCTTGCCGCCGGCAAAGATCTCATGTCGACCGTGCTCCTCGTACCACTTTGTCAGAGTCGCCGTCATGTGCATCTTCTCGACAATATTGCGCCAGCCCACGCCGGTGTTGTAGGCGCAGAAGCTGATCTCGCCTTCCTGCGTGGCATAGGGAATGATGCACTGCTCGGTGCGGCGGAAGTCGTAGTTGAACAGGTCCTGGAACCACATGCCGGCGACGAAGAGGAAATTCCAGCGATCGCGGCGGCGGCGCTCGATGTCGGTCTCGGTGCGGTCGCCGCTGACCTTGCCGTAATCTTTGCCGGTGGCGCCGAAGGTCTTGTCGAACTTCTTCAGCAGGTCGGTAAATTTGAAATGCCTGGGCGACTTGAAGGGATCGTAATTCTTCAGCAGCGCCAGGGTCATGCCGGCAATCGACATCCACTTGCCGCGGGATGCATCGTTCACCTTCGCGATGTCTTTCGCGATGGTGTCGCCGTTGAGGAACGCCGTGACCGGAACTGCTTCCTTGGTTTCCTTGTCGATCATGACGGCCATGCCGACGCCGCAATTCGGGTGGCAGCCGCAGCTCAACGAACCCCAATCTTTGTCGGGCCCGTGAACCAGGTCGGCCCAGTCGGAGAAGGTGCTCATGAAGGAAATCGGGAACCAGTCGCGTGTGGGCTCACCTAATCCGGTTTGATTCTTGACGTCGTGCGCCAGGTGCGACAAGGTGTAGCGCTGCGCCTGACGGCGCTCGTCGGTGATGGCCTCGTCGCGTCCGGTAAACGAAACCGGCTGGAACGAGAGGAACGAGATGCGCTTGGGATTGTCGAGCGCGAACTGAATGATGCGGCCAACCTGCTCGTTGTTGAGGTCGTTGACGATGGTGACGACCGGCACGATCTCGACGCCGGCCTTGTGCAAGTTCTCTATGGCCTGCAGCTTCACATCGAACAAATTACCGACCAGGCGGTGCGAGTTGGCGGCGTTGCCGATGCCGTCGAACTGCAAGTACGCATAACGCAGACCGGCTTCCGCGGCCTGCTTGGCGAACTCAAAACTCTTGGCAAACTCGATGCCGTTGGTCGCAGCTTGCACGCTGTTGTAGCCGACCTTGCGCGAGTACGCGACCGCATCGAGGAAATAGGGCGACAGCGTGGGCTCGCCACCGGAAAACTGCACCGACATCTGACGCCGCGGCTTGATGGTGATGGCGTTGTCGAGCATGGTCTTGATCTCGTCCCATGTGAGCTCGTGGACAAAGCCAACCTGGTTGGCGTCCATGAAGCAGGGATCGCACATCATGTTGCAGCGGTTGGTGAGGTCGATCGTGAGCACCGATCCACGGCCGTGCAGCACGGTGCTGCTGCCGTGATGATGTAGCTTCTCGTCGTTGTGAGCGCGGATGTCGCGGCCAGGGAAGACTTCCTCGAGGTGCTTGAAGAAGGCGGTGTCCATGGCCATCACATCTTCGAAGTGGCCATGCGTCGGGCAGTCCTTCACCATCAGGATTTTGCCGTCGCGCTCAATGATCTGGGCTTTGATCTCGCCCGCCTTCTCGTTCATCAACACTTCGACCGGCAGCTTGCCGTCGATGATCTGCTGGCGAATTTCGGGCACACACTTGGGGCAGAGCGAATCTGTGCTGCGCGGCCAGCCGAGCGGCGGCTTGGATTTCTGATAAGACTTCAGCAGTGGCTTGTCAGACCACTTGGGCGTAAACGAAGGGTTGGGATGGATGCTGTTCAGTTTGTCGAAAACTACCCATGCGCCTCTGGCGGCAACGGTGACAGCCTTTTCAACATACTTTACGGGTTTATGCATTTACGCCTCTCGAGTTTGGATGATGGTGCTGCTACCCCACGTTGGGCTAAGCCCCACACTTCTCTACTGTTACTAAGGTAATGACCAGAACGCGAATGGGCCAAGCAGGATGGGCTGAACGGACGGAATTAGCCCTTTAGCGGGACAATCTCACATTGAATGGTGACCTGCATCACAGGGCTATGTTATTGAAAAGGCTGGCATCTTGAGCGCTACGTCTGTGTTCGTCCGGCAGCTGGCGATAAGGCGATTTAGCAATACTTGGCGGACTGGGGCATCTCGCGCTTGACATGATGTCAGTTTGGATCACGCAAGGACTGCTCAAAGTTCGTTATTCGGTTGATCGCCCCAGACGCATCCCACACATAGATGCCCCATGGAGAACATTCCGCAAATACGTGCCCGTCCTTCGTGGATACCATAAATCGCTCGATCGAGAGGCCACAGCCGGAGAGGTCCCCTTCATACCTGCCGGTCTTTGCGTTCCACAACGCAAGGTTGTGGTCGGTGTAGAACACATCCGGCTGCACAACGGTGAGCAGGTGCTCGCTATCGGACCACCACGCCAGAAGTCCGGCAAGTTTACTAAATCCCGACAACCCAAGTGGCATGATCTGGTTCCAGGGCTCAAGTTCCGACACCGGCGCGCCATCCGTCCGCCAGATTCGTACATGCAGCCCACTGGTTTGTTCTTCGGTCTTGCGTTGCACCGCAACGGCTACCAACGAGTGATCTGGAGAGAATGCGGCGTCCATAAGTTCCTCGCCGCTGGCGAAGCTGGCGATCTGCCGCCGCGTGTGTGAATCCCATAGACCAATATCGCCTTTCGAAGAGGCGAAAACTCCAAGCTTCCAGTCCTTATCTGGAAAATAGCCCACCACATCAGGCGGAAGGCCGGGCAGAGTCTGAATCTGCTCCCAGGTACTAGTGTCGTAGATGTGGACCGCGGGATGGGTGCTCTGCACCAGAAGAAAGCGTCCATCGAGAGAAAAGAAAGGACCGAAGAGGGCATCCACGTGGCGGTTCACCTCCGGCTCTCTCAGCCAGCGGAAATCGCCTTTGGTCGAACTGCTGATAACGATTTCGTAAGCACCCTGAGTGGCCTCAAGCGAGCCATCAGGACTGGTCGCCCGCGGCCAACGCACCTCGATACCCGCTTGCGAGAATTCTGCCGGTGAACCCGTTTTCTCTGGAGGAAAGTCGATGCTCCATAGCGCAAAGCGCACGCGGACCAGTCTGATGATTTCGAGCACAGGATCGGGCGGGTTCGCACGATCGTATACTCGAACCCCAACTCCGCCTGCTGCCGCCGCCTGAATCACGAGCCGCCGCCCGGGCGGTGGCAGTCGTGAGTGATCGTCCGGCAACTGGTGCAGAAGTCGCATCAATTCCAGCAAGTCTTTTTTCGGCAGATTGAATCCTCCGAAACCGTTGAACCTGCCATCGAAATACGAGATTCGACCATCAGCGGATACGGTGCAGCCATAAGTCACGATGCGATAGCCATTGCCCGACAGCCGCGCCCGCTTCTCGTTAATTGGGATGTCGTCTCCTTTTTCGACGATGATGCCCAGCAAGGCGGGGGTGACGATTCCATGTCCCGAGGGATCGACACCATCCACAGATTGAGGAGGCGCCTGCCGGTATGGTCGGATCCAGCTCTCGTACTCCTTCTGGTCTCCATCCGACGACTCTGCAGAGGCAATCGAACCGCCTTGTTGCGCAGCTGAATGGTCTTCGGAATCGCCGACAAACTGTGCGTGTGCCGAGCCGACCAGCATGGCAATAAGAACTAGCGTGCGTGTCTTCATCTGCAACAAAGGACTGCTCTCCGCTTTAGAACGGACCCTGCGGGAATTCTTGCACATGATGATCGTCGCTAACAGGCGATTACAGTTCAAACTCTGGCCCTCGTCAATGAGGGTAACGGTCAGCATTCCTTTGGCGGTTGTTGACGCGGCGCTGAAAGCCTGCCCGGAGTGGAGTCCAAGGGCGTTCCCCCATCTCACTCCGCCTTCCAGTGATACGCGGCCGGCTGCGGCAGGCCGACGTGTGACAGCACGCGGTTGTCAAACTCGCGCGCGATTTCGTCGGTGGAGACAGGGTGAAAGTAGAAGGCCGGGATGATGGGGAAAATGGTCGCTCCGGCTTCGGCCGCGAGAGTCATGTTGCGCAGGTGAATACGATTGAAGGGCGTCTCCCGTACACAGAGAATCAGCGGGCGACGTTCTTTGAGGCAGACGTCGGCGGCGCGTTCGATGAGGTGAATCGCCATGCCGTTCGCAATGCGGGCCAGCGTTCCCATACTGCAGGGCAGCACAATCATGGCATCCGTGGCGTACGATCCGCTGGCGACGTTGGCCCCGATATCGTTGTTGTTCTGCTGCTGAATCTTGTTGGCGTCGCGGCCCAGCAGCTTGGCTACGATTTCGTTGCGGCCGGAGACGCCGAGCTCCTCGGCCATCACGCGCAGGCCACTGTCAGAAACGATAAGGTTGATGGTGCCCACGCGCTCGTCGCGCTCCAAAGCTTCCAACAAATGTTTGGGAAAGATGGAGCCGCTGGCGCCGGTGATGGCGACGGTGAGAGTGCGGGGAGTTGGATCGGGCATGGTGTCGTCCCTACGGGACTTCAATGATTCTATCCGGATTACCCAGCACTCCGCCTACGGCTCGGCGCCGGGCTGGACTATGCCGCGCCTGCGGCGCTGTGGGCGGAGCGTAGGTGATTGGGCAGGGAATCGCAGGGGCTAAAGCCCAGGGTTTTGACGACGCGTTTCGGCACGACTGAAACAGGCCGCTGAAAAACTCAAAAGCAGATCCCTCGTCGGCCTAAAGGCCTCCTCGGGATGACAAATTCAAAGGACTCGTGACGGCGCACCTAAAGGTGCGCCTCTTCAAAACTTGGCGAAATCGACTTTTTCAGCGGCCTGTTAAAGTCGTGCCCTGTTACAAACCCAAACCAATTCTGAGGGAAGGCATTGACCTAAGCCAGTTCTGCAGGAAGGCGAGCTAAGGGTACTGGTTCTGGTTTGAACGGGTACCGAGTTGAGCTTGCACTTGAAACTTGAAACGCGAAACTGGAAACTAATCGAACCATGGATGCAGCGTCACTCAAGAAGCTCTTCGAGCAGGTGAAGCGAGGCAAGGTCTCGCCCGACGAAGCGGTGCAGCGATTGCGGCATCTGCCCTTCGAAGACCTGGGATTTGCCAACGTCGATCACCACCGTGCGCTCCGGGCGGGAATGCCGGAGATAATCTTCGGTCCGGGAAAAACTCCTGAACAACTAGCGACGATCTTTTCGCGCCTGGCGGAGCACGGCCACAATGTTTTGGCCACACGGGTTTCGCCGGAGCAGGTTCGCGCGGTGAAGCGCAAATTCCGGAAAGCCGAGTTTCACGAGTTGGCGCGCGCGATCACTCTTGACCGCGACGCAACGGTTTATGGCAAAGGCAAGATCGTCGTCGTCTCGGCGGGCACCAGCGACATTCCCGTTGCAGAAGAGGCGCTGGTCACCGCGCAGATCATGGGCAACGAGGTGCAGCATGTCTATGACGTGGGAGTGGCCGGCATTCATCGCCTGCTGGCGCGCCGCGAGGCGTTGACGCAGGCGCGAGTCGTCATAGTATGCGCGGGGATGGAGGGCGCGCTGCCGAGCGTAGTAGGCGGGTTGGTCGGCGTGCCGGTCATCGCGGTGCCGACGAGCGTGGGCTATGGAGCTTCGTACAAAGGAATCGCGGCACTGCTTGGGATGCTGAACTCGTGCGCGTCGAATGTTACCGTGGTCAACATCGATAACGGCTTCGGCGCGGGCTACGTGGCGTCGATTATCAACCGGCTGGAGTGAGGGGCAAGCGTTGAGCCCTGAGGGCACCTCGAACGAGCGTTCGTTCACGAGCACCAAGGTGCGCCAGCATCTTTGTTGTCATACGGTTAAACGGTTACTTTGTGATATTTCGCAATTGTTCCACGTGGAACATTTTCATCAGAAAAGGAAAAGGCCGACTGCGCGGAGCAGTCGACCTCTTTGTTGAATCGAATTTTTCTTCGGAGGCAGTTCTTCAAAGCTGCTCGACTACAGCAACTCCTCGTTCCAGTTTTGCAGGAACTTCTTCACCTCATCCATGAACTGATCGGCGACGGCGCCGTCGATGATGCGATGGTCGTATCCGATGCTGAGGTGCATCATCGAGCGGATCGCGATCGAGTCGTTGCCGTCGCGGTCGGTCACGACGACAGGCTTCTTGGTGATCCCGCCGACGCCCATGATCGCGACCTGTGGCTGATTGATGATCGGCAGCCCGAACTTCGCGCCGAAGATGCCGGGGTTCGTGATGGTGAAGGTGCCGCCCTGAACTTCATCGGGCTTCAGCTTCTTGCTGCGAGCCCGTTCGCCGAGGTCGCTGATGGCGCGTTGCAATCCGACGAAGCTGCGCTCCTCGGCATTCTTGACCACCGGAACGATCAGCCCCCAATCCAACGCGACCGCGATGCCGAGGTTGATGGAGGCGTGATAGTGAATGTTGTCGCCTTCGACAGACGAGTTGATGATGGGCCACTTGCGGATGCCGTGAATCACGGCGCGCGCGAAGAACGGTGTGTAGGTGAGCTTGTTGCCGGTAGCCTGCTCGAACTTGCCCTTCATGCTCTCGCGGAGTTTGACGATGCGGGTAACGTCGACCTCGAAGATCCCATGCACATGTGCGGAGGTGCGCTTCGACATCACCATGTGCTCAGCAATCTTTTTGCGCATGACGGACATGGGCACGACTTCGCCCGGAGTGACGCCGCCCACGGGCTGCAGAGGCGCCGTGACCGCCGGCGTCGCAGGTGCAGCAGGCGCCGCGGATAGTAGTGCTGGAGCGGGCGTCGCTGCAATGGGAGCCGCTGCAGGTGCGCCTGCTCCGTGCTTGGCGATGAAAGCCTCGATGTCATCTTTGGTGATTCGCCCGCCCACACCGCTGCCCGAAACCTTGGTGAGGTCAACGTTATTCTCTTTAGCCATGCGACGGACCAACGGACTGGAGCGAACGCGCTCCTGCTCGCCGCCTTCAACATCTTCCTCGACCTTGCCTTGCTGTTGCCGCTCCACCCCAAGCTTCTCGCCTTCGGAAAGATCCGCAGGAATCTTCTGCGCGGCCTTCGGCTCTTCGGCGCTGAGAGTCTGCGCAGCGGCGCTCTGGGTTGCGCCTCTTCCATCTCCGCCTGCTGCGGGCTTGGGCGGCTGAGCGGCTGCCGGGGGTGCTGCACCCGCCGCTGCTCCTTCTTCGGAGATGGTGCCAACTACGGTATTGACCTGGACCGTAGCGCCGGCCTGCACCTTGATGTCCTGCAAAGTCCCCGAAGCAGGGGCTGGAATTTCGGCATCGACCTTGTCAGTCGAAATTTCAAACAGCGGCTCATCGCGCTGAACCTTCTCGCCCGGCTGCTTCAGCCACTTGGTGATGGTCCCTTCAAAAATCGATTCCCCCATCTGGGGCATGATGATATCTGTTGGCATATTGTCCTTCCGCGGGGTCTCCAGCTGGAACTCGAAGTTGCAGCAAGCTATTGATTATATCGCGGACAATCGGCACGCATCGCCTGTTCCTATCCTGTATCTTAATAGCTGCGCGATGTTGGCTCCTGTCCAGATCATCTGTGTCGCCGTCTTCACGCTGGCCTGCGCGGTCATGTTCTACGCGCTGTTTGGCTATCCCCTGCTGCTCGATTTCCTGGCCAGGCGCGCCGACAATCCCGTCCGCAAAGACGGCAAGCTGCGCACCGTCTCCTTTGTCATCGCGGTTTACAACGGCGACAAATTCCTGGAGCGCAAGCTCAAGGACATCTTCGCGCAAAACTATCCCCGCGAGCTGATGGAAGTTCTGGTGGTCTCCGATGGCTCTACCGATCGTACCGATGAGCTCGCGCGCGGCTTCGCGAAGGAAGGCGTGAAGTTTCTGCGCGTTCCTCACGGCGGAAAAGCCGCCGCCCTCAACGCGGGCGTGCCCCTGATGTCGGGCGAGATCCTGGTGCTCAACGACGTGCGCCAGACGCTCGATCGCGACTGCCTGCGCAACGTGATCGCCTGCTTCGGCGATCCCAAGGTCGGCTCCGTCAGTCCCCAGACCATCATCGTGAAAGGCGAAACGCACGAGGAGACGACGACGAGCCTCTACTGGCGCTACGAGCTGTGGATCCGGCAGCGGATGACGCGCATCGACTCGACCTTCGGTTATACCGGCGCCTTTGCAGCGATGCGACGCTCGCTGTGGACGCCGCTGCCCCCGGGCACGCTGCTTGACGATGCCTATGAGCCACTGGTCGCGTTCTTCCAGGGCTACCGCATCCTGCTGGAGCCGACTGCCACAATGTATGACTTTCCAACGGCATTGCACTCGGAGTTTCGGCGCAAGGTGCGGTTGCAGGCGGGCCTGTATCAGATGTTGAAGATCATGCCCGAGCTGCTGAGCTCGCGAAACCGGATGCGATTCCACTTCGTCTCCGGGAAATATGGACGCATCGTCATACCATATTGCATGATCGCCGTGGCACTGGCGACGATTGGTTTGCCGCCCTACTGGCGAGCAGCTGCTGCGTGGGGACAGGTACTATTCTACGGCCTGGCGGCGGTCGATGGCATGGTGTCTGACAATGTGGGACTTAAGAAACTGACCTCGCCGATACGTACATTTGTCGTGCTGATGGCGGCTTCGCTCACCGCAGTGCAAGTTTATTTCGTGCAGCCCACCAGCTTGTGGAAGGACGTTTCGTATCGAGCTTCCATCGCCGAGCAAGCGCCTTCCCCGGAGCCCAAGGTGCCCAGCGGCACTGGAGTGTAGAGGCCGCTCGGTCCGAGATCAGGCTGGTCGATACATTGGCTCATGCGACAAGTTTGATAGCGAGCCACGCCTTGTCAGAAATATCCATAAGCCACTAGGCGTTGGCGGCATATCGCCAGCTCTTGATCTGTAAACAAAGGGTTCCACTTGGGGTGATCAATAATCGTGGCCTCTACGGTTAGATCAAGTCTCTTGAGCTGCCAAAGTGCCGTATACCCTTCCGAAACAGTGGACGAGTTGATTAGGATACGGGCCGTTTCCAGGCCTCCGTGTTCGACAACCATGCCAGGAAGCGAGTTGCATTGTAATGCGCCTCGGCCAGTGCACGTTTGTATATTCCTAGCATCTCTTCATCGAACTGGCTTTTCAAAGAATCTGTGGTCATGAAGTCCTGCATTCAACCTTTGTTCTTCGTTCTGCCCGAATCCGAGCAGCTTGCTTTCGTTTGCCTTGATTTGTGGCGAAGATTGTTAAAGCATTCCGTTCTAATTTCGCCAGCGGTCAAACAGCTGCCACCAGATCAGCTTCTGCCATTCGGTGAGGTAGGTCTTTGCCCATTCGCGATTGCTCCACCACGGTTGCCCGAAGAGGAAGTCATTCCTGGCTGCGGCCGCGCTCCATTGATACTGCGGCAGCCGATTGCGAAAAATCGATAGCGCGCGCCGCGTGTGATAGTTGTCGGTTGCCACGATGACGGAATGTGGCGGCGGCTGCAAGCGCTGTAGACAATCGCCCACCTGCGTTGCTTCTTCTTTAGTCGAGTCTCCGGTGATGCGGCACACGCTGACTTGCGAGACGTTTGGTCCCGCCGTGCGCGCCGCGAAGTCGGCCGCCAGGTCTGCGTACGAATGTCCATAAGTGACGCCAGTCGTGGCGTCCAATACCAGATGCTGCCCGTAGCCGGAGCGGAGCAACTCCATCCCCCGCCAATACCGGTTGTCGGCCGCATCACCCGCGAGCACGACAATTGCATCCGACTTCTCGGGAGCATTCACTACCAGGTAGCTACCGGCCTGGAAGAAAAACAAGGCGCAGATCAGGATGAGAACCACAATCACGACGAGCAGACGTTTCATGTTAGGTGGCGCCTTGGGACACTACTAACACTAGCACGGCTCGAGGCCGTGTTGAACTCGCCCTACAGGTGCGGCGGCAGAGGATCCGGCCACTGCACCACGACGACCTTCCCGTCAGCTTCGCGTTCCAGCACGGGCGCGTAGAGCCCCAGTTGCTTGCGCTTCCACCACGCTCCGGTGGCATGCTTCTCCGCCATCGTCGTAAACCAGTATTGCCACAGCACCGCGCGCACCTGTTTCGGCGGCGATTGCGGGAAAGGATTTCCTGCAAACAGCGCGAGCACATCCGGCGCGCCATCCAGTAAGCGCTCCTCGGTACTTGGCACAATAATGTTCTCGCGCCACGAGCCGAACGAGGCAAACCATAAGTTCCAATCGAAGCGCGGCTGGTACGGCGCATAAATGCGCGGTCTCTCAGCCAGCCCCTGCGGCTTATAGCGGAACGGATAAGGAGTCCAGTTCTCGCCGTCGTCTGAACCTTGAAACTCGATCTCGTAGCGGCCGCGCGTCATTACCGCAAACAACCCATAGCGGTTGGCAATGCGAAAAGGCTCCAGCGCGCCGACCGGCGAGACCGGAAACGGCGCCTGGGGCAATAGTATCCACACCATCTGCACGGTTGTTGCGTAGAAAATCCAGATCAACATCACGCTGGCGAGCGCGAGTCGGAATGCGGCAATGGGATGCGGCGCTTTTCGAATCGGTGAGATCTCGGGCCGGTCAGCTTCAGGCTCTGAGTCCGCGGGTTGAATTGCGACTTCCTGTAGCCGCAGCCGTTCCTTCCAGCGCACAGGCATGATCCGAAGAATGAAACGATCGTCCAACAGCAGAAATCCCAACACAAGGACAAGGTAGTTCAGAAACGTGTAGTTCGCTGTGAGAATAACCGGAATCTGCCACGCGGTCACGATGAAGAAACATGCAATGCGCCAGCGCCGCGGCAGAAACAGCATGAACACCAGGCCGAGCTCGAGCACTAGTGTCGCTCCGGTGGCGAACGCGTGAACTCCATGCGGCAGATGTTGCACATACCATCCAACCCATGTCGGCAGCGGACCGTTCTGGTAGTATTCGTCCATGGCGGTGAAGTTGCGCCACTCGATATCTCCGCTGGCCAGCTTCACTACGCCGGATTCGAAATAGATACGGAACCACTCCCACTGCAGCAGGAAAAGGCTGGCGCGCGAAGGCAGACTGCTTCTGCCCAATCCCGGCCAGAGTCCCGCCGGAGCAAGGAATAGCGAGATGCATCCCGCCTCCAGCAGCATGCCGTCCGATTGGTAGCCGGAAAAATCCTGCGCCGCCGCAACGAACGAGAGATAGCACACGAAGCAGATCAGCAGCGTCGCTCGCGGCCACACATTCAGGACCAGCAGCAAAGACGCGATCATGCCGATCCAGCAGATGGCTGTGAGCATGTGTCCGCCGCTGGAAAGCCACAGCACGGTCGGAGCAAACCAGAATCGCGCCTGGCCGAACTGATGCGTTACGGCTTCAAGGTATTCGCCGGCGGGAAGAATTCCGTCGGGACCGATCAATCCGCGAATCTGGAAGACAAGCGCATAGAACGCGGAAAAATAAATGAGGCCGAGAGCGCGCAGAAAGATCCAGCGAGG
>Ga0181526_10003219_pt1 | contig 13495 bp, 10 predicted proteins | sample PEATcosm2014_Bin_35_FD_119750 | JGI IMG/M metagenome (GOLD analysis project Ga0181526, IMG submission 119750) | Peatland microbial communities from MTU Mesocosm Facility, Houghton, MI, USA - PEATcosm2014_Bin06_30_metaG | ecosystem: Environmental > Terrestrial > Soil > Wetlands > Peat | place...
CCACGCGGCGTTTTGTTTTCCGCGATGCACAAATTTTTGCGACCGCTGGATCCGCCACGGTGACTGGTATCCTGACCGGCAGACGCGTTTGTGGCGCCAGGGCCGGGCGCGCTGGGGCGGTGTGGATCCGCACGACAAACTCATCGTCCAGGGCCGCGTCGGGAATTTGCGCGCCGACCTGCTGCACTACAACGCGCTAACGATCGACCGGCAAATTGCCAAGATTTCGAGTTACAGCGAGGACTTCGCGCGCGATGCCGCGGCACAGAACCGCACTGCCAATGGAAGCGACGTCGTCCTGCGGCCGCTGTGGCGGTTTCTGCGTTCCTATTTCATCCGCCTTGGTTTTTTGGACGGCTGGCAGGGCGGTTACATTGCGTGGATGACCGCGTTTTACACCGCCACGCGCTATGCCAAGGTTCGTGCCGCGCAAAACAACAAACCGAACAAATCTTGAACCCGCCCTCAGCCAACCGCGTGGATGTCTCGGTCATCATCGTCACGCGCAACACCTGCGCACTGACCCGCAATGCGGTTCAATCCGTGCTTGATAGTCATGATTCGCCGACAATGGAGATTTTCGTTGTGGACAACGGTTCAACGGACGACACCGCGTCCGTTTTGCCGCGCGAATTTCCGCAAATCCAGGTCATCCGTCCGGGAAAAAATCTCGGTTTCGCCGGCGCTTGCAATCTTGCGGCAAAACAGGCGTCCGGCGAATTTTTGCTGCTGCTCAATTCCGACGCGCGGCCCGTGCCGGAGGCGCTCGCGCGGGCGGTCGCGTGGATGCGCGGACGGCCGGATTGCGCGGTGGCCGGCGCGCAGTTGCTTAACGCCGATGGTTCGCGGCAAAACTCCATCGCCAACTTTCCCACGCTGGCGACCGAGCTGCTGAACAAATCGCTGCTGCGCCGGCTCCAGCCGGAGAAATTTCCCGGCAAGGAACACAACTTCCGCGAACCGGTGGAAGTGGAAACTGTTGTCGGCGCGTTCCTGCTGATTCGCAAGGAAGCGTGGGACGCGCTCGGCGGCCTGGACGAGCGCTACTTTTTCTTCTTCGAAGAAACGGATTTTTGTCTGCGGGCGCGCCGGAATCAGTTTCGCGTTTTTCATCTGCCGGATGTCCATGTCTGGCACGGGCAGGGGCAAACGGCGCGGCAGGTTTCCGTTGACGCGCGGATTGAATACTGGCGTTCGCGTTACGCCTACTTCGCCAAAAACCATCGCCGGCCGGCGCGGCTGGTTCTGGCCGCGGGCTTGTGGCTGCGGCTTTTGTTCGACTCACTGGCCGCGGTCCTGTGTGTGCTGGCGACGCTCGGTCGAAATGCGCGCTGGCGCGAACGCTGGCGGGTTTGCTTTGCGCTCGTGCGCTGGCATTTGCGCGGCTGCCCGGAGGAAGCCGGATTACCGCGATAGAACGAAAAAACGCCAAAACATTTTTGGTACATCTCAAATCCATCGGCGGCGTCCGGCGCGCACTGTCAGCCGTCCATGCCTGCGCCTGGTCAAAACCTTGATGTCACGCTGGATCATGAAACCGGGCTGGCGTGTGAATACACCGTTGAAAATGACGGCGGAAATCCCGAAATCCCGGATGGCGATCTCGCAATGCTTCCCGCAGCGGTGAACCGGGCCAAACGTTTGCCCAAAACGTCTAAGCTATTTGAGGCAGCCGCGCCAGTATATGCTTTTTCAATTCGGGAATGCGGTCGTATTGGTGCAGCACCGGCACCGGCGCGCCGGTTTCATTCACCACGAGGCCATCGCCGTTCAACTGCACCTGGTCCCAGCGCATCACGCCCATGGTGAGCACCGGCGCGCGGCGGTTGGGGTGAATGATGCTGTTGGGCAGGAGTTTTTCCAGCAGGAGATAATTGTGAATGCCCTGGTCGCCACCGGAAATTTTCGCAAGGTCCCTGGCCTTCATGATCGTAGCAATCATGCATTGAAGATATTCGAGGATGCTGGCCGTGTCGCCGAAGGTTGTGCCGGAACACGTCGCCGTTTCCTCGGCGTGTCGCTCAACGTAATCCTTCCCGAACTGGCAACTCATCCAGAGCCGGTGCAAACGGCAGTGGCCGATCCGCACCTGCGCCTCTTCGAGAAGAAAATGAACCCCCGGTTCCGGATTCCACGAGAACGGGTCCGCCTGAAAAACAACATCCTTCGCGTCGGCGAGCATCACGCGATCAAAGCGCACGCCGTGTTCGCGCAGATATTGCAGATACAACAGGTAGCGGCGATAGCGAACGTGGAACACGCGATGCGCGAGCTTTTCCTTGGCGGCTTGAGAGGCGCGGATCGAAAAATACCACCGCCACAAAGGCCACAGCCGGGCAAGTCTTTGGCGGTCGCGTTTGCCGGGAAAATGGAACGGCACAATCGTGGCACCGAGTTCGCGAAGTTTCGCGCAGGTCTCGTCATTCACGGCGCTGGCGAATACCACCAGTTGCCCCGTGTAACCGGTGCGTTTCAGGGAAAGGACGAGCGGCGCGACATGTGCGAAGTTCGCGCGGTGCAGCGTTGTCAGAATCACGTTTCTATCGGGCATGAGCAATTATTCGTTCCCGGTCAGGAGGCGCAATACTTCCGCGATTTCAATTGTGAATTCGGTGGCGCGATCATCGTGATGTGCCAGCGTGCGCGGGCGGGTTCCGAGCAACGACGTGTAATGCAGGCTGCAGGCAAGGGCCAGGTGTTTGAAGCAGGGAGTCTGATTTTCGGGATGAAGCAGTTCGATCACCTTTGCGCCGCGCGGGGCAAATACCAGGTTCGTGAGACCGGCGCCGTGCGGGGCCACCACCCATTTTGCCGCGCTGAACGATGCTGCCTGTTTGGCGACGGACATCTTTTCCGGCTGAACGCAGACAAACCCCATGCTTTCCAACCGCCCCTCCAGTTCCGCTTCATTGACGAGCCGGCGTTTCCCTGCATCGCGGCGGCTGAGATAAATCCGTTCCGGTCCGCCGCTGCGTTCTGGAAAAAGCGAGCGCACCCATTCGCACGCCCAAGGCGCGACCTGCCACAACGGAAAAGGCATTGCGGGCACCACGAGCCGGTCGAACTGGTGCACGAAATTTTTGTTGCACCGCAGGCGTTTTCCCTCCGGCACGTTCAAGCGGTCGAGCGTTTCATCCTGAAAACGAAACGGTTTGCTGCACAACAGCACGCAGTCGTAATCCGTGTATCCGGCTTCCTGCAAAATCTTCCAGCGAGGCAGGGAGTCGAGGAGCCAATGATAATAATTGTCGCTATTGGACGTGCCGAGCAACAGGGCCGTGCCGCGCCGGTGCCGCGGGATTCGAAAACGCCGGCGGCGCAGCAAGTAATGCTTCAGGGGCTCCTTGCAGTTGAAGAAGCTCTGGACGCCTCCCGTCACCCTGTCCGCACTTGTGACTGCCAGCCTTAAATTTCCGATCACCTTGCCCCCGGCCAATTCAACGACGGTCAAAGGATGACGGTTGGCGGCCGGACCGCCAATGGCGGCAGTCAAATCGCATTTTGCCACAACGCCATCGGCCTGGCTCAAATCTTGCAGCGAGGACACGTACCCCCTTGGCTGCCACAAAAAATGATTCAGTAGATTGGTCTTCATCATTTCATCATCCTGTTCCCGGAACAGCAGCCGACTGCAAAATATTAGCGTGTGTTTGGGGACTGGCAACAGATTAGGACACACGCTGCGACTCGACAGGCTCGCTGCCACAACGCATACTGGCTTTCAATGCAAGCGGTTCCCAGGGATGACGGAGCGTTGGTTTCTCCGGCCACAGCCACCGGCCCGACTGTCATTATCAAGCCGGGGGGAACTTCCCCCCGCATTTTAATCATCCGGCTCAAATCCATTGGCGATATTTTGTTCACGTTGCCCGCGGTCCACGCCGTACATGACAATTTTCCGGACGCGAAACTTTGCTTTCTGGTTTCAAAGGAAAACGCACTGCTCCTGCGCGGTTTCCCGGAAATTGACGGGGTCATCCCGCTTGACCGCGGGGTTTATTTTTCGAAAAACCTGCGGGCCATGTGCCGCGGCACGTTTGAGCTGCTGCGCCGGCTGCGCGCGCCCGGATTTTCCCGCGTCATTGATTTTCAGGGCTACGGCGAAACGGAAATATTAGCGTGGTGGACGGGCGCGTCGCAGCGCTGGGGTTTCGTCAAGCATCCCCCGCGCGGATGGATGTACACGCGGACTTCAAGGCGCCCCGAAAAGACCCATCCGGTGGAATGGAACCTGTCTTTGTTGCGACAGTGCGGTCTGAAAATCGGGCGTGTCCGCAACGAATTCGTTCTGCCGGCCGAAGCGCTGGACGCGGCACGGAAATTTTTCGCCGAAAACAATTTGGCTGCCGCCCGGCCCACGCTGTTTGTTCAGCCATTCACCAGTTCGCCGCACAAAAACTGGCAGCTGGAAAATTTTCTGGCTTTGGCCGAGCACTGGCGGGCGCGCGGAACACAGGTCATCTTCGGCGGCGGGCCGGCCGAACGCGCGGCACTCGAACCGGCGCGCGCGGCAAATTTTCCTGTCTCCGCCAGCGCGCCATTGCTCGTTACCGCCGGGCTGATGAAACTTTCCGCATTGACCGTCGGCGCTGACACCGGCCTGTTGCACCTGGCAGTGGCGATGAGTCGGCGCGTTGTGATGATTATGCAGTCGAACCGTCCGGGCAGTTCGCACCCGTTTCAACACGCGGATTGGGCGGTCACCTCACCGGCAGAAGGGCCGGTGTCCGAAATTCAAACCGGCGTGGTGATCAAGGCGTGTGAGCAGGCTTTCAGCGAACCAGCCGGTAATGTTTCTTGTTGAACTTCAGCCCAAACCACTTCTCCAGCTTCAGCATCCGGCGGTGTTTTTTTTCGCGCGCGCTCAATTTGTGGTTCGGATCGGCCCGGAAGATTCCGTCGGCTTGCGGCAGCCAATCCCGCACCACCCTGGGATGCGTGCCGGTGAAAAGTTTGAGTACCGCCGGATCAATGTTCGTGTAATCCATCGCCGGCAGCGATTGATCATCCCAGAATTGATGGGTGGCGGCGGTTTTAAGGTTCATTTGTGCCTCACTGCGCACCCAGCCGTAATGATAAATCGTCGCGCCCGTGTACGCGGCGCGCGGGTAACGGGATTTTTTGTGGCCCACGACAACGTTGAAAAACAGCGCTTCGGACGACCACGTTGGAATCGTGTTGCGGATGATACGGACTTCGGAACGATACCAACCCGGCGACCAGACCCAGGTATTGGCGTTGCCGTAGAAATGCAGGTAATCGAACGCCAACGCCTCAACGCGCTGGTCGTTCAGATGTTTCTCCATCCCCGCGCGGATTTTCGGCAGATCGTTTTCATGGATGACCTCGTCGGCTTCCAGATAAAACGCCCAATCGCCGGTGCAGTTGAAAAGGGCAATGGATTTCTGCTGGCCATAAACAAAGCCTTTGACGCTGTAACCCGGCCGGATGCGTTCGTTCCATTGCGTCGGGATGATGCGGATTTTGGGATCGCCGATTGCGCGCAATTGTTTTTCCGTATCGTCGTCGCACGGACCAAGCGCGACAACGAATTCATCCACGACGGGCAAAAGGGAGCGGATGGACGCGACAAACGGATAGCCGAGCTTCTGTCCGTTGCGCAAGAAGGTGAACCCGCTGACTTTCATGCGTGAAGGTTAAACTCAATCTTCCCACGGCAAAAGCTGTTTTGCCACGAAACCCGGTTTGGTCGCCGGCGCCGGTTCTTTCGCTTCGCCCAAGGAACCGTGAGTCAGGACCTGCTCGTAATATTTGAGATATTTCCGCGCCATGTCCAAATGTGTGAGTCCCCCCCGCAACACGCGGTCGCGGCAGGCTTGCGGATTGAACCGCTGCGGATTTTTCACGGCCTCGACGAGTTCACCGGCCTGGGCGCTCAGCACGCCGGTTCCCGGCAGGACGATTTCCGGCAAGGAACCATATGGCGTGCCCACGACGTAAGCGCCGCTCGCGAGCGCTTCCGTCAACGAGATGCCAAACGGTTCTTCCCAACGCACGGGAAAGATCAGACAGCGCGCCCTGGCCAGCAAGTCGCGTTTTTCCGGCCCCCCCGTCATGCCATAGTATCGCACGCCGCGAATTGGCGGGAGCCATTTTTGCAAATCAAATGGCCAATTGCGCGAGCCGAGCACGCGCAATTCAATTCCCACCCGCCGCGCCACCGCCACCGCGCCGGGGAAATTTTTCACCTTCCAGCGCGCCTTGGCCAGAAACACCGCATAGTCCTCGCGTTTTTCCGAAAAGGCATACTCGCCGACGTCGAGACCGTTGTGCACGAAATGGCGCGACCCGTGATTGGCGGCGTGCTTTTGTGAAACGAAAATCGTGTTCGGGTGAAATTTCTGGCCGGGCCGGCCGTTGCCCTCAACCGTGACGACAAATGGTTTGTTCGCGTTCGGCTCCGACTTGTCCCACAAGTGCACAATGTCGGTTGCCTCCGGCAAAAGTCGCAGCCACGCGCGCGGGTCGGTTTCGCCATCGGCAATGGGGCGCAACTCCGCGCCGGGGATGTGGCTCCGCGCGCTGGCAATCAGCGTCACGCGATGTCCCAATTCCACCAGCGCCTTGCCGAGCCAGTAAATCACGCGCTCCGTCCCGCCATAAAGTTTCGGCGGAATCGGGATGGTTCCCGGCTTGTAAAGCGTGATGTGCATTTGCGTTCCAGACTTACTGCGTCCGTCCAAATTTTTTCTCCAGTTCCCGGTAATTCATTTCAATCAATGTCGGCCGGCCGTGGGGGCAGGTGTAAGGCATCGCGCAACGGCGCAAATCTTCGATGAGCTTTTCCAGTTCCCGTCCGCCGAGGGGATCGTTGGCCTTCACCGCGTGGCGGCAGACGGTCTTGGCAATCGTGTGCTCGCCCAGCCGCGCCAGGTTCACTTCGCGTCCCGCCGCCTTCAACTCGTCCACGAGGTCGAGCACGAAACGGCGCGGGTCGGTGGCCTTGACGAACGGCGGCAGGGTGTCCAGCAAAAATGTCCGCTCGCCGAATTCGCTCAACCCGACGCCGAGCCGCGTGAGCGCGGGCAGTTGCTCGCGCAAAAAACCCGCGTCGCGCGCCGGCAACTCGATGGTCTCCGGCAATAGCAGCTTTTGCGACGGCGCGGAACCGCCCTGCTCAATCCGGTTCAACATTTGCTCGAACAAAATCCGTTCGTGCGCGGCGTGCTGGTCGAGCAGGACCAGCCCGCGGTCGGATTCAAGCACCACGTAAAGTTTGCCGATGACGCCGACGAGGCGCAGGGGAACGCTCAGGAGCGGCATCCCGCCGGAAGATGGGAGTTGGGAGATGGCAGAGGGGGGGGCGGTCTCCCGCGAGGGTGGAGGACCGGGAATCGAAGATGGAGTTTGCGGTTCAGACGCCGCCGGTTTTGTCGGAGCCAAACCGGTTTTCAAAGGCTCTTGTTGAACCGCCGTGGACGGTTTTAATTTTTCAGGAAAGTTGGGCAGAGCGGGCGCGGAAAATTCCGGTGGCGATTTTGCTTCAAATGGTTTTCCGATTGCCCCCGCCCGTTCTGCGCCGCGTCTTTGCTGCTCTGTGTCAAAAGTTGCTTTTGGTTTTTCCGGCGCGGGGCTGATTGCGCCGGAGCGGAGCGGAGACGAATGGAACGCAAGCAACGTTTCCTGGACCGCCTGCGCCACAAATTTGCGGATTTCAAATTCACGGTGAAATTTCACCTCACGCTTGGCCGGATGGATGTTCACGTCCACTGCCGCCGGGTCAATTTCCAGGAACAGGCAGCAGACGGGATAACGGCCTTTCATCAGCGACGTGTGGTAACCTTCGAGCAGGGCGTAATTGAGCCCGCGGTTTTCGACCGGGCGCCGGTTGACAAACAAATGCTGGCTCTCACGCGTTGCCCGCGACACGCCCGGCGCCCCGATGAAACCCCAGACGCGAATGGCGGATGGGGCCGGGGGTTCGGGTTCCGGCGAAGCGCTCGCGGTTTCAAAAATATCAGTTTCTTCCGGTTTGAGCGAGTCGTCGAGGGCGGCCGAGAAGTTCACGGGCAAAAGCTTTTCGTCGCCGAGCAGGGCGCGCAGGCGCTCGCGCAACGCCTCCAGCCGGCTCGAAGTGGCCGCGCCGGATTTCAGCGCCGGCAATTGCCAGACGAGCCGCCCGTCTTTTTGGAACGAAAACGCGACTTCGGGAAACGCCAGCGCGGCGAGCGTGAGGTAATGCTGGATGTGCGCCGCCTCGGTCTCCTCGGTGCGCAAAAATTTCCGGCGCGCGGGCAGGTTGAAAAAGAGCTGCCGCACTTCGACATTGGTGCCGGTCGCGCTGCCGGCGGCCTTAACTTCGGCAATTTTTCCGCCGTTGACAACAATTTGCGTGCCTTCAGGCGAACCGCCGTCACGTTCGCGCGTGATCAACGTGAAGCGGCTGACGCTGGCGATGCTCGGCAGCGCTTCGCCACGAAAACCCATCGTGGCAATCACCGCCAAATCCTCGGCCCTTTGAATCTTGCTCGTCGCATGGCGTTCGAGGCAAAGCAACGCATCGTCGCGGCTCATGCCGGCGCCATCATCGGTTACCCGGATGAGGCTGCGTCCGCCGGCCTGGATTTCGACGGAAACCTTTTTCGCGCCGGCATCGAGGGCGTTCTCAACCAGTTCCTTCACGACGCTCGCGGGGCGCTCAATCACCTCGCCGGCGGCGATTTGATTGGCGACCTGTTCAGGCAGCAATTTGATCCGGTTCATGAATTTCGCGAAACGCCGGTATTCATCCATCCGACGGGACAATGCTACAACGCAACGAGGCAGCGTTTCAATGATTCAACGACACCGGCCGCCGAGGAGATGAAACGGAATGCCGGCCCCAAGGGACGGGCACAGGCACTTTACGAAAAAAATTGTCGGCGTAAAGCCAAGAGATGCAAAGCCGAAGGCGAATGAGTGTGTATGATAACTTATTGACAAAAAGCCTCAAAAAAGCAAGAATGAATCATTCGGGTGGCAGTACGTTTCTTCAGCGGGGTTCCCCACCCCCACCTCCTTGGCGTCTGCTGCCCGAATTTGTTTCTCCAAACCTCCTTGACGCTCCCTGATGCATCTTCTAATTTCACCAGCCCCATTGCGGGGGCGTAGCTCAATTGGTTAGAGCGCTGCCCTGTCACGGCAGAGGTTACGGGTTCGAGCCCCGCCGCTCCCGCCATCATTTATTGGTCATTTCACGAATGTCTTGACATTTAGGGGCAAATTAGGGACAGTCTCGGGTATGAAAACGAACACTGCTCCCGTCCTCAAACGGCCAGTCGAAATCAAGCGCGGCAATGTCACCGTAAAAATTTACGCGGGCAAAAATCGTGTGAACGGCACCGTCTATCCGCAGTTCACTCTCACCTATTACGACGGCGCGCAACGGAAGAAGAAACGATTTGCGGACTTGGCCGAAGCAAAACGCGAGGCCGAGTTCACCGCAGACAAGCTGGCCAGCGGAGAAAACGAAGTGCTCCGGCTTACTTCCTCAGACCGAACAAGTTATGTGCAAGCCGTCGGCCAGTTGCGTCCGCTGAACATGCCGTTGCATCTGGCTATACTCGAATACGTGTCCGCTGTAAAACACCTTCCCGACGGCGCGACACTTAAAGAGGCCGTGGATTTTTTCCGCCGCCGTAATCCCGCCGCACTTCAAAAACGCACGGTGCGCCAGGTCGTTGACGAAATGCTCGCGGCCAAGCGCGCAGCGAAGCTCTCGGAAGTTCACTTGAAAGACTTGCATAGTCGCCTGAACCGTTTCGCCGAAGCCTTTCAGTTGAACATCGGCGGCGTATCGGGAACGATACTGCAAACGTGGTTGGACGGAATGAAGGCCAGCGGGCGAAGCAAACGAAACTATCTGGCGGTTGTCGCCGCCCTGTTCCGCTTCTGCATCAAACGCAAGTATCTGCCCAAAGAGGCCATCGAGGAGATTCAGGCCGTTGAGCAGCAAAGGGAGGATAACGGTGAGATCGAAATTTTCACGCCTGGAGAAATGCGCGAAATCCTGACTGTCGCCCGGTCTGAAATGGTGCCGTGGTTGGCAATAGGAGCATTTGCGGGTTTGAGGACTGCCGAGATTCGCCGCCTGGATTGGAGCGAAGTCAACCTGATGGAGCGGCATATCGAAATCAAAGCGAGCAAATCCAAGACCGCCGCGCGCCGACTGGCACCTATCACAGACAACCTCGCCGAATGGCTTGCCTCTTATGCAAAACCCTCTGGCAAGATAATGTGTTTTGACTGTTGGGGCTATCAGCTTACCAAACTGACCGCAGCGGTGAATGAGCAACGCACAGAGGCGGCAAGGGCCGCGGGCCAGGACCCTTCGTCGGCGCACAAATTTGTTTGGAAACACAACGCGCTCCGGCACAGTTTTTGTTCCTATCGGTTGGCCGTGATTAAAAACGCCGCGCAAGTTGCTTTGGAGGCAGGCAACAGCCCGAAGATGATCTTCTCTAACTACCGGCAACTCGTGACCGAGACAGAAGCCGCGAAATGGTTCGGTGTGTGTCCGCCTAAGCCGGTCGAGAACGTCGTCCCGCTGCGGATTGCCACCAACAAATGATGCCCGCAACGGTCAAAACGCACCGCCGAAAATCTCAAAATTTTATCGAGGCCAAGGCTTACTCCTTAGCTGACTAAGAATTCTGTGTCCGCCGATTTTCCGACGGTTAAGTTCGTGAATTGCGGAGAGCGCTCGGCCCGCGCTATTGAGATACACGCAAAATTAAGGATGCCCCGCCATGTTCCGAAGGGCTTGCGTGATTAGCTTTTTGATGCCGTCGCGGTTATTACTTTCGGTCGTTCTGCTCCCTGGTTTTGCCGCTCCCGTGCGTGATCCTGTGCGACGAGCGCGGTGTATCCCCAAGATTCGCAGTGGGCTTTCCTACTGTCGTTTGAGTTCCATGCAAGCAGCGCCATGAACATCGAATGCCGATGGCGCTGTGGTATTGCCCGGTGCATTCCAAGTGATTGTGAGTGTGCCACCTTCCAACCTGTAAATCGCCATGATTGTTTTGCCAACAAACTGTGGAAGATGGCATTCGCTGATTACGAAAATACACTGCCGTGGATTCGTGTCTTCCCGTAGCGTGAAAGTGCCCTTATTCCATGCGTTGGTGTCCTCGTCATCTTGGATCTCATAGTTGCTTCCTGAGATAACGAGCGAACACTGATGATTGACATGAATTTGCGGACCTTTCCATGTTCCTTGGAGGGTGACCACATCCGACTTTTGGTGCTGTGAGCATCCCACTATTAGGATGACCGCGGCGGATAAAAATGTCATTATTTTGCTTTTCATAATCACATTTAACCAAGCCGCGTTTATTTCGTCACGAATGCAAGTGCCGCCTAACGTCCAGAGCTCAGGCACGCAGGGCCGATGACACACTCCGCGACAGCGGAACCAGAAACCCCATCTCGCGTTGCCTGCAGCGATTTGTTAGCACACCAACCAACCTTCGGTTGGGGCAATGACAAAAGTAGCTCGAAAGTCATAACTCTTTGAATATCAACGTTTCGCGTTTCTAGCTACTTAAGAGGCGGCATAGTTTCCTCTCCCAATGAACTTGGATAACGTGCCATTGGTCGTCACTTGGAACACCGTCCGCCAACCGCTGCTGCCAGAAAATATGTCATTTCACGTATGATTCTCTTTGTTCAAGCCAGGCGTTATCTCCAGAATTCGGGTCTGCCGGAAATGTGTCATGTAACCCTCCAGCCGTCCCCGCAGGCATATTCGCAGCCAAAACGTTTCCATCCGTCCATACCTTGACTTCCGCGTGCCCGTCGGAAAACGAGAGAGCGCCCGCATTACCATGGCGCGTTGACGAAACATCGATCCAGTGATTAGGGTCGCCCGGACTGCCTGCAAAATATCCATCATTTATAGACCATTCATTTTCGTCTATTAAACAGAATGTCATGGACGGTCCGGGATTGATGGCGAAATCCGTGGCCTTCCTGAATATAACCGCCGCAGTAGGACCGCCAATGCCTATTGAGTACGCATCCTTGCCCGGAAATGGATTCAACCAACAGTTCATCGAATAACTGCGAGGGTGTGGGTAAACGTTACCCCCATACAATTCTCCGGGCGCAAGCCTGTTGCCATAGTCCGTCGGGCACTGATAAACGGCCAGCGTGTTGATATAGGGATAAATCAGTCCCGCCTGAATAAACAGGGTTGCATACGCGTTGTATTTTGCCACATCCCCTGGACACCATTGAACCCATTTCCCCCCGGGTAGAAGGTCACTGCTTCCTGGGTATGGAGGCGGTTCCGCGTCCTGCTCGCCCAGTTCCAGGTTAGGCACAAGCTGGTCTTCGTTCTCGTTGCTATACATGATGCATCCAAACGTCAATTGTCTGAGGTTACTCATGCAAGAGATGGCTTGAGCCCTCTGCTTGGCCCTGGCGAGAGCTGACAACAGCATCGCCGCCAGGATGGCGATGATCGCAATCACCACCAGCAGTTCAATTAAAGTAAAGGCATTACCCCTGATTTTTGGTTTCCAGCTTGGATTTCCATCACATCCGCCAGAACCCAAGCCGGAACTTTTATCTTTGCTGTTTTTACCGGCATTTCCCATATGACATACGTCCCGCGACTATCGCGGGCCATTCAGTCTCATTAAACAATACCGTATCAGCTCGGCGAGTTCCGTCAAGCCGTTCTCGGCTATGGTAGCTTCTTTTGCATGACGTGCGTAGTCAGCCTAACGAAATAAGCTGAGCCGCCGCCGACTCGTGACGTGAACCGCGACAGCGGAACGGCAAGCGGCAACGGCGGTTGGGTCAGCTGTTGGTTATTACACACAGAACGGTGCTGGTCAAATTTGACCATTTCAAGCAACGATTTAGCCCCCGCAAGCTCATTCCCGTCAATGTCAAAACCCTGGGCGATTACCTGCTTTTGAAACGGATCAAAGCCGACCTTTCACAGCCAGAATTGGCCGTAAAATCAGGTGTTTCCGTACGAAAGGTAAAGGCATGGGAACATGACCAAATTATGCCCACAGAAGCCGAATGGCAAGTCTTGGCTGGCATTCTGCGCTTGGATTCGACACTCCCAAAAGCCTGAAACCCAACGCTAGAGTCATGTGTTGGCTTTTACACAGTCAAACCACCTGACACGCTAAGAAATTAGCCCCATTTCTCGTAAGAATCGTGCCCATAATGACTCAATGCGCATTTCGGAAGGTTAATTCATTCGATTATTTGAAAGACCTGTTCACCCACTTCCCAGCGGCCAAGATCACCCGGATCAAAGAGTTCGTGCCTGCGACATGGACCAAGGCGAAGCGAAGGAAAAACTACCCGCCCTGGCAGCTTGAATAAGTCAGTAGCCGGTCTGGTTCAACTTTCCGGTTTCAACGCCTGCGCCATGTCGCGGACGTACTTGCTGGCCGGATACATCATTTTTGCTTTGACTTATTCAGGTGGCAGAATAAAATTATCTCATCAAAGGAATTAGCCCATGAAAACG
>Ga0181526_10003220_pt1 | contig 13491 bp, 14 predicted proteins | sample PEATcosm2014_Bin_35_FD_119750 | JGI IMG/M metagenome (GOLD analysis project Ga0181526, IMG submission 119750) | Peatland microbial communities from MTU Mesocosm Facility, Houghton, MI, USA - PEATcosm2014_Bin06_30_metaG | ecosystem: Environmental > Terrestrial > Soil > Wetlands > Peat | place...
GCCTTCGCCGAAATCCGCCGCGCCGCCGCGGCCTGAACCCCTCTTTTCCTTCCTCATTGCAGAGAAAGATCTCGCCATGCCGAGAGTCTTGATTTCCGACGAATTAAGCCCGCGCGCGGTCGCCATCTTCAAGGAACGCGGCGTCGAAACATTGGTCAACACCAAGCTTTCGCCCGACGAACTCAAAAAGATCATCGGCGATTTCGACGGCCTGGCGGTGCGCTCCGCCACCAAGGTGACTAAGCCGGTGCTGGACGCCGCCAAGAAACTCAAGGTGATCGGCCGCGCCGGCATCGGCGTCGACAATATCGACGTGCCGGCCGCGACCCAACGTGGCATCGTCGTCATGAACACGCCTTTCGGCAATTCGATCACCACGGCGGAGCACGCCATCGCCCTGATGATGGCGCTGGCGCGCCAATTGCCCGCCGCCGACCGCTCGACCCAGGCCGGCAAATGGGAGAAGTCGCGCTTCATGGGCGTCGAGCTGACGGCCAAGGTGCTGGGCGTGATCGGCTGTGGCAATGTCGGCTCAATCGTGGCCGACCGCGCTTTGGGCCTCAAGATGAAAGTCGTGGCCTATGACCCGTTCCTGTCGCCCGAACGCGCGGTCGCGCTGGGCGTGGAGAAGGTCGAGCTCGACGAGTTGCTGGCGCGCGCCGATTTCATCACCCTCCATACCCCCATGACCGAAGCGACCAAGGGCATTATCGACGCCAAGGCGCTGGCCAAGACCAAAAAGGGTGTGCGCATCATCAATTGCGCGCGCGGCGGACTTATTGTGGAAGCGGATTTAAAAGCGGCGCTCGATTCAGGGCACGTCGCGGGCGCGGCGATCGACGTCTTCCCGGTCGAGCCGGCCAAGGAGAATGTTCTGTTCGGCAACGAGAAAATCATCGCCACGCCGCATCTGGGCGCCTCGACGAATGAGGCGCAAGAAAACGTAGCGCTGCAGGTGGCCGAGCAGATGGCGGATTTCCTCATGACCGGCGCGGTGGTCAACGCGCTCAACATGCCCTCGCTGTCGGCCGAGGAAGCCAAGCGCCTCAAGCCTTACATGAAGCTGGCCGAGCAACTGGGCTCCTTCGCCGGCCAACTCACCCTGTCCGGGCTGAAGAGCGTATCCCTCCAATACGAGGGTCACGCCGCCGAGCTCAACGTCAAGCCGCTGACCGCGATCGCGCTCACCGCCCTGCTGAGCCCGCAACTCGACGCGGTCAACATGGTCAATGCGCCGGTGCTGTGCAAGGAACGCGGCATCGCTGTCTCGGAAACCCGCAGCACCGAGCCTTCGGATTTCCAGACGCTGATCCGTGTCACGGTCAAGGGCGAGAACGGCGCGCGCAGCGTCGCCGGCACGCTGTTCGGCGGCAACCGGCCGCGCATCGTCGACATCGAGGGCATTGCGCTCGAGGCCGAGCTGGGGCCGCACATGCTGTTCGTGCGCAACCAGGACAAGCCGGGCTTCATCGGCAATCTCGGCAGTTCCTTGGGCGAGGCCGGCGTCAACATCGCGACATTCCATCTCGGCCGCTCGGGCCCGGGGAAAGAGGCCATCTGCCTGGTGCAGATCGATCAGCCCTTGGGCGACGCGCTTTTGGCCAAGGTGCGCGGCATCGCCAATGTAGTCCAGGCGGCGGAGCTGCATTTCTGATTCTGTCTTTTCTGTGACCATCCCCGGCAATGACAAAAATTTAAGCCGGCGTCTTTCCGCGTTTTTGCCACATCGATCTGCCTATATCCGGATAAGCGTCCGGGCATTCCGCCTGGGCCCTGTCACGGAGGAACCCATGAACGGACTTCGTCGATACGGCAAGATGGTGGTTGCGGCGACGCTGCTGGCGATTCTTGCCGGCTGCGTGGTCGAGCCGGTGGGCTATTACGGCGGCCCTCCGCACTATTACGGCGGCTATTATTACGGACACGCCTACTACCGCTAAACTCGCCTGCCGGATTCGGGCCAGAACATAGCAATGGCCGCTCGGGGCGCGCATATAGCCCCGGGCGGCGGCAGGGTTTAGTTGCCGCCGCCGCGCAAAACGGCTATTCCGGCCCCCATGAATGAATCCCTTCACAAGGCGCTGCTGCCCGAAGGCCTGCGCGACCTGCTGCCGCCCGATGCCGGAATCGAGGCCGAGGTGGTGGCGCGTTTGATGGCGGTGCTGGCCGGCCACGGCTATGAGCGGGTCAAGCCGCCCTTGGCCGAGTTCGAGGAGAATCTGCTCTCCGGCGCGGGCGCGGCCATGGCGCCGGACACCTTCCGCCTGATGGATCCGGTGTCGGGCCGCATGATCGGCTTGCGCGCCGACATGACGCCGCAAGTGGCGCGCATCGCCGCCACCCGGCTCAAGAAATCGGCCCGGCCTTTGCGCCTGTGCTACGCCGGCCAGGTGCTGCGCGTGCGCGGCAGCCAGCTCCGCCCCGAGCGCCAGGTGGGGCAGGTGGGCGCGGAGCTGATCGGCTCGGATTCGGTATCCGCCGATGTCGAGGCGATCGCGGTCGCGGCCGAGGCGCTGGCCTCGCTCGGCATCATCGGCCTGACGGTCGATCTGACCTTGCCCACTTTGGTGCCGGCGGTATGCAACGCCTTCAAGCTCGCTCCCGAGTCGGCGCTGGCGGTGCGCCGCGCGCTCGACCACAAGGACGCGGCCGCGCTCAAAGCGGCCGCGGGCAAGGCCGGATCCCTGCTGGGCGATCTCCTGAAGGCGGCGGGCGAGGGCGCCAAGGCGCAAAAGGCGCTGGCGGCGCTCGACCTGCCGAAGGATGCGGCGGCCGAACGCGCGCGGCTGGGCGAGGTGGTGGCGCGGCTCAAATCCGCCGTACCCGGCCTCCAATTCACCATCGACCCGGTCGAGAATCGCGGCTTCGAATATCACACCGGCATCAGTTTCAGCTTCTTCGCGCAGGATGTGCGCGGCGAATTGGGACGTGGCGGGCGTTACCGCACCGATGGCGGGGGGGCCGAGGACGCCACCGGCTTCACGCTTTACACCGACACCGTGCTCCAGGCCGTGCCCGGCAACGTGCCGGCAAAGCGCGTCTATGTGCCCGAAGGCGCCGATCCCGCCATTGCGCGCCGCCTGCGCGAACAAGGCTGGATCACCGTGGCCGCGCTCGGGCCCGCCGAGGATGCGCGCCAGGAGGCCAAGCGGCTCGGTTGCGGCCATCTGCTCGAAGGCGGTAAACCCGTAGCCTTGAGTTGAGAATCCGGGGACAATCCTGACATGGCGAACGTCGCGGTGATCGGCGCCCAATGGGGCGACGAGGGCAAGGGGAAGATCGTCGATTGGCTGAGCGAGCGCGCCGACGTGGTGGTGCGCTTCCAGGGCGGCCACAATGCCGGCCACACCCTGGTCATCGGCAATGTCGAATACCGCCTGAGTCTCTTGCCCTCGGGCGTGGTGCGCCCAGGCAAGCTCTCGATCATCGGCAACGGCGTGGTGGTCGATCCCTGGGCGCTGATCAAGGAGATCGAGGCGATCAAGTTGAAAGGCGTCACCGTCACGCCCCAATCGCTGCGCGTCGCCGACAACGCGACCCTGATCCTGCCCTCGCACGCCGCCATCGACCGGGCGCGCGAGGAGGCGCGCGGGGCCGGCAAGATCGGCACCACCGGCCGCGGCATCGGCCCGGCCTATGAGGACAAGGTCGGCCGCCGCGCGCTGCGCCTGTGCGACTTGGCCGATGCCGCGAGCCTCCCGGCCAAGCTCGATGCCTTGATGCTGCACCACAACGCGCTGCTGCGCGGGTTGGGCGCGGCCGAAATCGACGTGGCGCCGCTGCTGCAATCGCTCCGGGAAATCGCGCCCAAGGTTCTGCCCTATGCCGACCGGGTGTGGGAGCGGCTCGACGAGGCGCGCGGCGCGAAGAAACGGATTCTGTTCGAGGGCGCGCAGGGCGTGATGCTCGATGTCGATCACGGCACCTATCCCTATGTGACCTCCTCGCACACTCATCCCGGCCAGGCCGCCTCGGGCTCGGGCCTCGGCACCGGCGCGGTGGGCTACGTGCTCGGCATCACCAAGGCTTACAACACGCGGGTCGGCAGCGGCCCGTTCCCGACCGAATTGACCGACAAGATCGGCCAGACGCTGGGCGAGCGCGGCAAGGAATTCGGCGTCGTCACCGGCAGGAAGCGCCGCTGCGGCTGGTTCGACGCGGTGATGGTGCGCCAGGCGGTGAAGGTCGCCGGCATCGCCGGCATCGCGCTCACCAAGATCGACGTGCTCGACACCTTCGCCGAGATTAAGATTTGCGTCGGCTACCGCCTCAAGGGCAAGACCATCCGCTATCTGCCGGCGGGGACAGAAGACCAGGCTGCGGTTGAGCCGGTCTACGAAACCTTGAAGGGCTGGAACGCAACCACGCGCGGCGTGCGCGATTGGGCCAAGCTTCCGGATCTGGCGGTCCAATACATCCGGCGCATTGAAGAGTTGATTGATGCTCCCGTCGCACTCCTGTCCACCAGCCCCGAGCGCGAGGATACCGTGCTGCGGCGCGACCCGTTCAAGGATTAAAGAGTTAGATGGCCCCCCGCGGGATCTGCCGTGGGACGATCCCGCAAATCTCAAATGGCCTTGGCCGGCCGCCGGTGGCGGTTGCCCGATATATAGCGCTCGGCGACGGCCCCCAACTGTTCGAGCCGCCCGGCGAAGAAATGATCGGCACCCGCGATCACCCGGTATGTCACGGCGATGTCGCGCTGGCCTTGCAGCCGCTCGGCCAGCGCCTTCACTCCCTCGGGCGGCACGATCTGGTCCTGGTCGCCTTGCACGATCAGCCCCGAGGCCGGCAGCCGCGGCAGCGCGCCGAAATCGGCCAGGTTCACCGGCGGCGCCACGGCGATGAAGCCGTTCATCTCCGGCCGCCGTGCCAAAAGCTGCATGGCGATCCAGGCGCCGAAGGAAAAGCCGCCGATCCAGCAGCTCTCGGCCTCGGGGTTGGCGGCTTGGAGCCAGTCGAGCGTCGCCGCCGCGTCGGCCAACTCGCCCTCGCCGCCGCCCCAAACGCCCTGGCTCTTGCCGACGCCGCGGAAATTGAACCGCAAGGCGGAAAAGCCATTGCGCGAAAAGGCATGGAACAGGGTGTAGACCACCTTGTTGTTCATGGTGCCGCCATGCTGCGGATGGGGGTGCAACAGCAGCGCCACCGGCGCGCGCTTGTCCTTGGCCGGCTGATAACGGGCTTCAAGACGCCCGGCCGGGCCGATCAGGCTTAACTCAGGCATCGCCGCCCTTTACCCATCCCACCACGCACACCATATCCCACTTACCAACTCGGGCTCTGAGCCGGGAAACCCCGGTTTCTATGGTTATTCTGGCCCGATATACTTGATCGTCCTACTAGGGCTCGGCTATAGTCCCGGCCCTTTGGCGGCGCACCATCATATAGCAAGCGGACCCCGGATGTTGAAGCACCTGCAAGACGATATCGGCCATGTGTTGAAGCTGGACCCCGCCGCCCGTTCGCGGCTCGAGGTGCTGCTGTGCTATCCCGGCATCCATGCCGTGCTGTTCCACCGCGGCGCGCATTGGCTGTGGATTCACGGCCGCACGCTGCTGGCGCGATTCGTCTCGCAGCTCGGGCGCTTCATCACCGGAATCGAGATCCATCCCGCCGCCGAGATCGGCAACCGCCTGTTCATCGACCATGGCGGCGGCGTGGTGATCGGCGAAACCACGATCATCGGGGACGACGTGACGCTCTACCAGGGCGTGACCCTGGGCGGCACCACCCTCAACCGCGGCGCCAAGCGCCATCCCACCCTCGAGGACGGAGTCATCATCGGCGCCGGCGCCCGGGTCCTGGGCAACTTCACCGTGGGCCGGGGCGCGCGCGTCGGCGCCAACGCCGTGGTGCTGCACGCCGTGCCGGCCGGAATTTCCGTCGCCGGCATCCCGGCCAAGGAACTCGGCGCCAAGCTCGAGGCGCCCAAGGACTTCCTGCCTTACGGCACGCCTTGCGAGGATCTGCCCGATCCGATCGCGCGCTGCGTCGCCAGCCTGATGGACGATGTGGCGGCGCTCAAGAAGCGCCTGGCCGAACTCGAATCGGAGAAGTCATCCACCGAGGCGGAAGTCCTGCCCTTCGCCGAGGGTGATACGCCACCGCGCGGCCAGCGCCGCAAGCTCTGACGGGAGAATGACATGAGACTCAGCACCAAGGGACGTTATGCGGTGATGGCGCTGGTCGACATCGCCAAATACGGCAAGGGCGAACCGATCTCGCTGGCCGACATCGCCGAGCGCCAGGTGATCTCGCTCTCCTATCTCGAGCAGCTTTTCGCCAAGCTGCGCGCCGCCGATCTGGTCAAGAGCGTGCGCGGTCCGGGCGGGGGTTATCTCCTGTCGCACGGCGCGGGATTCACGCGCATTTCCGACATCATCCTGGCGGTGGACGAGCCGATCCGCGCCACGCGCTGCACTCCCGCCGCGCCGATGAGTTGCGGCGGCAACAACACTCGCTGCCTCACCCACGATCTGTGGGAGGAGCTCGGCAACCAGATCCACCTCTATCTGAGTTCGGTGACCCTGGCCGATGTGTGCGAGAACCGCATCCTCGGCAGCAGCGGCGCGCTGCACCGCAACCAGTTCGACCGGCCCGCCGCCCCGGCCGACGCCGCGCAGTAACCGGGGTTCCGGCCCCGTGACCCAAGGCCCCGTTTATCTCGATTGGAACGCGACGGCGCCGCTGCGTCCCGAAGCGCGCGCGGCGATGGACGCGGCGCTCGACCATTGCGGCAATCCTTCTTCGGTGCATCGCGCCGGGCGCGCCGCCAGGCGGATCATCGAACAGGCGCGGTCCCAGGTGGCGGCTTTGGCCGGGGTTTCTCCCGAACAGGTGGTGTTCACTGCCGGCGGCACCGAGGCCAATGCCCTGGCGCTGGGCGGTTTCCCCGCTCGGCGGTTGATCGTTTCATCCATCGAGCATGATTCGGTGCTGGAAAACGCACCCGCAGCATCGCGCATTCGTGTGACGCGCGAGGGCGTGGCCGATCTGGCATCGCTCGAAACCCAGCTGGCGCGGGACAAGAGCCCGGCTCTGGTCTCGCTCATGCTCGCCAATAACGAAACCGGCGCCATCCAGCCCGTGGCCGAGGCCGCTTCACTCGCCCATGCCAAGGGCGCGCTGTTCCATTGCGACGCCATCCAGGCGGCGGGCAAGCTTCCTCTCGATCCGCGATCTCTCGGCTGCGATCTCATGACGCTGTCGGCGCATAAGCTCGGCGGCCCGCAAGGCGCGGGCGCGCTCATCCTCGCCGCCGGAATCGAAATCGTGCCGCTGTTTCGCGGCGGCGGGCAGGAGCGCGGACGGCGCGCCGGCACCGAGAACCTGGCCGGCATAGCGGGCTTCGGCGCCGCCTGCGCCGCTTCCTCGTCATGTCTTTCCGATTACATCCGCGTCGCCGGGCTGCGCGATCGCGCCGAGGCCCGGCTCAAGGAAATCGCGCCCGATGCGATGGTATTCGCTTCGGGCGTGCCGCGCCTCTCCAACACGCTCTGCATCGCCATGCCGGGCGTGCCGGCCTCGACCCAGGTGATGGCGCTCGACCTGGCCGGCGTGATGGTCTCCGCCGGCTCGGCCTGTTCCTCGGGCAAGGTCCGGCGCAGCCACGTGCTCGAAGCCATGGGCGCTCCCGAAAACCTGTCCGAGTGCGCCATCCGCATCTCCTTGGGCTGGAACACGGCCGAATCCCAAATCGATCGTTTGGCCGAATCCTGGGGCGCGCTTTACGCCCGTTGCCGCGCGAGCGCCGCATGACCGCCGCGCGCCGCCCCAACGCGCCGCCGGTCTATCTCGACTACCAGGCGACCACGCCCTGCGATCCGCGCGTGGTCGAGGCGATGCTGCCCTTCTTCACCGAGAAATTCGGCAATCCCGGATCGCTCACCCACGCCTATGGCCGCGAAGCCGAGGCGGCGGTGGAACAGGCGCGATCCCAGCTGGCCGAGCTGATCGGCGCCGAGCCGCGCGAGATCGTCTTCACCTCGGGCGCGACCGAATCCAACAACACGGCCTTGAAGGGCGCGGCGCATTTTCACCGCCAATTCGGCAAGGACCAGGTGGTGACGCTGGCGACCGAGCATAAATGCGTGCTCGAAAGCGCGCGATCGCTGGAGGCCGAGGGCTTCCGCGTCGCCTATGTTCCCGTCGGGCGCGACGGACTGGCCGATCTCGGCCGCCTCGAAGCCGCGATTTCCGGCCAGACATCCATCGTCTCGGTCATGGCGGCGCATAACGAGATCGGCGTGATCCAGCCCTTGAAGGAAATATCCGCGCTCGCGCACGCCAAGGGCGCGCTGTTCCATTCCGACGCCGCCCAGGCGGTGGGCAAGATGCCCTTTGATGTGGAAGAAATTGGCCTCGATCTGGCATCCATCTCCGGCCACAAAATCTACGGCCCCAAGGGCGTGGGCGCGCTTTATCTGCGCCGCCGGCCGCGCGCCCGCATCACGCCGCTGATCGACGGCGGCGGGCAGGAGCGCGCCATGCGCTCGGGCACGTTGCCGGTGCCGCTGATCGTCGGGCTGGGCCAAGCCGCCGCGATCGCCCGATCCGAGATGGAAGGCGAAACGCAGCAGCTTCTGGTCCTGCGCGCGCGTTTGCTCAACGGGCTCAAATCGCGCATCCCCGATCTGGTGCTCAACGGCCATGCCGAGCGGCGCCTGCCCGGCAACCTCAATCTGAGCTTCCCCGGCATCAAGGCGCCCGATCTCATCGCGGCCTGCCCGGGCCTGGCGCTTTCGACCGGCTCGGCCTGCACCGCGGCGGAGATCGAGCCTTCCTATGTGCTGAAGGCCTTGGGCCTGGGCGAGGATATCGCCGGCTCTTCGCTGCGCATCGGCATCGGCCGCTTCACCACCGCCACCGAGATCGACTTCGCCATCGAAGCCGTATCCGCTGCCCTCAACCGGCTGCGTTCCGGCCCGGGGGTGACAAGCGCATCCGGCGGGACTACATAAGGGGTACGGAGATTTTCCATGGCGTTACGGCAGGCAATGACGGTGACGGAAGCGGCGGCGGGCCGCATCCAGGCGCTTTTGCAAAAGCGCGGCAAGCCCTCGGCGGGCATCCGCATCGGCGTGCGCTCGCGCGGCTGTTCGGGCCTGACCTATACCCTCGAATACGCCGACGAGAAGGGCCGGCTGGACGAGGTGGTGCAGGACAAGGGCGTCACCATCCTGATCGATCCCAAGGCGAGCATGTTCATCATCGGCACCGAGATGGACTATGTCGAGGACAAGCTGCAATCGGGCTTCACCTTCCGCAATCCCAACGAAAAGGGCCGTTGCGGCTGCGGCGAATCCTTCCACGTCTGAATCTTCCCCTAACTTGGCCCGGTCCCGGCAATGAAGCTGTTCCAGATCGAGGAGCCTGAAGGCGGGCTCTCTCCGGCCGAAGGCCCGGGTGCCTCGGTCGGCATCGACCTCGCTCCCGGGGGCTCGGCGGTGGCGGTGTCATTGGGCGGCAACGCCGAAATCCTGCCTGATGGCGAAGGCGCGCAACGGCTCGACCCGCAAGGCGTGTTCGGCCCCGGCGGGGGGATCGACGCCAAGAATCTCGCGGCTCATCTCCTGGCCTTGCGCGCGCGGGCCGAAAAGCAATTGGCCCGGCCGGTGACCCATGCGGTGATCGCGGCGCCTAGCCTCGACGCGGATGCCCACGCCGCCATCGTCAAGGCGGCTGACGCCGCGGATATCGAGCTGTTGGCGCTTCACACCCGCGACGAGGCGGTTGGCTTCGCCAAGGGCGTGGTCTCGGCCGATGCCGCGGTGCTGGGTGCGGCGATCCGCGCCGAGGACGAAGCGCCGCCCGCCGGATGAAATCTGATATAAGAGCCGCGGTTTTAGAGTTGGCAAGATTGGCTATGGGTTGAATGATGCCGAGAATGACCTTCATCCAGCGCGACGGGACGCGCAAGGAAGTGGACGCGCCGGTGGGATTGTCGGTGCTGGAGATCGCGCACCGCAACGACGTCGACATCGAGGGCGCGTGCGAAGGTTCGCTCGCCTGTTCGACCTGCCACGTCATCGTCGAGCCCGAGTGGTATGAGCTGCTCAAGGACGCGAGCGAGGACGAGGAGGACATGCTCGATCTTGCCTTCGGCCTGACCAAGACTTCGCGGCTCGGCTGCCAGATCGTCATCACCGAGGAATTGGACGGCCTGGTCGTCCGCCTGCCGCACGCCACCCGCAACATGATGGGGGTTTGACCCCGTGGACGGGGCCCGCTCCTCTTCCCGCGCGCGCATCGTCGTCGCCATGTCGGGCGGCGTCGACAGCTCGACCGTCGCGGCGCTTCTGGCCGAACAGGGCCACGAGGTCGTCGGCGTCACACTCCAGCTCTACGATCACGGCCAAGCCGCCGGCAAGAAGGGCGCGTGCTGCGCCGGCCAGGACATCCACGACGCCGCGCGCGTGGCTGGGAAGATCGGCATTCCCCATTACGTGCTTGATTACGAAAAGCGGTTCCGGTCGGAAGTGATCGAGGATTTTGCCGAGACCTATGTGCGCGGCGAAACCCCGGTGCCTTGCATCCGCTGCAACGAGACGGTGAAGTTCCGCGATTTGCTCGCCGTGGCGCGCGATCTGGGCGCGGCATCGCTCGCCACCGGCCACTACGCCCGACGGGTCGAGGGGAAGGACGGGCCGGAGCTGCATCGCGCGGCCGATACGGGCCGCGACCAGAGCTATTTCCTCTACCGCACCACGCGCGCGCAATTGGGTTTCCTGCGTTTTCCGCTGGGCGGGCTTTCCAAGGACCAGACCCGCGATCTGGCCAGCCGCTTCGATCTGCCGGTGGCGCAAAAGCCCGACAGCCAGGACATCTGCTTCGTGCCTTCCGGCTCCTACGGCGAGTTGGTGGCGAAGCTGCGCCCGGAAGCCTCCGAGCCAGGCGAGATCGTGGACCAGGCGGGCCATGTGCTGGGCCGCCACCCGGGCGTGATCCATTTCACCGTCGGGCAGCGCAAGGGTCTGGGCGTGGCCGCGGCGGAACCGCTTTATGTCCTCAAGCTCGAGCCGGAAACCCGCCGCGTGGTGGTGGGGCCGCATGAAGCGCTGGGCGCGCGCCGCGTATCCCTGAGCGCGGTCAATTGGCTCGGGCCTTCGCCGCCGGCGGAGGGCTTCAAGGTGTCGGTCAAGCTGCGCTCGGCCCAGGCGCCGTTGCCCGCCACCGTCACGCTCGACGGCAAGGGCGGCGGCGATGTCGTGCTGGACGAACCCGCTTTCGGCGTGGCGCCGGGCCAGGCCTGCGTCGCCTATGACGGCGACCAGCTTCTGGGCGGCGGCTGGATCAGGCGGGGGTGAGGGATTTCGGCGGCCCGCGATACTCCACCGCCGAGAAAGACACCGTGACGTGATGGGGGTTCGGCGCGTGAATGACTTGCCGCTCGCCCGGATTGCCGCAACCGCCGGAATCCTTTCGGTCGCCGCGCTGCTTTTGCTGTCGCACCCCGCTGCCGCCGGCCCCCCGTTCCTGACCGACGATCCCGAGCCGGTCGAATACCAGCATTGGGAAATCTACGCCTTCTCGCAGGGCACGCATAAGCAAGGCGACACATCGGGCACGCTGCCGGGGGTCGAAATCAATTACGGCGCGGCCCCCAATCTGCAACTCCATGTCATCGCGCCGTTCGGCTCCTTCGACAAGCCCAACGGCAGCACCGGAACGAAATTCGGCTACGGCGATACCGAGTTGGGCGTCAAATACCGCTTCATCGAGGAGAGCGAAGCCGGCTGGTGGCCGCAGATCGGCGTGTTCCCGCTGGTCGAGGCGCCCACGGGAAACCAGCAACGCGGCCTGGGCACCGGCCATACGCATGAATTCCTGCCGGTGTGGCTGCAAAAGGGTTTCGATCCTTGGGTGACTTATGGCGGTGGCGGTTACTGGATCAATCCCGGCCCGGGCAACCAGAACTACTGGTTTTTCGGCTGGCTGCTTCAGCGGCAGGTGACCAAACAACTGGCCTTGGGCGGCGAGGTCTTCCACCAAACCGCCGACAAGATCGGCGGCCCGGATAGCACGGGATTCAATCTCGGCGGTATCTACGATTTCACCGATGATTACCACCTGCTGTTTTCGGCCGGACGGGGAATTCAAAACGCCGCGGCAACCAACAAATTCTCGTATTACCTGGCCTTCCAACTGACCTTCTGACGAAAGCTGAAACGCGATTGATCTGCGTCATTGTCAAAAGACGCCATCGGGACTAATGGATGTTGTGTCGGTCGATGATCCTTCGCTCCCGTACCGGAGAGAGGTGCCTCATGCGCAATCCTGTCCTGTCGCGCTTCGCCAAGATTTTTGGATGGATTGTTCTGGCCCTGCTGATCGCCTGCGGTCCGCATTTCCTGGTTTCTCCGGCCATGGCGCAACACAGTCACGGGGGCGGCGGTAGCTGGCATGGCGGCGGAGGCTGGCATGACGGTGGCGGCTGGCGTGGCGGTGGCGGCTGGTATGGCGGCGTCGGTCTCGGTTGGTGGGGCTGGCCGTATTATTTGGACTCGCCCTATTACCCCTACGCGTATTACCCGCCGCCGGTTTATCAGGCGCCGGCGGTCATAGCGCAGGCGCCGGCCCCTGCGGCCGCGCAAGCCTCATCCTGGTACTATTGTGCCAATCCCAAGGGCTATTACCCCTATGTCCAATCTTGCCAGGGCGCGTGGCAAGCGGTGCCGGCCGTTCCGCCGGGCGCGCAGCATTAGCCGCGCAGGGGTGTTTCGCTAATTTTGCTTCGCACGATGCCTCGAGCCTGAAGGATAGGCCCTCGGCTGTGCTACGCTAGACTTGCCGGGCGCGCGGCGGCCCGCGATACTCCGCCGCCATGAAAGACGCCGTCAAAGTCAAAAAGGTCGTGCTCGCCTATTCGGGCGGCCTCGATACCTCGGTCATCCTGCGCTGGCTGCAGGAGACCTATGGCTGCGAGGTGGTGACCTTCACCGCCGATATCGGCCAGGGCGGGGAGATCGAGCCGGCGCGGAAAAAGGCCGAGGCCATGGGCGTGAAGCAGATTTTCGTCGAGGATCTGCGCGAGGAATTCGTGCACGATTTCGTCTTCCCCATGTTCCGGGCCAATGCGCTCTACGAGGGCCAATATCTGCTCGGCACCTCCATCGCCCGGCCCTTGATCGCCCGGCGCCAGATCGCGATCGCCGAGAAGGTGGGCGCCGACGCGGTGGCGCACGGCGCCACCGGCAAGGGCAACGACCAGGTGCGGTTCGAGCTGGCCTATTACGCCTTGAAGCCCGACATCAAGGTGATCGCGCCGTGGCGGGAATGGGATCTTAATTCGCGCTCGAAGTTGATCGACTACGCCGAGAAGCACCAGATTCCGATCGCCAAGGACAAGCGCGGCGAGGCGCCGTTCTCGACCGACGCCAACCTTCTGCATATCTCGGCCGAGGGCAAGGCGCTGGAAGACCCTTGGCACGAGCCCGAGGAATTCATCTACAGCCGCACGGTCGCGCCCGAACAGGCGCCCGACAAACC
>Ga0181526_10003222_pt1 | contig 13486 bp, 7 predicted proteins | sample PEATcosm2014_Bin_35_FD_119750 | JGI IMG/M metagenome (GOLD analysis project Ga0181526, IMG submission 119750) | Peatland microbial communities from MTU Mesocosm Facility, Houghton, MI, USA - PEATcosm2014_Bin06_30_metaG | ecosystem: Environmental > Terrestrial > Soil > Wetlands > Peat | place...
CGAATACGAACTCAAGGGCATCAACCAGATTGCGGTGCGGCCGGAAATCGGGCTGACGTTTGCGATGGGCCTGCGCCACATTCTGCGCCAGGACCCGAACGTGATCATGGTGGGCGAAATCCGCGACCTGGAAACCGCCGAGATCGCCATCCGCGCCTCGCTCACCGGCCACCTGGTGTTCAGCACGCTGCACACGAACGATGCGTCGAGCGCGTTCACGCGCCTGATTGACATGGGCATCGAGCCGTTTCTGGTGGCGTCGTCGGTCGAGGCCGTCATGGCGCAACGTCTCGTGCGCACGATTTGTCCGCATTGCAAAACCGAGCAGAAGGTCGAAAAGGATTATTTGAAAAAAATCGGGTTTCCCGCGGATGAAATCAGCACGGCGAAATTCTGGCGTGGGGCCGGTTGTGAAGATTGCCGGCAGCTCGGCTATCAGGGGCGCAAAGGCATTTACGAATTGCTTATCGTTACCGAGGCCATCCGCCCGCTAGTGATGAACCGCTCGACGGCGACGAGCATCGCGCAGCGCGCCATTGAGAGCGGCATGCGCACGCTCCGCACCGACGGCTGGAACAAGGTCATGAACGGCGAGACGACGATCGAGGAAGTCCTGCGCGTCACGCAAATCGAGGAACACATGGACGCCCTCGGCGGCGACGACCGCACACCAATCACCCCCCGCAAATGAAAGATTTATGATTTGCGATTTACGATTTGCGACTGGTTCGGACGCCCGACCACTCGCCACTCGTCACTCGTCACTCGTCACTTTTTAACATGGCCCGCTGGAATTCCTGCAACGTTCTGCAAATTGCGCCCGACGCGAACCGCCTCTGGCAGTTTGACGCCAAAGGGGGCGGCTTTGTGCTGAACCGCGAACATCACGGTTCATCGCTGCCGGCCCGGTTCGTGGCGAAATCCTGGAGTTCGTTGTGGCAGCCGAAATTGAACGTCGCGTGGCTGCCGCCGGAAAATGTTTTTCTACGCGTCATCGAACTGCCCAAAAGCAATTTCGACGAAACGCTGGCCATGGTGGAGTTGCAACTGGAAAAACTGTCACCGATACCGGTGACGCAAATTGTCTGGACGATGCAAGCCCTGCCGCAACCGGCGGGCGGCGAAGCGGCGGCGGGCAATTTGCAGACCATCATTGTTGTCATCGCCGCGCGCAACGCGGTCGAGGAATTTCTCGGCAAATTGGAAGGCCGGGGTTTTCTGGCCGACCGGCTCGAGGTGCCGTTTCTGGATCAACTGGAAATGGATGGCTCGTCGCGCCAGCCTGCCGCGTCGAAGTTGCACGAAAGCGGGAGTGAAGCGGAGGTGGACGCGTGGATTTATCCGCTGTGGCTCGGCGGTCAGAGTGCGGCGTTGGTCGCGTGGTGGGGCGGCGGCACATTGCGGAATTTGAGCTTTGTCACCCTGCCGCCGGCGGTTGACCGCACGGTGGAGTTAAAAAAACAACTAGCGCTGCTGGCGTGGTCTGGCGAATTGGATGGCTGGCTGACCTCGCCGCCAAATTGGCACCTGGTGGCGGATCCGGTCAACGCCGCTGAATGGGAAAATGCATTGCGCGAAGTCCTGAGCGAGCCGGTGCGGGTTTCACAGCCGCTGCCGCCGGCGGATCTGGCCGGGCACACGGCGCGGCGGGCTGCTGCCGCCAGCGAACGCGCGAATCTCCTGCCGGCGGAGTTTTCCGCGCGTTATCACCAGCAATTTGTTGACCGTTTATGGCTACACGGCCTCGGGATAGCGGGCGTGCTGTATGCGGTGGCGCTGGCGGTTTATTTTGCCGCCGCCGGGTTTTTGAGTTATCGCGCGCACAACGTCGAACAAGAGGTGGCCAAAATCAGCAACGATTACACCAATGCGATCCAGCTCAAGGCGCGCTACGGGGTGCTCAAGGAACGGCAGGAGTTGAAATATGCCGCGCTGGACTGCTGGAAAGCCATCGCGGAGCAATTGCCCGAAGGCATCTCGTTGCAACGGTTCAGCTTTGCCGACGGAAGAAAACTTTCGCTCAACGGGACATGCGGGTCGGACCAAATTGGCCTGATAACCGAGAAGGGCGGTTTTTATGACAGCGTGCGAAAGGCAAAACTGAATGGCCAGCCGATGTTCAACCCAAATCCCAACAGCAGCGAGCAACTGACCTATCGCACGATGGCCGACAAGGCGACGTGGAATTTCGGCCTGGAATTGCAGCACACGGAGGGGGAGCCCTGATGAAAAAATATTTTTCACAACTGCGTCCGTTGGAGCGCCGGCTGGCTGTCGGCGGATTCGTGGCTTTGATTGTCGTGCTGAATTGGTGGTGGGTCTGGCCGCACTTCTCCGATTGGGGCAGGTTGAAATATCGGCTCAAAACCGCCAATGACACATTGAAGCTGTACCAGGCGACCGTGGCGCAAATTCCCGATTATCAGGCGAAGGTGAAAACGTTTGAGAGCCAGGGCGAGTTCGTCGCGCCGGAAGACCAGGCCATCAATTTCACACGCGCCATCCAGTCGCAATCCACGGCCAGCGGCGTCGGCATCGTCAACACCTCGCGGCAATTGACGCGCACGAACGACGCGTTTTTTGTCGAGCAGATTCAAAATATCAACGTCACCGCCACGGACGATCAACTGGTGGACTTCCTTTACAAACTCGGCTCCGGCGTTTCGATGATCCGCGTGCGCGACCTGGAACTCCAGCCCGACGCCGCGCATCAGCATCTGACCGCGAACATCAAGCTCGTCGCCAGCTATCAAAAGAACCCAGCCGCCCCGGCCGATTCGAAATCCGCAACCGCCAAAGCAAAATGAAAACGACCACACTCGCCCTGATTTTATTTTTAACCGGTTTTGAGCTTTGGGCGCAAATGCCGCCGGCCACCAACGTTGCGCCACGACAGCGCCCCATGCCGCGGCTCCGGAGGGGAACCAACGGCCTCCCGGTGCTGCCGGCGCTTCCCGGTCTGCCCACGTCGCCGGCTCCGGCAACTCCGGCGACCCCCGCGACGCCCCCCGCCACCGCAGCGTCGAATAACATCGCGGCACCCGCTCAGGCCGGAAATGCGTCGGCGGCAACCGAAATTCCCGCTTATAGTTACAATTTTCAGGGAGTGGATGTAAATCAAGTGCTGGACCTTTACGCGGATTTGGTCGGGCGCACAATTTTACGCGCGGGACTGCCGCAGGCGTCCATCGTGCTGCACACCCAATCGCTGTTGACCCGCAGCGAGGCAATTCAGGCGTTGCAGGCGGTGCTGGCGCTTAACGGCATCTCACTCATCAATGTTGGCGACAAATTTGTTAAGGCACTGCCGTCCACCGACGCGAACACGGCGGCCGCGCCGCTGGATTACTCGGCTGCGACCAATTTGCCGGAGCTGGGGTCATATGTAACGCACATCGTGCAGTTGAAATACGTCAAGCCCAGCGTGATGGCGCAAATCATCCAGCCTTTTGGCAAACTGCAGAATTCCGTCTTTGCGATTGACGGCAACGGGATCCTCGTCCTCCGCGACTATGCCGAAAATGTGAAGCGGATGCTGGAAATGGTTGACCAGATTGACGTGAGCGTGCCGGCGGAATACATCTCGGAAGTCATCCCCATCAAATACGCGATGGCCGGGGATATTGCCAGTGCCTTGGGTAGCCTGGGCGGCAGCGGCAATGGCACAGTAAGCATTGGCGGTTCGACCGCAGCCGCGCCTATCAGCGGCGTAGGCGGGCGATCTGGGGGCGCGACGGGCACTGCCGGCGCGGGCGGCGCCTATTCGGGCGGCGCATTTGGCGGGCAGGCCAATCCCGGCGGCACGCCGCCGGCGGGGAACACTTTTCAATCGCGGTTGCAGTCCATCATCAACCGCACCGGCGCCGGCGCCGGCGGCGGTCAGCAGGACCAAATCCAGCTTTTTGGCCAGACCAAAATCATTGCCGACCAGCGGAGCAACGCGTTGCTCGTTTTTGCCACGCGCCAGGACATGGCCACAATCAAGACCATTATCAGCAAGCTGGACGTGTTGCTTTCACAAGTGCTCATCGAGGCGGTCATCATGGACGTGTCATTGGGCCACACTTTCAACTTCGGTGTTTCAGTGGCACAGAATCCAGCATCTTTAGGTGGCAATGTCCTTGGCGGCGGCGGCATGAACAACGGCCAAACGTTCATGCATTTTCTTCAGACCGTGACGACGAATGGTCTGCAAACCAACGGGTTATTCAGCAGTATTAGTTCTACGGTAACTTCTTCAGCCGGCTCGAATGCGGTTTTTGGCAACAATCTTGGCAGTGGCCTCAGTTACTTCGGCAGCATCGGACCGACTTGGGACGTGGCGATGTCGGCGCTTGAATCCGACAGCGCGGCGACGGTCATTCAGCGTCCGCGCATCCAGACTTCTCAGGCCAAGCCCGCGCAGTTTTTCGTCGGCAGCACTGTGCCTTATGTCAACAACACCACTTACGGCGGCAGCGTTTACGGCAATAATTCTTCCTATTCCCAATTGTCAGTCGGTGTCGAACTGGACGTCACACCGTTCATCAATCCCGACGGCCTGGTGGTGATGGACATCAATCAGGAGATTGATGATATCAACGGATACACCACCATTGATGGCAACTCGGTGCCGAACACCGACAAGCGCACGCTGTCGTCCGAAATCGCCGTGAAAGACCGCGACACAATCATCCTCGGCGGCTTCATCCGCTCGGACAAATCCACGAGCAAATCCGGCGTTCCGTTTTTGCAAGACATTCCCATACTCGGCAATCTCTTCACCAGTCGCAACGACACCAAAGACCGGCAGGAACTTATCGTCCTCATGCGCCCGACCGTTTTGAAGACGCCTGAAATCGCCGCTTTGAACACCATTAAAGAAGAGCAACGGTTGCCGGGCGTTTCCGCAGCGTCGGCGGAAGATGCCGCCTACGAAAAGAAACTGACTGAAGCCGAGCGCAAGACGGAACTGAGACGCACCAGGGGCGAAGGCCAAAACGGCGGCTTTTACAATGCCCCGTCAACGGATTCGCCCAAGCCCCAGAACCAGGACGAAGGCTTTTTCAATACTCCGCCACCAGTCACGCCGTTGAATACCAACACCGTCGCGCCGCTCAATCCGCAATGAGCTGACAGGTTATGTGGAATAAAATGAAGTAAAAGGATGAACCGTTCCGGAAACAGATTTTTTTGTTTGTGTGCGGCGCTTTTGCTGTTGGAGGATGTGGGCCACGCGGAGACCGTCTTTTGGTCGGATGGTTTTGAAACTAATGGCCCCAGCCGCTGGACCACCAATAGCGTCTGGCGGATTGGTTCGCCGACCGCCGGTCCCGCAACCAATGCCGCCGGGTTCCGCACCCATTCCGGAACCAATTGCGCCTCGAGTCAAAATTATGCCTACAATTCTGACGCCCGGCTCATCTGCACCAATTACAATGGCCTCCAATCCCTGGTCGTGCCTGCCACCAATCAATTCCCCCGTTTGCGTTTCTGGCACTGGTTCAATTATGCAAACGCATTGGGCTATGTCGAAATCAGCACCAACAACGGCGGCAGTTGGAATCAGATCTCACCGACTTATGAGACCATCACCAGCGGCGGTGTCTGGTCGCGTCCGTCTATTGACCTAAGCGCCTTTGCCGGTCAAAGCGTGCAAATTGCCTTCCACTTCACCTCCGGTGGCTGTTGCGGCAACGCCCAAGGCTGGTATGTGGACGATGTTGCCGTGGTTACGAATTCGCCGGTCTTGAATGATCCGGAAAGTTTTGAATCCGTCACGAACGATTGGGCAGTGGATTTTGGAACGTGGGAAATCGGCAAGCCGACCACAGGCCCTGCCACCAATGCCGTCGGATTACGCGCCCATTCCGGCACCAACTGCGCAGCGACAGTTTTGGCGGGTAATTACGCAAATAACGTGGATTCAAGATTGATCAGTCCGCCATTTGCCGTTCCTTCGAACAGCCCGGCTCTGCACTTCTGGCACTGGTATAATTTCAACAATGCGCTGGGCTTTGTTGAAATCACGACCGACGGCAGCACTTGGAAACAACTATCACCGACTTATCTCAACGGGAACACCGGTGGCATTTGGACCAATGTCTCCCTGGATTTGAGTGCTTATGCCGGCCAGATGGTGCAGACGGCTTTTAATTTTACTTCCGGCGGCTCAGGTACTGCCGCCGGCTGGTATGTGGATGACATTTCGCTGGTAGCGTCACCGACTCTGACCGTTCCACCAACGCAGACGATTTACGTCGGCCAAAGCCTGAATGTAACAAATTACGTCACTCTCCTTCCAACCAATGGCACGCCCATATTCGCACTGGTTTCCGGTCCGACAAACATTTTTCTGGATACAAACAACGGTGTGTTGACCTGGACGCCTGCCCCCGCGCAAACCCCAAGCACGAATACCATTTCCGTCGAGGTAACGGACAACAACGTGCCCCCGCTCAACGCGACCAGCAGTTTCGTTGTCCAGGTATTATTGCCGCCGTCGCTGACAATTGCCGCCGGTGCGCAGCCGACCAACGGAAGTTTTCAACTCATGTTCAGCACCGGCTCGAACACCACCTGGCGGATTGACGCCTCCACCAATCTGTCGGGCTGGCTGCCATTGTTGACCAACACGACCGGCCCAGGTGGCACCATACAGTTCACCGATTTGTTGGCCACAAATTATCCTTGGCGCTTTTACCGGGCGGTTCTGCAGTAACGCCCAGCCAGGGTGTGCCGGTTGCCAACGGGAATCAGCATCATTTCTCCGGCGGCGGACCGGGGTAAAGGTCGCCGCCGGGGAACAGTTCCTCCAAACTCCGAATCGGGTGCAGCGGCATCAGTAGAAATTTGGGGACGTAAACCGGTTCGCTTTTGGGATTTTTCAGCGTGCCGGTGACGTGATATTCAAATAATTTGCTCACCGGCCACAGTGCCGTGCTTACCAGCGGTCCGACCACCCACGTATCGCGCAACAATTGCGCCGTGACCCGTGCGTTCAGGTTCTCCTTTAAATCCACCGTGCCGGCGTATTGCAACCGCATCATGGTCGAACGAATTTCCAGTGAGTCTGAAGAAATCACGCCGTTGGTAATGGCAAATCTCGCGGACGCCTCCGTCGCGCGACTGTTGCCCAAACTGGGTGAGACGGTGTTCAACACCGGCGACAGTATGCCAAACACCGGAATGTCCCAGAGCAGCCCGTCGCGCAGGTCCACACGGCCGAACCCGTCCCACGCCCGCCAATCCCGCGAATCCGCGCGCGTGACTGCAAGTTGTCCGTGCAACAGGCCTTCCAAATGGTTCGTGGACGGCAGCAAATCCGCCGCCAGTAAATGCAGGTCCACGTTCGTCACGTTGACGGCAAACTGATAATCTGCGCCTTCGTGCGGCGCGCGAAAATCGAAATTGGCAAAACCTGTTCCGCTGCCGCCGTAAAACGCCGCCACTACGTTCGTCAAAGTCAGCGTCTGCCCGCGCCAATGGATCGTGCCCGCGATGAACGGGGTCCTGAGCTTCAACCACTGGAAGGGCGCGCCTTTGATGATGTCGAAGCTCAAATCCGCGCCGTCCGTGCCGCGCAGGGGTACACAGCCGTTCACACGCACCGTCGGCGGCTCCACGAACTGATACGGCTCCAGCGCGCGGGCTGTTTTCGGACCGATGGCGCGTGCCACCACCCCCGGGTCGGCGGTACCAAGGCCATTCACGAACCAAATCCGCTGGGCATTGAAATCCAACGTGACTTTGTCGGCGGTCATCGTCTGCGTTCCGCCGGCGCGCCACAGACGCGGGCTGAAAAATTCCACGACGCGATTCGAATATTGGAACCCGCTAACAACCCCATCCGCTGCCTGGCCGCGAATCGCGAAATTCGTCAGCGCCGCGCGCCCCGCCGCCTCGATGCTGCCGTAATCATACAGGCGTCCGCGCATGTCCAGGTCCAAAGTTGCCGGGCCGGTGGACGTGAAATGGCTGAAACCGCGCGCGGCATTGCTCGCCGTCAAAAACGGACGGAGAGTTTCCGGATCGAACGCGCCGCGCAGATGCCAGCGATAACTTCTGGTTGCGTCATCCTCCCCGCCTTCCAGTTCCAGCCGGGTTTTTGCCTGCGCGATTGCAAGATCGGGCAACCGCCACACCAGATTCGAGTAGTGAAAATGCGTGCAGGCCGAATCAAGTTTCGCGCCGAACGCCGTGCCGTTGGTGAAGGCCAGTTCGCCGTCCAAACGGATCGTTGGCTGCACTTCAACCCGCCAGTCCAGTTGAGGGTTTGTCCACGCGGGCAAAACCAGCACACCGCCCGCCCGCACCAATGGCGGCTGCGTCCACGAAAATTCCGCGAGTCGCTCGCGCGTTTTCTCCGTCAGCAACGCGGCGACCGCGTGAACGTCAAAGCACGAAGAATTGGTGAACGTGAACTCACGCGTGGCGACATTCAACCGGGCCTGCGCGTCGAGTTGCCCGCCGCCAAGTCCGGCGGACAAATTGGTGACGGCCAGTTCCGGTGCCTGCCAGAAGCCGCCGCACTCGACCGCGTCCACATTCAACCTTTCTGATTGTAATTGCGTGAGTTGCAGCGTCCAGGCCAGCCGGTACGGCTGCAGGTTCGTCCACCACGCCCACGCTGGATCAAGATTGGCAGGCGCGCCGGCGGGCACGGTCAGATTGGCGGCCAGTTGCACGTCACGCGCACCGCCCCACGGCGTTTGCACCGCCGGCGCGTTGACATCAAGGTGGACAGCAAATGAATGAATATCACGGGCGTCGCCATTTACCACGAGGCTTAATTGGGGCCGGCCTTCGAAATGAATCCGGTCGAATGTGTCGGAAAATTCTTGCAACGACTGCCTCGCCCAGCCACCGCTTCTCCCCCCGTGAAACATTTCCCAGTGGCGGATTTCGGGCGCGTGGGCGATGTCGGCGGTCAGCGACAGTTTTACCCCGGCGAAGGCGGCTTGAAAATGGTCGAGCGACCAGGTGTCGTTCGTCTGAAATCGCAAATCGGTTTGAATGTGGTTGAGCGTGAGCGCATTGGTGGGAGTGAGCGGCCAGACGAGTTTTCCCTCGCGCAAAACCAGACTGTTAATCTGCAGCTGCCGGTGCAGCAGGGCGCGATGATCCAGTCGCAGTTGGACTTCGGCTAACGAAAGCGTCGGGCTGTCAGGCGTCGCGGCGTGGCCGAGGCGGACGTTTTCGGCGACGAGTCCGCGTACAAAACGCAGCCGCAGCCGGGTGAATTCCAATTCGACGCCGCGGGCGCGCAACTTCTCCACCAGCGGCCTTTTAAGGAACTCCGGCAGGCCGATGCGGTTGAACCAGACAAAGGCGCAAACCAGCGCGAGCACCGCCAGCAACGTGGCGATGCGAAACCAGCGGAAACCGATGCGGCATTTCCGCCAGAAACCGGAATTGAAGCGCATTACGGAACGTTCGCCGGAATGGTGAGATAACTCAAGACGAACTGGTAAAGCACCGGCGGAAAGACAAATGCCCAGCGCTCGCCATCGAGCGTGACGGCAGCCAGCGCCGTTTGCGCGCGTGGCAATTCTGTGCCGAAATCCACCGTGTGTTTCTCGCCGTTCTTGAGGTCGACGGTGATTTGCAAGTTGTTGGTGTTGAGACCGTACTTCTCGGGTTCGGTGAGATTGCGGGCCACCCAGCCGGCGGCGGTCAATTTGCCGAGCCGGTACGCGGTCTCCTCGAGTGCCGGCGGATTGATAATACCTTGCGAGCCGGGCGCCAGCGACCATTGGTTCAATCCGTTATGGAGGATTTGCCGCGTTTTGCCGTTTTGTTGCAGAGTAATGGCGGCGATGTTGGTCCCGTCAAAATCCCAGATGCGCCGGTCACGGAATTCCCAGCCGTATTCAGGCAGCCGGTTGAAATCCGCCAGCGCGAGGCCGTAGATAAAGTCCTCGTCCGCGCGCCGCACGAAAATTTCGTTGGTCTGCATCGCGCCGAACAGCAGTTGCGCAATGACGGCGTTGGTGTCGCCGACCGTCGAACGCAAAATGATCTGGCGCACCGGCGCCGGCATGGCCAGTCCGTAAGCCTGCAAGTCCGGCGGGGTCACGACGTCTTTGACAAATTCGGCGACCTGGAAGCCGGCCAGGAGTTTGATAAACTGCTGCACGTTTTCCGGGTCTGCCGGAAATTTTTCCCCGGCCACCGCCCAATCATTCGAACCGTGCCGTTGCAGAGTGAAGCTGTTCTGGCCGCGCACCTCGATCTCGGCGACCGGCACGGTCAATTCGAGCAGGTGCGGATCGCGGAAATCGTTCGCCGCACCGCGCCAGAACGATAACGGTTCCCTGGCCGTGGTCACAATCGCGTTCCAGCCCTCACGCCGGGCGAACACCAGCGTTGAATCATTCGTCAGGGTTTTCCCAAAGTGAATGGCAGCAACAAAATTCGAGCCGCGGTCAAGCCACAAATCAAGGTCGGCGGGTTGCAAGCCGAACGCGGACAAATCCGCCGGTTCGTCAGTGACGAATTGCGAGACATGCACAGCGTAAAGCTTTTGCAGCGCTTCGGTGATACGTTCGCTGTTGGCGCGCGCCTGCAAAGGCCGGAGCATGTGCCAAAGATGATTGGTCGCATCACACTGGAGTTCGACGGCTTTCGTGCCGTTGGTCAGGACAATGTGATCGCAGGCATGGCCGGTGTCCACGAGTGCGGTGTCGCGCCAGTCGTTGGCCGAGTGCGGAATAAATCTGAGCCAGTCGGCATCGGTCACGAAAGCGCCGTCGGTGCCTACCACGCGCAGAAAAACCTGGTCGCCGGGAGCGGTTTTGTTGCCGACCTTGAGCTGCCAGCCGTGGTCGCCCGCCCCGACGGTGATGAAAAACTGTGGATTGTCAAAACCGAATTCTGTTTCCGTGGTCCGGTGTTCGCGCAATTCCGCCGCGCTGATCCTGGTTGCGGGCGCAAGCTTCTGGAGGGCACCCAGCAGCATTTCGATGGCGGTTGTCTGTGCGGGATAAATGACGGGCTTGGTCAACTGCCAGTTGCCGTTCGTGCGGGCAGCGCAGATTTCCAGCGCGCCCGCCGGAAAGATTTCGATGCTCGTGACGGCGGACAGCCTCAATTCAGGGAGGATGTTTGCGCTGGCCGCCGGCCCATTTAGGTGGTGTTCCCAAAACAAAATGAACGCGAACAATGCCGCGGCAATCACGAACCAGATACCTGTGGTTTTGGAATTCATGGTCTGGTTTGCACACCATTTTGCGCGCGGGGCAGTGAGAGAATGACTGTGAAATGACGAATGACAAATGACGAACAACTGAACGGACACCGCAAATCCATTCGAGATTCGAGATTCGTCATTGGGATTTCTTTAGTCATTCGGATTTTGTCATTCGTTATTTCCTTCGCACCAGCCAGACCAATCCGCCGAGCAGCAATACCGCGCCTGGCAACACGCCGAGCAGCAACCAGCGCACTTCGCGGCGCTGGTCTGGCGTCATCAGCAGGCGAAATTCCGTCACGGGCCGCGGGCCGATGCCTTGCAGCAGCGAAGGCCGTTCGAGCAGCCAGTTGACGGCGGCGCTCAGGAAGTCGCGGTTGGCGCCACCTTCGCCGCCTTCAATGTAATGATTGCCGAGAAAAATTGAATCGCCAGTCGCGATGATGCGGGTGTTGCCCCGCGGGCTGGCAACACCGGCAACGGACTTTTGTTCGACGGCAACCATGAGCGGATAACTGTGCGATGGCTCGGCTGGGTCGCCCGCAAGCGTCGAATCCGGGCTGGAGTAGGCGAGTTCGTCCACTTGTGGCGCACCGGCGGGCGGGTTCTGCCAATCCACACGGCTGATGGGCCGGGGCAGGATCATTTGCAACGAAAACTGCACCAGCGCACTGACGACCGGGTGCTGGCCGAATTTACGGACAATGACATCCTGGCCGGTGATGGTGTCCCGATCCTTCACGTAGTCGTAGCCGACGTTGATGCCCCAGCGCTGCAAAACGGGTTCGAGTCCGGTCGGTTGTCTGATGGAGGCATAATTGAAGAATACCAACAGCCGTCCTCCTTGCGCGAGGTACTGATCGATTTTCTGCAATTCAAGGTCGCGCAATGGCGTCGTGGGCGCCGCGATGATCAGCAGGTTGCAATCCATCGGGATGGTATTCTCACCGAGCAATTCAAGGTTGGTTACCGCAATGTAATTCTGGGCCAGAGTGGAGGCGAATTTCAGATACCCAAAATCGCCGCTATCGGTGAGCGACGGTTCGCCGTGGCCTTGCAGGAAATACGCCTTGAACGGATGCGGGTTTTCAAGTGCGAGCAGCATCGCGGTGAACATTTCTTCGCCGTGAAACGCGACCGGTTTGCGTCGGAATTCGAGCTGCTTTTGATCGTGATTTTTGGCCGGCATCTCTTCGAGTTTGAATTGCGTCAACGCGTCGCCGTTGGCGATTTTGATGCGGCCCTCGTAATCAAAAATGACGAGATTCTTGTCCATCGCCGAATCCAGCTTGTATTGTGCCTTGACCTTTTCGGCCTCGCCAGCGTCCCGCACATAATCCACCGTGCGGACGGAAATTTTCGGGGTGACCGAACGATACTCGTTGAGCAGCGCAACGATGTCCGGGTAAAAATCGTCCTGCCGGTCGTAATAGAGCGTCACGGTGATCCGGTTTGTCAGCGAGTGGAGCACGCTCACGGTGCGTGAGGAGAGTTCAACGCGTGTCTGTGAACTCAGGTAAAAACGGTGGAAGAACTGCGCGCCGAGGTAGTTCACCATCACCACGACCGCAAGCACCAGGGCCGTGCGCACGACTGCGTCAAAACCGATTTTCCACCGGTGACGCGGCGAAAAACTGGGTTGGCTTGTTGGGGTGTGTGGCATTTTATCTCCAGCGCCGGCTTTCCACCGCGCGCAAGGTCAGGAACAAAAAGAACAACGTGAGGCTCACGTAAAAAATCACCGCGCGCGTGTCCACCACGCCGCGGGCGAAATCGTGCATCTGTTCAAACAAGCCGAAATACGACAAGACCTGCGTCTGCCACTGCGCCACCACGGGAATAGCCTCGGCCAGAAAACCGAGCGCGAACAGACACACGCCCAGCACAAAACTGATCATGGCCGCCGCCATCTGGCTGCGCGAGATGGCGGAGGCGAAACAGCCCAACGCCAGGAACAAGCAGCCGACCAGAAAGATGCCCAGATACATTCCGCCAATGGTGCCTGCGTCCAGCGCCCGGGTCTGGCTCGTGAAATGCCGCACGATGAACAGGCACGCCGCCATCGGCAGCCACATCACGATGTAAAAAATGATCGCCGCCGCGAATTTTGCCGCCACTACTTGAAAATCGTCCACCGGCGCCGTCATCAGCATCTCAAAGGTGCCGGTGGATTTTTCCAGCGCATACAACCGCATCGTGATTACCGGCGCGGACAGCAGCACAATCAGCCAGAAAAAATAAGTGCGGTAAAACATCTCCGTCACCGGCATCGGCGACGGATCGGTTCCCAGATTGGTGATCAACACCACGAAGCTC
>Ga0181526_10003223_pt1 | contig 13477 bp, 8 predicted proteins | sample PEATcosm2014_Bin_35_FD_119750 | JGI IMG/M metagenome (GOLD analysis project Ga0181526, IMG submission 119750) | Peatland microbial communities from MTU Mesocosm Facility, Houghton, MI, USA - PEATcosm2014_Bin06_30_metaG | ecosystem: Environmental > Terrestrial > Soil > Wetlands > Peat | place...
ACCAAAACCGACTTGCCACCACAGGAGGCGGCAGGATAGAACATTCTCAGTCCTGGACGGCCAATCCCGTTGGCCGGTTTTGAAGTGATAATCGTTGGCCGCTTTTGAAGTGATCACTGAGGAGATTGCAATCTTTTCATGTTGTGGGTGTTCGCGGCGGAGGAATTCGCGAGCGCGGCTTCCGGCGCGAGGGCTGCTTCTGAATTGTCTCGCCGCCAAGAAAAAGTGGCGCACTCCGGTGCGCCACTGAGTTGAACATGAATTGTTAAGGCCAGCTCCCCGGCTACTGTTGGACGAAGTATCCGAGGGTTATCTGGTTGCTATCGGTTTCGATCGCTATGTTGTCCCCTGTCGGGTCGACCAGGTAGTAGATGAATGTGTCGGCCGTGCAGCCGACGCCTCCGATGAACGCCGGGCAGTTTGTGACATCCAGGCCTGTAATGGTGCCGGTAAAGGCGCCATTGGCAGCAGCGGTGAAGCTGCCAGATACGTTCTCATCCGGAACCGTGATTGTTGCAGGTGGTGTAGAAAAGATGCTTAGCCAGTTGACGTCGGAGAATCCAGCGAAGGTTCCGGCGCTTCCAGTAGCCACGACCGGACCGACAGCGTCGAACTCGCCATCCTCATTAAAATCCCAGCCGGTGGCGCCCATGGCGTAGGGGCCGGTGAACGAGGTAGCGGCGAACGATCCGCCTCCGGATTGTTGGAATCCAGGACCGCCGACGGCAGCACTATCGACCAACATAATCGTCGGCGCATGGTTATTCCCGTCCAAGTAGAGCTGGAGAGTAAAGGGGCCCGCGTGGCCGTCAGTCACGTTAGACAGCGTTACTCGTCCGGTGCCGACATCTTCTGCCCAGTTTCCTCCCGTGATGGCAGACGGAGCTGCCTGCGGCGGCAGGTTGAAGTCGTTGTAGTTGATGAAACCGCTTATGGTAGTGTCGGCGTTGAGAGTGAGCAAGCCTGCAACCTGCAGCACGAAAATGGTGTCGTAGCCGTTCAAGCCCACCACGTAGCTGTTCCCAGAGGCGGTAGTGGAAGTGAACCCCCCGGCAGGTGCCGTCTGGGTATAGGCGATGCCCCCTAGGCTGGCCTCATACGTGTCGACGGTTTCCACGAGCTGGATCTTCTTGCTATTCACAATGTAGCCAGCCAGAATCATCTCGGAGAAGACCGAGGTATCGAGTGTGAACGTGACCCGGCCGAACGCGTCAGGTGCAGAAACGATGCTTGTACTGGCAAAATCCTCATCTTGGTACGTTAGGCCAGAGAAGCCATCGTTTGCGTCGAAAACGCTGCCCGTTCCCGAGATGGTTCCCGTACCCGCCGCGCCGTCGACGTTGATGACGCCGCCCATATTGAAGGCGTAGCCTCCGTTTCCCGCATCATAACCGTCTAAGCCGCCGATGACGAAGGCGTAGGAAGCTGGCCCCGGAGCAGTGCCAACAACGAATGCGGTGGAGTCCTGCGTGTCTAGCTCTCCGCTGCCCGTAGCCGAGGCGTCGTACTCCGTGATCGCAGCCTTGGCAGAGTTGAGGGGATATACCGAGCCATTAAAAGTCTCGGTGCCGCTTACACCTACGAGGGTGTCTGTTTGGGTGCAGTCCGCTACGAGGCACGTTACCAGAGTGATCTGCAGGTTGCCATCGGCGGTTGTGGTTACGGTGCTAAGGCCGGTGCCGTTGACGGTGCCGTTGATCTCGTCGCCGAGCTGCTCGTTAAAGTCGACGAAGTCCTGCTCGCCCTGGGTAATCAACCCGCCAGAAATGGTGAAGGATCCGCCGACGTGGTAAGCGCTTTCATCGGAATAGTCCCAGCCGGTCACGGAGAATACGTAGGTGCCATCGGCCAGGGTGGCCGCAGCGATCGTGATGGTAGGTGTACTGGCGCTTATCGCGTGGTTGGTCACCGAGGTTGCGGTGATAACGACACCAGTCGTGGGGAAGGCGGGTGCCGTGTAAGTAGTGGCGGCGCCGGTCAGTGTGCTGGTTGGGTTTAACGTACCGCAGGGGCTGGTGGTGCAGGTTACGGTCCAGGTCACACCCGCCGTGTCATTGGTAGTTGCAGTGATGGGGGTTTGGCTGTTGACATTCAGGGGCGTCGAAACACTGCTCAGCGTGACCGTGATGGCAACAATGGTGATGGTAGGTGTACTGGCACTTATCGCGTGGTTGGTCACCGAGGTTGCGGTGATAACGACGCCAGTCGTGGGGGAGGCGGGTGCCGTGTAAGTTGTGGCGGCGCCGGTCAGTGTGCTGGTTGGGTTTAACGTACCGCAGGGGCTGGTGGTGCAGGTTACGGTCCAGGTCACACCCGCCGTGTCATTAGTAGTTGCAGTGATGGGGGTTTGGCTGTTGACGGTCAGGGAAGTAGCAACACTGCTCAATGTGACGGTGATCCTAACAGGCGGCGGGGTGGAACTGCTGCTGCATGCGACCAGCGCAGCAAGCATGCTCAGGCTGATCAGAAGGAGAATGGATTTGCGGAATGTCATCGGGCACCTCCATTTGCTTCAATCTGGGACTTCGTTTTGGAACTGGCAACGTGCTCGCGATTGGAGTGCTCATGCGCAAGCGCTCCGTGCTTGCTGCGCACCGTGATGATGCTGCCGCCGATGTTCAGTTCGCGGGCGAGCAAATAACTCTTCCCGTGCATGGACGTCATGGCCCCGACGATCTGAACCGGGGTTCCGGTGTGCAGGGCTTCTTTTACTTCCTTGCTCAAGAAAGGTCCGAGGTGAGCATCGACTAGGCCGTTCGGGCCGGCCACTAATAAATGCATGCCGGCTGGACTGCCCACAACGTGCTTGGTGACGACTTGCTGGATGTCTCCATTGAGAGTGATTTCGTGCGCCGCGTCATAGACAGGACCAAAGTTCTGTCGAATGCGGGATTCGGGCGCGGGTTGGGCGCCGATTGGAACAGCCAGGATCGCGAACGTCAGACTGGCCAGCAGCCCCGCGATCATTGATGTGGGTTTCGTCAAACGAGTACGCCCCATGGGTTCGCTCCTTTAGACGCTAATTTGTCGTTCCTAGTTTACTCGGGCTTGGGAGCCGACATTGTTATGGAATCAATTACACGCATCGACCCCAGAGCGATCCGCTTCTGCACTGCGCAGACGCATTATGCGCTACTGTTTCTTAAACAAGAGCTTCTCCGTTACCCGCTGGCCCGATTCCAACGTGCCTGTGGTGGATAGCGTCATCTGCTGCCCATCCGCGGAAACCAGCCACCTATCCTTTTGAGCGACTTGCTCGTCCCGCCGGTAAATCGCATCCACCGTGTGAGGGTCGACAAGTTCAAGGGTCACGGTATCGTTGCGCGAGTTCTTTAGATCGTATTGCTTTCCGTCAAAGCGGGCGGTATAGCTGAAGTCGCCCAGAAAACGGATCCCGCCGCTTCCGTCCGCCTCGATCTTGAGCACCAAACCTTGCCGCAAATGGGTCTTGCCGAGATCCTGCGTCCACTCGCCCACAAACGGGTCATTGGCGAGTTTCGCACCTCCGGTTCGCGTCCACACGGTGATCTTATCGGGATGGCCCGCGGTCGTAGTGGTGGCGGTCAGTTCCTTCCCATCCTTCGAAATTTGATCGCGAACCGTGGCCACAACAGTTCCGTCTTTTTTCTCGATGACCTCATTTTGCCTCTTATCGATCCGGTGCAGATCAATTTGATTGAAGCCGAGATTGCCGGGTGCGGGAGAATCGTGTCCGTTGCGATTCGCGGTGAAATCGAAATGGGTTTCGCCTGACATGACTACATGCACTCCGTCATGCAGATGTGTAATGGAGAGCCGATTCGGAGGATCCAGGCTAGACTGCGCAGAGACAAGCGTCCAGACGCCAATGCGAGGGTCAGCCGCTCCAGGCTGGAGGGTGGCAAGTAGTACAAACAGCAGTAAGGTGCGAATTGATCCTCCCACGTCGATGTCGAAAGTTTAGCAGATTCACATAGCTTGTTATTGGGTGACGGCGATCTTGTATGACATGATGAGTGCCATGGATGTGCGCCGTTTATGGGTGTCAGGGATCGTCCTCGCAGCAGCCATTGCGCTTCTTCCATTCTCTTTTCACGCCGAGCGCCACCTGGAGACCGCAACCCGCGTCGAAGGCAGCCAAGCGGAAACTGTCCGCCAGGAGCTGGCCAATCGTTTTCGGTCGCCGTTCGTGGACCGCGTGGTCCTGGTGGTCCAGGGACTCCCGCCTGCGGGTTCGGAGGAAGGCGGGCAAGCGTTAGAAACCATCGTGGCGGGGCTGAGAGACCAATCCGGCGTTTCGGGAGTGGTGTCCTATCTCGACTCGCGCGATCCGATCTTTCTGGGGAGGGGAGGGGGAACGTTTGTTCTCGTGGGACTCATGTCGACCGACGGTCCCGTGGAGTCGCTTGTACCGAAGCTTCACCAGTTGGCAAGCTCGCTTGAAAATCAACTGCGGGGCCGTTATCCGGCGGTGAAGCTCGAACTCACAGGCGAGATTCCACTGAATTTCGACATTCGGAAAGCGAGCGCCGACGACGTGCAACGCGGCGAAAGTCTGGTGATCCCCGCGACCCTCGCACTTCTGCTAGTGGCTTTTGGAAGCCTGATCGCCGCCCTGATTCCATTGGCGGTTGGCCAGCTTGCCATCGCGACCACTCTGGCGATTACGGGATTCCTGGCCCAGCGCTGGCACTTGTCCATTCTGGTTCAGAATTTGGCCACCATGCTTGGCCTGGGCTTGGGCATCGACTACGCGCTCCTCATGGTCAGCCGCTTCCGGGAAGCGATTTCCGCTGGGTACGACGGACCTGCGGCCTCGGTCATCGCAGCACGTCAGGCAGGTCGCACGCTCTTGATTTCAGCCTCAACGGTAGCCATCGGATTTCTCGCCCTCTTGACGGTTCCGATCAGCGAAATCCGTTCCATCGGCATCGCGGGATTCTTGGTGGCGGGAATAAGTGTGTTGCTTACAAATACCCTCGTTCCGACGGTGCTGGCGTTGCTCGGTCCGCGGATTAATCTTGGCCGATTGCCCTTTACTGCAAAGTTGGATGCGCATCGGGCTGCGAACACGGGAAAGCGCTGGCGGCAATGGGGAAAGGTGATTGTCGCGCATCCCTGGCTTGCGCTCTTGGTGGCAGGCACTCCGTTGCTTCTGCTCGCCTGGCAGGTCAGACGACTGGATACCAGTGTCCCCCGCGGAGATTGGCTTCCGGAGGCGGCGGAATCAGTCCATGCCCTCCACACCCTGAGACAGATGGATCGGGAAGGCGTTGTTGAATCGTTGCGCATCATTGTCGAGCTTCCAACGGACTCCATCGCGCAAACCGATGCTGGGTGGAGTGTGCTGGATCGTCTCACCGAGCGCCTCGCGAGCGACCCTCGTTCTGGCCGCGTGATTTCTATCACTACGATTGCGGAGGGCAACCGGTCTTCCCTCCGTGACCTCTCGCGGGAGACGCGCCGAACGTTTCTGAGTAGTGACGGACAAGCGGCGCTGCTTGAGGTGTTACCCGCGAGTTCGGTCTCCCTGCGCGACCAGGTGAACTGGGTGCGGGAGCTTCGGAAAACCGGCGCGCTAGCTCTCACCGGTGTGCCTGGAGCAACCCTTCTCGTCGGGGGCATCCCGGCACTCAACGCCGATTATGAAACGATTATTAGAGACCGCTTTCCGTCGGTAACGGCGCTGGTAGTCGGGGGGACGCTACTTGCGCTACTCTGCGGGTTCCGATCTATCTTCGCCCCCCTGAAGGCCATCGTACTCAACCTGCTCTCGGTTGCCGCGTCCTTCGGAGCATTGGTTTTGGTTTTCCAAAGCGGGCACGGAAGCAGCTTCCTGGGAGTTCCTGAGGGAACCAGTAGCGTGTTTCCTCTGGTTCCGATCGTCGCCTTTGCAATCGTGTTCGGATTAAGCATGGATTACGAGGTATTTCTGGTTGCACGCGTTCTCGAAGCCAGAAGGAGCGGGCTCAGTGAAATGGATGCGATCCCGGAGGGACTGGCTAGAACCGCAGGCCTGATTACGAGCGCTGCCGCGATCATGATCGTGGTATTTGCGGCATTCACTTTCGGAAGTTTCCTGGTGGTCAAGATGATCGGATTTACGTTGGCGGTCGCCGTGTTGATTGACGCCACGCTGGTTCGTATTGTGATCGGTCCCGCGCTCCTTCGTATTGCAGGTGATTGGAACTGGTGGCCTGGGGGCTTGCCAAAGCGAGCAAGGCGCGCTTGATGGCGAGCCGCGGAATACGTCAGCCCGTTTTTTGGGGAATGAGATCTGGATTGAGAACATCCCGAAAGCGTTACTCCCGCCTCGGGAGTAACTCCGCCCCTACAGCTCTTCTCTGGAAGCACGGATCGCAGCATCCAGCGCGTCCAAAAACTGATGCGGCGTAGCATAGATGTGATCGACGACATGATCGACCGACGCGAGCTTTTTCTGTAGCTTCTGTGAGGGATGATCTGGCATGTCTTTGTCCCTGCGCGGCACCCACACGGTTTGCATGCCTGCTTTCTTAGCACCCTGCAGGTTGCCGATCGTATCTTCTGCCATGATCGTCTCGATCGGCTTGATCGGGTCTGCCGGGTCGCGCATGTTGTTAATGGCCGCAAGCGCTTTCTCAAAAACCTCCGGGTGCTTGCCTTTTTTATAGGGAGAAATCTCTTCTAGCCCAAATATTTTGCGCTCGGGAATCACCCCTTTGAGGCCAAGCTTTTCCAACTTTTCCATTGCTTGTCCTTCGCCCTGCTTGAACGAATGCGAGAGGACAGCAACCTCGACCCCAGTGTCAGTTAGCCGCTGTATCCTGCTTACCAGTCCGGCATCCGGACGGATGAACCCGCTGCCCATGTGCCTGTTCCACAGCCGCGTAACCCCTTTTTCTCCCTCCAGGATTTTTCCTCGCAGTTCGTCGCGCGTGAGTCCTGCTTTCTTTTCGTTCCTGTGGTCCTGAAGTAGCCTCAGGTTAAAGGCCATGGCGATCATGTCCTTGTATGGCGGATCAAGGTAAGGTGGGTCAAGGCGGTGATCATGCTGCATACCTTCTTCCGCACGACCCGAGCGCGCTAGCCGCCGGCTGCGACGATAGGCTTCCAGCATCCCGATTACGGAGGCGCCGGGGTGGCCCGTGCTTTCCAGGCGTTCCGCCATCGAGCTGATGTACCGGCATAACGCGTCATTTGGATTCTTCTTCGCTTCCTCCTTTGCCTCTTCAATCAATTTTTGCGCTACTTTCTTCCGGAATATGGGAAGGCCGTATTCCTTTTCTACCGACCGCCAAGCTCGCAGAACGGCCTTGCGGTATGCCTTATCGTAAGGGTAGAGAAAGGCATCCAGGTCCAAGATAACGAGCCGCACCTTCTCGGGATAAGGCTTAGGGTCGGGGTAGGTCTTAGTTTTCATGGACTCAGGGGCACGGACCTGAGATTGCGCACAGCATGGTGAATCCTCAGTCCCACAGCCATTCTAAGGGACGGAGCTTATCTCTTCGATGGTAAGTGTCCGAGCAAACACACGCTTGACAGATTGAATCCGCATTCCTAGCGTCTCGAAGGCTCGAAGGCTGTTTTGGCGTGGCTGTAAGCACCAGAGAGGATTCTTTCTTTCGAGCTATTGCAACGTGGCGTACTCTACCTGGGCTTCTCTTAGAACGGGGATGTCGGGGTCGGCGTCTTTCCAGAGCGCGAGAAAGTCTTTGTAGGCGGTGAGTGCCCGGACGCGAGCGGCGTCGGCATCCGCACCCTTGGAGTTCTTCACTTGGAGAGCATTGGCACGAGCCACTCCCAGATGCGCCAAGGCTCCCGTCCAGCAGTTCCAGACAATGCCGCCGTGGTCGAGGATCTTTTGGAACTCGGCGGCTGCTTCTTTGCCCCTCCCGGCGGCCAGATAGGCCTCGCCGCGAATGTAGGTTGGATAGAGGCAAGAGAGATTGGCGAGAAACTGGATATTTCCCAACTCGATGGGTGGAGCAGCAGGTCGCAGAGCGTTGAGGGCATCAGCGGGGTTCTTGCGATTCAGCGCCAACTCCGCTCGAATCGCGGGCAGCCAAAGCGACTGCATCTGGGTGTCGAGCGGATAACGGCGGCTTAAATCCTGCGCCAACGATTCGGCTCGCGCCATTTCACCCGCCATGGCGTAGGCAAGTGCGGCTTCCACGTCCACTCCCGGACTCTCGGGATAAAGTTTCACGCCCCGCGCCGCTGCCTGTTTCGCTTCGGCGGCGTTTCCGAAAGCGGCTTCGCGCAAAGCGGCATTCTCCAGCCGTATGGCCCCGTTTTCCTTGCTATCCGTGCGGATGGCTGAGTCTCGAGACCGCCTGGTGAGTTCTCGCGCCTTGTTGAGATGTCCCGCGTATGCTTCGCTGTCCGATGCGAACGAAAGCGCAGCGTGCTCAAGGCTAGGCTGATCCGAAAACCACTGTTGCTGTTCCGCCATCGCGGAGGAGTCCGATGCGAGAAAAGCCAGAGCGTAAAGGGCATTATGGGCTTCGAAACCATCCAGCTTCCGCGCCTGCGCTTGCTGGATGACTTGCCGCGCTTCGTCGAATCGCTGCAAGGCGAGCAGGGCGCTGGCGAGGTTGCCATATGGACTGACTCGATCCGGGGCTAGGCGCAGGCTTTCGCGATCCACCTCCGCGGCCTTCGCCCACTGACCCTGCTCGGTATACACAATGCCCAGGTCGAGATGTGCCCGGTAATCCCGCGGATAGTTCTCGACTTCTTCCTGAAACGTTCGTGCCGCCTTCTCCCGTTCCCCGGTCACGTTGTGATAGTAGGAGGCAGTGATAGTCAGCCTTTCCCGTTCACTGGCATGTTCGCGCAGTTCAAATGCCTTCGTGAAGTACGCGCGGGCCCGTCCCAACTCGCCGAGGCTATAGTAGTCGTTTCCTACTACCTGAAAGCCCATGGCGAAGTTCGGATCAAGCTGAATGGCGCGTTGAAGGTAAGCGAGGCTTGCGGCCAGGCCTTTTTCTGGGGCAGCCCTTGTGCCCAGGCTGTATGCTTTCAGAGCTTCCAGCGAGGAAGTGGTCGCCTGCTCTAGCGGAACATCAAACTTCTGCATCGTTGACAGCGACTCGCCCAGCTCCCTTCGCAGCTTCGATGCCGCCTGGCTCAGCGCGTCCAAAGCTTTTTCCTTCGCCTCCGCCGTGACCTGCTCTTGTGCCAGAGTATCTCCGCTCTGGCAATTTACCGCTTTTAATCCGAGCACATATGCGCTTCCCAAACTGGCAATCTCTCCCTCAATGTAAGCCTTACTGACGGTGCGCTGGCAAAGCTCGCGGGCAACATCGGGCGTTAACCTGGTGTCGGGCGGGCGCGTCATCAGCTTCAAGGCTGCGGCCACTTTACTCTCGGAGAGCACATTCAGAAACGGGGATTGGTTCAGGGAAACGGTAAGCGCGGTCTTCAGCGTATCGTCGAAGACCGCATCGCCGGTGGTGTTGGTGAAGTCGGCAATTACGATCGTGTCCTTGTCGGTCAGCGGCTTGGCTTGATGGGAACGGTAGAAGAGGCCGCCGGCAAGCAGTACCGCTGCCGTAACGAGTGCAGAGATGACGATTTTCCAGAGATTTCTCGTCGCCGCGCGTGTGCGGATTCCCCGAGCCGCTCCGACTGACCCGGAATTAGCGGCTGGCACGCGGCCCGACTCTGAATCGCGCTTCAGCCGCTGCAGATCCGTGCGCATGTCGGATGCGTGCTGGTAACGCAGCTCGCGGTCTTTCTCGAGCGCCTTGCCGATGATCTCTTCCAGCCTGGGCGAGACATGTTTGTTCAACTGGAACGCTGGCTCCGGGTCGCGGTTCAGGATCGCGTCATACGTAGTCGCGTCCGTTTCTCCCTGAAACGGGCGCTGGCCCGTGGCCATCTCGTACAGGACGGCGCCAAAGGAAAACAAATCCGTACGCGGGTCGAGTTCTTTCGCGCGCGCCTGCTCCGGCGACATGTACGCGACGGTCCCGAGTGCGGCGCGGCCTCGGGTGAGCGGGACAGCCGTCAGCACCGTGTCCTCGTCACCGCTGCCCGTCTTTTGTTTCGGCGCAGCAAGCTTCGCCAGGCCGAAGTCGAGAATCTTGGCATGGCCACGCTTGGTGACGTAGATGTTGGCTGGCTTGATGTCGCGATGGATGATGCCTGCGGAGTGGGCGGCGTCGAGAGCGTCGGCAATCTCGATGGCCAGCGGGAGGAGCCGGTCCATGGCCAGCGGCCGGCCGGCGATGCAATCGCGCAGGTTCTGCCCGTCGAGAAACTCCATGGCGATGAAAGCGCGGCCTTCGCTCTCGACAATCTCGTGGATCGTGCAGATGCCGGGATGATTTAACGCCGATGCCACCCTTGCCTCTCTTCGGAAGCGTTCAAGAGCCACCGGGTCGCGGGCAGTTTCTTCGGGCAGGAACTTGAGTGCAACGAAGCGGCGGAGCGAAGTGTCTTCCGCCTTGCACACCACGCCCATCCCGCCCGAACCCAGCGGTTCGAGCGCTCGATAATGGGAAATGACCTGGCCGACGACCGAAGAATCAGCCAGTACGGGTGAGCCGAGCGTCGGAAGTTGTGCGCCAACATTCGCAACGGGAGGATCGAGAAAGCTTCCGGCATCGCGATGAGACGCGAGGAGTGACCTGACCTCCTCAAGCAGCTCGGCATCGGTTCCGCACTGCTGGCACAGGAGCGCGTCCTGCCGCTCAGCGGGCCATTGCATCGCCGCCTGAAAAAGCTCGTCGACTCGTTTCCAGCGTTCAGCGTCCATCCGAACGTCCTCGACTCATCTCACGATGCAGCCAGGCGCGAGCGGTGCTCCAGTCGCGCTGCGCAGTGATGGCGGAGACCTTGAGAATCTCCGCCGTCTCTTCGAAATTCAGGCCGCCAAAGAACCGCAACTCCACCACTTGGGCTTTGCGCGGATCGATTTGTGCCAGCGTTTTCAAAGCCTCGTCGAGCGCTATCACATCAATGTCTTTGTCTTGACCCTGCGACAACAGGATTGTGTCGTCTAAAGATAGTGCATCGGCACCGGCTCCGCGTTTCACGGCACGGCGGCGGCGGGCGTGATCGACAAGAATTTGCCGCATCAGTTGGGCGGCGACGCCGAAGAAATGAGTGCGCCCCTCCCATTGCGGGGTGCTCATCCCAACTAGGCGCAGATACGCTTCATTTACCAGAGCCGCGCTTTGCAGCGTGTGGTCTGGACGTTCGTGACGCAGTTGAAAGTGGGCAAGGCGCTGGAGTTCCTTGTAGATAATGGGCAGGAGGACGTCCAGAGACTTGCGGTCTCCCGCCTGCCAGCCGTGCAGTAAACGCGTGATTTCCTCGGAACGCTCCTGCCCCACGGAAGCTACCTCGAAGCGAGAAGGACGAACCTTGTTGCGTAAGGGTAGCGAACCGGGTTTTCTCTGTCAATTCATAAACAACTGAAAACCATTGACTTACGGGGCTGCAAAATTCTTTAAAGGTCGATGATGTGATCTGCCGCCGTTTTGCGCTGATTAGAGACAAAGGCCGCAAGACTTCCATCATAAACGGAGCCAGAGACACGAACTCTAGTTTAAGCCGAAAAAGAAAGGAGAATCAAAAATGAGCAAGTTCGGAAAGTATTTTCTTCTCGTGACAGGTTTCGCGTTCCTTGCGACTTTTGCCGGCATTCCAGGGGCCATCACCAAGGTTCATGCCAAGGGTCAAGTCTGTAGCGTTGCCAGCCTCAAAGGGAAGTATGCCTTCCGCAGGACGGGCGTGAACAATCTTGCGGGCGGTTCCAATTGCACAGGCCTTAGCGAATGTGGCCCCATCGCCGAGATTGGCATCGCCTTCTACGGCGGAGATGGGACGCGCGGCCCCATTCGCAACACCAGAAGCACCAGCGGTGAAATCCGACCCTGGACCGATCAACCCGGAACGAACGGAACCTACACGGTCGATCCGGATTGTACGGGGTCGTACTTCGATTCGGACGGCACACACAGCAACAACGTCGTTGTAGTTGATGGAGGCAAGAGATTCTTCGTGCTCAGCGAGGCGCCGGGCACGACTGTGATGGAAGAGGGGATAAGGCTGGAGGAGGAGAAGGACTAAGGGTGCGCTGACTAAATTGGATGCACGATTCTTCATTTGAAGCGGTTGTACATCTCGCCGACGGTCGGTGATGTGGAGTGGGTAACCGGAATGGAGTGTGCCGTGAAAAGCGAACCAGTGCTAGTGAGAAAGCTCGCAGTTGGGGGGATTGTGAGCCTTTTGCTCCTTGCCGGATGCGGAGGCGGTACCAGTCCGTCATCGATCAATCAGCCTACATCCAGCGGTCCAACAATCACCACAATCTCGCCAAACAGTACCGTTGCTGGCGGAGCGGCTTTGACGCTCACAATCAATGGGACGAATTTCGTCGCAGCTTCTACGGTTAACTTCGGCGGGTCGGCGCCCGCCACTACCTTCGTCAACTCCACGCAATTGACTGCGGCCATCCCTGCAGCCAGCATCGCCTCCACCGGCACGCTGGCCGTGACAGTGACCAACCCCGCTCCCGGCCGTGGCACCTCCAAGGCGATTAACTTCACCATTACCAGCGGCGGCGGCGGCCCTAACCCAATCCCGACGATCCAGGTTCTCTTTCCAAACAGCATTCCCGCAGGAGAACAGTCCTTTCAGTTGGAGGTAGTTGCGCCTTATCCAGGGTCAAATTTTGTGACCGGTTCAGTCGTGCGCTGGAACGGCAGCGACCGGCCGACCATAAGTAATGGCAGCGTTAACGGACTCATTGCTCAGATTTCGGCGAGTGACATTGCCGCAGCCGGGACAGCCGCGGTCACAGTGTTCAACCCTGGACCTGGCGGGGGTAGCTCGAACGCGTTGACCTTCACCATCACGACAGGATCTGTTGATCCGCAGTCAATCGCACTGGACCCTACCGGAAAGTTCGCCTATGTAATGGATGGCGGCTCCGATGGCAATGGTGGCTACGTGTCCATGTACACGATTAACCCGACCACGGGGGCCCTAGCGTCCATAGGACCACCGATGTCAACATACGGCTACGGTGTCTACTACGGGTCCGGTGTCAACGCCGGGTCCGTGGCCGTGGATCCTTTTGGCAAGTTCGCCTACGTGACAAATTCCGGGGATGTTTACGATTATGGGGATGGCGCTGATGGCAGTGTCGCGATGTACGCCATCAACGCCACGACCGGGGCCTTAACCTCCGCAGGAACGATAAACGGAAATTGTCCGGGATTGTGCCTTCCCTCGTCGGTGGTCGTGGATCCATCCGGCAGGTTGGCTTATGTGGCGAATGGGGGCGGTGGTGTTCCATACAACGTCGCGATGTACACCATCAACAGCACGACCGGGGCCTTGACGTCTATTGGTACGATCGCCGCGGGAACAGACCCTCTCTCCGTAGCTGTGGATCCTGCGGGCAAGTTCGCCTACGTGGCAAATTGGACGTATGACACTGACGGTAGCGTCTCGATGTACACCATCGACGCCACGACCGGGGGCTTAACGCCCATAGGAA
>Ga0181526_10003227_pt1 | contig 13470 bp, 11 predicted proteins | sample PEATcosm2014_Bin_35_FD_119750 | JGI IMG/M metagenome (GOLD analysis project Ga0181526, IMG submission 119750) | Peatland microbial communities from MTU Mesocosm Facility, Houghton, MI, USA - PEATcosm2014_Bin06_30_metaG | ecosystem: Environmental > Terrestrial > Soil > Wetlands > Peat | place...
GCGCGGCCGCTTCGCCGCGGCTCCCCTTCACCACTGCGGCCGGATAAACGATCCGGTCGTGCGACGATTCAGGAGCCACGGCTACCACGCGGACCTTCGATGACACTTGGGCGTCGGTGGCAAACACCAGCCCGGCGTCCGCATTGCCGGTCTCTACAAAGGTCAGAACCTGGCGTACATCGCTCCCGAAGACGAGTTTTGCCTTGAGCTGCTCTAGCAAATGAAGCGCCGCCAGCGTTTGCCGCGCATATTGCCCCGCGGGAACGCTAGACGGGTCGCCGACGGCAATCGACCGGATTGCGGGGTCCGTGAGTCCCTGAAAGTCTCGCAGCCTGGAATCGAGGGGCGCAATCAGAACCAGCGAGTTCCCAAGCAAATTGCGGCGCGTACCGGCCGCGATCAGTCCCTCGCCTTCCAGGTCGTCCATCGGTTTGGGGGCGGCCGATAGAAATACATCCACGGGCGCGCCCTGGCCGATCTGCGCGGCCAGCGTACCGGAGGAGGCGAAGTTATTGACGAACCCGACATTCGCGTGACTTTCGGTATAAGCGGCCTCGGCCTCGGTGAGCGCGTTCCTCAGGCTGGATGCCGCTGAGACTGTCAGAGTGACTCGCGTCTGGGCGTAACCCGCTCCCAGCAGGCCCGAGAGCAGAACGAAAATCGCGAGGGAACAACGCTGCGGGCCATGCGCACTCCATTGCCGCGGCAATCGCATTTTGTCCCTCCTTTGCAAATAGTCGTCCAGCCGGCCCCTCCGCCGCCTTGAATTGCGGCTTCCGGCATCAACGGTAGCATATTCTCTGTAAATGCGCCGGGGACTCTTTTTGCATGAACCTGCCTCTGCTTAGGCAGGCCGATTGGCGAGCGGCCGGAGCGATGCGGATAGGGTAAGCTACTCCCATGGCAAATGTTCGTTCCGGGTCGATCCATCTGTTTCGTCTTGCCGGAGTCGATGTGTTCCTGCATTGGTCCTGGTTTGTCGTAGCGCTCATTGAATTGCAGACCCGGCAAGGCCGGTACTCCTCGCTCACATGGAGCTTTCTGGAGTATCTGGCGCTGTTCCTGATCGTGTTGACGCATGAGTTCGGACACTCCCTGGCCTGTCGGCAGGTGGGCGGAACGGCCAACCGGATCGTGCTCTGGCCCCTGGGCGGAGTGGCATTTGTCAAGCCGCCGCAACGGCCGGGCGCCATGCTCTGGAGCATTGCGGCGGGACCGTTGGTGAACGTGGCGCTGCTGCCTATTCTGTATGCCGCGCTTGGGATGGCAGGGTTGATGGGATGGGAACAGACCATGCCTGATGCCTATGCGTTGCTCGGGTGGCTTTCATGGATTAACTTGCGGCTGCTGGTCTTTAACATGTTGCCCATCTATCCCCTGGATGGCGGCCAGATTCTGCGCTCGCTGTTGTGGTTTGTGATGGGACGGGCGCGGAGCCTGATGGTGGCCACAATTCTTGGCTTTATTGGCGTAGTTGGGTTCTTTGGCATTGCTCTATTGGACCAATCTGTCTGGATAGGCGCGATCGCCGTCTTCATGTTGCTGAATTGCTGGGGCGGTCTGCAGCACGCGCGGGGGCTGCTGCGAATGGCCAAGCTGCCTCGCAGGCCAGGCTACGCCTGCCCAGTTTGCCGGACTGCGCCGCCAGTGGGAGCGTACTGGACGTGCGGGCGTTGCCAGCAGCCCTTCGACATCTTCGAGACCAGGGGCGTTTGCCCGCACTGCGCCGCCAAGTTCTCCACGACCATTTGCCTGGATTGCCAGGAGCAGCGCCCCATGAACGAATGGGTTGTTGACCCTTACGCGGGCCTGGGCGTGGTGAGCGCGAGTTTCCAGGGGAAATAACCCCACTCAGGGCTGCGGCTTGGCGTCCGGCGGCAGCGGCTCCGGCGTGGCGGCGGATTTGAAGTTGACGACGTGATAGACGGCCTGCCCGGCGCCAACGTTCTTCAGTCCGTGGAGCTGGTTCGACGCGTTGAAGATCACCGAGCCCGGCCCAACCCGCTTCCACTCGCCGTTGGACAGGACTTCCATGGTTCCCTGCTGGACAATGATCAGCTCCTCGTTCGGATGGCGATGGGGCGGATGCGGGGATTGCCCCGGATTGAGCGTGGTTACATGCACCTCGAGGTTCTCGAGCGTCGCCGTGCGCTCGCTGAAGAAGGAGCGCGTGGAACCTACGGCGGAGGGCTTGACGGGGATGGCATTCCAATCGAAGACGGCGGAGCCCATGACAGGCCGCTGGTCTGCCAGAGCGAATGCTCCCGCGGTTGCGGCGGCGGCGGCGAAAGCAACAAACAAGTCTCTGCGGGTGATCATTTCTTCCCTTCTTTGCCGGGAAACGGCCTGTGGTGGAGGCAAGGGTTGCAGCGGATCTCCATCCCGGCAGATTGAGCCGCTGCGCGGATGCGGCTTCTCTGCATCGGACTGGACAAACGCCATGAAGGCACAACAAACAGACGTTCGCGTCGAAGATGTTTATAGTTGAGCCAGTTGCTGCTGGCAAGCCTGAAGTGCGAAGACCGCCCGGCGGGAAGGCTCTCAAGGAGAATCCGTGAAGAGCTGGAAGATATTTGCGATTACCACCCTGGCCACGCTGACCATAGGCGGCATCTATCTGTATTCCGTTTGGAAGCACCGCCAGGCTCCCGGAGTTCCCGGCCCCAACCAGGCGCGCCAAACCCTGAGCGACGACGACCTGGCCGTAGTGCGCGCCTTGTTCCCAGGGCATTTCGATGACCTGCGGCAGTTGGAAGGCACGGCCGTCTGGATGAAGAACGGCTACACCATGCCGTACTACCCGTTCGCCGCCGGGCATGTCGACTTCGCCCGGCGAGTGGGACTGATTCCCGCAACGCAGCGGTTGGAAATAAAGAAGATCGTCAAGGCGGCCGCGCCCGCAAAGGAGGATGACGGCATTGCACACGGCAGCCGCCAGGCCATCGCGGTCTTTGCCCTGCCCGGAAGCGAGGGGTTGTTCGCCACTCCCATCGGCGTCATCGAGGGCAACCAAGAAGCGTATTTCACCGATGTCCTGTTCTTTTACGATGACCCGCATGGGATCTACGACCACTGGCCCAAGGATGTGTGGACGGCGATCGACGCCCATCAGGTGAAGGCGGGCATGAGCGAATTGCAGACCCGCATGGCGATTGGGCAGAAGATGCACCCTGACGGCAGTGAAGAGGGCGACCGGACGGTGACTTACGACCAGGACGCAAAGCATTGGACGGTTACGTTCCAAAAGAACCGGGCTACGGCGGTAAAGAGCGATTAATGCCGGCGGTTCCCAGGGACCTCAACCGTGAGTGGCGCCAAAAGAGAAAACGGGCGGCAGCCATGAGACCGGGCCGCCACCCGTTAGTCAAATCTTGAACAACCGGTCCAAGAGACATATTCAAGAGGCAATCCCAGAGTATCGGCAGGCGTTCCGGGTGTCTTGAGCTAATCGATGGAGGGTTCCATCCATCAAAAGGTGGAGACTGGAGCAAGACGGAGATCGGCGCCGGGCATTGTGCGGTAATCTGATTTCAACCCTGCGAAGGATATCTCCCGCCGCCGGCTCCGGGAACAAAGACAACTTCATGGAATGCCTGGTGGTTGGATATTCTGCTGCGCCGCCATGCATTGCATGAGTCTTCCCAGTTATTGTGAAGGTGCGCAGCTTTTGCGCTGGCTGGAGTCTGTTTGAGGGAAGATCCACCCGCTCCCGTGGCCCGAAACCATGCCAACTCGAAGGGATTTGCTGACCAAGCCGCCCGGCGCTCGCCCAGGTACACTGAAACTCCTCGCAGGGCTGCGCTGTGCCGCCATTTGCCAGCCTCGTTGCTGTTGGTGTGCGCGCTCTGTGGCCATGCGCTGGAGCCTTCGACGCCACTGGCCAACTACGGCCGCCAGACTTGGGTGATGGAGAACGGGCTGCCGCAGAACACAGTGCAGGCGCTGGTCCAGACCAGGGATGGGTTTGTTTGGCTGGGGACCGAGGTGGGGCTGGTGCGGTTCGATGGGAACAGTTTTCAGGTTTTCGACCGCAACTCCAGTCCGGCGCTTCCGGGCAACGACGTCCGTTGCTTGTTGGAGACTCGCAACGGGGTCTTGTGGATTGGGACCAGCGAAGGGCTGGCGCGGTGGAAGGACGGGAGCGTCACTGCATTCACCACCAAAGACGGCCTGCCGGCCAACGGAATTCGCGCGCTGCTGGAGGCGGCTGGTGGTGCGATTCGAGTCTCGACAGATGGAGGAGTGGCACAACTGTCAGGGGAGCGGTTTGCCAGAGCTGAGGATGAGTCTGGGAACGAGGCTGGGCAAAATGATCTCTCGGCGAAGTTAGCGGACGGCAAGAAGGTCGTGGGGAACAAAGGCTGGGTAGAGATCGAGCCTTCCTATGGAGTGCCGGTGAGGCTGAGCGTTGGCATCGAGCTTCCGGGAACAAGGGTGCAATCGCTGTTCGCGGATCGCGAAGGAGGCCTGTGGATTGGTACCAACGGCGGGCTGGCGCGGTGGGTGGATGGGAAGCTCGAACGATTGCCGGTAACCGATCCGCTGGCCACGGCTTCCGTGCTGGCGCTGATGGAAGACCGCGAAGGCAACCTCTGGGTTGGGACCGAGACGGGCGGGCTGCACATCCTGCGCGACCAGCGCTTCAGGATCATGGGAGCGCGAGAGGGGCTCTCTTCCGATGCCACAACGACAGTGGTGGAGGACGGTGCGGGCACACTTTGGGTCGGAACCGGCGGCGGTGGGCTCAACGCCATCTTTCCCCCAGGCGCTGGAGCTGCGGAGACTCACCCCAGCCATAAAGACAAAGGCCGCAATGACAAAAGCGTGGCAGCGGCTGGGCAACCAGCCCTGAAGAACTATACGGTAAAGGACGGCCTCTTGAGCGACGTGATCCTGTCGCTGGCCTCCGCTACCGGGGGCGACCTTTGGGTGGGTACGCCGGACGGGCTGAACCGGATTCGCGGAGGGAAGATCGATGCGTTTACCTCGGCGGACGGACTTCCGGACGACTTCATTCGATCTCTGCTGGCCGATGCCGATGGGTCGCTCTGGATCGGCACCAGGCGCGGGCTTACCCATTGGGTCGTTGCAGCGCGAGAGTCAAAGAAGGGGGCGCAATCCGGTGGGCAGATGGAGACTTTTACCCAGGCAAGCGGATTGGGCAGCGATCTGGTGGGCTCCATGGTTCGCGACACCGGCGGCGACCTGTGGGTGGCCACTCTGGCTGGCCTCTCGCGGCTGCATGAAGGCGAGATTTCCAACTATACCACTGCCGACGGGCTCTCGAGCAATGTGATTACTGCGCTGCTCTCCCGGCAGAACGGCACACTGCTGATCGGCACCCAGGACCACGGGTGGAACCTGTGGGATGGACGGAAGTTCTCATCGGCGTTGGACGGCGGGATGAATCAAACTGGCATTCACGCCATTCTGGACGACGGCGAAGGTCATCTGTGGTTTGCCACCGCCAATGGAATTGCGCGCTGCGACTCCAACGGAATGGGTAGCCGGATGGTCGAAGCCGAACAATTGCCGGCTTGCTCGCATTGGATCGAGTTTGGCGCAGCCGATGGGCTGCGCAGCAGGGAGACGGCCACCAACAGCCATCCCTCGGCATGGCGCTCCCGCGACGGGCGGCTGTGGTTCGCAACCCCCAAGGGGCTGGTGGAGGTCGATCCGGCGCACTTCCCGGTGAACACGCTCGCGCCGCCGGTCGTGATCGAGCGCTTTGCCGTTGACGACGTGGCTTTGGCATTGCAGGCGGCAGGCTCCCGGTCCAGAGTCGAGGCAGGACATGTGCATTTTGAATTCGACTACGCCGGGCTGAGCTTTACCGCGCCGCAAAAGGTGCGCTACCGCTATATGTTGGAGGGCTTCGACCGGGGCTGGACGGAGGCTGGAACGCGGCGCACCGCCTACTACACGGCTATTCCGCCGGGGCAATATACCTTCCGCGTACAGGCGGCCAACAACGACGGGTTGTGGAACACAGATGGCGCGGCGCTGACTTTTGAACTCCGGCCCCACTTCTACCAGACGGCGTGGTTCTATGCTCTGGTGCTTGCTTTGGCGGCGGGAATGGTGGTTGTGCTGTTGAGGCTGCGGCTGCGGCGGGCAGAGGGCGAGTTCCACGCCGTGCTGGGCGAGCGCAGCCGTATCGCCCGGGAGATTCACGACACCCTGGCGCAGGGGTACGTGGGAATCAGCGTTCAGTTGGAGGTGCTGGCCGAGTTGCTGCGGCAGAACAGGACCGAGGCCGCGGCGAAACATCTCGATGTGACCCGCGGCTATGTGCGCGAGGGGCTGGCCGAAGCGCGCCAGTCGATCTGGGCGCTGCGCTCCCAGGACTCGGACGAGACGACCTTGCCGGTCAGGCTGCGGCGCATGGTTGAGACCGAGGGGGGCAGCGGCCTGGAATCGCGATTTAGCATTTACGGCGCCTATCGCCCGCTTCCGCCCGCCACGGAGCGCGAAATCCTGCGCGTGGCCCAGGAGGCCATCCATAATGTCAAGAAGCACGCCAGGGCGAAACATTTGTTTGTCCAGTTGGGGTATGGTCCGGGTGAGATCGCCTTGGATGTGCGGGACGACGGACAGGGTTTTGCAGCCGGCGAGAAACAGGCGCCGGGGCATTTCGGGCTGACCGGGATGCGAGAGCGCGCGGCGGCCATCGGCGGGACACTCGAGGTAACGAGCGATCCGGGCGGGGGAACGACGGTAAGGCTGGAGGCCCCGGCAGCGAGGGAGACACGAAGCGGTTAGGATTCGTGGTTGCCCACCCTTCCGGTTGCCGCGGCGCCCCCCGGAAAAATGGGGCAACCGGCTCGTGGCATCCCTGGTTTTCCGCCGCGGCGGACAGAATCTGGGGCGTCCGGTTCTGTGAGTGTGATCGAAAAGAAGATAAAGGAGCAACCGTGACCAAGGAATCGATTCGCGTGCTGGTTGTCGAGGACCATCACGTTGTGCGCCAGGGGCTGGTTGCGCTGCTCAACGTGGCAGAGGGCCTGGAGGTGGTGGGCGAGGCGGCGGACGGCGTGGAGGCGATCACGCAGTATCGCAAGCACCAGCCGGATGTTACCCTGATGGACCTGCGCCTGCCGCGCATGAGCGGCGTGGACGTGATCCAGCGCATCCGCATGGAGTCGCCGCAGGCTCGCGTCGTGGTGCTCACCACCTACGACGGCGACGAGGACATCTATCGCGCTTTGCAGGCTGGCGCCCGTGCTTACCTGCTCAAAGGCATGACAACCGAGGAGCTGATTGCGACCATCCGGGCCGTTCATGTGGGCAGATCGCACATTCCCCCTGCGATCGCCCAAAAGCTGGCCGAGCGCATGGGCACCGAGGAGCTGACGCCGCGGGAGTTCGACGTGCTGGAGCAGATTGTGCATGGAAAGAGCAACAAGGAGATCGCCACCGAGCTGGAGATATCGGAAGCCACGGTGAAGACTCACATCAACAGTTTGCTGGGCAAGCTGGGCGTAACCGACCGGACGCAGGCTGCCACGGCTGCCATCCAGCGCGGCCTGGTCCCGCTCGAATCCCTGAGAAAGCCGAGACCATGAAGATGAGAAAGATGAAATGCGCGATTCTTTGCGGAGTGTTTCTATTATTGCTGTCTCCTTCCATGCAGGCGCAGAAGACAGCCTGGCGGCAGGCTACGGACGCGGAGCTGGCGTCGCTGCTTCCGGCGCGCGCGCCGGTGGAGAAGGAACACATTGAAACCGAGATGCGGACCGCATCGGGCATTGTGAGCAACCGCGGGCACTTCATTGCCGGGGTGGTGCTGCTGACGGCCGGTTACTCGGCTGACGGCAAGTACTCGCACTACCTGGTCGTGCAGACGCCCATCCGCATTGGCGGAATCGCGCTCAAGCCCGGAGAGTACGTGTTTGGATGGGATGTGGCGCATGCGGGCGATACGCTGAGTGTGCATTTCTACCGGGCGGCGACGGGGACTCTGGTGGTGACGGCGGACGCGCATCGCATCGCGGGTTCAAGCCGCGTGGAGAGTTTGCACATCTGGCCGCCGGGGGAGAAGCCGCTGATTCAGATCGGGCGGTTTGGGATTCCGTATGAGTTGGGAGAAGAGTAGGTCGTCCGCTCGCTCCTGTCATTCCTGGGAAGCAGATAACCCAATCCGCTGCTACCGATGCTCGGCGGCCTCTCACTGCGGCGTGATAATCCCGCCCAGCGCGTGACGCCGCGGCAAGACGATGCCGCGATGATCGACCTCGGCGGGTGGGCCCGCTGGATGGGCGAGGGCTGGTGCGCTGGTTCGCTCAACCAATGCTCCGCCGCACGCGGGGCACCAGTCGTCGGCAACGGTCTCAAGAGCCAGGACGGCACGGCAGTTGCTGCAAACGCGTTCCATACATGACAGCTTACTGGATCGGAGCGGCCGGACAACAAGCGCTACGTGCCCCGACCTTTCGCCTTTTTCCTGGCGAAAGGTTGGGATACCGGGAACTCCGCGCTGAGGGTGGCCTGCACCCCCGCGGTCGCCCCGTACACTGGAGGTATGCACCCTCCGGTCCGGCTGGTGGCAATTGACATGGATGGAACGCTGCTGCCGACCGTGGGGCGGGAGATAAGCCCGCGCGCGGCGCGAGCCCTAAAGGCCGCGCAGGAGGCCGGAATCGTTGTGGCCATCGCCACCGGCCGCCGCGTGGCTTATACTGCGCCGCTGCTCGAAGGCCTGGGCCTGCGAGCGGATACGCCTCTCATCGCGTCCAATGGAGCAGTGATCCGAACCCTGGGCAGCGAGCCGGTGGACCGGAGCCACCTGGAGGCGCGGGTTGCGCGCGGACTGTGCGGGCTCCTCAGGCCCTTTGGAGCGCTGGTATTTACCTTCGACCGGCCGGGACGCGGCGAACTGGTTGTCGAGGACCTGGAACAGGCCCACGGAAAGATCGCCCTTTGGGTGGAGGCCAACCGCAATGCGATTGAGGTGGTGAAGCCGTTGGAGCGGGCGCTTGCAGACGGAGATGACCCCATTCAGGGCATGGCGGCGGGGAACTTGCGGAGGATGAGAGAAGCCGAGCAGGCCGTCAAGGCCAGCCAGTGGATGGGGCTTTGCGAGTGTGTGCGGACGGAGTATCCGGGGCGCGATCTGTCCATCCTCGACCTGCTGCCCATGGGAGTCTCCAAGGGCAAGGCGCTCGAGAGGCTTGCTGCCCGGCTGGGTGTGGATCCCAAGGCCACCATGGCCATCGGCGACAACTGGAACGACGTTGAGATGCTGGAGTGGGCCGGTCAGGGCGTGATCATGGGCAATGCGGCAGCTGAGCTGCGCGCGATGGCGAAGATGAGAGGCTGGAAGCAGGCTCCGCCCAACGATGAGGACGGGGTGGCCGTGGTGCTGGAAGCGGCTATCGCAAAGGCTTTGACGGCGATTGGCGGACCGGAGCCGGTAGCTCGGAGTTTCAACCCCGACACCAAGTATCCGGAAGAATCAAGTGGGCTTTAGCCCCGAGGTATGTTCTTTGGGCGTTTCTCTCCCAATTCGATCGTTTTTCGCGGCCTGCGCAACCGTTACCGTGCTTGCAGTCCTGTCCCCGTCGGCTCGTGCGGCCGAGCTCGTCACCCTGCGCAACGGCTTTGAGATGCGTTGCGACCACCACTCCGAGGCCGCGGACCGCGTCCGGCTCTTCTTGAGCGCCGGCGAAGACAACTACATCGAGATGGCGCCCGAGGAGATTGCCGCGGTGGAGCAGGCGCCCGATTTGCCCCCTCCGACCAGCCCGGCGGAACAGCCCTCGGCGGGCGGAGTGGCGGCCAATGCAAACGCCAGGCTCAGCCAGGCGGATCTCGGCGAAATGCTCGCCAAGGCGGGCCAGGAGCACAACCTGGACGTGGATCTGCTGGCCAGCCTGGTGAAGGCCGAGAGCGGCGGCAATACCCGCGCCGTAAGCCGCGCCGGGGCGCGCGGGCTGATGCAACTGATGCCCTCAACCGCCGCCGGACTGGGCGTAAGGGACAGCTTCAAGCCAGAGGAGAATGTGCGCGGCGGATCGGCATATCTCGATGCGCTGCTCAGCCGTTATCGCGACAATCTGGCCCTGGCGCTGGCTGCCTATAACGCCGGGCCGGCCGCAGTGGACAAATATCGCGGCATCCCTCCCTATCGCGAAACCGAGGCCTACGTGGCGCGCGTGATTCACGAGTTCAACCGCCGCGTGCTGACGCGCGAGGCCGAAGCCAGACGCGCGGCCTCGAAGACCGAGGCCGCGAGAGACTGAGTCGCCGGCCCCTTTGGGGACACCCTTGCGCACAATGCGATTCCCGGAACAATATCGCATGCTCGAACGTATCCTTCGCCAGAGGGCAATTGCCATGATTCGAAAGAGCGTTCGCAATGCGACAGCTTGGATGGCCGGCCTGGCATTGGCTGGCGGTCTTGCGGGATGCAGGGTGAATGTCGAAAAGGGCGCCAATGGCGAGGACAAGAACGTGCGGGTGGATACTCCCTTTGGCGGCCTTCACGTCAATACCGATCAAACCTCGGCCGCTGACCTGGGTCTGCCCGTCTACCCGGGCGCGCAGCAGGTGAAAGGCGATGACAAGCACAAGTCGGCAGACGTTCAGATGGGCTTTGGCGAATGGACGATGCGAGTGCGAGCGGTCTCGTATGAGACCCCAGATAAAGAGGAGCAGGTGACCGGCTTTTACAGGAAGGCTCTGGGCCGCTACGGCGATGTGATTGCCTGCCAGGGCAATACGCCGGTGGGCGCACCGGCGGCCACCTCCGAGGGCCTCACCTGCGAGGACAACAAGAATCCCAGGGTCCAGATCAATCAGGGAGATTACGGGGTGGCCAAGGACGGCTTGGTGTTGAAGGCCGGATCCAAGCGGCATCAGCACATCGTGGGCTTCGAGGATCCCAAGGAAGGCAGGACGCGCTTTGCCCTTGTGGCGCTGGATTTACCCGCCGCAACGGGAGACAACTCCGGAAAGAGCGACTGAGAAGCAGACCGGCGCGAAAAAGGCCCGGCAGTTTCGCCGGGCCTTCCCACTTCAAATCCTCACATCGGCAAAGCCAGGCTATGCCAGCAGCCGCTTCACCTTCTCTTCAATCTCGTGTTGCGGCTTGTAGCCCACCACCTGATCCACCACCTGGCCGTCCTTGAAGAACAAGAGCGCGGGAATCCCGCGAATGCCGTAGCGCGACGGAGTTGCGCCGTTCTCGTCCACATTCACCTTGGTCACCTTCAACTTGCCGGCAAAGGCTGCGGCCACGCTGTCCACGATCGGCGCTATGGCCTTGCAGGGACCGCACCAAACGGCCCAGAAATCCACCAGAACGGGCTGCTCGCTCCTGAGCACCTCCTGATCGAACGTTGCATCGCTGACTTCAAAGACTCCCAATCCTGCCATGATCCTCCTCGCGGCATGCGCGCCTCTCCAAGTATAAGGCCGCGCCATCATGGGATGCGGCAGCATGGAGGAAAGTCGCAAGCCGCGCCGCAGGGATAATTGTGAAGGAAGCCGGAGTTGCGCAACCCGATCGGCGGAAGTTCTTGGGAAATATGGTCAAAAGGGAAGATTCTCAAGCGGCTATAGAAATAGGAAGCGCCCGGACCCAGAGAGGATCACGGGCGCTAAGGCAGCCCTCCCCCAGAACTGCCCACGCTGCGAATTTAGGTGTTTTTCCTGCGAAAGGCAAGCAATCTTAGGTAATCCAGACTACCCATAACTAACAGGGGATGAGGGAGATAACCAACAGGGGATGGAACACGCCACCAACGGGGGATGGACCACGCCACTAACAGGTGATTAGCCAGAGAGGCAACAGCGGCTCGGCGAAGCGTTACCTCTTGGTAAACGCTTCACCCGGCAGGCGCACAGGCCTGTAGGAATCTTCAGTTGAGGTGGGTTTAAGGCAGTTGGCTTGCCCCGCTGTGCAGAAAGCGGCAGATCAGCAACTCCGGCTCCGCCAGACCTTCAGTTGCCATGCGAATAGCCCCCAAGGCCTCCGCCTGGCGTTCTTCGCCCTCCACAATCACCAGCACCGAAGGCCCCGCTCCGCTCAGAGCGGCGCCTAAAATCCCATGCTCTCCGGCCAACGGCAGCAGCCGCGGCAGCAGCGGGCAAAATGGAATGCGATACGGCTGGTGAATGCGGTCCCGCATGGCGATGCGCAGCAAATCGCCTCGGCCCTGAGCAAAGGCCAGTCCCAGCATGGCCACCGACTGAATGTTGGCCACGGCATCGGCGCGCGGGTAGCACTCGGGCAGCATGGCGCGAGCCTTGCTGGTGGCCAGCGGCTCAGCCGGAAGAGCGACAATGGCCCGCCATTCGTCGGGAGGCGCAACCCGCGCCACATGCACGCTCCGGTTTTCAAAGGCCGCACTCACAAAGCCTCCCAGCCAGCAGGCCGAGGCGTTGTCCGGATGGCCCTCCAGCACGCAAGCCTCTTCCAGAATGCGCTCGCTGCTCCAGCCAAGCTGGCCAAAGTGAACGGCCAGCGCGACGGCCGCCAGCCGCCCGGCGGCCGACGAGCCGCAGCCCATACCCAGAGGAATCTCGTTGGTCATGCGAATCGCCAGCGGCACAACCGGCCGCCCATGGCCTGCCAGCAATCCCTTGTAAATCTCCAGGATGAGATTGTCTTCCAAGCGTGCGCAGCGCTCGCTGTTTCGGCCTGTCGCGGCAATCGAAAACTTCGCCGCCGGCTCGGCCTCGATCTCCAGATAGAAATCCAGAGCCACGGCCACGGCATCGAACCCCGAGCCGAGATTGGCCGAAGTAGCGGGAAGCCGCATCCTGAATGATTGCATCCCTGGCTCTCTGGCGTCGCTCATCCCACCCGTTCCTTCAGCGTCGCCAGCACCGCGGCCGGCGTAGCGTCCACTACCCTCGCGTTGCGCCGCAGAGCCTCGATCTCCGCCTCCACTCCGACCTTCTCGTCGGCGTTCAGCAGCGTTCCGCGATGAAAGTCGATGGTGTAATCGGCGTCCTTCAGCGTGTGCCCGGTCAGCACCAGAACCACCGTCTCGCCGCCGCTCACCGCTCCCCGCGCGCGCAGCTTCTTCAGTCCCGCCAGGGTCACGGCCGAGGCCGGCTCGCAGCCCAGCCCCTCCGCGCCCAGTTCGGCCTTGGCCATGGCAATCTCCGCCTCGGTCACGTCCAGGCACCAGCCGCCGGTCTCCTGAATGGCCCGCGCCGCCTTGCGCCACGACGCCGGGTTGCCGATGCGAATAGCCGTGGCCCGCGTGTGCGCCTCCACCGGCTCCAGCGCCGTCCCGTCGTTTTCCGCCAGGCTGCGCACCAGCGGATTGGCCCCCGCCGCCTGAATCACCGAGATGCGCGGCATCCGGGCCACCAGCCCCAGCTCGTGCAGCTCGCGAAAGCCCTTGCCCAGCGCCGAGCTGTTGCCCAGGTTGCCGCCCGGCACGATCAAGTGGTCCGGCACAATCCAGTCGAAGGCCTCGGCAATCTCGAAGGCCGGCGTCTTCTGCCCCTCCAGCC
>Ga0181526_10003230_pt1 | contig 13464 bp, 15 predicted proteins | sample PEATcosm2014_Bin_35_FD_119750 | JGI IMG/M metagenome (GOLD analysis project Ga0181526, IMG submission 119750) | Peatland microbial communities from MTU Mesocosm Facility, Houghton, MI, USA - PEATcosm2014_Bin06_30_metaG | ecosystem: Environmental > Terrestrial > Soil > Wetlands > Peat | place...
GACCAGGGCCTCTTCGGTGTCGATGATCCTGTAAGTCAGGAAGTCCGGCGCCGCGCAGAACGGACACGGCATGTGCATCGAAGTGGCCAGACCGAAGCCAGAAATCTTCTGGTTCTCGGCAAACCGCTTCTCCCACTCTTCTCTGGTCTTGGGCTCTCCCACGATTCCAGTCAGAACAAAGGGGCTATTCTTCTCGCTTCACTGCGAAGAAGGAGTCACTCGACGCCTTGTAAACGTCGAACACGGTCTGGCCGATTGTCTTCTCGCCGACCTTGGCGCTCTCCTCGAAAGTGGAGAATGAAGTGGTCGACTTCCACTTCTTGTCCGCGGCGAGTTTCCAGTTCTTGCCGGAGAACTGCAGGACCTTTACGCCCTGAGTATTCTTGCTCGCCGAACGCTTCTCTTCCTCCGGCGGAGGCGGCTCGAGCGTGTAGACGACCTCACCCGGGTCGTCGGGCTTCGGCATCTCGCAGATGCTCACCGGCTGCGCGAAAAACTCGTCGTTGAGGCACTGGAAGACTGCGTGCTCGACGCCTCCAAACGTTCTCTTTCCCAGGAACTTCTCTTTGCCATTAGGCACGAGAAGCACCTGAACTTGCCACTTCTTCTCCGCTACAAGGTTCCAGTTCGTGCCATCGAACGTGAGACCTGAACCACGCTTGAGAGTGAGCTCCATGTAGCTCATACTACATTGCAACTGACTCGATTTTCTGGAAGGCACAGGTCGATTGGCAGCGGCCACCGGATTCGAAATCCGGAACGTTCGAAAGGGCGGAGTGGTTCGAATCCACTGCCTTCCGCTATGGAAACAGGACGTCCGACTGGTACCGGACACCCGCCTGCTAAGCGGGGTACTCCGAAAGGGGTAAGTGGTTCGAATCCACCTGTTTCCGCTACGACTCCATCACATGCCGCGCGATGTTGAGCGCGCAGTCGCCTGCGCCCGCGGGCTCTGGTCTCCCGGGCCTGCGAGGCCACGTGTCGTTACGCCGAATTCCGAGCACGCGGCAGTTCTTGCAGACAACATTGTACAGGAGATTGTCTTTCCACTCGTGGTGTGGAATCCATATGTGATCCACGACCTACTGTACGCCAGGCCTCTTGAGTTTCACGAGCTTCTGCTTCCCGATGATGGCGCTGTCGGGCTTCGGAGGTGCGGTTGTCATGAGCACCAGGCTGGGTTCTTGATTGAAGTAACCAAGCACCATTTTGTGAGCGGTCTGCGGGATGTGGATCCCGTCTCTGACCGAGATTGCCCACTTGTTCGGCCTGTAGCGCACGACTCCGAGATAAGGCACCCGCACCTCGCGGCCGGATGAGGAGAATATGACCTCTTTGGTCGGCACCACGCAGATGAGGTTGTAGTCACGACGCCTTCGGGTTTCGATCTCGCCGGCCACCATGCTGGCGTACACGTCGCAAGCAATCTGGGCGATTTGCTTCTTCGTCTCTTCGTAGACGGGAGGGTTGCAATCCTTAACGAACTCACCTGCGAGGCGCTCGAATTCATCCAGAGGAGTTACGAGCTTGGTTGTCTCGAGCACTTGCATCGCATGTCGGACCGCATGGTGCATGGCGATATTGCAGACTTCGATGATCCTGTCGAGTAGCTTGCGCTGCGGCCTATCGAGCAATAGTTGAACCTTGAAGTTCTCTCGCTTACCACTCGGCATGAGACACAGTACACGCCCCCATAGCTCAGCGGAATAAGAGCGCTCCTTTCCTAAAGGAGATGTCGCAGGTTCGAATCCTGCTGGGGGTACAAAGACCCGTCACAGATCTCAGTCCTGTTGAATTGAAAATCGGAATGTCCGTGCTGTACGGTGCGAAATGCCGCTTCCGCTGACGACTGCCCGTGCTCCCGACATGAGCCCTCTGCGCTTCTATGCGCTGACCGCGGCTCTGCTCGAAGTAGGTCCCGACGAGGTCGATGCCATCACAAAGGCGGAAGACCGCCTCTACACGCTGCTGACGGAGATCGAGCGCCAGGTGATGGAGCTGGGGAAAGCCAGCAACACCCTCAACCAAGAAGTGCGGATGACCACGCGGCGTAACCGCGATCCGTTCGAAATCGAGAACGAGGGGCTCGAAGAGCTTCTTCATACGGCCGGCGGGCACACGTTCATCAACCTCGCCTTCGACGTGCTGCGGGCCACCTGCCGCGCAACCGAGAACCTGTATCTGAACATCCAGGACCTGCGGCCCGGCGACTTGCTGCTGACCAAGCGCAAGCACGACCCGAAGGACATCGAGGATTTCGATGCCCTGCAGCACATGCTGCTCGAGTTCCAGATGAACAAGCCGACGATCGAGAAGTTCATCTCGGCCGTTCTTCGGCTTCGTTCCAGTCGAGCCATGGTTTACGACCAGGCCGTTGGTATCGAGAAGGCCCTGGACGCCTACTACCAGAAGCTCCAGGACAGGCACACGACTCAGGGCATCGAGGTACACATCGACCCGGTCGTCACCGATATCGCGATGAGTGTCTACGAAAACGTGGATTCTCATGGCGAGATCCAGGACGGCAAGGATCCGAAGGAATTGTCGGCTTATTCTATGCGCAAGGCGACTATCATCGCCGACGCGGTCAAGAAGGGGCCGATCCGCTCTCTCATCGACAATCCGAAGTCGCTCACTGGCAAGGTCGCCGAGTATCTCAAGGAGCTGTGGAAGATCTCGGACGAGATCTCGGACGGCTTCAGCAAGAGCGTCAAGCGCATCTCGGATGCCATCGACCTTCGCGAGAAGCACCACAAGGAGGTCGACGAGAACGACTTCCTGCCGATCTTGCATGAGATCGCGGAAGACCTCGATCCGAACAACATCGTCTACAAGGAGAAGGTCGTTCTCCTGACGGCGGAAGAGCGCTTCAATCTTGCATTCAAGAACAAGACGCTGAAGCAGGTCGCCAGGCTCATCAAGGACAAGAGCGCGAAGTCCGATGAGCTGGTCCAATACATTCTTCACCGCAAGGAAGAGCTGCGCAACTACTTCCGCGACGAGAACTCTTTCTACGTTTGCCGCATCGGCCAGGGCAACCCGTTCTCCCGGGAAGCACCGGGCGCCTTGCAGGTCATCCCGGGCATCCGCCCGCTCGTGAACTTGGCCGAGATCCTCGGTTCCGGGTTCGCCGAAGTCAAGGAATTCGTCAATACCATCGAGGCCTCTTCGCAGTTCGCGGACCTTTTCATGGCGACGTCGCCGAGCAGATCGACGGACAAGTCCAATGTGCTCCTCGTCGGCCCGCAGGGCTGCGGCAAGACCGAGATTCTGCGAGCGGTGGGCGGCGACAAGAAGTCGATCGGCATCTTCGCTCAGGGCTCGGACTTCCTGACGTGCTGGATGGGCGAGGCGATGAAGAATCCCAAGCGCCTGTTCGAAGCCGGCATGAAGATCCAGAAGGAAGCTCGCCGCCACGTGCACTTCCTTATCGACGAAATCGATGCAGTTCTGAACAAGAACCAGGATCGGAACCAGACGAATCTGACGCTCGAGTTCCAGATCCTGATGGATGGCGTCGTGCACTACCCGCACCTGTCCGTATGGGGCGCGACGAACGCCCCTCAGAACATCCCCATGCCGATGATCCGCCGCTTCAGCAAGGTGGTCATCGTCGGCGAGCTGGATCAGGACCAGCGCGTGAAGCTCTTGCAGCAGTTCACGAACTTCATGCCGCAGACGGTCCAGGACGACGCGTGGAATGCGCTCGCCCTGAAGCTCGACGGCGCTACGGGCGACGTCATCCGCAAGATCGTCGACCACGTGTGGCGCACCAAGATGACGTGGTTCACCGAGAATCATCGAGTCGAGGCGCAGAAGCTCGTCGATGAACTGAACAAGGACGAGAAGTTCCAGATCGCGAACTTCGATTCCAAGAAGCGCGACGAGTTCAAGCAGCGCCTGTCGGGCTTCATGAGCGTCTCCGCCACTGACCTCGAGCGGTCTGTCGACCTGCACCTGTCGAACATGGCCATCCACCACGAGATCGAGACCGCGAAGCAGACCTACGCGGACGCCAAGGAGTTCCTGGCGCAAATCAAGAACGGCGAAGTGTAGTCTCGTCCATTGTGGATGAGAGCGACTTCGAACACCTCGACGACGACCCGCGGCGCGGCAAAGTCAAGAAGGACAAGCCTACCTGGCTTCTCATCCTCCAGGAGCAGGTGCTGCATTATGTTCTTCGAGAAGACGGTGATTTCGTCTTCAAACAGAACATCGCTTTGACGCTGCACGCTGCCGAGCCTCACGTGGGTTCGTGCCTAGCTGGTCTCGTCCGTGAAGGCATTCTCACGCCTTTGCAGCCCGTCGACCCGAAAAAGGCGATGGAAAACTGCAACGGACCGTGCAAGTGCCACCCGCGGATCCACGTCGGCTCTGAATCCTGCCATTGGGAGAATGGCAAGTGGATGGTGGAGGGCTCACCGGGCTATCGCACTCGCCTGCGCGCCGTCCGAGGAATCAGGCGCAAGGCGAAGTGGATGAAAGTGGCGGCCACGAAGGCGACCGTCGCGAAGTGGGACGGTCGGGCGCACCACATCATCCGCGGCGAGCCGTTCCACAGCGCGTGTGAACGTCTCGGGCTTCCTGTGAATCCTCGGGCTTCCTGGACTTGCCCCCGGTGTGGCAAGAAGAGAGAATGGGACAAGATCGATTGCGGCAATTACAATATCAGCCCGCCTTGCAACTACAAGCGTCCTGATGGACGATTCTGGCCTGAGCCGGTAAAGTGGAAGATTTGCGGGCGCTGCGGTACCAAGCTCGCGCCAAGCACCCTGCACAAACTCCGGCACTGCAACGTCGCCATCGTCCGCGAGATCATGGAATCATGAACACTCTCCCTCCTGACGTGCAAGAAATCGCGAAGAAAGTCGTCAAGATCGTCGGCGACTCTCAGGATGCAGTTTTGACCGGCTGGCAGAAGATGAAGAAGCTGACCGACAAGACGGACTTCCTCGCTCTGCTCGAACCATCGGAGAAAGACACCTCGATCCTCATTCTGACGAGAGAATCCGGGCTCGCCCTTCTCGCCGAGAAGGGAGCGGACCTGAAGCACGAAGGTCTGCTGGTGCTCCAGGAAGCCGCCACCGGTCTGACGCCGGAGTCCTCGGCTATTTGGGTTGTGGTCCTCTTCGACAAGAGAACGCACGTCACGAAGCTCATCCATCAGCCGATGGCGCATGCCGGATCTGCTTGACGGATCCAGGGTTCCGCTGTAACCTGAGCCCATGGCGAACAGAACTGTCCCCTACCCATTCCTGAAGTGGGCAGGCGGCAAGGGTCGAATGATAGGTCACATCATTCCGCGCATGCCGCCGAAAATCAAGACGTATTTCGAACCGTTCATCGGGGGAGGCGCGGTTTTCTTCGAACTCGCGCGCCAGAAGAGGTTCGAGCGCGCAGTCATCGGTGATTGTAACGCAGAACTCATCAACGCGTACAAGGTCGTCAAGGAGAGTGTCGACGCTCTAGTGAAGGAGCTGAAGGAAGGCGATTACGAATACGCCAAGCCTCGCTATCTGCGAATCCGAGCACTGAAGCCGGCAGATCTCTCCAACATCGAGCGTGCGGCCAGACTTATCTACCTCAATCGCACCTGCTTCAATGGCCTGTACAGGGTCAACACGAAAACGGGCCAGTTCAACGTCCCGTTCGGCCGCTACAAGAATCCGGTCATCTGCGACGAGGCCAACCTGCGGGCGGTTTCGGAGGCGCTCCAGAACGTCGAAATCCAACGCACTGATTTCCTGAGCCTCGTGGGCGACGCGAAAGAAGGCGACGTGGTCTACTTGGACCCGCCTTACATACCCACTTCGAAGACCAGCAAGTTCACGTCATACAACATGCTCGGCTTCACTGAGGCCGATCATAGGCGGCTGGCCGAGTGTTTCAGCAATCTCGCGAAGGCCGGGATTTGTGTCATTCTGTCCAACTCGTACGCGCCGCTGGCCCTCGAGCTATATGGGCAGTACGAAATCCTCGAGTTGATGGGAGGGCGCTCTGTCGGCGGACCAGCATCCTATCGAAAGCCAGCCAAGGAAATCATCGTCTATGGCTGGAAGCCGCCGGCGCCAGTTGACTCTGTAAATCTGGTGGCTCAACCGTAGGGATGATTGTGAGTAAGCCCCGCATCCTCGTGGTCGATGACGATGACATGGTCCTGCGCTCGTGTGAGCGCTCTCTCAGGCTTCACGGCTTCGAGCCGGTGACCGCGTTCAATGGCAAGGAAGCCATCAAGCTCGCCCAGGAGCAGGAGTTCGACGCCGTGGTGTCGGATGTGATGATGCCGCGGATGAACGGCCTCGAGCTTCGACGAGCCATCATCGAGAAGGTACCCGCTCTCGACGGCAAGTTCGTCTTCGTGACTGGTGGCCACACGCCGGGTCTGGAGGTGGAGCTGAAGAAGTATCCTCACCTCCAGAAGCCCTACAGCAACAAGGACCTCTTCGCTCTACTCCAAAAGATGACGGAGTAGTCCGCCGAAGTCCGCCGAAGTCCGTCCCGGCCCCAATCGGAAGTGAATGGTCGTTCGATGTAAGCGGCTTAAAGGGTGGCGCATGCTTCTGAAAGCTGAGACCGAAGATACCTCCTCCATGATCGGGCGCGTGGGTGCAGACTGCCCACCAGATCAGATGTACAGGGAGTTGACACACAACTCCATCGAAGCCATCCAACGGATGAACGCCATAGGGGCGATCCACTGGACACACGTCGTTGTCGGAGGCGTTCGCAAGCTGTGCCTGATAGATAACGGCTGTGGGATGTCAGCTGAGCATGCCGTCGACTACGTTCGCAATATGGCATGTTCCGGCGGTGTGATATCCAACTTCGGCGGCAATTACGGGGTCGGGGCAAAGGTGTCCGCCGGGGTAAAAAACCCGGAGGGAGTAGAATATCAGACCTGGAAAGACGGTGTCGGAACACGACTCATCTTTTGCCGCGAAGGTAATGACTACGGACTGCGCCAGTTACGGCCTGGGCTGAGTGGTAAGGACTCCTTTTACGAAGTGCTCTCCCCGGAAGACAAACCGGAGGGCATCGCGGGCGACCATGGGACGATGGTTATCCTCCACGGAACCAGTGCTGATGAAGACACGGTGAGCGCAAGTAGAGCGTTTCTGTCTGCCAATCAGTCCGAAGCTGAATACGACAGCCTGCGCTGGTTGGTCAGGTACCTGAACACAAGGTATTTGGTGCCACCGACCGGCGTGGTTATCAAGGTGTGGGAGGAACGCAACACGGCGGAGGCCTCATGGAGAACCATCCAAGGAGAGAAGGCCCTCCTCGAGAAGAACAGCGACGTCTGGGGTTCTCAAAAACTGGATGACGTCACCATTCACTGGTACATCCATAAGGACAACACCCACAACGGCAGCACCGAATACTATACGGCCTCCCCATTCACGGCTGCCATCTACAACGGCGAGCTGTACGACCAAACGAGGGGCAAGGAAGCCATCCCGAGGATTCAGAACTTCGGGGTTGTGACGGGTTCCAACCGTGTCGTCCTGCTTTTTGAGTTGCACGATATCGGGGTCCAAGTCACAACCGACACCGCCAGGACGCACCTTCTCAGGAATGGCCGTGAGCTTCCGTACGCGGAATGGGCGGAGATATTCGCCGACAATCTGCCGGATGAAATCATCAAGCTCATGGAGTCGATTCGGGCGAAGAAAGCTCCGCCCCGAGACAACGAGAAGCGAATCCGAGATTTGTGGCTCTGGCTTTCTCCACCGCAGCACAGAGCCTCGAAGAATGGGAAGAAGCTGTTCGATCCCGCGGCCCAGGCTCCAGGCACCCTTGGTGGGGATAATGCAGGGGATCCAGATCGCGAGCGCCCGGCGCGGAACCCGAAGCATAAACCTGACGCAGAAAGTGGCCCCGAAGGGACGAACCAATCCGGCAAAAAGAGCCGTCAATTGATCATGCCGACCATTCAGTGGGTGTCCGTTGCTGACGGCACTCGACGGGAAGACGACATGGTTCACTCCGCCGGAAGGTATCTGCGTGCTCCTAACCACATAGTGATGAACGCGGACTTCGAGATCTTCAAGCGCTTCTTCGAGAAGCTGCAGGCCGGACACCCGCGAGCTTCCAAGGAAATGATTGAAGGATGGATGCGCCATTGGATCGGAGAGCGCGTGCGAGAGACCGCCACTCTGATCGTCGCGCAGTCAGGCCGTGACGGGTGGGTCGGAGCAGACGTCATGAATCGCCTCACCGAGGAGTGCATCACGGCATGCTGCATGAGCTTCCGTGAGGTGGAGAACTCCTGCAACAGAGACATAGAAACCAACCTTTCTCGCGGTATTGGTCTCCGCAAGAGAAACCTCAAAGCGGTGTAGTGATGCCTGCCGGTAGACCCGGAGGACTCGATGATGCCCAGATGCTCATGGACTTCTTCGCCGGCGGCGAAAGGGTGTCCGATGTTGCACAGGCTATTCGTGAAATCCAGCAGAAAGCTGGACTCCTTGGAGAGACTCCATCCGACAATGAAGTCGAAGCTTGGTTAGACGGGGATAAGACTCCAGAATCGCCCGCACAAGAAGCTGCTCTCAGAGTTGTCGTTCAAGGACACATCGCCAAGGTCCCGTTCCTTTTCGATGAGACTCCTGCTGAGATTACACGGCTCACCGAGCCCAAGGCATCGAAACCGCGGACAAACAAGAAGTACGGCTACAAAGTCCTAAGTAAAAAGGCCCGCGCCCAGATCGGGACAATCACCAAGTCTAAGCTCGCTAATCTCAAGGAGTCTGGAGTCGTACTTGGAGGTGTGCCTCTCGGGATGCGTCGGACGAAGGACGTTGATGAACATGGGAGAAGGATTCTTGAACCTGATCCCGAGGAAATCAAGACTCTTCGTCGGATCCTCGAGCTGGATGCTCTCGACTTCTCCACGCGTCAGATCGTCAGTGTTCTGAATCAAGAGAAAAGAAGGACAAAGAACGGCGCTAGATGGTATCCGGCCACAGTTTGGAAGGTGATCCAAAATCCACCTGAAATACTCAGACGGGAGCCAGTTCAAGAAGACGAGAAGAAGGTCCGAGAGAAGGACCTTATTCACGCTCCATACGGTTACAAGTATGGCTCAGACGGTAAGACTCTCGAGCCTAACAAGCACGAGCAGAAGATAATCGCCATGGTTCAACGATTCCGTGAGAGGGGACTCTCATACCAGTGGATCGTCAAAAAGATGGCGTCCCGTGGAGTGAAGAACAGGTCGAATAGACCATTCACTCTGAAGACCGTCTACGCTCTCGTTCACGGGAGCACCAGCATTTCTGTCGTGAGTCGGACCAAGCGTAGTATCAAGTTCACCGCGGACCAATTGCGAGAGTGGATTAAGCGATACAAGGCAGAGAATGGTGGGAAACTCCCGCTGCTGAGTGCGCCCATTCTTTATGACGGTGAGTCCAGAAGTTGGGCATCGGCATTCAAGCAGTTGGCCGGTGGTGTGAAACACAGGAAGAAGGCTCTCCTCTTGAGGAGAAAGTTCGGTTGGGTCGAACGACCTCCTCTTAAACTCGGCACCGTGATTGGGTGGGTCGATCAGTTTCTTCAGGAACATGGGACGTGGCCGGGGTCAAAGAAGTTTTCTAACCGCGTCATCCCTTACGACAGCGGACGGAGAAAATGGGTAACTGCCCTTTCTCTGTTCGCATTGCAGCTGCAGCAGCACTTCGGCAGACTCTCGCGCCCGGTCGATATAGAGGAAGTCAAATCGTGGGTGGCGAGGTTCCGTGAAGAAAACGGCGTTTGGCCGCATCTGGGAACAATCGGACACCTGCCTATCGGGTATGATGGTGAGACCAGAAAGTGGCAGTTCTTGATTCGCCATATTGGCATGACATGGGCGCAGTTCCTGGTCCAGCATTGTGGTAAGGACGCGACTCCTCCTCCTGCATACAGAAGCTTCACTATCGATAAAATAAAGGAGTGGGTTGAGCTGTACAGAACGGATACGGGGAAATGGCCTAGTCAGCAACATGGCGTAATCCAGTACGATGATCGTGCTCGATGGGAGCAGGTAGACAAGTTCTTGCGCGAGAAAACAGAGTACGGGTCTCTCTCGCAATTCATGACCAAACACTGCGGCAAACCTCCGTGGAAACGCAAAAGCTAGATGGCCAGGGTTTTCAACTGCCCGGACTGTCCAGGTACACTCACACTTCGGACAGACAGCGCCGGGCGGTTGGCCTATCTGTGCACGAGGAAAGGCTGCCGTGGACGCCTCGGCGCGCATCAGGAATCGGGCGAGCCACTGGGTACGCCCGCGGACGCGCGCACGCGAGGACTCCGGAAGGATGCGCACGAGGTCTTCGACAGGATCTGGAAGACCGGAAAGATGAAGCGCAAGGAAGCCTACGCCTGGCTGCGCAAGAAGCTCGAGCTAGACCCCGACAAGGGTCACATCAGCATGTTCAATGCTGAGCAGTGCAAGCATCTCGAGCGCGCAGTCCGGGAAGACTTCCCTGACCTGTTCCTGGAATTGGACTGATCAGTTGTAACAGTCTCATCCGTAAATCCACTGAACATATGCGTAGTATCGAGTGCAATGCAAGCTCGATATTGCGCCCGGCACTCGGGTGAGCTAAGGGTTTGTCGTCGCAGGCCGGTCGCTCGGTCGCCACAAACGTGTAGCAGGGGGTGGGATGAATATCGTCGCGAAGGCTTTCATGGATCATCTTCCGGTGGGCTCGCCCATGCGAGATAGTGCTAGTCTCGCGCTCATCGACCGTATCTGTGCCCTCTTCGAGGCCGCGGAGAACGACGACACGATGCTAGCGGCCGAGGTCATGCGGATAATCCGCGCAGTCGCGACTGGGGGTAGGGTCACTATCCTCTCGAACGGTCCGGCGGCTACGCTCTTGTCTTACGAAATGGCCGGGAACTCACTCTTCTGGGCCTTCGTAAGTGTCGAGGACGACTCCGTACCCGAATCTGCCCATTGACGAAGCCCCGCCTCAGACGTAAACTTGGCGGGTAAGGAACGACCAGAGAACACCATGCGCGAGTTGTGAGTACACCCCCGTTGTCGAGGACCTCCTCGTTGAATCGCTCCCCAACAAAGGATCGCTGGTTCAACAAGTTTGGAGGTTATCATGTTCGACAACTACAAAGAAATGAGCGCCGACGAGAAGGCGCAGGTCAAGAAGATTCACAAGGGAATCCGGTCCGAGGCATCCTCGCGTTCCGGTAACCTCGCCTGGGGCTTCGTGCGGGGTTTCCCGTACAGGCGCATCGAGCGGACGACTAGGACGCAGACAATGCCCGATGGGACGGTCGTTGCTCACAACGCACCGAACCTCGTGGCGGTGGCTCGCGTCATCGTGGCCCACATCCCCTCGCTCGAGGCGGAGTGGTTTGCGAGCAAGTATCAGCTCAAGTCCACGTGTCCCCTGATCGCGTGGGCGGCAAGCGAGGAGGGCGCCATCGCGGCTCCCGCCCCTCGCCCCAAGCGGGTTTACGTCCGCCCCGAAGGGAGCGCGGCGTGAAACTAGGGGACAAGCTCCACGTGGTGACCTGTGCAGACCTGGACCCTGGTGTTCAGGGCTGCCAGGGCATCCACGCGGCCATTCAGTTCACGTTCGAGCATCCCGAAGTCTGCGGTGAATGGTTTCGGGACTCGAACTTCCTCGCTTTCCTGGCTGTCCGGGATGAGCGTGAGCTTTGACTGCTCATCGAGAAGGCGGAGATGCGCGGATTCAGGTTCTCGGTGTTCCGAGAGCCCGACCTGGGCAACCGCATTACCGCGGCGGCTTTCGAGCCCGCCGCTTACAAGATCTGTCGAGGACTGCCTCTGGCACTGCCCACGGAGGTGCTCCGTGCTGTAGTGTAGACTCCCAGGTGACCGCCGGCATGCTGATCTCTCCAGTCAACATTCGTGAGAATGGTCAGCGTGCCGCGGCATACCTGGCGCTTGCTGCGCAGTCCATGGCTGCAGCAGTCAACGAATCGAAGACTTCGCCGGGCAAGGGTCGCACGAATGCGCTCTTGAAAGCGGCGGAGTGCCACGCAGAAGCGGTCAAGAACCTCGGCGGAGCCATAGAGCTCATTCGGGAGCTGTATTAATGGAAGATCAAGGGCGAGAGTTGGAAGTTGCACCCGGACAAATCACCTTCGAGCAATGGCGTCAGGTGGACATTCGGGTCGGCCAGGTGAAGTCGGTCGAGAAGGTTGTCAACAAGGACAGGCTTCTCAAGCTCGTCGTGGACTTCGGTTCGGTAGGTGAGCGGACTGTCATTGCTGGCATCGCACCAACTTTCTCGGATCCGAACGCATGGCCGGAAAAGCTCATCGGCAAGAGGTTCGGGTTCGTCATCAACCTCGAACCACGCAAGATGGCCGGCATCGTGTCGCAAGCCATGATCCTTGCCGCGCCGGACGAGCACGTCGTCGATCAGGTCGTGCTCATCGGATGCGGTGACGCGCAAATCGGCTCGCGGCTCGCGGCTCGGGTAGTATCCTTGGGCCTGTAGCTCAATGGCAGAGCAGCGATCTTCAAAATCGCTTGTTGTGGGTTCGAGCCCCATTAGGCCCACTGAATGAAACTCCTTCTACTGTGCCTGGCAGTAGTCGTCATCCTTCTCGGGACCGCGCTATTCTCGAGCTGGATGACGTACCGATCGCGCATGAAGATCATCGCTGGCGTTCGAGCCCGCGGCGGCGTAGTGCGCCGAGTGATGCCTTCCAACGGTGTCCACGTCCAGAGCATGGAAACAACCGGGTCGGTTGTGGTTCGTGCGACTAAGGACGGCGTGTACGTCGAGTCCGACACGGGCGGGACCATCTCGGCTGTTGTTGATGGAGTGGAGATAGAGGAGAGTCTCCAACCAGGGGAGAAGCGGTTCTTCGGGAGAAAGTAATTCCACCTATAGCTCAATTGGCAGAGCAGCGGATTTCAAAACCGACGGTTGCAGGTTCAAGTCCTGTTGGGTGGGCCGAAGCGTAAGTAATACCCTCTTTGTTGTAGGGTATGGGACGAAAGGGGCTGATCGGTTTCGACATCGGAAGAAAGACCCAGCTGCATGTAGGCGGGCTGCTCGGACCGCCTTGAATAAACGAGCCGTCCTAACTGCGAACGACAACGCAACCCGCCTCGCGGCCTAAGAAACCGCGAAGCCGTCCACTCAGACTAGATAGTGTTGGTATCTGAGAGGGGCGTAAACCCACTAGCGCTGGCCGAATCTCCGGACTCCCGGGAAACAGGCGAGACAAACAGGGTGAGTAGGGCCTCCGCCGAATTGGAGGAACTCAGTCGCCGGGGATACGGCGAACAAGCATGTAACGATGATGGGTTCGGACGTCTGATGGACTGCGGTTCGATTCCGCACAGCTCCACCATTGAGTTTCTCGCAGCTCCACAGGTAGAGTAAAGGATGGCAACAATCCAACTCATCTGTGGAGACTGCAAGAAGCCCTTTCTGAAGAATCGACGAGAGTACGATAGGCAAGTACGGAACGGGA
>Ga0181526_10003231_pt1 | contig 13464 bp, 5 predicted proteins | sample PEATcosm2014_Bin_35_FD_119750 | JGI IMG/M metagenome (GOLD analysis project Ga0181526, IMG submission 119750) | Peatland microbial communities from MTU Mesocosm Facility, Houghton, MI, USA - PEATcosm2014_Bin06_30_metaG | ecosystem: Environmental > Terrestrial > Soil > Wetlands > Peat | place...
CGCCCTCATTATCTTGTATGCCCATCATAGTAAGACGGATACAGCATAACCCATGCCTAAAGTATCACGTCTTCACCTACATCTCGCCCGATTTGGGCAACAGCCCCCAATCCGGACGTTACCCACATATGGCGGGACACGGAGCCAATCGTGAGCTGCGCGATATGATCGCCAGGCGGGTTATTTCCGCAGATAGCAATTGTCCTAGCGAGGTCCGATTGCGTCTCTGCCTAGCCTGTTATTACTTAAACGCTGTGCGACCCTCAAACACCTAGGCGATTGGTTGCCCTTTGGGAAACCCTTTAAGGCTTCGTAGCCGCAGCGGTTAGCGCGCCCTTCCCGGCAAACGTGAACGAGCCGCCAGTTCCCGAGTTCGTACCGAAGGACGAATATGGGGACCGCAGGTAGAGGATTGGCGAGCTGCCCGTGGGAAGCGACCCGTTCGTGCCCAGGCTACCCGGGTGACCGCCCGTTGACTCGAACAGCGCCCGTATGGCGGGCTCTGTGAAATCGACATACTGGCTCTCCGAAAACCAGAATTCACAGATGTCAAAGGCCGCACCATCATTGCCTGGTCCAGGGATGGTGGAACTGGAACCTAAGGCAACCTGAGGCGGAGACTTTGCCATGTACATGCAGGGGTAATGGCCCAATGGATCCTGAAGGTTATTGTCGCTCACGTCATTCACGTATAGACACGAGGTCTGCGGGGACTTGAGGTTCCAACTTGCCTGGATATGTAGCCACCCGTCCGCCTGTGTATGGGCAGACGTTCTCGAGACGAACCCGGCCGAGCTATTGGTCCCTGACACGGAGATTTCCACGTAAATCTTTCCAGCGTCGTTACCCGTGCCGTCGCGCAGCCAGACGTGCACCTGATTTTCCCCGATCTCAAAAACATTATACACATTGTTAGCGTAAGGCCCGGACAAATTTGGAAGGCGAATCCAGAAATTCATCGACCCGACGTAAGTCGTGTCGTTGGTGTTCTTGAAGTCCTTCCCCAAATCGAGCGCTGTGAGCGACGGAAATGCGCCGCCCATGAAATGCGTCGCGTAGTAGGTGTACGCAGACTTCGGTCCAGTCACCGTAAGGCTCTCCACGACCGAGTCCGCCAAATAATCTGCGTTGCCCGCCTGTGTCGCGGTAATCTCTGTCGTGCCCGGGCCGGTAATTGTTACGGTGCTTCCGCTTATGGTCGCAACGCTTGGGTTCGAGCTGGTGAAGCTTACGGGTAATCCTGAGCTCGCTGTTGCGACCAGCGAAAACGGCGCGCTCGTGGTTAGCTTCGAAGGAAGAGCGGCAAATGAGATAGATTGCGCCGCCTTCTCCACCGTCAACGTGGCGGCTGTACTGGTGACAGGCGATCCGATTCCGTTACTGACAACAACGGAGTAGCTCGCGCCTGAGTCAGTCATTTGTACGTTAGAGATCTGAAGCACGTCGGTCGCAGATCCGGACACCCTGCCACCGTCGGCGAGCGGATTGCCGTTCAAGAGCCATTGAAAAGTGGGCCCCGGCATGCCGGTCGCATCGACCGTGAACGTTGCGGTTGAGCCATAGGTTACAGCAAGGCCCTGCGGTCCGACGATGATCGAGGGAGCGGAAGTCTCGACAATCAGCTTGCCACTCATGCTGGTCACGGAACCCGCCCCGCCTGTCGCAATGCAGTGGTACAGATTCCCCGAAAGACTCGCCGATGCGTTTGAGATTGTCAGCGTCGACGTTGCTACGCCCGAATAGGTGGCGGAATTGCCCAGGTCAGTCCACGTTGCGCCTCCGTCCGAACTGATCTGCCAGTCAAATGTCGTGAAGCCGGTCGGGTCGATTGAGAAAGACGCGGTGCCGCCCGCAGGTACAGTCGCCGTGAAGGTTTGGTCAATCAAGTTGGCCTCAGCCGGAGGCGGCGTCCCGTTCAGAAACCGGTACATCGCCGGGATAATGGGATAGAGCGAAGTGCCGGGAGTTGTGACAGAGCCCTCGGACAAGGGTGGATTCGTAGGGTCCACGGGAGGCCAAACCATGTTTCCAAACCAGCTCGGCGTTCCAGCCAGATAAAGGCTGTCGGGCAACGTGTGATCTGGAATCGTTGGGTCCCAGACAATAGAGTTGTTGACGTAATCGTAATTCCCGTGACGCAGGATTGTCGCCTTGGGCTGATTGTCGCTTACTATTAGGGCGTTGTCGTTCGCGTCGTATCCCAGGCGGTATATTGCCTGGAAGTGGTTTTCATAAGACATCAAATGCCCATCCGATGCCGACTGATCGGCCTGCATCGACGGATATCCGAGGATATTCCCAACCACCGTCATGTAGTCATTCCAGCGGTCAAAATCGATTGTCTCCGAGCCTTTGTAATCCACATACGAGAGTATGTGACCTTCCTGCAGGCGGAAATGGTTCCGAAAATACACCAGATTATTTGCGCTGCCATGCACGTAATCACAGTAGCCCCTCCCGCCAACGTTGCCTTCAAAAAGGCAGTATCTTGGATTGGCGCCGTGCGTTAAGAAATCCTGGTAGAGATAGCCATCATCTGGAACAGGATTGAGGAGCGATGAGACCAAAGTTCCGTTAGCGTTATCATTGGGATCGAGGCTAAAATTATATGCAATGATGTTTCCCGTATTCATCCCATCCATCTCGTAGGAATGACGGCAAAAATAGGCAATGTTGTCCTCGACAAGATCGTTGAAGTTCCATCCCATCAACCGGATTCCGTAGCCGCTTCCGCCTTGCGCGTTAAATGGCTCGTGAACGTAATTCTGCCTCAATTCACAATCGATCGTATTGCTCGCCACGATGAAATTCTGCGCGCTGTTCTTCACTTCCACATTCTTCACCCAGGAATCCATCGTGTCGCTTACAAGCACGGCATCCGCCGCAGGTAAGGCTTGCATGATCTGGATGGACAGATTTTCTAGCCCCATTCCGGTTCCGGACGGAATATAGAGCAAGGCCTTGACCGTGTTTCCGGTGAACGTCCAGTAGAACGGACGATCAAGATATACCGTGGCCCCTTCGGTCGCAAGCACCTTGAAACCCTGGCCGTGGTGCGTATAGATCCCCCCCGGCGATAAGTCGGCGCCTCCCCAGTTTATTCCCTGATTGTACCACACCCCTCCGTTTGGCACACCATCACAAGGTGCTGGCAGTGTGGCTGGACTCACGCCACCCGGTAGCATCACATAAATAGTGTTGAATCCCAAGGAGTCGTTGTCGCCGAAAGTCCATTGGCCGGCGGAAAGGGCAAAATTAGGAGAAGCAATCAGTATGGACTCGGTGCCGGCGCCTGGCGAATAGAACATCTCACAGATATTGGCCTGGACAAGCCCTGGGTTCCCGCCGCTAGAAGATACTAGGTAATATGCGTCCGGAACCGTGGGCGATGCCTCCCAGCTATAAGTTTTGCTAGGCAGCGATACGGCTTCCAAGGCACCGCCCACCGACTCTCGAAAGCTGGGATCGTAGTTCTCGGTCAACAATAGCACGTCCCCGACAGACACACTCGCTATATCGCTCGGGCTCGAAAACGTCAGCGCCGTCGACCCCACGGTGTAGCCACCTTGCAGGTTCGCAAGCCAACCGCCAAATAGGGTGCCGCCGCACATGTTCACAGCAGTTGCCACAGTATCGCATTTAATGCTCGTGTGCGCCGGATCCGTCTGCGACCCGGCCCCGCGCAGAATCACCGCGCGGTGCGGATATTTGATTGTCTTTGCAATCCGATACGTTCCGGCCGGCATGAAAACATACTGATTGGCCGGGCAAAGACTCAACGCCGCATTAATCGCCGCGGAATCGTCGGTCACGCCATCAGCCGCTGCAAGCAAGGGCGAACCGGGAATATTCACCATCACGTTGCAAAACTCCGTGTAGTTCTGCGGAATTCCACCCGGTACCCCCCCATGAAACATTCCGCCAGGGGGCAGTCGATCCGGCGGGATTATATCGCCCCGCGACTCTAGTGCGCCGATCAGGAAGATAAGCGCAAATGCGCAGGCGACTTGGGTTCCTCCTGCGAGCGGACGGTCAGATGCAAAGTTTCTATTCATAAATTATAATGGGGCGGTCATGGCTTGTTTCCTCACCTTGGCACACGCGTGCCACGATGATAGATCTTCAGTACATGTTCTGTTCATAGACTCGCACGACGCTACCAGTATGGGCCGGCATTTACTACGCAGATATTGTCAATCCCCGAACAAAATATGCTTTTACTAATATGTTACTATAGGCGGCGTTTTACGCGCTATTTACTAGATTATTCCCGGCTCGATTACCGCGATAGCTGGGAGTCGCCGGACCACCTTGACTTCGGTAGAGAAATTAATCGGATTTTCTCGGGCACAATGTCCGGTGGTTGTCAAATGAAGCGGTGAGAGACCCGGCGCCTAGAGGCGCCACGTTTCCCGCATTCCGAGAACCATATCCGTCGAGATTCTATGTCAGTCGCTCGTGTCAAGGAGCGCGCGGATCCGTTCGGAGCGACCGCTGTTTCAGCAGCAGCTGCGCGCAACCAGGGTCGGGGATTAATGGCCCACTCCATCTCACGCCCGTTCCTCGCATTGGCGATGATGTGGATCTCCAATGTCTTATAGTGACCTAGAATCAATATCGGTTCCGGTTGTGCTGCTCGCGTCGACTAGGTGGCGCGCCGTCGGACATGAGAATGTTTAACCGTGGGTGTATCTCCCATCGCTCGCTGGCCATGCGCAGGATGGTGCTTAGCTCAACTTTTGCACCGAACTCCGGTTACGCAGAGCGGCTTGCCGCGCCAAGCCGGCCGGGATTGCCACGCCCTCTTTCCTATGACCCCCTTAGCTAAACTGATTCCCGCTTTGAAGCTCGACGCAGAAAAGGAGGGTGTTCGTCCCTCCCCTCAGACCGAGGAGCTATACAATGAGTTCGCTTTCCCGATCCTCTGTCTATCCGGAGTATCAAACTCATCGTCCTTTGAAAATGCGCCCATCCGTCCACGCGGCGCGGGCTGGCAACAGGCGACGCAGCGGTCAGGTCTCCCAGTGGCCCCGAAGGCGGGAATTGGGCAATTTAGCGGGCCCGCTCGGCGTTCGTTGGCCATTAACACCCCTTTCTGGGCTCCAAGCGATATGATTCCCGCCCGTTGTTCCAATGAGTTCGCTTTGGTCGGGCTGCACGCTCGCTCTCGTTGGGTTTGGCATAACCGATCGGGTCGGTCTCTGGCCGTTCGCGAATGGGCCGCGTCGCGGATTAAGAGGGCTTGCCCCGCGGCCCTGTCGAGTGACGGGCTGAATCGTAGGACACCGGCATCAAGGACAGCCCGCAGATATCGGACGGTCACTCCCTCTGCAACCGACACTTATTGGCGGACTGCCCGCATGAAGTTCCATACCTATCGTTGGACCGAGCCAACCCCACGGTGGCACTAAGGCCCGCCAAGTCCGCCAGCCCCTTCTAAGGCCATGGACACTCACGACATGGCCGGCACTCGCATCGGGCATTGCCATAGCCCACCTCGTATCCAAGTTCTGATCTTGCCATCTCAGGCCATTGCGGATTGTGGTTCGTCCCGCAAAGCAGCCGCCTCGCGAGAAATCCGCGTCCTTCTTGAATTGCGAAACTAAAGAATTCAGTGCCGAGAGCTCAAAGCCATGTTAGGGTGGAAAATTGAATTTCTTAGGCCGGTCTTCGGTCTGCTTATGGCAGTTGGATTCGCCCGCTGTGGATTCGCGCAGAATATCAAGATCACGGGATCCACCGAGTTTCGTCCGGCTACTTACGCTGCGATCGTTAACTCGCTGACAAATCCGCAGGTAGCCTGCATCGGCGGCAACGCCGACGGAACTGACATGTCGAGCGCCACCGAGGCGGTGATCACAGGGACTTACAATGGCCAGCCGCTCGTCATCCAGGTCAATTGGTCAAGTTCATACAACGGCCTCGAGGCGATCACCGCATCGACCGGGAACATGGATTGGCTCAACACGGCAAACATTCCCTCCTCGGGAACTCCGGTCTACGCAACGGTTAATGGGGGCATGATCACCGGATACACTTCAATTTCCGAAGGTAGTCAGATCTACGATACTCCTGCCAGCGGGCCCAATGTTTCGTTCGCCGACACGTTCCAGGCATCCACGCCCTTTGCTTCAGGCAACGGCAGTGGGTTCCCAGCACTGATGCAAAGCCAGCCTCAGATAAGTGGATACCAGGGGGTGCCACCTGGCGTGGGCGTCATTCCCTTCTTCTGGGCGAAGGGGAATGCCACATCTGAGGCCAGCTACTCGGCCTTCACCAATATCTCTCCGCTCCAGGCCCGATTACTTCTCGCGCTCGGGGAGCTACCGCTTTCGTTTTTCACCGGCAATGCGGCCGATGGGGATGCCGACGTAATACTGGTGGGCCGCAGCAACGTCGCCGGAATCCGCGACGAGATCGAGGCTGACGCCGATTTTGGATTCGGCCAAGGCACGGAGAACCAGTACGAGCCCATTTTCTCGGCCGGCCAGGTAACCGGAGTAACCAATGTGGGAGACCTCGGTTATCCCAACGGCTCCAGTGTGGCCGTGGCGCTTGCATCTCCAGAGGCTCCGGGCGCCATCGATGACAGAGGCAATCCGTTCGTACTGGTCAGTTATCTCGACGCGACCGATCTGGCTCAGGTGCTATCGGCCAACGCAAATGCCCTCCTGAGCTACGCCGGAATAATTTACACGAGTCCAACACAGGCGATCCTGGGCCGATACAGCCTTTGGTCATACGAACACGTGTACTACACGGGCCCTTTTTCGTCTAACCAGGCATCTCTGATCAACCAGGTGTCTAACGATCTCGCGGGGATCATAGGCAGTTCCAGCCCGTTTGGCGCGAACGGCATCTACCTCGGGAGCATGACCTACTCCCGAAGCATCGAGGGCGGCATCATTTCCCCGATGGAAACTCCCACTCCGACGCCGACTGCAACTCCAACGCCGTCACCGTCGCCCACGGCGACCGTCACTCCCACGCCGACGCCGAGCCCGACTTCCACACCCACTCCGAGCCCGACTCCGACGCCGACTATCGTTGTGATGCCGACTCCAACTCCCACACCATCGCCCACGCCATCGCCTTCACCGACACCCTCGGCGTCACCCACGCCTACGCCTACGCCGACGTTGACGTATACCTATTATGCAACGCATTTCACAGGTGGCGCCTTTCCTTCGCTCACGTCGCTCGAATTGGGGGGTGATTTCCAGAACACCAACAACACGACATACGTCGGATCGATGAATTTCTGGATTCGCTTGCCAAATATGACGAACCCATTTGCCAGCGACGAATTTGTCGTCTTTGAAATAGGGGTGAATCAAGTGCATGTCTGGCTGCGCGACGGAACTGGCAGCGACGTTGGAAAGATCTACGTGGAAATCGCCGTCTATGGCACCGACGGTTCGCCCGGGTTTATTTCAAGGACCTCTGCCCACACGCAGGCGGACGGATGGCTGCATATCCAAGCAAGTTGGAACCTCAAGTCTCCGCGAACGTCGTGTCTTTACGTGAATGATATGAGTGACAATAACCTTCAGGATCCGTTGGGATACCGCCCCTGCAAATACGTGGCGGTGTCTCCCGTTCAGGTTGGCTTCGGCTCCGATCCCCGCGTGCCAGGGCCGGGTGAATACGCGGCGGCTTTTGACGTCTCCGAATTCTGGTTCTCCGAGACTCAATACGTCGATTACACAAATCCAGCCGTTCGAGCGCTATTCGAGGCGCCGGGTGGCCACCCGGGGTATCTGGGAAGCGACGGGTCGCTTCCCACGGGAAGCCCGCCGATCCTTTATCTGCGGTCCCCCTACACGTCATTCGTAACAAATTCGGGGACCGGAGGTTCATTCACGTTCTACGGCAAGGGCGCGCTGACCGCTTCGGCAACGGAGCCATAGAGGTCGTTCCCGCTCAGCAATAGGTCGGCCCGAGCAACGTTGCGATTAGGCCCACTTACGAAGCGCTATCTCTCGAGGGTTTTGCTAGCGAGGCGACCCACCAAAAAGGACGACGCGGCGTTTATCCGCAAGTGAACCCACCCGAAATCATAGCCTGCTGACATTGCCCTTAGCCCAGCTTCTTGCCAATGATCGCTACCGATATTCTTGGCGCACGGACTCCCGTTCTATGTTCATAGCCGGCCTCCGGTCAGGCATTTGCACTTGAACCGCCCGTGAACCGCGCATAGCCCACCTGCTCGCCCTTAGCTATTTCTAAAACATCGTTTGTTCCACTCCAATGAAGAATAAGACTTTGCGATTCTTTGCTTCGGTCGTTGGTAAACGTCTTACCAAGGGTTTTGATGGCTGGAAAGGGGCGGCATGATCAGCTGGACGTACGAAATCCGAAACTACCAGGCCTTTGCCATCGATCATGGAAATGCTCGCCGATGAGTGTCCGACTCTTCCAAAGGCGCGTTGTCATTCTCCCCACTTTCTTGGGGTGGATCGGTCTTCTCATTCTGGTAGCATCCGCCTGCCTTCTCTGGTGGTTCCAGGGCGAGTCGTTTCTTTCAGGCACCCGCCGATTGCCCGCAGAAGTATTGGTCGTGGAGGGATGGATCGGCCCCGAGGGCATCGGCGAAGCACGTCTCGAATTTGAAAGGGGCGGCTACCAGTATATTGTTGCAGCTAGCGGCCTTAGCGGAGAACGGTGGAATGAACGCCGGTGGAGCTTCGCCGTGGAAGCCGCAAAGATTCTCCTGCATTCCGGGATTCCACATGACCGGATTATCGTCGCCGAGCCTCCGATCACCGAGGGTCAGCGAACTTATGAGGCGGCGGAGGCGGTCTGGAGGGCCCTGCGGGACAGGAACATTCATCCAAAGGCCTTGAACGTCTTCACAATGGGCGCGCATGCCAGGCGAAGCCGCCTCGTTTTCGCAAAGGTCTTTAGCCCCGACACCGAAGTCGGAGTGATCGCGTGGATTCCACGCGACTACGAACCGGGGGTCTGGTGGCATTCGAGCGAGCGTGCTGGCGAATTTATCAAGGAGACCATCGCATACACTTTTGAGGCTTTATTAAACTCCGGCCGAGGCCTTCAATCCCCGCCGCGTCCAGTGCTACCCGATTCGTTTCAAAACAAATGATCATGCCGAAGAATCACATCAAAGCGCTTCCACTACGATGGCTGCTTGCGGGATTCCTAATAGGCGCTGCGACCGCCAACGCCCAGAGTGACGTATTCGCGCCTCCCGGCCCAAACCCCGTCCCCACGCAGCAGCAGTTCGGTGTGCGAATGGTTCCCGATCCCTCGCTCCTATTTGCAACACCGCCCGATTCTCCTTATCAATGGGGGGACTTCGTGCTGAAGCCGCACTTCCTTTATCGCTTTCTGTATGGCGACGGCATCCAGGCGGCTCCGGGCCGCCAATTGACCACTGCAGTCGACAGCTTTGCCCCGGGGTTTCTCCTCGATATGGGCAGCCAATGGACCCTCGATTACACTCCCACGTGGGACCTTTATTCCAATCACACCTTCCACAACACACTCGGCGAAGCCGTGAGCCTTGCTGGAGAAGTCTCAATCAGCGACACGTTGCTGAAGCTTACTCAGGGCTACGTCTATTCCTCCCAACCCCTCGTCGAAACTGGCCTTCAGACGAGCGTGCAGGACTTCGCGACAGGACTCGACCTGTCACACCATCTCAGCAGTGAGTTCTATTCCGAGACAACCTTTAGCCAGAACCTGCGATATGCGGTTGGCTTTCCAAGTTCCAAAGACTGGTCGGCGCTGGATTGGCTTCATTATCAGCCGATTCCACAATTGGACACGGCGATCGGCGCCGGTCTCGGATTTATCGATATGAGCGAGGGATCCGACATCTACTATTTCGATCCGGAGGCGCAGGCCACCTGGGCGCCCACACGCAAAATATCCTTCAACGTTTCCGCGGGCCTCGATCGCCGGGAGTTCCTTGTGCGGCCGCGAAGCATCCTCGACACACCTATCTACAACGTGGCCGTTCAATACAACCCATTTGAATGGACTGGACTGGGCTTTTCCACCGGGCGCCAAGTCGCCGAGTCCTTCTTCGCCAACCAGTCAACCAAGGACACCAATTGGAAGGCCAACCTGAGCCAACGCTTGCTCGAGCATTACCTTCTAACTGCAAGCGTCGGCCAAAACAATGCCGACTATCTCTTAAACACCACCGCGGGCAGCGCAGGTAGAAATGACAGGATTCTGTCATATACACTTCGATTGACCTGGTCATTTTTCCAGAGGGGGACTCTTGCCATCATGTATCAGTGGGATCGCAACCAGAGTACGGCGTCCGGTTTCGGATTCTCGAGCCACCAAGTCGGTCTTGAGCTAGGGTACAGGTATTGATCGAGACTTGGAATGCGAATCCGGGACCGAAGTCTGGCCGGAAATGTCACCCGGTGCGGGCTGAGCGCTGGGTATGGCTCAGTTTATTGCTCGTAAGAAGTTGCCCATAAACAAGATGGGGTTTCCTTTGGCGGTTAGACTGCGCTGCCACGGAATACGTATTTCCTGCTAGTGATTTTAAGGTTAAGAGTCTGTAGCATAAGTAATTTCACTAGACTGGGTAGAGTTTGAACAACGATCCGAATTCCAGATCCAGGCATTGGCCCAGGAGCTTCTCGCTTTCATGTGCCGCGCTCGCCCTTTGTTTTGGCCGACCCCTGGCCGCCTTGGCGCGTCTTGGATACGCCAGCGAATTGTATTCCTACGTCATCCTGGTCCCGCTCATCAGCGCATTCTTGGTTTGGGCAAAATGGAAGACTCTGCCAGCGCCCTCCGGACCAGACCGCACATGGACCGCGCTCCTTATGGCGGCGGGGTTTTGTTTTCTAGGGGCGCTTTGGATTCCGGGTCTGTTCGGGGCGGGCTGGTCCCACCTGGATTCCCTCATCCTGGAGACGCTCTCGTTTCTCTCGATGTTCGCCGGGCTGTGCTCCTGGTTCCTCGGCAGGAAATTGCTGCGGGCCCTCGTTTTCCCCCTCTGCCTACTCCTGCTGATGACGCCGCTTCCATTGGGCGTCTCCAACGCGCTTGAGTCAATGCTTCAGCACGCATCGGCAGCCGTGGCATATGGGTTCTTTGAGGTGTCCGGCACACCCATCTACTCCATCGGGGACCTGAAGTTTCAGCTGCCTGGTATAACGATCGAGGTCGCCCCTGAATGCAGCGGCCTCCGCTCGAGCCTCGCGCTTTTCATTACAAGTCTCTTGGCAGGATCGGTCTTCCTGAGGTCATCCTGGACGCGCGCCCTTTTGTGCCTTGCCGTGATACCCATCGGCATCATAAGAAACGCGTTCCGGATCTTCACTGTCGGCGAGCTTTGCGTCCAAATCGGCCCGCAGATGATCGATTCGTACATCCACCGCACCGGCGGCTGGATGTTCTTCCTGGTTTCAATGGTGCCCCTGTTTCTGTTGTTGCTTCTGCTTGTGCGGTCTGAGCGTTCGAGAACAAGGGCAACAATGCCTTCGGTCGGAGAGTAACATGCTTCAAACAAACCGTCTGCCGCTTTTTCTGTCCGCAATTGGAATGCTCGCCCTCGCCTGCACCGGCTGCTCGGCCCAGGCCCGGAAGGCGCGCGCCCTTAACCGGGCCGACAAGTACTTTGCCGCCGGCCAATACGACGCAGCAGAGATTGAATACCTTAACGTCTTGCGATTCGACAAAAAGAACCCGCAGGCGCTCGGGCGCCTCGGCGTGATCTATTTTGACGAGGGCCGCGAGGGCAAGTCCCTCCCTTTCCTGCTGGCCGGACGCCTGCTCGAGCCTGAGAACCTGGAGGTGCGGCTTGAACTTGGCCTCTATATGCTCGCCTTCACGAGATTCCAGAAGGCCAGGGACGAAGCCAGCTACATCCTCGACCACGATCCCTCGCACAAGGATGCGCCGCTGCTTCTGGCCGAGGCCGCGCTGCGGCCAAACGAGATAGAGGATGCAAGGCAACGCCTCGACCGCCTGCCGGCGCAATTCGCCGGCGGTGCCCCGGTCCTTGTGGCCTTGGGCACCCTCGACTTCCACCAGCATCATTTCCCCGAGGCGGAATCACTGTTCAAGCGCGCGCTGGCGGCCGATCCGAAGAACAGCGCCGCCTACACCGCGCTCGGTGCGCTGTATTGGGAAAAGAACGATGTGCCGGGTGCCGAACAGGCGTTTGCCAAGGCGGCCGATCTATCAGGCGCACGCTCCGCAAAGAGGCTGCAGTACGCACAGTTCAAGATCCAGACCGGGAATCGGGATGCGGGACGGCAGATCCTGACGGATATTGTCCGAAAAGCCCCTGATTTTCTCCCGGCGTGGATGTTGCTGGCCGAAATGGACGAGCAGGATAAGAAATTCGACGAGAGCGCGGCGTCGGTCGCAAAGGTGCTCGCCCGCGATTCCGGGCATCCCGACGCCCTGCTCCTGAGCGGCAGGCTCTGGCTTGCAAAAGGCAAACCCGAGAAGGCGGCTGCTGTGCTCGAGAGCGCCCGGAGAATATACTCCGAATACCCCCAGCTCGAGTTTGAGTTGGCGCAGGCCTATCTCGCCGAAGGGGCGACTGAAAAGGCGGCCAATTTCCTTGGCCTCGCGGTGAACGAGGACCCCGACTTTGTCGAGGCGGTCCTCGCCCTCGTCGACATCGACATGCGCAAAGGCGACATGGGGGCGGCAGTCGCCCTGCTGACCCCTCTCATCCAGAAGCACCCGGAGCTCACCCAGGCGCGCTACTTGCTCGCAAGGGCCTACGTCGGCCAAAACGATCCGGTGGCCGCCATCGGCGTGTACCGGCAGATCGCGGAGCTCCGTCCTCAGGACCCCCGGCCGTACCTGCTCACGGGGATGGTGCTCCTCCAGCAGAATGAGTGGGAAGAGGCGCGCGGCGCGTTTGAAAAGGCATTAGCAATGGCACCGGATTACGCCGAGGCCCTGGAGCAGCTGGTCAACCTGGATATAGGCGAGAAGCAATATGCGGCCGCCCGGCAGCGTGTCGAGGCGTACATCGCGCGAAGTCCCGCCTCGGCGGAGCTCCGAGTCATCCTCGCCAGGGTCTACCTTGCCCAGCGGGACATGGCCCAGGCAGAGGCCGCGTTGCTGAAGGCCATACAATTGAAGGCGGATTCTCCGGCGGCCTATTTCCTACTCGGCGAGCTCTACTTCTCCACCAAGCAGGACACGAAGGCTCTGGCCGATCTGCAGGAAGTCGTTGCGAAGAACCCGAAGGACACCCAGGCGCTCATGCTGATTGGATCAATCGAGGATCGACAAAGGGACTACGCCGCGTCGAGGGCGACATACGAGAAGATCCTGGTCACGGATCCTGACTTCGCCCCCGCCCTAAACAACCTTGCCTACGTGTATTCGGAAAAATTTGGCGAACTGGACAAGGCTTTCGAATTGGCGCAACGGGCAAGGAAGGTGCTTCCAAACGAGCCGAACGTGGCGGATACGCTGGGATGGGTTCTCTACAAGAGGCATCAATAC
>Ga0181526_10003238_pt1 | contig 13446 bp, 13 predicted proteins | sample PEATcosm2014_Bin_35_FD_119750 | JGI IMG/M metagenome (GOLD analysis project Ga0181526, IMG submission 119750) | Peatland microbial communities from MTU Mesocosm Facility, Houghton, MI, USA - PEATcosm2014_Bin06_30_metaG | ecosystem: Environmental > Terrestrial > Soil > Wetlands > Peat | place...
CGCGCCGGCACCAGGCACATGGCGCCCCCGCCGTACTCGTGGACGCGGCTACGGATGCTCACCTCTTCGGGGGAGTGATCGACGAGACCGTTCGCCGCGGCCCGGACCATCACCACCCGGCCGGACTCCGCCGGGCGAGACTCGAGCCAGTAGAGCCCGTCCCCGTCGGAGCACAGCTCCGAGAGCGAGACCTTCGCCCCCGCCACGTCGCCCGGCGCCAGCGGCGAGGCCCAACGCCCGTAACCTGCAGTGGTGGCCACCGTCCGAACGTACCCGGTGCGCCCATCCGTGTCGGGGAGCGCCGAGAGCGGCCTCTACAGTGAGCCGGTGCGCTTCCCGGCCTACCTGCTGTCACAGGAGGGCGCCGTCATCAGACCGACGGTGGTGGAGCTCGACAGCTCCGACCTGCCGGCCGGCGACGTGCTCGTCAGAGTCGAGTGGTCGGCCATCAACTTCAAGGACGCCATGGTCACGCGACCGGGCAACCGTGTCGCCCGAATCTTCCCGCTCGTCCCCGGGGTGGAGCTGGCGGGAATCGTCGAGGAGAGCACCAACCCCGACTTCGTCGTGGGCCAGCACGTCCTCGCGCAGGGCTACGACCTCGGCGTGGCCCAGCACGGTGGCTTCGCCGCCTACGCGCGTGTCCCGGCGGACTGGGTCGTGCCTCTGCCCGACACCCTGAGCTGTCGCAACGCCGCGATCATCGGGCTGGCGGGTTTCACGGCGCTCCTGTCGCTGCGCCGCCTCGTGCAGCACGGCACGAGTCCCGGCAACGGCCCCATCCTCGTCACCGGGGCCTCCGGTGGGGTGGGGAGTGCGGCGGTCGCGCTCCTGTCCCAGTCGGGCTTCGAGGTGGTCGCCTCCACGGGGAAGACGACCGAGCACGAGTACTTGAGGGCTCTGGGGGCGTCGCGGGTGGTCGGGCGTCGCTTCACCGAGGACGACGGGCGCACGCTCGGACCTCAGCTCTGGGCCGGCGTGGTGGACTGCGTCGGTGGCACGGCACTCGCCGAGGCACTCCGCACCGTGAGCTACGGCGGCGCCGTGGCGGCGAGCGGGCTCACGGGGGGCAACGACCTGTCCACCACCGTCTACCCCTTCATCGTGCGCGGCGTGGCGCTCCTCGGGATCGACACCGTGGCCACTCCGATAGAAGAGCGCCGAGCCCTGTGGGCCGACATGCCCGATGCATTCCCACTGGCGAACTGCGAAGAGATGGTCAACGAGGAGATCGGCTTGGACGGGCTGACGGCGGCGCTCGACCGCGTGCTCGACGGCGCCGTGCGGGGCCGGATCCTGGTGAGCCCCGGCGGCTAGAGCCCGTCAGGACGGGTTGTAGACGGGCGAGACCCGCACGGTCCCGTTGCCGCAGGGCCCGATGGCCAGGGCAAACGTCGGTGAGGCCGTCGTGGCGCCGGGCATCGTCACACTCGCCATCTCGGACATGGGGCACGAAGTCTCGGAGCCCACGGGGACGTCGGAGTACTGGTAGGCGAACCGCGCGGTGGACGACGGTGCCACCGAGACCGGCGACGGCGCCGCATTGGCCGGACCCGACAGGTCGACCGACAGGCCGTTCACCATGGTGACCGTCAACGGCGCGCCACTTCCCGAGAACAGGGCCACACTCGCGTAGCCGTCGGCCGTGCACGCCGACGTGCCCGTGTTGGTCACGGTGATGACCCCGGTGATCGTGCCGGCCGCCCCTTGCGACTGGCCGGCTGAGGCGGTGATGTGGTTGCAGGCCGCCGAAGCTGCAGCCGTCGTGGAGGTCGTGGAGGTCGTGGCGGCCGCCGAGGTGGTCGTGGTCGTCGCCGCCGTCGGGGCCGACGCGCGGGTGGTCGTGGTGGTGCGCGCCGACGGCGTGCTCGGGCTGCTACTGCACGCGGCCATGACGAGACCGGCGCCCGCCAGCAAGGCGAGCACCCAACGAGACGATGTCACGCCTCGAAGTCCTCGGGGCGCACGGAGTCGAGGAACTGGCGGAACTGGCCCACCAGCTCGTCCGGCGTGTCCTCCTCGTCGTCTTCCGCGTCGAGCGCCAGGATGATGCCCTCGGATTCCATCAACTCGTCGGAGACGAACAGCGGGGTCTCCGTGCGCACCGCCACCGCGACCGCGTCGGAGGGCCGGCTCGAGACGATCGTCCGCTCCTCACCGCGCACGAGGTGCATTTCGGCGTAGTAGGTCGACGCCCGCAGCTCCGTGATGATCACGCGCTCCACGCTGATGTCCAGGGCACCGAGCATGTCCTTCATGAGGTCGTGCGTCAACGGCCGTGGCATGGTCACGCCCTGCAGGGCATAGGCGATCGCCGTGGCCTCGGGGCTCCCGATGAAGATCGGCAGCGTCCGTCCCTCTCCCTCGGTCTCCTGCAGGAGCAGCACCGGCGTATTGGACTGCAGGTCCACCCTGACGGCTCGGAGTAGCACACGGACCATGAGAGAAATGTAGCGCCGTATCCCGGCCTTGCGTCACCCCCCCAGATGTCGCCGGAGCGCCTGGCGGAGCAACGTGGCTCGCATGGACTGGCCGAGCGCCGCCAGTTGCTCGGCCCCCTCGAGCGCCCGTTGGCGGGCCTCGGGGTTCCGCTGGCGCAGGAGCGGGATGACGACCTGCTCAATCAGGCCCATTTCCCGGTCCACCGCGTTCCGGTAGAGGCGCAGATGGCGCGCCTCTATCCCGAAGACTCCGAAGGCAGCGGCCAGGTTCGCCAGGGTGAGGGCGTCCTCGTCGTAGGTCTGGATCCCCGCCACGGTGACGGGCTCGATCAGACCGAAGCCCTCGAGCCCCGCCACCGCCTCGACCGACAGGCCGCTGGCCGCGCAGAGCTCGTCCCTCGTCAGGCTCGCGCCGGTGACGGTGCCCGGCGCACCCGCACCCGCACCGGCGCCGGCCGTTGCCGGGGCTTTCGGCGGCGGCGCCTCCTTGGACGCGGGGCCGGTCCGGGGTGCCGCCGCGACCGTCTCTGCCGGGCGGGGCAGGGACGTCCCGTTTCCGGCACCGCGTCCCCCCGCCGGTGTCCGCTGCGCGGCGCTCGGCGTGGCGGCCGGCTTACCCGCTCCCGGCGACGACGAGCCGGCACGCGCGCCGCCCTCCTGCCCGGCCGACGCTCTGACGCGCTCCCTGGCCGGCTCGGCACCCACCGGCACCGGCACCTCGGACTCCCCGACCACCTGCAAGCCGCGGCGGGTCTGGGGTGCCTCGGGCATCCGAGCCGTCCGCCGTGAGGCGTCCGCGAGGATGCGGGCCATCGCCTCCTCGTCCGCCTTGGTCGGCTGCTCCTCGGCCGCGGCCGGGGCGGCGACGGCCGCCGGCGGGCGGGCCGCGTGGGCCGGTTTTCCGTTCGGGAAATCGGGTCCGACATCGTCGAGGTCCCCGTCGGCCAGCCGGTCCCGGATGACCTTCAGGGGCAGGAAGTGCTCCCGCTGCTGGCGGAGCACCCAGCGCAGGCGCTCGACGTCGTGCTCGAAGAATTTCCTGTATCCCGAGGGCGATCGCTCGGGGTTGACCAGGCCCTGGCTCTCGAGGAACCGGATCTTCGAGATGGTGACGTCCGGGAATTCCTCCCGGAGGAGGGTCAGGACGTCACCAATGGACAGGTACGTGCGGCTGGTCACTCGTTCCCAGCCACCAGGTAGACGAGCTTGAACTTGCCGATCTGCACTTCGTCGCCCGGGGAGAGCTGCACCTCGTCGATCCGCTCCCGGTTCACGTAGGTCCCGTTCAACGAGCCCACGTCCCGCAGGGAGTACGCGCCCCCGTGTGCCGGAGAGATCTCCACGTGGCGGCGCGACACGGTGATGTCGTCGAGGAAGATGTCGCTCTCCGGGTGCCGGCCCGCCCGGACCACGGTGTCGCCCAGGAGGTAGCGGGTCCCGATGTTCGGGCCTCGGGTGACCACGAGGACCCCGGCACCGTGCGGGACCTCCACGAGGGTGACGTCGGGGTGCTCCTCCGCCGTCTCCCCCTCATCGGTCGGGTGCAGGGTGATGGTGGCGTCATCGCCATCCGCGAGCAGAGGGTTTCCGCACGAGGAGCAGAAGTTGACGCCCTCGGGGTTCCGATGCCCACAGTTGTGACAGAACACGGCGACCACGGTACCCCACCTCACAGCCCGCTTCCCCTGCCGTCATCGGAGGCACGAACGATGCCTCAGTCAGCGATCAGCTCACCGTAGGAGGCAGCGTCCAGCAGGCTGCCCGGATCCGCGTCCGCCGAGAGCTCGAGCTCGCAGATCCACCCCTCACCGTAGGGATCCTGATTGATCCGCTCCGGACCTTCGGCCAGCGCGTCGTTCACGGCCGTGACCGTACCCGCAACGGGTGCGTAGATCTCCGACACCGACTTGGTGGATTCCAGCTCACCGAGCTGCCCACCGGCCTCGACCTCGGATCCGACCGCCGGCAGGTCGACGAACACGATGTCGCCCAGCGCATCCTGCGCGTAGTCGGTGATCCCCACGCGGACGCGCGTCCCCTCGACGCGCACCCACTCGTGCTCTGGCGAGTAGCGCAGTTCCTCCGGGATGTTCATGAGGGGCGACCATACCGGACGACCGACCCGATCTGCAGGGCCGGCGGAGCTAAGGCAGCATCCCGCGGATCCGCTCTACGAAAGCTGCTGCCAGCGACTCGGACGCCAACAGGTCGGACCCTTCGGCCCAGACGTGGGTGACCGGGTCCTCGGGGTCGGGGACGACCAGGGCCCACCCCTGCTCGGACACCACCTTGATGCCGTCGACCAGCACGAGTTCGGCGTCCTCCTCGGCCAGCTGCTCCATCAGGGTCCGCATGATCAGGCCCTTGTGCTCCAGCGGCGTCGCCACCTCCTCGTGCAGGATGGGCATGGCCGGCGTGGCGGCGACCACCTCGGCCACGGAGGTGGCGCCCTGGCCCAGCAGGGACACCAGCCGGGCCAGGGCGGCTGCGGCGTCGAAGGCGGGCAGGAACTTCGGGAACACGAACCCGCCGCGCCTGTCCGACGCGAAGGAGACGCCACCGGACGCCGCCGTCTCGAGGAGCCCGGACGGCGACAGCGGTGTGAGCGACAGGTCGACGCCGCGCGCCGCGCACAGGCGCACCGCACGGTCGCTCGCTGTCACCGGGAGCGCGACGTGGTCCGCGTCACCGGCGATCGTCGACAGCTCGACGAAGACCATGATCGCCTCGTCGTCGCTCAACACGTGCCCGGTGCCGTCGATGAGCGTGAGCCGTTCCCCACCCGCGTCGATGACCGCGCCGAGGTCCGCCCCCGATGTGCGCACCGTGTCGGCCACCCTCGCTTCGCTCTCCATGCGATCGACCGAGATCATGCCCGGCGTCTGCGCATAGGAGTTGATACTCAGCACGTCGGCCGGCACCTTCGAGAGGAGATTCGGCATCACGAAGCTCGCCGCACCGTACGACAGGTCCAGCACGAGCTTGACTTCCCGTCCCGCGTCGCGTCGCAACCCGAATGCCTCGACGATGTCGGCGGTGTAGAGCTCGATGGTGCGCGGGGAGAAGTCGATGTCGCCGATCTCCCCCGCGGTCACCCGGCGGAATTCCTCGCGGTGGTACATGCGTTCGACCCGCCGCTGGTCCGCCTCGGAGAGGTCGATGCCGCGCTCGTCGAAGAAGCGGATCACCACCGATTGCGGATCGTCGGGGCTGAGCCGCACCGTGAGCCCCGCCCGGTTGCCGCGCATCCGGACGTGGTGACGGGTCACCGGGACCGTCGCCAGTTCGAGATCGTTGACGTTCACCCCGACGGAGTTGCACCCCACCATGAGGGCGCGCTTGAGCACGCGCGCCACCCGGCTCGTGTCACGCGAGGCGGTGATGGAGGAGCCCTTCTCGAAGCCCGACGCCCAGGCCTTGGCCAGTCGGACCGCCAGCTCGGGGCTGATGTCCACGTTGGCGATGCCCTGCACCCCCTCCCGGCCGAACAGGGTGCGCGACCCGCCCGACTCCCACACGATGGAGGCGTTGACCTGGGCACCGGCCTCCACGACCTTGTAGGGGTAGACCTTGACGTCGCCGCGCACCTCGGCGTGGGCGCCGATCAGGCAGCCTTCGCCGACGACCGCCCCGGGCTCCACACGGGCCCCGACCCGCAGGTCGCACGACCGCCCGAGCACGGCGCCCTCGACCCTGACGGCGGGTCCGAGGTAGGAGTTCTCGCCGATCACCGAGCGCTGGAGCTCGGCCCGCTGCTCCACCTGGGTGTTCGCTCCGATCGTGGTGTAGGCCCCGAGCACCGTGTCCCGGTCGATGGTGCAGTTCTCCCCGATGAACGACGGCGAGTCGATCCGCACGCTCGGATCGATGGAGGAGCCCTTGCCGACCCACACGCCCGGGCGCAGCTCGAAGCCGGCCACGTCGACCTGGACCTTCCCGGCGAGGATGTCCTCGTGGGCCTTGAGGTACGCCGCGGTCGTGCCGACGTCCTCCCAGTACCCGTCGGCCACGTAGCCGTAGAGAGGATCCCCCGCCTCGAGCGCGGCGGGGAAGACCTCAGCCGAGAAGTCGACCGAGCGTCCCTCGGGGATCAGATCGAAGATCCCGGGCTCGAGCACGTAGATGCCCGTGTTGATGGTGTCGCTGAACACCTGGCCCCAACCGGGCTTCTCGAGAAAGCGCTCGATCGTCCCGTCCTCGCGCGTGATCACGATGCCGAACTCCAGCGGGTTCTCCACCGCGCACAGGGCGATGGTGGCCAACGCCTGGTTCTTCTCGTGGAACGCGATCACCGACGTGAGGTCGATGTCGGTGAGCACGTCGCCGGAGATGACGAGGAACCGCTCCGTCAGCTGCTCTCGGGCGTTGCGCACCGACCCCGCCGTGCCGAGTGGCGACTCCTCGGTCGCGTAGGCCATGCGCACGCCCAGCTCGCTGCCGTCACCGAAGTAGCTGCGGATCGCATTGGGGAGGAAGGCCACCGTGACGACGATGTCGGTGATCCCGTGGCGCCGCAGCAACGACACGATGTGCTCCATCATCGGCCGCCCGACCAGCGGCAGCATCGGCTTGGGCAGGTTCGATGTCTGCGGGCGCAGCCGGGTGCCCTCCCCGCCGGCCATGATCACGGCCTTCATACGGTGCTCCGGCGCGCCGCCCTGCCCTCGCGCAGGGCGCGGCGAGCCGGTCCGATGTAGCTGCCCGCGGCCCACCACGCGAGCGCCAGGCCGACCAGGCCCGTCACCCACCCGATGATCCTGATGGGCTCCTGCCAGCCGGCGGTCCCGTCGCCGAGGAGGAAGGTCGGGTAGGCGAACATCAAGCCGAACGTGCCCGCCTTGCCCACCCACAACACGTCGATGCGCGCCGCGCCGAGCGCGGCCAGCAGCACGACCATGGCCGACACCAGGACTTCACGGGCGATGGTGGCCAATCCGAACCAGAGGGGCACGGCGCCGTAGACCATGATGGAGATGACCGCGGTGCCGACCAGGATGCGGTCCGCCGTCGGGTCCAGCACCTTGCCGAAGGTGGACACCTGGCCGTAGCGGCGTGCCACGTAGCCGTCCACCCAATCCGTCGCGCCCAGCACGGCCAGCAGCACCGCGGCCGCCGTCTGGCGGTGCGCCCCGAAGAGCAACCACAAGAAGAGGGGGATGCACAACAGCCGCACCAGCGTGATGACGTTGGGCGCCGTGAGGATCCGGTCCAACCCGTCGTCGTCCACGCAGCGAGTTTAGGGAATGGCCCGCGACGGCCCCGTCCGGGGTGTGCCAGAGTGGTTCCGATGCCTCGATTCGAACCATTCCGAGGACTCCGCTACCGGGCCGACCTGGCGCCCATCGCCCAGGTCATCGCTCCGCCCTACGACGTGATCTCGGCGACCGAGCGGGTGCACCTGGCTTCCCGTCACCAGGCCAACGCCGTCCTCGTCGAGCTGCCCGAGGCCGATCTCAGGGCCGGCCGTGACCGCTATGCCGTGGCGAGCGAACTGTTCGCCCGCTGGCAGGCCGAGGGGGTCATCGGGGTCGAGCCCGAGCCGAGCCTCTACCCCTACCGGATGACGGACACCTCCGGGCGTGCCACCACCGGCGTCATCGGGGCCCTCGGGCTGGCCGAGCCCGGCGAGGAGAGCGACATCCTCCCCCACGAGCAGACCCTGCCCAAGCCCAAGAGCGACCGTCTGGACCTGCTGCGGGCCACCCGGGCCAACCTGTCGCCCATCTGGGGCCTGTCCATGGCGGCCGGGGTCACGGCCACCTTCGACCCCACCGACGACGAGCCGGTGGCCGACACCTACGACGACGACGGGGTCCGCCATCAGCTCTGGGTCCTGAGCGACCGCGACGCCGTGGCCGCCGTCGGCGCGGCCGTGGCGACCGCACCGGTCGTCCTTGCCGACGGGCACCACCGCTACGAGACGGCCCGCGCCTACCAGGCTGAGTGCCGTGCGGCCGACGGTGGGCTCCCGGGTCCCTACGACCTGGTCATGGCCCTGGTGGTCGAGCTGTCCGAGGACCAGCTCACCGTCGGCGCCATCCACCGGACCATCAGCGGGCTGCCGGAGGACTTCGACCTCGTCGGCGCGCTCTCCCAGTGGTTCGACGTCGTCCAGGCGGGTGCCGCCGACCGCCGCACCCTGGGCGCACTGGCCGACTCCAGCTCGCTGGCCCTGGTGACCGGCGGCCGGGCCTATCTCCTCCTCCCCCATGGCGACGAGCTGGAGCAGGCCGGCAACGACCTCGACTCCGATCTCATCGCGACCGTGCTGGCGGCCCTGCCCCCGCACGAGGTGATGCACCGCCACAGCGTCGCCGAGGTGATGGAGGCGCTGAAACAGGGAGCGGGCCAGGCGGCCTTCCTGCTCCGGCCGGTCACGGTCAAGCAGATTGAGGAGTGGGCCAACGAGCGCCGGCGCATGCCGCCCAAGACCACGTACTTCAGCCCCAAGCCGCGGACCGGCATGGTGTTCCGTTCCCTCGACGTCGACTGACATGCCGTCGACGCACGTGGCCGTCACGGTCCACATGGCGGCCCCACCCGAACGCATCTGGGAGCTGGTGAGCGACGTCACCCGCATCGGGAGCTACAGCCCCGAGACCTTCGAGGCGGAATGGGTCGACGGGGCCACCGGCCCGGAGGTCGGGGCCAAGTTCCGCGGCCACGTCAAGCGCAACGGGATCGGGCCGACCTACTGGACCTCGTGCATGGTCACCGAATGCGAGCCGGGGCGGAGCTTCGCCTTCGGCACGGTCTCGACGGAGAGGCCGCTCGCCATCTGGGGCTACGAGATCGTGCCGGCCGGCGACGGGGCCGACGTCACCGAGTCGTTCACCCTGACCCCCACCCTGGGCCTGCGGATCTACTGGGCACTCTGGGGATGGTCCCGCGGCAAGGTCAACCGCAAGGGCATGCAGACGACCCTCGAGCGGATCAAGGCCGAAGTGGAGAAGTGAGAGGCCGCGTGGTGTCGGGTGACTATTCGGTGATCGTTCGCTGAATTCACACACGTGGCAGTAGCGTCACGGCAACATTGGGTGCAATGGAACACCTCGAACAGGGCTGGCAACCCGACCCGTTCGGGCGCCATGGCGAGCGGTGGATGTCCGGCGGGACCGCCACGGACCTGGTGCGCGACGGCGCCCGGGAAGGACGTGACGCCCCCGCGGCATCACCACCGCCCGAACCTCCAGCACGCCCACACTGGATCGACGTCGACCGCCTCCCGCGAACGGACGGGCGGTCACCGCTCCCGTGGCCGCTCAACCGCCTGCGTCCCACCTATCCCGAGCCCGAGCCCGCGCCCGCACGTTGGCGCGTGGCGGTCACCGTGGCGCTGACCTGCGCCTCCGCCTTCGTCACCCTCGCGTTCCTGTTCGGCCACCCGGTGACCCCGGCGCCCCCCTTGCCGCCCGACGAGGTCATCGGTCAGGTCGCCTATGCCACGCCGCAGTCCTACGTCGTGTACTACAGCCTCCCGAACGACCCCGACTTCCTGGGAGTTGCCGACGGGTCCTCCCCCGATGCCGCCGCCGGCCAGGACGTGGTGGTGCGTTACGACCCGAGCAAACCACTCAACGCCACCGTGGTCTCGTGGACGCCCCCGCACAGCCGGCGGAACGGCGTCTTCGGCATCGTCGTGGTGACAACCCTCTGGGCGGTCACCCTGGGCTCCTCGGCCTTGACCCTCCAGCGCCGTTGGCGGCGTCGCCAGGAGCGGGAACAGAACACCGACTACCGCCGCGACCAGTGGGCCGGGAGCTCTGCCAGCAGATAGGGCTGAAGCGGGACGACGTCGACCCCCACCCGTCCCGATGCGGGTCGGTCGGTCAGTCGACCGTCCAGCTCGAGCCCGAGCGCAGCAGCGCTGCCACGTCACCGAGGCCGCGCTTGGCCTGGGCCTCGGTGATCTGCTCGGACATCTGCGTCCCGTACTCGGGGCGCTCCACGGCGCGGAAGACACCGATCGGCGTCGGCTCGTAAGGTCCACGGGCCAGGCGGGACAACGCGAACGCAAGGCCGGGGTCGTCACGCTTCTCGTCGTGGACGAGCAGGGCGTCGAGCCCGACGTCGGCCACCGACACGATCTCGAGGCTGCCGTCGGCGCGCTGGATCACGCCATGCTCGGAGCCTTCGGCCCCGAACACGATCGGCTGGCCGTGCTGGAGCGGGATGAGCATGCTCGCCCGGGCGTCCCGGCTGGTGATCTTCTCGAAGGCCCCGTCGTTGAACACGTTGCAGTTCTGGAGGACCTCGACGAAGGCGGCGCCGTCGTGCTGGTGGGCCCGGCGGAACGTCTCCTGCATGTGCGCCCGGTCCATGTCGTGGGTCCGGGCCACGAAGGTGGCCTCGGCGCCCAGCGCGAGGGACACGGGGTTGAACGGCGTGTCGACCGAGCCGAACGGCGTCGACTTCGTGACCTTCGCCACCTCGGAGGTCGGGGAGTACTGACCCTTGGTCAGCCCGTAAATCTGGTTGTTGAACATCAAGATGTTCAGCCGCACGTTGCGGCGCAGCGCGTGGATGAGGTGGTTGCCGCCGATGGACAGTGCGTCGCCGTCGCCCGAGATCACCCAGACGTCAAGATCGGGGCGCGTCGTGGCGAGCCCGGTGGCGATGGCGGGAGCCCGGCCGTGGATCGAGTGCATGCCGTACGTGTTCATGTAGTACGGGAACCGCGCCGCGCAGCCGATGCCCGAGAGGAACACCGTGTTCTCACGGCGCACTCCGAGCTCGGGCATCAGCATCTGGACGGCGGCCAGGATGGAGTAGTCGCCGCAGCCGGGACACCAGCGCACCTCCTGGTCGCTGCTCCAGTCCTTGCGGCTGGTGACGGGGACTGCGGTGGCGGTGGCGCCGTTGGACTCGCTCATGACTTCCCTCCGAGCAGCGCGGTGATGGCCGCCTCGATCTCTCCGACGCGGAACGGCACGCCCTGCATCTTGGACATGGTCTGTGCATCGACCAGGTACTCGGCGCGCAGGATGCGGCTGAGCTGGCCGAGGTTGATCTCGGGCACGAGCACCTGCGCGTAGTGGTCCAGCACCTCACCCAGGTTGGCCGGCAGCGGGTTCAGGTGGCGCAGGTGGACGTGGGCCGCCTTCATGCCGCGGGCACGCACCCGCTTCACGCCGGCCGCGACGGCGGCGTAGGTGGAACCCCAGCTGACGAGGAGCAACTGGGCGTCGCCGGTCTCGTCGTTCACCTCCACGAGAGGGGTGTCGGCGGCGATCCCGGCGATCTTGTCCCGACGCAGATGGACCATGCGCTCGTGGTTGACGCCCTCGTAGGACACGTTGCCGCTGCCGTCGGCCTTCTCGAGGCCGCCGATGCGGTGCTCGAGCCCGGGCAGACCGGGAGGGGCCCAGGGTCGGGCCAGTGTCTCGGGGTCACGGACATAGGGCCAGAAGGCGGGGTTCCCGTCGTCGTCGACGTGGTTCGGCTCGGATGCGAAGCCCGGATCGATGGGCTCGAGGGCGTCGAGGTCGGGCAGGCGCCACGGCTCGGCCCCGTTGGCCAGGTAGCCGTCGGAGAGGAGGATCACGGGCGTCCGGTACTTCACGGCCAGCCGGGTGGCCTCGATCGCGGCGGCGAAGCAGTCGCTCGGCGTCATGGGCGCCAGGATCGGCAGCGGCGCCTCGCCGTGGCGGCCGTACATGGCATGGAGCAGGTCGGCCTGCTCGGTCTTGGTCGGCAGCCCGGTCGAGGGACCACCGCGCTGGACGTCGACGATGACGAGGGGCAGCTCGAGGTTGATGGCGAGGCCGATGGCCTCGGACTTGAGGTCGAGGCCCGGGCCGCTGGTGGTGGTGACCCCGATGGCGCCCCCGAACGACGCGCCGAGGGCGGCGCCGATCCCGGCGATCTCGTCCTCGGCCTGGAAGGTCCGGATGCCGAACTCCTTGCGCCGGCTGAGCTCGTGGAGGATGTCCGACGCCGGGGTGATCGGGTAGCTGCCGAGGAATATGGGCAAACCGGCCAGGCGGGAGGCGGTGATCAGGCCCCAGGCGAGCGCCTGGTTGCCGGTCACCTGGACGTACTCGCCCTTCTCGAAGGTCGCCGGGCGGATCTCGTAGTTGGACTCGAACAACTCGGCGGTCTCGCCGAAGTCGTAGCCCGCCCGAAAGGCGCGGGTGTTCGCCTCCACCACCTGGGGCTTGGCGGCGAAGCGCTCGGTGATCCAATGGATGGTGGGCTCGATCGGCCTCGTGTAGAGCCAGCTCACCAGACCGAGGGCGAAGAAGTTCTTGGACCGCTCCGCGTCGCGGGGCTTGACCCCGGCCTCCTTGCAGACCTCCTGCGTGATGGAGGTCATCGGGACCTCGTAGACGGTGTAGGGGCTGAGCGACCCGTCGGTCAGGGGGTTCGTCTCGTAGCCCGCCTTGGTGAGGTTGCGCTCGTCGAACGCGTCGCTGTTGACGAGCAGGATCGTCCCCTTGGCCATCAGGTCGATGTTGGCCCTGAGGGCGGCCGGGTTCATCGCCACCAGCACGTTGGGCGAGTCGCCCGGCGTGAGGATGTCGTGGTCGGAGATGTGAACCTGGAAGGCCGACACGCCGTTGAGGGTCCCGGCCGGGGCGCGGATCTCCGCCGGGAAGTCCGGGAAGGTGGACATGTCGTTGCCCAGCAGGGCGCTGCTCGTCGTGAACCGGTCCCCGGTGAGCTGCATGCCGTCGCCCGAGTCGCCGGCGAAGCGCACGATGACCTGGTCCAACTGCTCCGTTATGTGTTGCGTTCCCGATGCCACGGGCTGCCTCGTCTCATCTCGTGGACGTCCGAGAGTCCTGGCTCACTGCGGCGGGCCTTCTTGCACCCCCGCCGGCACGGCGCGCGGCACTCTCCGTCCGAATTCCTCGTTCGGGCCAATCCTACCCCCGGTGCGCGGGGCGACCCTCTCGCGCCTGGTCACATCGCTGCACGCCCGCCGGGAGTGCCCCGCTCCCGGAGCGGTCCGGCCTCCGGAACGACGGGCGGAGGACCGGCGAGGCCGGCCCCCCCTGGGCTA
>Ga0181526_10003240_pt1 | contig 13437 bp, 6 predicted proteins | sample PEATcosm2014_Bin_35_FD_119750 | JGI IMG/M metagenome (GOLD analysis project Ga0181526, IMG submission 119750) | Peatland microbial communities from MTU Mesocosm Facility, Houghton, MI, USA - PEATcosm2014_Bin06_30_metaG | ecosystem: Environmental > Terrestrial > Soil > Wetlands > Peat | place...
CCCAAACAGCACGCCTTCGGCGTGGATGATGGCCGTCCGCATCTCGTTTATGATCCCAGTCCCGTTCTCGGAGTGGGTCACTTCAGCCAATCGCTACTGGATCACTTTTGCCGCGCGCCGAAGCCGGCCAATATCCTGAACACCAATTTCCGTCAAATGTAACGAGCAAATGGCCGCAATTCTGAGCATCTCTTGGCACGCGTCAATCTTTCTCCCGGAACGAGTTTGGTACGAAGATTGCTTGTTTGCATTTCGTCTGGCTAATGGGGCAAGCCGCGCCTCCCCGGCGAGGGCCGCCACCCCTTGTCCAGCCCAATTCACCCGTTCCAGCCCGCCACAAAGGCGGAGCCATGGGAGAACATGTTCGAGCGGACGGCAACACCTTGGCCCAAGGCGCGTGAAGAGCGCGTGGCACACACTGACGAAAGCCAAGACCGGGTACGGCTCACCGTGCTGCACCGGAATCGGGCTGCCTTGATCCACTTTCTGTACCGCATGGTTCAGGACGAAATGGTTGCCGAAGAACTGGCGATAGAGGTTTTCCAGCGGTTTTATCGCTCCTGCGTAAGGCCCGGTCCAGTAGCTCATTCCGCTGCCCGATTGTTTCGTATTGCCGCGGATCTGGCGCTCAGGGAACCGCCAAATGCAGTGAGCCAGCCGCCCGCCGGCCTCTCCGATGCTCCTGACGTGGCGCGCGCGGTAGCCTGCCTGTCCGGCAAGCAGCGAGCCGCGATGCTGATGCACAAATATCACCAGATGGACTGTTGGCAGATCGCGCAGGTGCTCAACTGCTCGGAATCGGTGGCAAGATCGATGCTTCTTTCCGCTTATGAGAATCTCCGCCGCCGGTTGGCGCCGCGCACAGCTTGCCAATCGGAAAACTGTGCGGCACGATAAGTTGGCCGGGTGGCGGGCTTCGGTCTGGCATGCAGATTGCAAGTTGCGGTGAGTGTGGAGATAGGGGCCGGGCACGCATAGCCACAGGAACTAATGGAGGTCCTCGATCGGCCGTGAGATCTCATCTGGAGCGAGCATTCGCCGCTGCGTGCTCACGGCCCCTTCGCCAGCCGTTTCGCAAGATACGATTTTGAGGGACGGCCGCTACAGCTAACAAGCTTCGGCGGCGAGTCCACCCGATTTCAGAATAGATTTAATCCTCTGTAACAGCTCGGCCGCTTCGAACGGCCGGGTTAAAGTCTGCAATTGCCTCCAAGGAAAATCCTGGTATTTACTGGCATTGGCTCCGGCTTCCCCCGAGACGAAGAGCACCTTAAGGTCCGGTTGCACATCCACCAATGCCTTGGCCAACTCGTATCCGGTGCTGCCCGGAAGGGAGATGGCAGTCAGAAGCAAGTTGATCCGCCCGCCTTGCTGCTGGACATTTTCGGCGCCCCGGTGGTCCGCCGCCTCCAGCACCCGATAACCCTCGGCCCGCAGTGCGCCACGGATTGTTTGGCGGTGCGCGGGATCTGGATCCACGATGAGTATCGTTGCTCGTCTCTCCGACATCTGTTCGCAGACACTTTCCCGCCGGACCTCCGGTTCCGGCAAACCGACCCAAATATCAGGTTCATAAAAAGTCAAGCATGTTCCAGGCCGCAAGAAGCCTGCCCGCGTGGCTGGTAGATGCCGTGGGTCATCGTTGGCGCCGCAGACTAAAGTAAAACGTGGCGCCCAGACCAGGCTGGGAAACGACCCAGATCCGTCCGCCATGCTGCTCGACGATCTGACGCGTGATGGCCAGTCCCACGCCTGTGCCAGGATACGCATCGTTGTGGCAGCGCTTGAACAACCCAAAGATGCGATCCACATGCCGGGGATCGATTCCGACGCCATTATCACAAACGGCGAATACCCACGCATTATCTTGCGCCGTAGCGGAGACATGGATCTCGGGCCGGTGTTCGCCGCGGAACTTGATTGAGTTTTCTATAATACTCGCAAACACGTAGCCGATCTGGTTTGGATCGCAGTATAGTTCCGGAAGCGGATCGTGAGTCACCACCGCTCCGTTCCGGTCTATCTCGGGCTGAATCGACGCCGCGGCTCCTGCCAGCACCCGATTGGTGTCGCAAAGGCGGCCTGGGCCTGGTGCACCGGCCACGCGCACATAAGTCCTCAATCCGGCGGTCAGGTTTTGCAGACGGCGCGCCGAGCTTTGTACGTAGCCAAACAACGCTTCCGCCTCTTGATCCAATGTGCCCCTGTGTTTGTTCAGCACCAACTCGACGAGCGTGCCTATCTGGTTCACCGGGCTCATCAGGTCGTGCAAGGAATCCGCATTGAAGCGGACGTAACAGTCGTCGCGGGCCGCCGGCGGGAACAGCGCGAAGGCGGCGGGACTTGCGCCGGCGGGAGCTTGCGGCTCGCGCGGCGTACAAGAACGTTCAAGACCAGGCATTCCGTGAGAATCCTTCCGCGGCCGCCACCGGCAGCAGCACCCGGAACGCGCTGCCGCGTCCCGGTTGAGTGTCCACTTGCACGCCGCCGCCCGTACTACGAACGAAACCGTGGACGGCCGCCAAACCCAGGCCGCGCCCTATGAACTTCGTCGTGAAGAAGGGATCGAAGATGTGATTACGCGTCACTTCATCCATGCCGCACCCGGTATCTCGCACTTCCAGTGCCACATACTTCCCGGCCATCGCGGCCGGTCCGAACCCGGCTGTGCGAATGCACTCCTTACCGATATCCACCACTTCTGTCCGTATGGATATCCGGCCTGAAGAGTCTGCTCCGATGGCCTCCACCGCGTTCAGAACCAGATCCACGATGGTCTGTCGCATGTGCACGGAATCCGTTCTTACCGGCGGCAATGCGGGACCGCTTCGGACTTCGAGGCGAATGGTCTCCGGAATTGAGGGTCCAACACTTTCACAAGCGTCGTGGATCAGTTGGTCGATGTCGGCAGGCTCGACACGAAAAGTAGCCTTGCCTGCGTAGGCCAGCATCCTGCGCGTAAGTTCGGCCACCCTCTCACCCGCATCCATCACGTCCCTAAGCATCTCCTGGGCCGGATGTGAGGCCGGCAAACTCTGCATGGCGCAACTCGCGCCGCCTAGAATGCACACCAGGAGATTGTTGAAATCGTGTGCGACTCCGCCCGCCAACCGGCCAATGCCTTTGAGCTTCTGTTCCTCGAGGACGGCTTTCCCGGCCTGCTTCTGGTTCTCGATCTCGGTACACGTGCCCAGCCAGTGCGAAATCTCTCCGGCACTGGTCCGCAGAGGGACGGCCCGCACCAGGTGCCACCGGTAGCTGCTATCGGACGCCCTCCGCAGCCGGTGTTCGATTTCAAACGCCGCGCCGGACTCGCTTGCCTCGTTCCAGGCGGCCCAGGTTCGCTCGCGGTCCTCCGGGTGGAGGAGCCGGTCCCATCCCAGCAGCGTGGTTTCGGCTGCGGCGTCCTGCGGGGACAGGCCGGTGTACTCTAACCAGCGGCAGTTGGCATACTCCACCCGGCCCTCCGCGTTGGCGCTCCAGACCATTTGCGGTATGGCCTCCAGCAGGGTCTGGTAGCGCCGTTCGCTCATCGCCAGTGCGGATCGCTGTTGCTCGATCTGCCGCTGCATGCGGATCCCCTGAACGGCACTGACGACGACCTGTGGAAGCGTGCCGGCCGATAGCCGCGCCTTCGGCAAGTAATCCGATGCGCCGGCCTTCATGGCCCTAACCGCCAACTCTTCGCCGCCGTAAGCGGTCAGCATGATCGTGGCGCACGGAAGCCCGCCGGGCTCCCGTCCCAGGCGGCGCAGGACTTCGATTCCATCCAAGTCCGGCAGGTTGAAGTCCAGCAGCGCGCAGTCTGGCCGCCAGGCGCCGGCTATCTCTATTCCGGCTATCGCTGTGGCAGCTTCGGCGAACTCGAACTCCCAGATTGGGGATTGTTGCAGGCTTTGCCTGCACAGATGGCGGTCGAGCGCGTCGTCATCCACGATCAGTACCCGGATTGGAGGGTCGCCAGGCAAAAGTTTGCGGACAGGACAAATGCAGGTCTAGATCCAAATCTGTGTCTGTGCGCGGCGAGCCCCCCCGGAGTGATTTTCCGGCATGTCTTCGGCAGTGTTTCCAGGCGTCGCCAATATGGAAACCAAGCTGCAATGCGCGGAGTCTTCTGGATAGCATGGTATCGCGCCGCACCAAACGAAAATGGTCCAAAGACGCTCCAGTTATGTAAAATCGATTGGTTGCGGTAGCCGGAGATTGCGAACGCGTAGGACAAAACCTGCACTGGTGACAAGAACTGCACTGCGCATGATGAAAGAATTGCAAGCTCCGTCGGCCAGGCTCGGCGCCTACAGGAGGCGACCGTGAAAGTGGGGGAGGGAAGCATGCGTGAAATCCTGCTGGCGGAAGATAACCCCGCGGATGTTTACCTGGTCCGGGAGGCGCTGCGGGAGCACGGCGTCGACTGCGCAGTGCGAGTCGCCACGGACGGCGCCGAGGTGTTGCGCATTATTTCGTCCGGGCAGGCCGGGCCGGAAGCTCAACATCTGGGTTTGATTATTCTGGATTTGAATCTTCCACGGCACGATGGAACCGAGATTCTGCAACGTCTCCAGGAAACTCCGGAATTCACCCACGTGCCGGTGGTGGTTCTGACCTCGTCCGACTCGCCGCGCGACCGGCTAATGGCCGGCCGGTTGGGCGCGGCTTGCTATTTGCGTAAGCCGTCCAGCCTGGAACAGTTTCTTACCCTGGGAGCAGTGTTTAAGGATATTCTGGAACACGCCGAAAACGAGACCGCCGGCGTGAACGCAATGAAAAATCTTGCTCGCGAGTAGAGGAGTCCGTTTATGGAAGCTGAATTGGTAATCGATACGCTCGATACGAGCACTCTGTTGAAGACCTTGATTGCCTTTAAGGACGGCGATTTTTCAGCCCGCCTGCCGGTAAACCAGACCGGGGTCGCGGGCAAGATTGCCGACACGCTAAACGACATTTTCAAATTGAACGAGCGTATGGCGAGCGAGTTCGCCCGTATCAGCAGCGCGGTCGGCAAGGAAGGTAAGATCAGCCAGCGGGCGAGCCTGGGATCGGCTTTCGGAGGGTGGGCGGAGTGCCTGGATTCGGTCAACGGCCTGATTGGCGATCTGGTTCAACCGTCCACCGAGGTCGCCCGCGTGATCGGCGCCGTCGCCAAGGGCGATCTCTCGCAGACTATGGCTTTGGAGGTTGACGGCCGGTCGCTCAAGGGAGAGTTTCTGCACACCGCCCGCGTGGTCAACACCATGGTGGCGCAGTTGAATTCCTTTGCTTCCGAAGTGACCCGCGTCGCGCGCGAGGTCGGCACCGAAGGCAAACTCGGCGGCCAGGCCGTGGTGCAGGGCGTGGGCGGCGTTTGGAAGGATCTGACGGATAACGTGAACTCCATGGCCGGCAACCTGACGGCCCAGGTCCGCAACATCGCCGAAGTGACCACCGCGGTCGCCAACGGCGACCTTTCCCGAAAAATCACAGTGGATGTAAAGGGCGAAATCCTGGAGCTGAAAAACACCATCAACACCATGGTGGATCAATTGAACGCCTTCGCGTCGGAAGTGACCCGCGTGGCGCGCGAAGTGGGCACCGAGGGCGAGTTGGGTGGCCAAGCCGAAGTCAAAGGCGTGGGCGGCGTCTGGAAGGATCTGACCGATAGCGTGAACTCCATGGCGGGGAACCTTACCGCTCAGGTCCGCAATATCGCGGAGGTGACCACGGCGGTGGCCAACGGCGATCTGTCCCGCAAGATCACGGTGGATGTGCGCGGCGAGATTCTGGAACTGAAGAACACCATCAACACCATGGTGGACCAGTTGAATGCATTCGCTTCGGAAGTAACGCGTGTGGCGCGCGAGGTAGGTACGGAAGGCAAACTGGGTGGCCAGGCGGAAGTGAAGGGCGTAGCCGGCACCTGGAAGGATCTTACAGACTCGGTCAACTCCATGGCGGGCAACCTCACCGCCCAGGTGCGCAACATCGCGGAAGTCACGACGGCGGTGGCCACCGGCGACCTGTCCCGCAAGATTACAGTGGATGTGCGCGGCGAGATTCTGGAACTGAAGAACACCATCAACACCATGGTCGATCAGCTTAGTTCGTTCGCTTCGGAAGTGACGCGCGTGGCGCGCGAAGTGGGCACGGAAGGGAAATTGGGTGGGCAAGCCGACGTGCGCGGCGTGGCCGGCACATGGAAAGACCTCACCGATAGCGTCAACTCCATGGCGGGCAATCTCACGGCGCAGGTCCGCAATATCGCCGAGGTGACTACGGCCGTGGCCAAGGGCGACCTGAGCCGCAAGATCACGGTGGATGTGCGCGGCGAGATTCTGGAGCTGAAGAATACCATCAACACCATGGTGGATCAGTTGAACGCCTTTGCCGGCGAAGTGACCCGCGTGGCGCGCGAGGTGGGCACGGAAGGCAAGCTGGGCGGCCAAGCCGACGTGAAAGGCGTGGGCGGCACCTGGAAGGATTTAACCGACAGCGTAAACTCCATGGCGGCGAACCTCACCACCCAAGTCCGCAACATCGCCGAGGTTACCACGGCCGTGGCAAGGGGAGACCTTTCCCGTAAAATCACAGTGGATGTGCGCGGCGAGATCCTGGAGGTGAAGGATACCGTCAACACCATGGTCGACCAGCTCAACGCTTTCGCGTCGGAAGTGACTCGCGTGGCGCGCGAGGTGGGCACCGAGGGTGAGTTAGGCGGCCAGGCCGAGGTCAAGGGCGTCGGCGGCGTTTGGAAGGATTTGACGGATAGTGTGAACTCCATGGCGGGCAACCTCACCGCCCAGGTCCGCAATATCGCGGAAGTGACTACCGCGGTCGCCAATGGCGACCTGTCCCGCAAGATCACGGTGGATGTGCGTGGCGAGATTCTGGAGCTGAAGAACACCATCAACACCATGGTGGACCAGTTGAATGCATTCGCTTCGGAAGTAACGCGCGTGGCGCGCGAGGTAGGCACGGAAGGCAAACTGGGCGGCCAGGCGGAAGTGAAGGGCGTAGCCGGCACCTGGAAGGATCTTACTGACTCGGTCAACTCCATGGCCGGCAACCTGACGGCCCAGGTGCGCAACATCGCGGAAGTCACCACTGCGGTAGCCACCGGAGACCTGTCCCGCAAGATCACGGTGGATGTGCGCGGCGAGATTCTGGAACTGAAGAACACCATCAACACCATGGTGGATCAGCTCAATGCCTTCGCCGGCGAAGTGACCCGCGTGGCGCGCGAGGTCGGCACCGAAGGCAAGCTGGGCGGCCAGGCCGATGTGAAGGGAGTGGGTGGAACCTGGAAAGATCTCACCGACAGCGTGAACTCCATGGCAGGAAACCTCACGGCGCAGGTGCGCAACATCGCCGAGGTCACCACAGCCGTGGCCAAGGGCGATCTCAGCCGCAAGATCACCGTGGATGTGCGTGGCGAAATTCTGGAGTTGAAGAACACCATCAACACCATGGTGGATCAGTTGAACGCCTTCGCCGGCGAAGTGACTCGCGTGGCGCGCGAGGTCGGCACCGAAGGCAAACTGGGCGGCCAGGCCGACGTGAAGGGCGTGGCCGGGACGTGGAAAGACTTGACTGACTCGGTCAACTCCATGGCCAGCAACCTCACTAACCAGGTGCGCAACATCGCCGAGGTTACTACGGCCGTGGCCAAGGGCGACCTGAGCCGCAAGATCACAGTGGATGTGCGCGGCGAAATCCTGGAGCTGAAGAACACCATCAACACTATGGTGGATCAGCTGAACGCCTTCGCCGGCGAAGTGACTCGTGTGGCCCGCGAAGTCGGCACCGAAGGCAAGCTGGGCGGCCAAGCCGGCGTTCACGGTGTGGCCGGCACGTGGAAAGATCTGACTGACTCCGTCAATTCCATGGCCAGCAACCTCACCAACCAGGTGCGCAACATCGCCGGAGTCACCACCGCGGTAGCTAAGGGCAATCTGACTACGAAGATCACGGTGGATGCGCGCGGCGAGATCCTGGAGTTGAAGAACACCATCAACACCATGGTGGATCAGCTCAGTTCTTTCGCCTCCGAAGTAACCCGTGTGGCGCGCGAAGTAGGCACCGAGGGAAAACTGGGCGGCCAAGCCGATGTGCGGGGCGTGGCCGGCACCTGGAAGGATCTGACCGACAGCGTAAACTCGATGGCGGCGAACCTGACCACCCAGGTGCGCAACATCGCGGAAGTCACAACGGCGGTTGCCAAGGGCGACCTTTCGCGCAAGATCACCGTGGATGTGCGCGGTGAGATCCTGGAAGTGAAGAACACCGTCAACACCATGGTGGACCAGCTCAGCTCCTTTGCGGCGGAAGTGACGCGTGTGGCGCGCGAAGTCGGCACCGAGGGCAAACTGGGCGGCCAGGCGGTGGTGCGCGGTGTGGCTGGAACGTGGAAGGATCTGACCGATAGCGTGAATTCCATGGCGGGCAACCTGACGGCCCAGGTGCGCAACATTGCCCAGGTAACCACGGCTGTGGCCAACGGAGATTTGAGCCGCAAGATCACCGTGGATGTGCAGGGCGAAATCTTCGAACTGAAGAGCACCATCAACACCATGGTGGATCAGCTCAACAGCTTCGCTTCGGAAGTCACCCGCGTGGCGCGCGAGGTGGGCACCGAGGGAAAGCTCGGAGGGCAGGCCGAGGTGCGCGGGGTAGCGGGCACCTGGAAGGATCTTACCGACAATGTGAACTCCATGGCCGCTAACCTCACCACCCAGGTCCGCGGCATCGCCAAGGTGGTCACCGACGTCGCCAACGGGAACCTGAAACGCAAGCTGGTGCTGGAGACCAAGGGCGAGATCGCATCGCTGGCGGACACCATCAATGAAATGATCGACACGCTGGCCGTCTTCGCCGACCAGGTGAGCAACGTAGCGCGAGAGGTCGGCAAGGAGGGAAAACTCGGAGGCCAGGCGCTGGTGCCCGGCGCCGCCGGACTCTGGCGCGACCTTACCGATAACGTCAATCAGCTGGCAGCGAATCTGACAACTCAAGTGCGCGCCATCGCGGATGTGGCCACGGCGGTCACCAAGGGCGATCTGACGCGCTCGATCGCGGTGGAAGCTCTGGGCGAGGTGGCCGCCTTGAAAGACAATATCAATGAAATGATCGTTAACCTCGCCGAGACCACGCGCAAGAACACCGATCAGGATTGGCTCAAGACAAATATCGCGAAATTTACCGGTATGATGCAGGGCCAGCGCGATCTAGTGACCGTTTCCAGGTTACTCTTGTCGGAACTGACTCCCCTGGTGGGCGCCCAGCATGGCACTTTCTACATCACGGACGAAGAGGAAGAGTCCCTAAAACTCCTGGCCGCCTACGCCTCGAACGGCCGTGAGGCCCTTCCGAAGCATTTCCCCATGGGACAAGGCCTGGTCGGCCAGTGCGCCTTGGAGAAGCGCCGCATTCTGGTTACCGACGTCCCGCAGGATTACATTAGAATCAGTTCCAGTCTGGGCGAGAGCACGCCGCTGAGTATCGTGGTGCTGCCGGTTCTATTTGAAGGCGATACGAGGGCGGTCATCGAGCTCGCGTCGTTCCGCCATTTCACGGATGTGAACCTGGCGTTTCTCGATCAGCTCACCCAGTCTATCGGTATCGTACTGAATACCATTGCGGCCACGATGCGGACCGAACAACTGCTGAATAAGAGCCAGGCGCTGGCCGAACAACTGCAAAAGACCAATGCCGAGTTGGAGGAAAAGGCCAGCCTGTTGGCCGAGCAAAAGAACGAGGTGGAAACCAAGAATCGCGAAGTGGAGCAGGCCAAGGCGGCCCTCGAAGAGAAGGCCGAACAGTTGTCTCTGACTTCCAAGTACAAGAGCGAGTTCCTCGCCAACATGAGCCACGAGCTGCGCACCCCGTTGAACAACCTTTTGATCCTGGCGCAAATGTTGGCGGAGAACACCGACAGCACCTTGACCTCGAAACAGGTTAAGTATGCCGAAACCATTCACTCGTCCGGCACGGATTTGTTGGCCCTGATCAACGACATTCTGGATCTGAGCAAGATCGAATCCGGGAAGATGGACATAGAAGTGGGCAGTGTCCGCTACAGCGAAGTGCGCGACTTCTGTTTGCGAACATTCCGCCATGTCGCCGATGGAAAAGGGCTGGATCTTTCGATCGAGCTGGAAGAGAGCCTGCCGGCGGAGACCATCATTACCGACGCCAAGCGGCTGCAGCAGGTACTCAAGAACCTGTTATCGAACGCGCTGAAGTTCACCGAACACGGGACCGTGCGCTTAAGGGTCGAACGGGCCAGCTCGGGCTGGACCGCGAATCATCCCATACTGCACCGCGCCAAGTCCGTGATCGCGTTTTCCGTGACCGACACTGGCATCGGTATCCCGCAGGATAAACAACGAATCATATTCGAGGCTTTCCAACAGGCGGATGGCACCACCAGCCGGAAATATGGCGGCACCGGCCTGGGCCTCTCGATCAGTCGCGAGCTTACCCGCCTGTTGGGCGGCGAGATCCGCCTGCAAAGCGCCCCCGGGGTAGGCAGCACCTTCACCCTCTATCTTCCGCAGACCTATGTGGCACAAGTGTCCCCGGGCAAGGTGGAGACACGGACCATGCAGAGCCCGGAAAACCGTACGGCTCCGTCTTCCGCCGATGGCGCCAGCGTGAACGGCGCCGAGACGCTGGAACTCATTCTGGCGACGCCTTCCTCGACGCCCATTGCCGTTGTGCATGACATAGAAATCGACGACGACCGAAACCTGATTCGCCCTGCCGATCCGGTGTTGTTGATCGTAGAGGATGACGTCACCTTTGCCCGTATTCTGGTGGATCTGGCGCACGAGCGGGGAATCAAGGCGCTGGTCGCGGTGCGGGGTGGCACGGCGCTTACGCTCGCCCGCGAGTTCATCCCAGGCGCCATTACCCTGGACATCGCTTTGCCCGACATGGCCGGCTGGACGATTCTCGACCGGCTGAAGCACGATCCAAATACGCGCCACATCCCGGTGCACGTCATCTCGGGTGATGAGAACCGCCGCCGTGGGCTGGCCCTGGGCGCCATGACGTATCTTGAAAAATCGGTCACCAAAGACAATCTGAACATCGCCTTCGATACCATTCATCAGTCTCTGCAGCGGCGCACTAAGAAGCTGCTCATTGTGGCGCCGGAGGAGCCCCGCCGGACCAACTGGCGGGACGCCCTGGGCGGCAGCGGCGTCGAGACGATTGCCGTGGGTTCCGGCGGAGAAGCGTTGGCTGTGGTGCGGCAGCAATACGTGGATGCCATCGTGCTCGATCTTCGTGTCGCGGATATCCCCGCCGTGCAACTGGTGGAGGAGATCCAGGCCGAAACCAAACCTATACCGCCGGTGGTCGTTTGCGGTCCGCGGAGGCCCACTGCCGAGGCTGAGTCCGCCATTAAGAGCCTCGCCCGGCAGAGCGTCGTCAGGTACGCGGAATCGCTGGAACGCGTGCTGGAGGAAACCGTGCTGCTGTTGCACCGCCCCGAAGCGGATCTCTCCGAATCCCAACTTGAGATCTTGCGTGCGCTGCGCCAAAGCGCTTCCGTGCTCGCCGGCAAAAGGGTCCTGGTGGTGGACGACGATGTGCGCAATATCTTCGCCCTCTCGACGGTCCTTGAGCAGCACGGTCTGCAGGTGGTTCACGCGGAGAATGGCCGCGCAGGCATCGAGATGCTCCTTAAAACGCCGGCCGTCGATGGCGTTCTGATGGACATCATGATGCCGGAGATGGATGGCTATGAAACGATGCGGGCCATTCGCCAGATCCCGGAATTCCGTTCGATCCCCATCGTAGCCGTAACGGCGAAAGCCATGAAAGGGGATCGCGCCAAGTGCATAGACGCGGGCGCTTCGGATTACATCACCAAGCCCGTCGATCTGGAACAACTGTTTTCCGTGCTGCGCGTCTGGTTGGTTCGCGCGCATGATTCTGCGCCGGCAGCTCTGTCGGTCGCCGGATAGAGGGCCATATGTCGTACGCCGGCAACGGAGTGCAAGCCGCCCGAGAACGCGCCGTGGACCGTAGGGTAAAGATCCTACTGGTCGACGATACGCCGGAGAACCTCGTCTCCCTGGAGGCCACGCTCAATGGTTTGGGCCAGGAATTGGTGCTGGCGAATTCCGGAAGAGAGGCGCTGCGGCACGTTCTAAACGACGATTTTGCAGCCATACTGTTGGACGTGAGGATGCCCGATATGGACGGGTTCGAAACCGCCGAGCTGATCCGCAGCCGCCCGCGATCCCGCGAGGTCCCTATCCTTTTTCTCACCGGGTACAGAAACGAAGAACACTTGTTTCGAGGTTACGACCTGGGCGCGGTCGATTTCCTGTTCAAGCCCATCGTGCCCGAAGTTCTGCGTTCTAAGGTGGCCGTGTTCGTGGAACTCAGCCGCGGCAATGCCCGGTTGAAGGAACAAGCCCGAGTCCTGCAAAAGGCCGAGCAGCGCGTCCGGTCATTACTCGAAGCGGCACCCGACGCGATGGTCATGTGCCATCTCGACGGCGAAGTGGTCATGGTCAATTCGCGCACCGAGCTGCTGTTCAACTGTGGCAGGGACAAACTGATGTCCAAGAATTTCAGAACCCTGGTGCCGGGTTGGGGGTTCCGTTTGCCGGACGCCTGGGAGGACGACTCTGATCCGCCGGCGGTTGAACCCGCCCAGCAAAGAGTGGAGCTGCTGGCCTTCCCGGAGGGCCGGCCTCCGTTTCCCGTCGAGATCACTTTCAGCCCGCTGCACACCGAGGAAGGCGTGGTAGTCACCAGCGCCATACGAGACATCAGCGAGCGGAAGAGAACCGAAGAGCAGATTCGCCAACTGAACGCGAGCCTGGAAGAGCGCGTCCTGGAGCGGACCGAAGCATTGATGCGTTCCAACGAGGAGCTGCAGCAGTTCGCATACGTCGCCAGCCATGACCTGCAGGAACCGTTGCGCACTGTCTCGGTGTATGCCCAGCTCCTGGAGGCGCGCTACAAGGGGCAACTCCAGGGAGACGCGGACCAGTTCATCAGCTTCATCGTGGAGGGCGCGGGCCGCATGCAGAGACTGATCCACGACCTGCTGGATTTTTCGCGAGTGGAAGCCCGCGGCGCCGACTTCTTCGCCCAGATCAGCTGCGATACGGTCTTGGACGACGCCATCCGCAACCTGAAATCGTCCATCGAGGACAGCGGTGCGATTGTTACGCGGGAGGGCCTGCCGGTGGTCAGCGGAGATGCCATCCAGTTGACGCGGCTGTTCCAAAATCTGCTGGCCAACTCCATCAAGTACCGTGGCGAAGAGGTCCCGCGTATACACGTTGCCGCGGTCGGCGGGGGCGGTGAGTGGCGATTTTCGGTGACTGACAACGGCATCGGCATCGAGCCCCAGTATGCCGAGAAGGTCTTCGGTATTTTCAAGTGCCTTCAGCCGCGGGATAAGCGGTCGGGAAACGGGATGGGCCTGGCCATTTGCAG
>Ga0181526_10003242_pt1 | contig 13428 bp, 6 predicted proteins | sample PEATcosm2014_Bin_35_FD_119750 | JGI IMG/M metagenome (GOLD analysis project Ga0181526, IMG submission 119750) | Peatland microbial communities from MTU Mesocosm Facility, Houghton, MI, USA - PEATcosm2014_Bin06_30_metaG | ecosystem: Environmental > Terrestrial > Soil > Wetlands > Peat | place...
ACAAAGCTGGAGCCAGCTTTCAGAGCATGGGCATTCTCCTGGCTGCTGCTGGTGAGTGTGAAAATGACAGCGGTTCGGTTTGAGGCGGAGGCCCGCACGTGTTCGAGGCAGACGAGGCCCTGGCCACCAATCGCCAAGTCAATGACCACGCCTTCAAACTTGCGCCGGCTCAGCCGATCGGCAGCAGCGGAGATATCGACGCAAACCTCGACGGACACCGCGAGTTGCTGCATCGCATCGGTCAGTTGACGGCTTGCAATTGCGTCTCTGGAGACGAGCAGTACCGTGCCAACCAGATTGGGAGAGGGGGTGTTCATCAGTGGGTTCCTAAGGCCAAGCTTAGCTGCAAGGGCGGACAGCCGGAATGTACCCAAGGTAATGATGTTCCGGATTCGTTGCCTTTCGGCGCGGTGAGGCGACAAGTACAGGGATCCCGCAGTCTAGTGGCCTGTCGCAGTCAGTGCGTTACTGCGGACGCGTCGGGTGGATGAACTGCTGAATTGTGACTGGATCAGCGGACACCAAATAAGGTCGTCTGTCATGATTGTTCCCCGCTTGCTTGTGTTCGGACGAGCGCTTCGGGATGGTCGCCGCGCAGCTTGTCGGCGACTTTCTCGACCACTAGAGGCTTACTGAAGTAGTAGCCCTGAATTTCGTCACACTGACGTGCTCGTAGGAATGACATTTGCGCTTCGTCTTCGACTCCTTCCGCAATCACCTTGAGATTCAAGCTTTTTGCCATGCCGATGATTGCGGTTGTGATTGCCGCGTCATCAGGATTCACGGCGACATCCCGAATAAATGAACGGTCGATTTTGAGCTTGCTGACCGGGAACTGTCTCAAGTAGCTGAGGCTGGAATAGCCCGTCCCAAAGTCGTCAATCGCCAGCTTCAAACCCATGGCCCTTAAGTTTTGGAGAACTGAGAGCGTCACGTGTGCATTCGATAGCAGGAGGCTTTCCGTCAGCTCCATTTCGAGGTATTGGGGGGCAAGGCCGGTTTCCCAGAGCACCCGTCCGATGAGTTCGCAGAAGTCCTCTTGGCGAAACTGGACCGCTGACACATTTACTGCTACCGGCACCGCAAGAAGCCCTTCGTCTTGCCATTTCCGGGCCTGAGAGCAGGCGGTCCTGAGCACCCATTCACCGATGGGAATGATCAGGCCGCTATTCTCGGCAATTCGTATGAACTTATCAGGTCGCACGAGGCCCAACTCCGGGTGCTGCCAGCGGAGGAGCGCTTCCAATCCGGTGGTTTTTCCCGTGGCAATATCCATCTGCGGTTGATACACCAGAAAAAGTTCTCTTTTTTCGAGTGCCAGTCGCAAGCCGTGCTCCAGGGTCAAGCGTTCCATAGCCTCGGCGTTCATGCCCTCCGAAAAAAAACGAAAGCTGTTACATCCACTCTCTTTGGCGCAATACATGGCCGCATCAGCATTCTTGATCAGGGTTTCGCCGTCCGTACCGTGTTCGGGAAAAATACCAATGCCGATGCTGCAGCTGATACTGAGTGAACGACCTTGAATGACGAGTTCAACGGTCATTGCATGCATGAGCCGCTCAGCGGCAACGGCTGCGTCGGCTGCGTCCTTCACAGCAGTCAACACAATGAGGAATTCGTCTCCGCCTACCCGGGCCACTGTGTCCTGTTCACGCGCAAATCTCTTAAGCCGTTCTGCAACTTCCTGCAGGACAAGGTCGCCGACCGAGTGCCCGAGCGAGTCGTTAATAGTTTTGAACCCGTCGAGATCGAGGAACAGAAGCGCAACTTTGTCCTTTCGCCGACGAGCACCGGCGAGCGCCTTTGACAATCGGTCCTGTAGAAGAGTCCGATTGGGCAGTCCCGTAAGAGCATCGTAGTAGGCTAGGAACTGAATCTGTTTCTCAGCGGCCTTGCGTTGAGTGATGTCCTGCTTGATGGCGATGAAGTACGTATTGGTCGGATTGCCGGTGTCTTCTAGGCTTACCGGGGTGATCGTCATCTCTTCGGTGTAGGTTGTCCCGTCTTTCCGCCTGTTGACAATCTCGCCTTTCCAGACCTTGCCTGACAAAATGGTTGACCACAACTCGGCATAGTAGCTTTCGGGCTGCTCTCCGGAGTTCAACAGGTTAGGATTCTTGCCCACTATTTCTTCTTGGCCGTAGCCAGTCATGGTCGTGAAGGCACGGTTCACCCAGATGATCGTGCCGTGGAAATCTGTGATCACGATGGCATTGGCAGCGGCTTTCAAAGCCGCCGCCTGCAAATTTAGATGCTTGTTTGCTTCGCTGAGCTCGCTGGTGCGCTGCATCACTCTTTCTTCGAGACCCGCATTGAGCTTACTAACTTCTTTCTGTGCGTCAATTCGCGTAGCAATCTCGCGGGCTGTCTCGCGGGTCGTGAATAGCGCGATCGCGAGGGCAAACCCTACTGCTAGCACAATCAGTAGGTAGGCAAGGCGACGGGCCTTGGCGTACTCAACCTCAGCTTGCTTGTTAGCGATAATCATTTGGTCTCTCTGAAAGTCAACGAACTCCTCCCAAGCAGCGTGATATTTGACCAGTGCCGGAAGCGTTTCGTTGACCATGACTGCTACCGCCACGTCGCGTTTCCGTTCATCGACAAGCAAATGCAAAGCTCGTAGGTAGCTATCGACATATGGTTTTCTTGTTGCTCCCACCGCCGATAGCCGCTGCCTCTCCTCCGCTGACTCACAGCGGCTTGTGATCTCCGCCACTAATGCCGTAATCTTCTTGGTATTCTCAGCCCTTCTAGCCAACAACAGGTTGGTCTGTGCTCTATCTTGCACGAGAAATATTTCCATCGTGATACGACTGTTGCGATTGGACAACCTCAACGCTTCCCGTGATAGCTGTAGTTTGTCTGATCTCCTGCCAGTGATGTCGCCAGGGCTTCCATCGATCTCTTTCATTCGGCGGAGTCCTGACTGCCCGATCCCCACCAACATGGCAATCAACACAGCAAATGCCACGCCCAATCTCAGTCCTATGTGTTTACTTTTCAGCGCGAACTCCTAGGGAGTGTTCTCCGGGCCCGGGACAAGGTTTGGAAAGAAAACTTGTTTAAATCCCTCAAGACCCGCCGCGAGATCCACCGCGATGGCGGCGTAGCGAAGCGCCCGAATCGGGTGGTACTGCTTGAACATACTCCCACAACACCCTAGTTAAATATACTTAGGTACACTATTGAGCATCTATGCCACACGCAGTGTGATCCAAATCACACTCTCGTTACTAAGGTAAGGACGCATTGTCTTCCGCTCTTAAAGCGTGCTGACCGCTCCTCTGACAGCTAGCCAGGGTGTAACCGATCCGAGCAAATCTGGATAGATTGCAGGAAGTCGTCAAAATAATCTGGTTTCGGGCTCGGAGGGCAGTGTTTTTCTCTTGACATCCACTCTTATAGGACCTTTTGAGCATCGTCCCTGAGAGGTGTCCATTACATAGCTGCTGTAGGTGACGGCCGGGTTTCCACTGTATAGGGGTTCATCAAAAGCGCCTGAGCAGCGGCGTGGTCTCCGGGCCGGGCGAAGAAGTACCCTTGCACGAGGTCGCACTTTAACTCTTTGAGCAGGCTGACTTGCTCTGCCGTTTCAGTGCCTTCGGCCACGACCTTTAGACCGAGGTTGTGAGCTAACATTATGATGATGCGCACGATCTCACTGTCCGTGTCCATCTTAGAAATGAAGGTACGATCGATCTTCAAGGTGTCCACCGGGTATCCTTGCAATCGGCTCAGCGAAGAATACCCAGTTCCGAAATCGTCAATACTTAAGTGAACTCCCAAAGTCTTCAGTTCTGAGAGAACCAGACTCGATCTTTCTGGGTCTGCCATCGCGATGGTTTCCGTGATCTCGACGTTGATACTGCTCGGGTGGATTCCAACTTCGACCAGAATCGTTCCGATCTGAGCCGCCAAGTCCGGCTGGGCAAACTCTTTTGGGGTGATGTTAACGCTCATCGTCAACGGGGGATCGCAAGGAAATTGGGAGTGCCATGCACGAAGATGCAAGCAAGCTTCGCGCAGCAACAGACGGTTCATTGGCACGATGATTCCAATCTCTTCAGCGATCTGGATGAAGTGGGCAGGTGACAGGAGGCCTTCAGGCCGTTGCCATCTGCTGAGCGCCTCGAATCCTACAATCTTTCCGCTCTGTAGGGACACAATGGGCTGATAGTGAACTCGAAATTCGCCCAGTTCGAGTGCGCGGCGCAGGTCGGTTTCGAGGCGCAATCTCTTGACGGCAGAGGTGTGCATCACGTTATCAAAGACCTGACAGCGTGCTTTTCCCTCCCGCTTGGCTCGGTACATCGCTATCTCGGCATCGCGTACCACGTCTTCTGAATTCGTGTATGAAGTTGCACAAAAGGCGATCCCGATACTGGCGGTCGTCACCACTTCTTGTTTTTCCACATCAAAAGGAATGGCCAATCGGTCCTCAATGCGCTCCGCTACCCGAATGGCATCGCCGCAATCTCTAAGGCCTTCCAACAGAATGGTGAATTCATCGCCGCCCAGTCTTGCTAAACTCGCTTCGTTCGCAACAGGGCTTGCACCTTGTGTCAGGACCGAGCGCGAAATCGTATCGACACCCCGAATCGAAGCAGACAGGCGGCGAGCAATCTGGATCAGAAGGGCGTCTCCTGCCGCGTGGCCCAGGCTGTCATTGAAGACCTTGAATTCATCAAGATCAATGAACAACACAGCGAATTTATAGCTTTTGTGCCTCTGGGAATGCGAAAGTGCATGTTGCACGCGATCTAGAAACAGGGTGCGGTTCGGCAGGTTGGTCAGTGGGTCATGCAAAGCATTGTGCGCGAGCATCTCTTCCGCCCGCTTGCGCTCCGTGATGTCACGATTGACGATGACCAGTCTCTCGGTCTGACCCTTTTCATTTGGAATCGCGGTGGCGACTGATTCCAAAATCCGCCACGTCCCATCCTTGTGCCGTATGCGGTATTCAAGCCGCTCACCTCGTCCCGTGAGTCGTGCTTTCTCCGCCGCTTCCAGTACCCGTTGCTGATCCTCGGGATGGATTTGCTCCCCTGACGAAGTCAACTTCAATTCCTCCGACGAATACCCGAGAACTTTCTGGTACGCCGGGCTGTTATAGAGCCGATTCCCAGCGCAATCGATGACCGCGATCATGTCGGCTGCATTCTCGGTAATGACTTCAAAAAGCTGATTGCGCTGGGTCAGTTCGCGACGGATGCGCTGGAGTTGGAGTTGCTGGTAAACCGTGTAGATGTCGAATAGGAGCACAAGGCATGCCAACCCGCGCACCCACTCCTTGAGATCGAGCCACTCGGAGTACTCCAAGAGGTGGGGGCCGGAGAAGGTCAGAGACACGATGGTAGCCGTCAACACTAACGTGACAGTGACGGCAAATCCCCACAGCCACCACTCGCGTGCTTCGACCTGCCGCATCGGTTTCGTGCGGCGTTGCTTATGTTGTTCGTTATTCAAGGCCAATTCGACGCAATGCAAACATTAGAGATTAGTGTGAGAGCAATGAGGGGAAAGTGAAAGTTACGAAAGGTGCAAAACAACGACAGTTCTGTTCTGATTTCGTAACAAAACAGCTATGTTGTGCGCGGGGCTTGAGTTTTGGGAAGTGCGTCTTTTGACAGGAGCGGCCAGCACTCTTGAAGAGCGGAAGACAATGCGTCCTTACCTTGGTAACGCCGCGTGTGATCTGGATCACACTGGTATGTATCACCGACGTTCATAATGCTCGAAGCGCTCCCCCTTTTGATGAGCTATGTTCTCTGCTTTAGCCATGATTATGAAGCAGATCACCTTCGACGCTTTCAGTTTCCCGCCGGTGCCTGGGGAGTCCCATGTCTAGCATCATTCGTCACCGGAAGAAAGCTGCGCAACAAGAACTACGGTTCGCGGCCCTAGTGCAGCAATCGGACGATGCCATCATCAGCACAGATTTGGATGGCACCGTAACGAGCTGGAATCGTGGAGCGGAGCAGACTTACGGCTATTCTGCGGCCGAAGCGCTGGGTCGCCACATTTCGTTTTGTTATCCGCCAGAGAGACGTACGAAGGTTAACGCTTTTTTGCAAAGGATTGCTAACGGCGAAGCCATAGAGCGGTTTGACACGCAACGCCTCAAAAAGGATGGCACGCTCATCGATGTGTCCCTGTCGGTTTCCGCAATCGAAGACGAGACCGGGAAAATCGTCGGGGTCTCGGGGATTGCACGAGATGTGACTGCTCGCAGGCGCACAGCAAGACAATTGCAACTGCAATCAGCCGCGCTAGAAGCGGCCGCAAATGGGATCGTGATCACAGACCGACAAGGAACAATCGTTTGGGCAAATCATTCGTTTACGAGAATGACTGGCTACAGCAACCAAGAAATTGTCGGTAAGAATCCTCGCCTGTTGAAATCCGAGGAGCAACCAGATAGCTATTATGCCAAGCTCTGGTCAACAATCTCGTCAGGCAAGGTCTGGCAAGGCGAGATTGTCAACCGACGGAAAGACGGGACAACCTACACCGAAGAGATGACGATCACGCCAGTGACCCAAGAGACCGGCAGTGAGACCGATACTTACTTCATCGCCATCAAGCAGGACATTACGGAGCGCAAGAAGGCAGAAGAAGAGTTACAGAGGCTAGCATCCATCGTGGAATTCTCGGAAGACGCCATCATCGGTAAAAACATAGACGGGGTGATCACTAGTTGGAACCGAGGCGCAGAGAAGATATATGGTTACACAAGGGATGAAGTCGTGGGACGAGACCTATCCTTCTTACTGCCCCCGGAAAGGCAAGCTGAAATACAAGCCATAATGGAGCGGGTACTGAGTGGACAGTCAATAGAATGCCTCGAAACTCAACGACTCACGAGGACAGGCTCCGCAATAGACGTGTCCTTGTCCGTCTCGCCGATCAAAGACGCAAGCGGGCACATTGCGGGGGCTTCGACGATTGCTCGGGACATCACTCAACGCAAGGTCGCCGAGAAACAGGTTCAATTCCTAGCCTACTACGATGCTCTTACGGGATTGCCCAATCGGACCCTCCTTCAGGATCGGTTAGCCAAGGCACTCGCCAGTGCTCGTCGGCAAAAGAACAAAGTTGCGCTTCTGTTCCTCGATCTCGACCGGTTCAAAACCATTAACGACTCGCTCGGGCACTCGGTCGGCGACCTTGTTCTGCAGCAGGTCGCAGAACGCCTGAAGAAATGGGGACGTGAACAGGACACCGTGGCCCGGGTAGGCGGAGACGAATTCCTTATTGTGTTGACTGCGGTAAAGGAGCCAGCCGACGCAGCAGTTGCCGCCGAGCGGCTCATGGATACAATGACCGCTGAATTCATCGCTCAAGGTCGTTCACTCAGTATCAGCTGCAGCATCGGCATTGGTATTTTTCCCGAACACGGTACGGACGGCGAAACCCTGATCAAGAATGCCGATGCGGCCATGTATTGTGCCAAAGAGAATGGACGCAACAACTTTCAGTTCTTTACAAAGGAGATGAACGCTCAGGCTGTGGAGCGATTGATGATGGAGAGTGGCTTGCGACTGGCACTCGCCAAGAAGGAACTCTTTCTGATGTATCAACCGCAGATAGAAATTGCCACGGGAAGGATCACCGGGTTGGAAGCACTCCTGCGCTGGCAACATCCGGAGTTGGGTCTCGTGCCACCTGATAAGTTCATACGAATTGCGGAAAACAGCGGCATGATCATGCCAATCGGGGAATGGGTGCTCAGGACTGCCTGCTCTCAGGCGCGGAAATGGCAAGACGAAGGGTTCCTCGCAGTGCCGGTGGCGGTAAATGTGTCAGCGGTGCAGTTTCGTCAAGCGGGCTTCTGCGAACTCATCGGCAGGGTGCTCTACGAGACCGGCCTTGCCCCCCAATACCTCGAACTGGAGCTCACAGAAAGCCTCTTGCTATCGAATGCAGACACGATGTTCTCAGTTCTTCAAGACTTAAGGGCCATGGGGTTGAAGCTAGCGATTGACGACTTCGGGACGGGCTATTCCAGCCTCAGCTACTTGAGACAGTTCCCGGTCGGCAAGCTCAAAATCGACCGTTCGTTTATTCGCGATGTCGTCGTGAATCCTGATGACGCGGCGATCGCAACCGCAATTATCGGCATGGCAAAAAGCCTGAATCTTAAGGTGATTGCCGAAGGCGTCGAAGAGGAAGCGCAAATGTCATTCCTGCGAGCACGTCAGTGTGACGAAATCCAAGGCTACTACTTCAGCAAGCCTTTAGCGGTTGACAAAGTTGCCGAAAAACTGCGCGGCGATTACCCCGAAGGGCTCGTCCGAGCACAAGCAAGTGGGGGACAATCATGACAGACGACCTTAGAAGGAGTGTTTTTCATTATGGCAATCGGCCTTGCACTTTTGGTGTCCGCTGATCCAAGCACAATTCAGCAGGTAAGCCTCGCCCTGCAAGAATTGTCTATTTCGCCTGATGTCTGTCGAGAAGTGCCAGCGGCAGTTGGTCTATTGAACCGCCGAAAGTTCGATGCCGTTATCGTTGATCTCCAGCTTGGAGAACAGTCCGGACTGATCTTGGACGAGGTGCATCTCTCCCCATCGAACCGAACAGCGGTGACATTTGCCATCAGCGGCAGCGATGCGGAAGGCGCAGCCGTCCGGAAGAGGTCGGAGTTTGTCTTCGAGAGACCGCTGTCTACGCAGTCAATCCGCAACACACTCAAGCCTGCTTACGGACTGATACTCAGAGAGCGACGGCGCTATTTCCGGTGTCCCATCTCAATCCCGGTTGTCATCCTAAGACGAACGATGCCCGAGCTTCGCTGTCACAGCATAAACATCAGCGAAGGAGGCATGGCCGTGAGTACCTTCGTTCCGCTCAACCCTGGGGAATGCGTACAGGTTCAGTTCACCTTACCGGGTCACGAAGTTCCATTTTCAGCAGAATCGACGATCTGCTGGTGGAAAACCGGCCATCTCGGAGTTCGCTTCATATCTCTTTCCCAAGAGCACAAATCTGAGCTACAGGGCTGGCTATCGCGAAAGCTGGAAGAGATTCTTCCGGAATTCGTTGCCGGGAAATTCCGGAAGTAGCATAGAACACTCCGCAATTTGAAGCGTGGGTAGGCTATACGAACGGGAAAAGTGATGTCGGTCAAGACCAATCGGAAAACCGGGCGTTCGCTGGCGTGTGAGGGTCTGGGGCGAGGGAGCGTCGAGTCAGGGGCTCTCGCGACCGCTGAGAAGAGTGCTGCCAGTCGCAACTTCTAACATGCGTCCAGACCAGCAGGCTTAGCACGACCCATGTTCCTTAGCAGCAGGAGCGCGTCTTTGCTAGCCTGCGGCGTCTCTCTGAAGAGGCAGGCGGGCAGATTAGGCGGGTTAGGCTATTCGTTCCGTGCTATCTTGCGGCAGTCATCACAGAGGTTTTCCGTGAATTGTTGACCGCGTTCGGGGATCGCTCCACAATACTTGCAAACCCATCCTTCCGCTCGGCACAAGTCTGCCCATGTTTTGTTTCTTTCACGCTCTGCGGCGTCGCCAGTGCTCATGGAGGCAAAGTATAGCTCGGGTCGGTGCAACGGCGCACCTCGTCATGCGCGTCACTCGGTCGGAGGTGCTGGTTGCGACTAAAGCTCCCAAGCCGATCTGAGTAAAGCAGAAAGTCAGGATTCGTGCCACGATGCGATAGCTCCCGGATTTTCGGCGATCTGGAAGTAATCTAGGAAACCGTTCGACGCTTCCGCTTGGTCCAGAAACGGGCTTCGCGGAGATGTCCTCGAAGCCGACTTCGGACTCAATTCGGCGGCCTTGAGGGCGTGAAAGGGCCAAGTGTTCGATGTAGTAGCATCCTCCGAGTTTGGTGCGTCCGCAAGAAAGGCCACCCATTCCTGTGGCACGGTCTAGAATGGATTCCTTGGCGTGCGGCAGGGACAGATTTGGACATCTGGGGGCGCGTCTCACATTTCGAGAGAGGAGTACGGCGGCGCTAGCTTGGGTGGTCATAGGAAGGAGGTTCCTATGACCCGACTGCGTCAACGCATGCTGGACGATCTCCCGCGGCGCAACTATTCTCCGGGCACGATTCGTGGCTGCATCCGAGCGGTACAGCAGTTTGCCGAGTACTTGGGCGCTCTCCGGAACAACTGGGCGCCGCAGAGTTACGGCGCCTCAGCGCGCTGCGGCCTTCGCGACCCAGGTTTCGCCCGTTCCAACAGTTACCAGTACCGTGCCTTTGACGGTGCCGACTTCGACGAAGTTGTGAACGGCCTTCACGAGGGCATGCGAGACTTCTTGGCCTTTGGCGGCGAGAAGCATCCCGGTGGTAGAACGCAGGTGTTCGTTCAGGATCATGCCAGTGCGAAGGTCACGGACGTCAATGGCGCGCAGTTCAGTGGGCCCTCGACTGGTCCTGAAGTCTTTCAGGGCAGCGACCATTTTGGCATCGTATTCGGCGGGATTTCGGCTGAGTGCCAACAGAGCGTCCTGTCTTTCCGATCCAGTGCTGAGCAGGCGGTCGAAAGCCAGGCTGACCCTCAACATCTGCGCCCCTCGGCGGACAGATTCGGCGTCGGGGGATAGGGATCGCAAAAGGTCCGTGGGTACTTCTTTCTGCTGGAGGATCATGTCAGCGACTAGTTCGAGTCGTGGAATCCGGGCCAGCAGGTCGTGGGCGATTTGGGGATGCTGCGCGTAGCGCTTTTCATGTTCTGGAGTGAGCGGTTCTCCGGCGTGGATGGCTTCCAGCAGGTCGGGGGTGAGAGTCAAGCATCCGAGTTCGGAGAGCATCGCTGCAATTTCATATTGCCACGTATCGGAGAGGCAAAGCTTTCCTGCAATGTGGCGCACGTACTGGCAGATGCGAGTGCCTTTGTTGAAAGCGACAGGATTGGCCAGGTGGAGCACCTCGCTCAGAACCCGGATCGCGCCTGCGAGAGTTTTCTCAAGCAGTTCTTTTTCGCGAAGCATGAGGTCATATTGGGCAACACAGGCTCGGAGTGTGAGTGTCAAGTCTTCTGCGGCGACCGGCTTGTTAAGGAAACGGAAGATTCTGCCTTCATTGACGGCGCGCATGGCGGCTTCCGTGTCGGCATATCCGGTGAGCATGACGCGGATAGAGTCGGGAGCAAGGATGCGCACTCGAGAAAAGAACTCGGCGCCATCCATGACGGGCATGCGCATGTCGGAAATCACTACGATGTAGGGGCCATCATTCTTGACCTTCTCCAGTCCCGCTTCGGGCCCTTCGGCTAGGTCAGCTTTGAACTCGCGGTAGACAGATCGGGATAGACCTTCGAGTGCAAGGGGGTCATCGTCGACGAAGAGGATCCTAGGTTTGTGGTTCCGGGTAAGTATGGCGGCGGTATCAGACGTCACTTCGAATCTCCCGTTTCAGAATCGAACTGGATTGGGATTCTGACAAAAAATGTTGTGCCTCTATCTAATTCGGTGTCGAACCAAATTTTTCCGTGATGTTTTTCGACAACGATGTTGTGGCAAATGGTGAGCCCCTGGCCGGTGCCCTCTCCAGACTGTTTAGTCGTGAAGAAGGGGTCGAAGACTCGGGCGCAGACAGGCAGCGGGATACCGGTCCCGTTGTCCTGGATTTCGATCTGAACATCATTGTCGATTTGTCGCGTGCGGATGGTGAGCTTTCCACGCTCGCGTGCTTGCTTCTTCGAGGCCTCACGGATAGCGTGCGTAGCGTTCACGATGAGGTTCAGAAAAACCTGATTCATCTCGTCGGCGTAGCATTCGAGGCGCGGCAGGTTGCGCTGATAGTCGGTTTGAACATCAGCGATGTGCTTGATCTGGTTCTGGGCGATAGTGAGGGTTGCGTCGAGCGCTTCGTTGAGATCGACCTGTTCTCGTTCTCCACCGCCGGTGTGGGAGAAACGCCGCATTGCACCGAGGATCTTGCTCATGCGTCGGATCCCTTCGAGGGACTGTGAGATGGCCTTGGGAACTTCCTGCCGGAGCCAATCCCAGTCCTCGGGAGGGCCGGCGGAAGTAACGGCTCCAGAGTGGCGAGAGTCGGAAGTGATAGAGGCGTGCGCCGGAGTCAGGGAGAAGGCCATGGCGGCGTCGAGCTGGTTCCATACGTCGCTTAGGAAGGCAATGTTATCTGAGACATATTGGACGGGCGTATTGATTTCATGGGCAATGCCGGCAGTGAGTTGTCCGATAGCTGAGAGCTTCTCATTTTGCATGGCCATCCGGCGATCGCTGATATCGCGAGCGGAGATGACGTTGGCCTCGATCTCGCCGCGAGAGTCACGGATGAAACTGCCATGAGATTCCAGGGTAACGTAGGTTCCGTCCTTTCGTTGCATTCGATATTCGACTATTTGGCCAACGCCAGTCTTGAGAGCTCGCTGAGCAGCCTGGGTCACCAGGGCCCGGTCGTCGGGGTGGATCTGCTGGAAAGAAATGGTGCGTTTCAGTTCTTCCTGGGTGTAGCCCAGGAGACGCTCATACGCGGGGTTGTTATAAATGCGGTGGCCGGTCTTGTCGACAACGGCAATCAGATCGGCACTGTTCTCTGCGATGGAGCGGAACAATTGGTCAGACCTGTTTTTCGCTTCTTCGGCTTCTTTGTGCTTACCAATTTCAGCGATGAGGTCTTGGTTTGATTTGTCGAGTGAAGCAGTCCGTCGGAGCACTTCGAGTTCGAGGTTCTCGTTCATTCGGCGTATGTTGCTTTCCGCAGACACAAGTTCTTCATGCAGACCGACGATGCGCTTACCCACCAGGAGACGGGCCTTCAATTCCAGCTGATCAAAGGGTTTAAGCAGGTAGTCATCCGCGCCAGCCTGCATCGCCTCCAGCATGTCCTTCTTGCCGTCTTTTCCGGTCAAGAGGATGATGTACGAGTACGAGTTCCTGGAACCTGTCAGCCGGATCCTCCGGCACAGTTCAATCCCGTCGATGTCTGGCAACACCCAATCCAGCAAAACCAGCTTCGGACAATCTGGGCGCTGCAGAAGCGTCCAGGCCTCAGAGCCATCTTTCGCGATTGTGAAAGGAAAGCCCCATTCTTGGAGATGAGAACTCAAGAGCTGCCGATAAACAGGTGAGTCCTCCACAACAAGGATTTGCATGGGCAAGATTCGCCACCCTCTATTTTCGGCACTTATTGCATTGTATGGGCCTTGCGATCGATCGGAACGATTACGCTAGTAACGGGTTTCCACTAACGGAGCGTTTTGGAGCAGCGAAGAATGAGTGGTTTGACCGCTACCTTGAAGTAGATGGCCGTATAACGGTTTCCGGGGCAGCGGCAACACTCGGCATCTCGTCAACTCCCGAATCGTCGGCCACCAGAAGCTATCCAGAAACGCTAGTGCTGTATCGGACGCGCCCCGCCCGACTCCCGAATTCTAGCTGCCACTTACTACGGGGCGCGTCCGATACAGCTGTTTGAAGGAAGCCGCCGGCGAGGAAGCATTTATGCAAA
>Ga0181526_10003244_pt1 | contig 13424 bp, 16 predicted proteins | sample PEATcosm2014_Bin_35_FD_119750 | JGI IMG/M metagenome (GOLD analysis project Ga0181526, IMG submission 119750) | Peatland microbial communities from MTU Mesocosm Facility, Houghton, MI, USA - PEATcosm2014_Bin06_30_metaG | ecosystem: Environmental > Terrestrial > Soil > Wetlands > Peat | place...
CCCTGAACATGACGCTCGATCTCGCAGTAAGCGCTCACCCGCGCAGGCTGCGAGCCTGCCCCACGGCGGCGGACAGGCGACGTGAAACCTATTTGACCATCGATCCGGCCCTGCAAAAAGATCGGTAGTGCCTGAAAAGTGCGTTTGCTCGAAAACAGCTATCGCTTGCTTTTTGTTCCGGCCTGTTTCAACATGGAGGTATGCCAGTCGATAAAACCAGTCTGCAAGCCCTCAAAAACATCCTCACTGAAATTGCCCTTATCGTTTCCACCAGCCCCCAGCCGATGCCCCAGAATCGGACACCGCGATGCCTGGAATTGATGCGCGCCGCGCTGGCGCTAACGGATGACATCATGAAGCAGACCCGCATGGCCCCTGCCGTTGTGCTGGGCCACAAGGGCGGAAGCGCCACGTCCCAGCGTCACGGCGTTGAGCACTACCGCAAGATGGCCGCTGCCCGCAAGACGCACGCCGGGGGTAGGCCGCGCAAACAGACCGAATGATCCACCGCTGATCGCAAGTCGCTAGAATGGGTGTTTCTGAACGGGACAAGTCCATCTGGCGAACCAATGAAGGCGCGGCAAGCTTACTTCATGGCGCTGCGTAAATATTGGCCGGAATTGCTGGATTCACTTCGTGAAAATGCCCTCCCAAAATACCGCCCGCATTGGCTTCCATTCACGGCGGCTGTGGTCATCGGCGATGTAGAAAGAGACGCTACGCTGAGCCGCTTAAATGCGAAGGATGGAATGTTCCAGCTTGAATCATGGGATGGCCTCCAGAACGATTCGGAGCGAACGGAGCTATTGAAGTCGCTTCAGGAATGGGGCGCGCGATTCAGAATCACAGAAGCGTGGATCTTTCAAGTCGCGCTCGACACTCTCCAGGGGTATTCGGCCTATCCCGATACGCCGATAGGCTTCGCAAGGCCGAAGGGAAGCGAGGGCGCGTGGTTTTGGTTGTACGTTCCAAGAAATCCATTCTCAACATTTGAACCAAAGTTTTCGAAGCTTGGCGAGGACGTATGGTTCCCGCAGCAAGATTGGAAGGTCTTCCGAACCCGACTGTTGGCGGACTTCACGTCCCAACTGGAGGCATACCGGCGCATGGCAGAGAAAAGATTCAAGGCTACAGACAATCTCACCCGTGACGCGGAATGGACCGCCAGATATCAAAAGGGCGAAACGGCAATCGATATCGCATCTGGCCTGAAACGGTACAAGGACTCAGAACAGGCCGTCTATCGTGCGGTAGACCGATTCGCCTTAGCCATTGGCCTGAACCTGCGAAAAACCCACAGGCAGCGGAACCATAAGCGCTGAACTGTACAGCCAAACCACGCGAATCGCTGTACAGTACTGTACAGCCAAAATGGCAAATCCATGTACAGTGCTGTACGCCCTAAGCCGGGAAGCCGCCGTACAGTATTGTACGATCACAGTGATCCATACGCAGTACATTGAAAAATAAAGGCTTAATGTAATTATATAGGTGTAGCTCGGAGGTGACGAATGCCAAATGTGAAGGCCCGTAGTAGCCCACGTACCGGCGCTATGGGCCGATGAAGAACGAAGGGCCGGAAATCCAGATATCCCAGCAGGGTGTCTGGAACCGGCCCGTGGTACGCAATTCAAGACTACCACACCTAAACCATTGAAAGCAAGTGAAATAAAGATCTTCAAAAACACTGTTTTGTTGTTGCAAAACAACTAGCGATAGTTGATAATAGAGTCATGAAGAGCAAAGCCAAAAGCGAAGCAAAACTCGAAGTAACAATGACTTGTGCGGATTGTGACGTGCGGTGTCAACGCTTCGGTACGCATCGCAACGGCCTTCGCCGGTTTCGCTGCCTCACCTGCAAAAAGACCTATACCGAACCCCATCGCCAAACGCTCGGCGAGATGTACGTCTCTGAAGAAAAGGTTTTGCTTGCCCTTCAACTCCTAATCGAAGGAAACTCGATTCGTTCCACGATGCGCATTACGGGCCTGGACGGGAACACCATCACGAAGGCGCTTATCCTTGCCGGGGAACGCTGCGAGAAGGTTATGGGCAGACTGATTGTGAACGTCCCCGTTAAGGACGTTGAATGCGATGAGATCTGGGGATACGTTCAGAAAAAAGAGGCGCATAAGTACCCGTTTGAAGCTGACGATAAGAACATCGGCGATGCTTACTGTTTTGTCGCTATCGAACGCCACACGAAGCTGGTTTTGAATTTCGCGCTCGGACGACGTGACACCGCTACGACTCAAATCTTCATCGAAGGGTTGCGAGCGGCCACATCACCCCGCCAGAAGTTTCAGATCACCACGGATGGCTTCCAGCCGTATAGCCCCGCCATCTGCGATACGCTTTCAGATCGCATCAGCGGTTACGCCAAACTGATCAAAGTCTATGGCCAGCCCGTTGACGGCGAAGCGCGCTACTCACCCGCTGAGGTGGTAGATACGGAGGTGGTCCCAGTTTTCGGCAATCCTGAACCCGACCGCATTTGCACTTCGATTGTGGAGCGCCAGAACCTCACCATCCGCATGCAGATGCGCCGCCTAACGCGCCTCACAAATGCCTTCAGTAAGAAGTGGGACAACCTCTGGAGCGCCTATTGCCTGCACTTCGCTTATTACAACTTTTGCCGCACACACAAGACGCTCCGCGTGACTCCAGCGATGGAAGCGGGCATTACGGACCATGTGTGGGACTTGATAGAACTGGTGGCTTAGCGGTAGGATTGAAACGGAAGGCCCGCCGCCACAGCGGGCCTTGAATCTAGGTTTGGGTTAACGCCCCCAAATTCATTTTAAGCGGAGCGTGTACCCAAATGCAAACTGAGACCACGACCACCGAACCGACCTGGAGGCGATTTGTGAGTGAAGCCGAAAGCAATCAGCAAGTAATGGACCTACTTAAGCAAAAAGCCGAAGCAACCAAAGCTATAACCGAACTGAACACCAAGCTTGAACACCTTGCGAAGCGCTTCCACGAAGTCGGGGATAATCTTCGGCGCTATACTAAACGCGACCAGAACCTTAAGCTGTACGAGGATGCGGCCTTAAGCGATTCGCTAAAGTTTGGCCCGGATTCTGGAATCAACGCTGATGTCCTCGTTTCAATGATCCAGGAACGCGATAGGCAGTGCATAACCATCGAATCCATCAACGTCAATTTGCGGAACAGAGGCATCGTCGCCTAGCCCCGTGGCGTCCTGGCGCACATTTCCAATCACGCGAAATCACTCATTTATCTGGCGGATAAAGGCCAAGGGCCATACACGCCTTGATTTGTTCCGACTCCCTAGTGGTTAGGTCAGCCACTTTCTCGTCAATCGTTTTCTTGTAAACCGCAACACATTCGTCCGCATGTTTGAGTCTCGACTCAAGCGTAGGGAGTTCACTTGCAATACGATCATGCGTCTCGGTTAGAGCGTTCAGTTGTCGCAGCATGTCAAGAGGCACTGGTTGGCCACCTATATGGGTTTCAGGTCCCGGCTTGCGGCCAAGTGCAATCATTTTTATCGCATGGTCTGCCCAGTCCTTGTGCTCTTGTTCAATAAGTTCGTTATGTTGCGTTGCGTCTTTTAATTGAAGCGCACTCCGTTCTTTTAGCGCCGCACACGTCGTCGCGACCGGCTGGGACTCGGGCACGCTGTAACTGGAGCCCTTGAGCGCCACGGTTGCTATTTTTAGTTCAAGAGCCTCATATTCTGCCAGCAAGCCTACACATCGTTTTGTGGCTTCATCAAATTTCTGCTGTGCATATTTATGCTCAGCAGATTCGGAAGCCTCTTTATCGTGGACCGTGGCAACTGGCTGTTGCGCTTGCCCTAATACCGCTATGGCCAGCGCCAAGAAGATTAGCACGTATCGCGCCATGCCTCCAGCCTAGCACTTTCTGGCGGATGCCAAGCACATCTCGCCTCACCCATCAAGCCCCATCCGAAGATCGTACACGCACTTTTCAGGCACTACCCTTTTGTGCGCGACGCCCTCGGCCGCATTCGGCCAGACCGCATCCGCGAACACGATCACAGGCATGGGATACTCGTATCCGCCCATCACTGTGGCTCCGGGACAATTGATTTCAGTGTTCATGGCGGGGAATGTCGAGGGGTCTATTGGGGCCACCGTACAGAACATCACTGCTCAAGTCAGAAGGAGGCGAGCGTACTTATCGCATAAAATAGCATTGGACGCCCGCCCTTTCGCCCGCCCGGCTCCCGCCGCGGCGGGCTTTTCCGCTTGGGCGCCCGGTTTGATTCCGCAATACCGCTTCGTCGGTGGCGCGCAGGTGAAAACCGGGGCTTGCCGACGCGGTTCCGAGCCGCGCCGAAGCATTTCGGCGGCTGGAAACGGATCGAGATTCAGAGCGCTACCTTGACACGGTAGCGCTCCAACCAGGACGCCGCTCGCCGCCCGGCGTGCGCGCGTCAATCGCGGGGTCCGCCGTGCGGTTTATTTCAGCGGTTTATTTCAGCGGTTGACGGTTCGCCCTTTGGGCGATAGAATTTAAGGCACCGTGAAGGTCAAGCCGTTGCTGGCCTGCCTGTTCACCGTCACCACCACAATCCCTGTGGTTGCCCCGGTTGGCAACGGCGCCACCGTCACATTGGTAGCAGGTTGGTCCCCTGCATTTGTCATGGACGCCCTCAACTTCCTGATGAAAGGCGCTCTCGGGTGGTCTTTCTCGCGTATCGGCCGGAGGCGGAACCCCCGAACCGGCAACCCATTTGCACGCCGCGCGCAAGGAGATCGTGCATCGCTTTCCGCAATTCCTGCCCGACGGCCGCCATTTCATCTACTGGGTCTGGAGCGCGCTCGAAGAGAATACGGGGGAATACATCGGCTCGCTCGACGCGGCGGAAAAGCTGCCGGAAGGCCCGCTGGTGCGCACGTCAGTTCGGCCAAGGGGCCAGAGGCGTCCGTGCACCCCGGGGCGCAGAAGGTGTAGATCGTCGTCAGCCTGCCACCTAGGGTAATTTTGAAGATCGTCCCACCGCCGTTGGCCCCGTTTAGGGACGTCGTCCCGTACAAGTTCCCATCCGTGGCCTGGATCAGCCCCCCGAAATAGGCGGGCGGTGCGGTCCCAGAAACCGTATAATCGATCAGGGGGGCAAATGGAACTATCCAGTACACTGCATTTCCTGGCGGCCGTTGGGCTGCTCGTAAATTCGGCCCAGGGCGCGAATCTAATCAAGAACGGCAGCTTCGAGAAGCCAGTAGTTGTAGCCGGCAGCTACCAGCTTTTTTCTAATAATGAGACCTTCTCCGGCTGGAAAGTGATCGGCGCCACCGGCGACGTCAGTCTCGTTAGTGGCACGTTTACTCAGGGAGGCTTTACCTTTCCCGCGGCCGGGGGCAGCCAGTGGCTTGATCTGACCGGCAGCAGCAACACCGCAACCGGTGTCCAGCAAACCGTAGCTACCACGGCTGCCACGGCGTACACGCTCACGTTTTATGTTGGCAACATCGACGATCCTGGCGGTTACTGGGGCACTACGAGTACGGTGAACGTGCTGGTGAACGGAACCCAGGTCTTCACCGCAACCAACTCGAGAGGGGCTGGGCAAACCAAGCTTGTGTGGCAGAAATTCACCACCACAATCACCGCCACCTCGGCACGAACGACTATAGCTTTCATGAACGGCGACCCCCCAAGCGACAACAGCAACGGCCTGGACTTGATCTCCCTTGTCGTGCAGGCTGACGACGAGCCTGCGGCCGACAGCGGGCCGGCCGACCGGAACTAATCTTCATATATCGGATTGCAGATCACGGACCCGACGCAAGCCGTGATCTACCTGGGTTCGGAGATGGTGAGGCAACTCGTGCTGGTGGCCTCTGCATTCAGCGCTTTCCAACCGAAGCGCCTCGGCCGTTTTTCGATTGAGCGGCTCCAACGTCACAGCCTCGCCGTCGGCGGCCTCGCCCGGCGCATTGCGATGTCACTGGAACTCTCCGCGGCGGCGGTAGATTACGCATTTGTAGGCGGACTGCTGCACGACGTGGGCAAGCTGCTCTTGGCGTGCAACTACCCGGAGAGGTACGACGATGCGATGCGCCTCGCCCGTCAGAAGGGGATACTGGATCAGATGGCGGAAGTGCAGGTCTTTGGAACTACCCACGCGGAAGTCGGCGCATACCTGTTGTGGCTCTGGGCTCTGCCCGATCCCGTCACCGAGGTCGTATTGCGGCACCATGAATTTCTGGCTGCCCCGGACGCCGTTTCCAGACCCGCCGTGGCTGTGCATGTAGCCGACGCCTTGATTAATGGCCGTTTGGAGCCGGACGCGGTTGCGTGCCTCACCGCGATTGGTCTGAGCGACAAGCTGGCCGGCTGGCAGCAATTGTCCGAGGACGCCATGCGCGAGACGGCCCGAACGTGATAGCCCGTTGGCCGAGCCAGGCGGCCCCGGGATTGTGGTTCGCCACAATAATGTTCGGCTCACCATCTTCGTTGAAGTCACCCGTGGCCACCAGCTCCCTTGCCCACCGGCGAGACGCGCGGGCTACTGAGGGTAATTTGTAGGCGCGCCCCATGCTGATCGATGACGAGCGCATCAAAGAAGTCGGCCCCGTAGACGGCCCCTCTCCCGCACTGTCTGCGCGCCGGTCCGATGCCGCCGCCCACGATGGGCCGCGTCGACCAGCCTGGATGGCCGCGGTGCACGGCCCGCTGGAGTCGTGGTCGGCCATGATGGGAGACCGCGACGCATGGCGCACAGACCATCCGCCCGCGAGCGGCGAGCCCTGACGTGTCGCATTATCGCGGCCATCTTAATGACGCGTTATGACGGCCTACAGCCACGTCCGATGGCCGATTCTGGCGGGAGGCCGTGGCCGCGATCAGGAGCGCCATACCGGCTGCGGCAGCGATGCCGCTTTGCCGGAGTGTATACTTCTCGTACCAAAAACATATGCTGTTCGTCATACAATTCTCCTCTGATGCTTATTCCATGAGTTGGATCGGGCACTTTTGGTGCTTGGCGGTTCCGCAGATCTAGGTGAGCGCTAATTCTCGAAGATTTCCCCGGTCAGAGTGACCACCCACACGACGCCCGTGTCCGGTGTTATCGAAATCTGCGATGCAACGCCGGGAATCTGCACCCACGCTGTCCCGTTCTGCAATTGGAAAATCTTGGCGCCCTGGTTGTTCACGTTGCCGCAGAAGGTGATCCAAATGTCGGCAAACGGCCCCGACAGTGGGTCGGAGTCCGAGCCCGCGGCAACACTGTTCGCGCAAGCGGGAGGAGCCTCTACAAATACGTTGCCGCATTCTCGTACCAGACGATACCGTACATGGTGATGACCACCGCTTCGCCCTGGGGCGACACCGCGATCCGATTCGCTGCGCCTGGCCACTGTTGCCACCCAAAGGCCGGTCCCATATATTGGTAGACGCTGCCATCGGTGGTGCTGGAACCATTGCATCCGATGACCCAAGGGTCGCCATACGGAAACTCGGGCTGGCCATTCGAGGGAGCTACGCCAATCGACGTCGCGCACGCATTTCCGGGGGCCGGCAAGAAAGTGCTCCCATTCCAGTAGTAGATCGTCCCCAGATGAGTGATTACCCACGGGTATCCATCGATCCCCACGGCGATCTGAAGTCCGGCGCCATCTGTCCGCACCCACTTCGAGCCTTGCCGCTGGTAGACGTAATAATCGCCCGCGCTCGTTTTGGCGGTTCCAAGGACCCACGCAGTTCCGTTCGGGCCCGCCGCAATGGATTGCGGGTAGCAGGTGTACCCGGCCACGGGGCACGGGACCATATTACTTTGAGCCGTGCCCGGTATGCGCTTAAATCCGGAAACCTGCCGCTCATCTTGGCCGGAGGCCGTTGCCGCCATCAGAAGGGCGATACCGGCTGCGGCGATGCGGCTTCGCCATGGACTGCGGTTATTGTTACGCAAACATTTGGTTGTCGTCATGTGATTATGCTCCGCCTTTTCCGCGAGCCGGCGGTATTCTGCGCGATTCCCCAGTAACCGCTAGTTTTCGAAGATCTCCCCGGTCAGGGTGACCACCCACGCCACGCCGGTGTCCGGTGCCAACGAAACTTGCGATGCGACGCCGGGAATCTGTACCCATGTGGTGTCGTTCTGATATTGGAAAATCTTCGCCCCCTGGTTGTTCACATCCCCGCAGAAGGTGATCCAAATGTCGACATAGGGCCCGGCCAGAGAGTCGGTGTTCGAACCTGCGGCAATGCCTTGCGCGCAGGCGTCGGGAGTCTCGATAAATTGGTCGTACGCATTCGCGTACCATACGCTGTCGTACATGGTGGCTACCACCGCGACGCCTTGGGGCGACACAGCTATCCGATTCGCAGCAGCTTGTGGCCACTGGTACCACCCGGTTGAAGAGTATTGGTACACGCTGCCGTCAGTGGTGCTGGAACCATTACATCCGATGATCCAAGGGTCGCCATAAGCGAATTCGGGTACCCCATTCGAAGGGCCGACACCAATCGACGTCGCGCAGCCGTTGTAGGGGGCCAGCACAAAAGTGCTGCCATTCCAGTAGTAGATCGTCCCAAGATGAGTGATCACCCACGGATATCCATCGATCCCGACGGCGATCTGAAGTCCCGCGCCATCTGTCTTGACCCACTTCGAGCGTTCCCGTCTGTAGACGTAATAATCGCCCTCGCTCGTTTGGGCGGTTCCAAGAATCCATGCAGTTCCGTTCGGGCCCGCCGCAATGGATTGCGGGTAGCAAGTGTACCCGGCCACCGGGCACGGGACCATGTTACTTTGTGCCGTGCCCGGTATGCGCTTAAATTGGCCGGAGGCGGTTGCCACCATCAGGAGCGACAAACCGGCTGCGGCAGTAAACGTTCTAGTTTTCGTCATTTGATGCGTATCCCTTCACCCTGAGTTTCCCCACTGAGTCAATTGAACAACGAAACCGGTGGGCACGTCACCACACAAGTGGGTAGGTTTGAGGGCCCTGGTTAGCGGACGATGCGCTGGCGAAGCCCTTTGGCCACGGCTTCGGATTTGGAATGGACCCGCAGTTTCTCGTAGATGCTTTTCATGTGGAAGCGGATGGTGTTGATGCTGAGATTCAGTTCGAACGCCGCGGTTTTATAGTTGTGCCCTTCCACCAGCAGCTTCAGCAGGCGGATTTCGTGCGGCGTCAACTGGCAGGGGGCGTCCTCCGCCGGACGGATCTCGCGGAACAGCGATACCACGCGGCGCGCCACTTCGGGCGACATGGGTGAGCCGCCGCCGGCAGCTTCCTGCAAACTCTCCAACAGGCGTGTCGGGGGTGTTTTCTTCAGCAAATATCCGCAAGCGCCGGCGCAGAGGGCGTCGAAAATCCGTTTATCGTCGTCGTAAACGGTCAGCATCAGCACGGTCAGGCCCGGATAGCTCTTCTTCAACAAGCGAATGCCGTCAACGCCGTTCATTCCAGGCAGGCCGATATCGACGAGCGCCACATCGGGAAGATCGCCGGCGATCTTCGCCAGGGCGTCCTCCATGGATTCGAAGTCCCCGGTACAGCGGAAGCCCTCCGTGCCGCCGATCAAAATACGCAGCGATTCCCGGATCCTGGGCTGGTCCTCTACAATCGCGACTTTGAGCGCAGCAATATTGGGCACGCTGGGCAAAACCGGCACCGCTTTCAATGGTCGCCTTTCATCATACGCCGGATCAGCCCCGAGTCCACCACCCAAGTATGTGGGGATCTTTCCAGAGCGGCGTGGACGGCCGGACCAGCGGCGCCCGCAGACGAATGGTTGTGCCGCGCCCCGGGGCGGAATCGACTGCCAGGTCGCCACCCAAATGCTCAGACCTGCGGCGCATGCTGATTAAGCCATGTCCGTGGCGCTGGCCCGTATGCTGTAAATCGAAGCCGCGCCCGTTGTCCGCGATCGACAGTTCCAGCCAACCGCCGGTCACGCTCAACTTCAGATCCACCTCGGTGCAGCCGGAATGCCGCGCGGCGTTATGCAGGCTCTCTTTGAAGACCAGGAAGACCTGGCGGCGAACGTCGGCGCCGATGTGCGGGTTCCGGTCTTCTCCAGGCAAGTCGAGCCGCACCTGAGAACCGTTGAGGCTAAAGAGGTCGCTGGCGAATCGGCGCATGCGATGGGTCAGATCGCCAAGCCGGTCCTGCTCCGGGTCGATGGCCCACACGATGTCGCTCATCGAATCGACCAGTTCGCGCGAGAGGTTGGCGATATCGGCGAGCGGCCCGGCGCGCTCCTCGGCGGCGGGGCGGCGTTGCGCGACTTCGCTGAGCAGCGCGATCTGGGACAAGGTGCTGCCGATATCGTCGTGCAGATCGGTGGCGATCCGCGTGCGCAGCCGCTCGATTTCCAGCAGGCGCGCCATACGGTAGCGGTAGACGCTGTACAGCGCCGCGGAAACTGCCAGCAGCATGAGCAGCCGCATCCACCCGCGCTGCCAAACCGGCGCCAGAATCGTGAACGCCACCGTGGCCGGCGGGCTGGCGATGCCATCCGAAGTGAGCCCGCGCACGTGCCAGCGATAGCTGCCGGGGCTGAGGTTGGCATAGTTCACGGTGCGCTGGTCGGTCTCCGGGCTCCAATCGAAATCCGTGCCGTCGAGCCGGTATTGATAGCGCAGCGCCCCGCCGGCGCCAAATCCGAGACCCACGAATTCCAGCGCCACTTGGTTGCGGTCGGAAGCGAGCTCGATACCGGTGAGCGAGGTTTCGCCGAGAGCCGAAATGGGAAACGGGGCGCCGCGGACGCGCAACCCGCTGACGAGTACGGGCGGGGCCGGCTGGCGCTGTTCGGGCTCCGGTTCCAGCCGCGAAAGTCCCTCCCGCGTGCCAAACCACAGGACGCCATGGCGATCGCAAAAGGCCGCCAACACGGCGCCGCGCGCCAGCCCGTCCGCGTTAGTGTAGTGGCGGATGCGGGGCCGCGCGCCCGGATAGATGCAGTCCACGCCGTGTTCGGTCCCCAGATAAATCCGGCCCAAGCCGTCCTCGGCGATACACCCCACTTGATTGCTCGAAAGGCCGTTCGCCACGGTGTAAGTGGCGAAGCGCGGTGCGGCCGCCGCAGGCTCGTCGATTCTGGTCACGTCCGAGTCAGTGGCAACCCATAGGCTGCCATGGCGGTCGGCGTGCAGCGCCGTCACCCATGGGCGGTTGCCGGGCGGCGCCGTTTGGAAGCGGCCTTCGCGATACCGGAGGATGCCGCCGGAGTTGAGCCCGATCCAAACGTTGCCCGCGCGGTCCTCGGTAAACGCGGTGGCGAGCACCTCGCTGCCGATGGGCTGGCCCGCGGGAAAGCGTTGGAAAACACCGGTCGAGGGATCCCATCGCGTCAGGCCATTGGCGTTCACGGCTCCGTTCGGCCCAGCGATCTGCGTCGAAATCCAAACTGCGCCGCTAGAATCCTCGAAAGTGGCGTAGACGCTCCCCCCCCGCGCGAAGACGGCTTTCGGCTGGGCGTCCCCAAGTGCGGCGGCCGTGGAAAGCCGGGGAAAGCGGAAAATTCCGTTGGCTGTGGCGACCCACCATTCTCCACTGCGTGCCTGAAACGTAAGACGCCCCCGACTCCAACCCCAGTCGTCAATACCGCGCGGGATATTCGGCCGGACGGCGTGAAACTTCCGTCCATCAAAGTAATTGACCGGTTTAGCTTTGACGCCCGATGTGATGGCGCAAAGCTGGCCGTCCGCGGTTTCGAGGATCGACCGGATGTTATTGGTGTCCAAACCATCCTGCATTGTATAAGTCCGGAAACCACCTTTGGTCACACAAATGGCGCCTTGTGCGCCTATCCACAGATTTCCCGCGCGGTCCTCTCCGAGTGCCGATATGCCGCCGTATCCGGGCAACCCGTTCTTGGCCGTGAATACCTCAAACGTCTCCCGGCCGTTGACGGTCCGGTATACGGCCAGCCCGGCAGGGGTGGCGATCGACAGCGCACCGTCCGAGGTTTCAAGCAAGGATTCAACCGGTTCGCGCCCTACCTCCGTTCTCGCGGTGCAAACATTCGCGAGCGGCCTGCCGGTCAAGCGGCTGTCTGGCTGAATCCGGCATACACCCCGTTGCGTTCCAGCCCAAAGCCGGCCTTGGCGATCCTGCAGTAACGAGCTGATCATCGGCTCCGGCAGTTCTCCCTGCGTATGCTCGCATCGCCCGTCGGGAAAGCGCCGGTAAAGGCCAGTTCTGGCTCCGGCCCACAAGGTTCCACTACGGTCAACCAACAGCGCAATCACAACTGTCTCCTGGCTCGGCGTGCCGATGTCGACCTTACGGAGCTGCCAATCGCCCGAAGTTCGATCGAGGTGGTACAGGCCGGCTTGGGTGCCGGCCCAGATTCCGCCGGCCGGATCGGCGGCTAGCGCGTAGACCAGGCGGCTGCTGGGATCGGCGCCCCGGTACATTTTGAACACCGGATTCGGAGACGCGGGATGAAAACGAGCTAAGCCATTGCTGGTCGCGATCCAGTAGTTGCCGCCGGCGGCTTCCAACAGATCGCTCGCTCCGGCGGGCAATCCCTGCGCCACACCGAAGTTCTGAAACTGGTATCCATCGAAGCGGGAGATCCCCTCGCGGGTGCAAAACCAGAGGAAACCGTGGGAGTCGCTAACGATGCGATCGATGGTGTTGCCCGCCAGTCCATCGGCGGTGGTGTAAATCCGCACGGGCAACTGCTCGGAGCGCAGGGAGGCGAGACAAAGGAGCAGACAGGCTGCGCGACTCGTCAATGGCCGGGCGCGGGACACGCTGGTGGGTACCTTTATAGCACAGTGCGCCTTCGGCGCAAGCGCTCAGCATTCAGCCGTCAGCTTTCAGCCCGACCCCACGTCCCATCCTGCAAGCCTCGTGGCGCAGGCACTCTGCCGCGCCGACACGCTCCAGGAACCTTGGCGCAAGTTGCTGGATACAAAGACACTGGCCGACCAAGGTTTCTGGCGCCAGAGAGGTAGCGAAGCCCGCAGCGCGCTCCGCGCGCTGGCGACCGCAAGAGTGCGGTCGCGGCAGGCAAAGTGCCTGCGCCACGAAGCTCAGCTTCGTGCTACTGTGCCGCCAATTCCGCCGCGGGGCGGGCATCGCGGCGCCCTTATTGCCGCGCAGCCAGGTCTGGAGCCGTTCCATATACAGATAAATCACCGGCGTGATGTACAGGGTCAGCAACTGCGATACTATCAGTCCGCCGACCACCGCCAAGCCCAGCGGCTGGCGCGCCTCGGCGCCTTCGCCGTAGCCCAGCGCGATGGGCAACGTGCCGAACAGCGCCGCCACGGTGGTCATCATGATGGGCCTAAAGCGCAGCATGCAGCCGGAATAAATCGCTTCGAACGGCGCCTTGCCACTTGCCCAGCGCGTTTAAGGTTTCTTAATAAAACCGTTACGACATGTCGATCACCATTCCGAAGCGGTCGCGATTTGTGATCGGCATCGCGTCGGAATCGTGATCGGCATCACTTCGTA
>Ga0181526_10003246_pt1 | contig 13421 bp, 7 predicted proteins | sample PEATcosm2014_Bin_35_FD_119750 | JGI IMG/M metagenome (GOLD analysis project Ga0181526, IMG submission 119750) | Peatland microbial communities from MTU Mesocosm Facility, Houghton, MI, USA - PEATcosm2014_Bin06_30_metaG | ecosystem: Environmental > Terrestrial > Soil > Wetlands > Peat | place...
AGTGGTACGACTCGCCCCATCACACCGCCCACTTCGGGATCGAAGAACGGCGCCGCGAGCTGCCGAATCAGCCCCATGCCGGGGATATAGTCCGCATCGAAGATGAGAATGATTTCGGTCTCGACCAGCTCCATCGCGTCTTTGAGGGCTGCCGCCTTTCCGCCCTTGCCGCTCGTGCGATGAAAGGGTCGGATGCGCCCGGGGTAACGCTCGACAAATTCGTCGATAATCTCACGCGTGCGGTCCTTGGAGCGGTCGTTGACGGGGATGACGATCATCCGATCCTCTGGATAGCTGACCGTCATGAGCGCACTGAGGATATTGGCAATGACCTTCTCTTCGTTGTGGGCAGCGACGAGAATCGTCACTGGCGGCCAATCGGCGGTATCGACGTCAATATAGGGATGGCGCTGGAACCCGAAGAGCCGATTGAGCGTGAACCAATAGTGCCGCGCAGTGTATACGCAGATCAGCGCGACAATGAAGTAGAGGCAATAAACCATAGCCTAAGCCGCCTTCCGGCTTGCGGGAAGCTAATCTCTGCCGGCGGCCACTGCGCCGAGCGCCGTCGCCACGCAGTCTGTTTTGCGTCTGCGCCGGATCGGCGGGGGAGGCAGTTTGAACTGTTGGTCTGGCTCGAGGAGCGGGGTCTTGTGCGCATGCCACCGCGCAATCGCCTCGACGATACGTTCGGAACCGTGACCGTCTCCGTAGGGGTTCTTGCCTTCTGACATGTCGAGGTAGGCATCGGTGTCGGTCAGCAGCCGGTGGGCCTCGGTAACGATGGCTTCTCGCGCCATACCGATGATCTTGGCCATGCCGAATTGCGACGCTTCGGGGCGCTCGGTCACTTTGCGGAGCACAAGGACTGGCTTACCGAAGGTCGGTGCCTCTTCCTGGATGCCCCCCGAGTCGGTCAGCACGAGGAAGCACTTACGTAAAAGACTCACGAAGGTTCCGTATTCGAGCGGCTCGGTAAGGTGGATCCGATCGCACCCCTTGAGCAGCGCGTTCACGGTGCTGCGGACGTTGGGGTTCAGATGCACCGGATAGATGACACGCACATCCTTGTGCTCGTCGACCAGGTCCTTCAACGCAAGGCACATCTGCTCCTGATCGGTGCCCCAGGATTCGCGGCGATGCGAAGTGACCAGAATGAGCCGCGACCCATCTCGCGGAATACCTGCGAGCGGGGTGCCCGCCCACGACTGCTCGGGCAACTGCCCGAGAGCACGCAAGGTATCGATCACAGTATTGCCCGTGACGACGATCTTCTCCTGGGGAACTCCTTCTGCGAGCAGATTGTCACGCGACTGTGCCGTGGGAGCGAAATGAATTTCGGTCATGACGGAGACCATGCGGCGATTCACTTCCTCAGGAAACGGGTTGTAAATGTCGCCGCTGCGCAGACCCGCTTCAATATGACCCACCGGAATCTTGCAATAGAACGCCGCGAGCGCCGAAGCAAAGGCGGTAGTCGTGTCTCCCTGCACAAGAACCATATTCGGTTCGAATCGGTGGCAGGCATTCTCGACGGTATCGAGCACACGGCAGGTAAGCGAATTGAGCGTCTGGTTGGGACGCATCACGTCGAGATCGAAATCGGGCTTGATCTGGAAAAGCTTCAGCGCGTGGTCCAGCATCGTACGATGCTGCCCGGTGTGAACAACTGCGATTTCAAATTCCTCCGGACGGCGACGCAGCTCCTGAATCACTAAGGCGAGCTTGATTGCTTCGGGCCGGGTTCCTAACACTGCGATAACACGACATTTCATAGAGTACCTTGAGCCTTATAGTCAGAATTGGAGAGGACATAAATTCGGCTTCCGCGAACATAACTTCACAAGAAGCTCTAGTGTCTGATTGTAGGTACGAATCACACAACCTTACACATTTGGAATGATGACGATAAGACCAAAAGTAACGGCTGCGCCGCATTGCCACCCGTGAGCTCGCCAACTGGCTTCAACTTTCTTGCGATCGTCGTTACAGGGGCACTCATGGCTTCGAAATAGCCTCGATGTTCACCATGCAGACGTTCCACCCCGAGACGGATCTCTGAGGCCAGGAACCAAAGCCAAAGCAGCAATCGCAATCGGATGGCGGCCGACCCGTCCCTAACTCAGATGGTGTTGCTTCTGGTTTGACGGTAACGATTCATTTCAACGAGCGATCTAGTTCGCGTAATTCTTCAAGCTTGGGTTGCAGAGTGAACGGAAGGCTAGGTTTGGCAGTCGTGTTACATGGGCAAGCGCATCGGCCGCGGCGATGGTGAACCGGCACTGAGTACCCGCCAGGGAAGCGGCCGCTCTTTCGGTGAACCCGGTCCTCTATTGTGCCCGGCAGTGATGAACACCATGGGACACGGGGATGCGAAGAGCGCCGTAGTCAACCCGAATCCAGACGTCGATATTGTTCGCGATCCATTGAAGGTACGGCACATCACACGGCAGAATCTGGCTTCGGGCATGCTGACTCTGGCAATCTGGGGCGGCAAGCCGGCTCGGTCGGTGACCAATTGTCCGCTCGCTGCAAATCTATTCTCAACCCACAGTCCAACCCACACCTAATGCTGTCTTCTACGACTTCCGCGTCCTTAGGCAATCCACGTGGTGTTGTAAGTCATTGAAAAATTAATGGTTGGTCGCTGTAACGGCAGACGTCGGGGGCTCGGGCACCGTCGTCCCCGCCACCCCGGAAAGACTGAATCGACAGAGCCCCTGGATGGGAGCCAAGAGTGGCTTGCCCTGGTCGCGCGGTGCTGCCCTCCTTGCCCTGGAACGAGAGACAGCACGAGAGGGGGCTGGGCGCACGGCATGATCGCCGCGACCGAGCCCCAACTTGTGCTGATCCTGGGTAGCCTCTAGCGGCTTGCAGCCTGCGCTTGGCCAAAGTAGCGTGCCATCGCGCGAAGGAAAGGCTCAGCGGCTGCAGGAGGAGCTACGGACCCGTGGAGAATCTGGTTAAACGTGTGGGTTCCACCGTAGATCTCATCGGTGTCTTCGCGGTTCTGGCTCACCGAGATACCATTCAGATCGATCCCGGCGAAAACGCCGCGGCTTCGCGACCAGGTCAGCAACTCTGCGCGCATACTCAAGTCGGTTGCGGCCTGCGCATCGCGTCCCACCGGCCCAGCGGCTGCCGACGCGTCGCCGCCGATCTTGAACTTGTCATGCAGCAAGTCCTGGAAGCCTTTGTCGTTCACGGCGACCAGGATCAGATCCGTGCCTTGGCCACCCAACTGGAATCCGACCGATCCGCCTGCCAATCGAATAAAGACCGGCGCACTCCACCCCGTGCCTGTGCGGCAGGTGACCACGCCCTGGCCGTACTCGGCGCCAAGAATGAAAGCGCCCTTGACCATGCCGGGCACCACTCCCACGCAGACGGCTTTTTGCGCGATCCCGTCGGGAACAGCCTTGTCCGGAATCGACATAATTTGGTCGATCGTCGTCTTGGCTGAATTCAATCGCGCATCGAGCTTGCTCGCATCGTCAGCCGCATGAGCCGAAATCGTAGCACTGGTCATCAGAGCCAAAACACACAGCAGCTTATTCATTACAATCCTCCTTGCAAGTGGGGAGAATGCAGCTTGCCCACGGCACAAGTGGGCGCGGGTGCGCTGCCACTCCTCTGTCCTTCCGATGCGGTTCAGCGGCCAGGAGTTGACTTGTGTTAGGAAAAGGGGCGCGTTTATTCGCCGATTGCAGAGTGAGAAATCGCTCTAGTGTTCGCTGCTTTGCAAGGATATGGCGGAGAGGGGGAGATTCGTTCAAAGCCCTTTTCACTATGCACTGAAAACAAAGCCGATAATCACAAATCGCCGCTGTTGACGCGGGTGTAGCGGCTCTCGCCGATTCAATCAGTATAAGCACCTTTTAGCCGCAGAAGGCCGTGAAGCAGATAAAAATGGTAACAAAGTGTCACACGGATTGGCGGTTGCGTTTGGCAAGTTTTCTTGGCCCATCTGCGGCAATTAACTTTGGCCCAGTTGTGAGGGTATTGGGTACGCCTCGTGGATGGAGATGCGCTGGGCTTCGGGCTGAAGCGTAGCGGAAGCCCGAAGCCCAGCGCGGGCAGCGATCAGCCACCTCACGGTTTACCCTCCAACCAGATCTGGCCAAGCCGCTCGATAAGGTCGTTGCGCATCTGTTTGTACTTTGCGCTTTTCTGGCCCTTCAAGGCAACGATCTGTGTCCGTTCCAACATCACAGATAATTCGGGGTCGGATTTCTCGCTGTTCTTCAAGTAGCGATGGACGAGCCATGCCTCCTTGATGAATTGCGCTGCAAATTCAGGCAAATCGCTGAGTGTGCTCAGCTTATGATCCCAAAGCAAATATCCCGCCATAGCGCCCAGAGCCGTTCTGGGTTGTTCCGGATCGATGGGAAAGGACCACTTCTCGCTCCATGGCATCACTTCGCGTGTCGACATGGGCCGTGCGATTCCGTACCCCTGGCCGTGATCTGCGCCCAGAATTGTAGCGGCCTCGATCAATCCTTCATCCTCGAGACCCTCAACGGTCACTTGGGCACCGAACCCTTGAGCCAGAAGTGTCAGATGGTAGATGAACTCCAAGGCTCGGACTGGCCTCTTGAGCGTGCCGCGCACCAGCGCCTGATCGATCTTCACCCGATCACACGGAAGGCGATCCATTCGCGTCAGAGAGCTGTGTCCTGAGCCCAGGTCATCCTGCGCAATCCGGATGCCTGCTTGTTGAAACTCCGCAATGCGAGCGTCCCTCTTGGCGATGTCAAGGGACTCTTTCGTCTCCAGAACCTCCAATTCGAGCGCGGTTGAAGGGACTCCCCAGCGGGACAGGATCTCAAAAACGCTGTCTCGATAGGCGTCCTGTGTGAGTCCATCGGGAGGAAGATTGATCGACACGAGCAGGTCAAATGGAGGATTTTGCTCGATCCACCTTCGGGCGTCTCCGCAAACCTGCTCCAGACCGAGCTGAAACAGGCGCAGCAAACCGGCACTACCAAATGCCGGCAGAAAGGCCGCTGGTGCAATTAAATTTCCCCCCTTGTTGCGTAGCCGCGCCAGAGCCTCCAGGCTATCGAGCTTTCCGGTGTGCAGGTCGATGATGGGCTGATAGAGCATTTCTACCGCACCTTCTTCGAGAAGTTGCCGATAAGAGGTGCGCAGGTTCGTGGGAATGACGACGTTTTGCTCTAGTCGTTTGATCGCGGGGCTCATGGTTTGTTGTATGTGCCGAAGCATGACGATCCGGTTGGCTGCACTGAAAAACCCAGGCCATCCGCTGTAGAGGTTTACAACCGCAAACGGTTGCCCCGACTCGTCGAGCAGAGGGACGGCAACGGACGAGCGAAATCCACGGTCTTCGGCTTCGTCGCGCCAGAGTTGGACGGCTGCTTCGAAGTGAAACGAGTCATTGAACTGGATTTGACCTGAGCGCCATGCGCATCCGGCCGGGCCGTTTCCGGCACTTGACGTTGACTCGGTCTCGAACGATGGAACGCGCTTCAGCCGCAGGGATTCGGCGTAGCGTGGACCTTCTTTGCCACCTTCGGCTTCGATTCGCATGACCCCGTGGGCATCGGGCCGCGCGAACAGGCACCCCAGGATTCCCTCGAAATCTCCCAATACCTGCAAACTATGCCCCAACAAGTCGGCGAGATTGCTGGACTTCTGAGTGACCTCATCCAGGGCGGCTTGCAGCGACCCGATTCTGAGTTCAAATTGGGTGTGGCTCGCGATCTGCGCTTCGATGTCAAGCTGCAATCGCTGGGAGAGCGCCCCTCTGAGTTCCTCAGTTTGCTCGGTATCCATATCCGCGGCACGGAGAATCTCTTCAAGCTTGCCGTGATAGAGATGATAGGCCTCCACGAGCATGGGAACAGTGACGCCGACCATTTCATGAACCCAACCCACATGGAGCGCTCTCTCGTACTGCACTTGCGGAGTTACGCCGCCGGACAGAAGTAAAAGAAGGTGCTGGAACTGTCTGAATTTGAGGCGTTCCAATTCGTCGGGAGTCAATCGGGACAGGATTGTGGCGCTTCCAGGTCGATTGCTTAGTTGGGTATAGAACGAGGCGACAGATTCTTGGATTTTCTCGTCCGGGGTTCGCTCCATGAGTTGGCGAAGCAACTCATCAATACGTCCGCTATAGGACATAGCGAAGTCTATGAAATAGGCGGAGGATGGGCCTACTTCCTTCGAAATGGGCCTTCTTGATGTCATTCTTAGAGCAGCTCGGCGGGTGCGCCAGGAATGAACGAAAATGATATGGCCCTACCCAGTCGAATTGCGAGCACTATACGCTCTAATGCAGTCGATAAACATAGAAATCGACCGGACCGCCTCGCAGCCTTTTGACCGACCAGGATCAATCGGACTGAACACAAATCCCGGGCTGGATAGGCGCTATATAGAAAGTAATAAACAGACCAACAAGACCAACAAGGGAGTTAGAGGAAGCCTGAATCTGTATACACCCGAAAGGCGTTAGGGAGTAGAATCCTCACCAAGAGCGGGCTTTCACAGCGGCCCGCAGTTTTCCTGGAACAGAGCGTCGCATGAGCAGGAAAGCTAATCTTTGCTGTGCGAACTACGGAGAACGGCATCTTCATACATATGCTGCCCTCCTTCTCTTACAGCGATTCATCGCTCCGTCGCTGCAAGGTGCCGGAGGCCGGGGAGAGAGATCAAGCTCGCCGGCCTTCAGGCCCATCCCCACAGATGCTCCGGTACGCATTACGCAGCCATCAGCTGAGCCTCAACGTTGATCGCGGCAGTGTCTTGCATGTGAGGGAGTACGTGCGAGTAGACTTCGACCGTGAATGCAACAGAGGCATGTCCTAGTTGCTCGCTCACGTTCAGCCCGCAGGTTTGGCCCTTCCTTTCTCGACGGTTCGCCGGAAGCGTAGCTGTCGGCGCCCGACGGCAAAACGATGCTGCTTCGTGACGAAGGAGGGGTGAATATTTACGCGCTCACACTCGAACGGAAATAACCCGGCCGCGCAGGGAACTGGCCGGTGGTAGTGGTTTGGTGTACGTGCTGGATCGGTGTTGATCGACCTGCCTGTACCTTCCTCTACTCATCCGGATCAGTTGACAAAAGCGCCAACGGTGAACTAGTCCATAGCTCAGGTTACGAGCGTCGTGCTGCCTCTGTTCAGCTCGGTTGCGCTACTGCACGGTGAGCGTGACAGTCGTCGAGTGTTGCAGAGTACCGCTCGTTGCCGTGATTGTGAGGGCGTAATTCTCCGGTGTCTGTTGAGAAGACCCGCCGCCTGTTCCCGGCCCAGAGTGTGTGCCGCCACAACTACTTGTAAGCATCACAATCGTGCCGCCCATAACAAGTATCATCACGCAGATCATCTTCCGCAGATTCTGCGCATGTCTACGCAAACTACCTACGCCGAGGAGCAGCAATAGAGCCAGTGTCAATAGTGCTTTCTTGTCCCGTCGCGTTGCTTGAGGGGTCGCTTCCAAGGTGGCAGTGGATGCCGCCGTCTGGATCGTAACGATCACCGTCTGCTGTCCACCATTGGCCGCAATCGAGGCAGGCGAGAACGTCGCCGAGGCTCCGGTTGGAAGACCTGTGAGGGCGGAAGCTGACCGCTCCTGGGTAGCTCCCGAAGGTTGGCGTCACCAGCACCTTGTAGGTGGCCGCACTGCCTGCCGCAACGCTCGCCGTTGATGCACCCTGAACGCCCATCACGAACGTCAAAGGCTCGACCGTGACCGAGGTGGCCGTGGACGTGCTGGGTAGAAAGTTTGGATCACCGCTATAGGTCGCCGTAATCGCATGCGTGCTTCCAGCCGACAGCGTGCTGGTCGTGTACGTTGCCGCAAGACCCAGCAGAGGCGAGGTGCCGAGAAGGGTACCGTTGTCGAAGAAACTCACCGTTCCCGTCGGAGCGACGGAAGTCGACGAGGCAACCTGCGCCGTGAAGGTCACACCGAGTCCGGGATTGATATCCCCGCCGCTCGACGTAACTGTCGTCGTATCCGAGCCCAATCCAATCACCAGCGTTCCTGTTGCGGGAGACGACTGATAATCCGGATCGTTGATCGTAGCCGTCACCGCATAGCTGCCAGGAGCGGTCGGAGCCGTCGTGCCCCCGTTGTAGGTCAAGGCAACCACGAGGTTGGCCGGAACGGTTGTCACCATGGGATGAAGCGGAGCTCCCGTAAACGTCTGGCTCAAACCGCTGAGCGAGACCGTGGCCGACGCGAGATTCACTGTGTACCCAGCCGAAGACGAAGCAGGCTGGTAGTTAACCGTATCGGTCGGGGCGAACGCTGCGGTGATCTCATACGTTCCTTGTGTGAGGATCGACCCCAGACCCACCGTCCCCGCCGTTGTTCCATTGGAGATCGAGTAGGCAAAGGTTCCCGCCAGAGCCGTACCGTTATAGTTCGCCGTGGCATCGAGAGTCCCTGCCGTCAGGCCCGTCCCGTAGGTCTGGCTGTTGGGCGAAGGACTGAAACCGACTTGAGGCATCAGGCTGCCATAGGCCGACCCCGACACGGCAATCTGCTGCTCTACATAGCTGGGCGCCGACGCGTTCAGACTGTTGTCGGTCAGCGCGACAGTGTTCGCGATGCTGCCCCCGGTTTGAGGAACGAAATTCATCGAAACATCGCAGGACGCCCCCATGGGCACTGCCTGGCCCGAGGAGCACAGGTTTGCGTCATTTCCGTTTTCAGGAAAACTCGCTCCATAACTGGGGTTTGTTCCTGACGACGGAGCGATGAAGGTCAGATTTGCATTCCCGATATTCGCGATGCTAACGGTGATGGGACCATCAACCGCATCGGTCTGCCCCTTGACCGTCGTGGTCGCGAACGCTTCCACGCGTGGTTGATTCTGAGCCACCTTGGGGATCAGATCCTGCCCCATGTCGGAGACAAACACATCGCCGGTTGCGTCAACCGCCACCGCAACTGGATCGCTCATCGCAGCTCCGTTGATTGTGCTCAGCTGAAGCACGCTCGCGGTTCCAGTCGACGACACTTCCACGATGCGCGAATTCATGGAGTCGGCGATATAGACATCGCCAGCCGCATCGACCGCCACGCCTGCCGGCTGACTTAGAGTTAGGTTGCCCGTCGACAACACATTGGCCGCTCCACCAGCTGCGATTTTGACAACGCGACTGTTTTCCGTATCGGCAACATAGAGATCACCCGCCGCGTCCACAGCGATGGCATAGGGATAATTCAGGGTCAGACTACCCGTCTGCACCACCGACGCAACGCCCGCCGCGGTCACTTCCTCTACTTTGTTGTTCAGATCGGCGATGAACACGTTGCCGGCCGCATCGACTGCCACGCCCAGAGGATAGATGATCCCCAGACTACTGGTATCGAGTAGGCGAGGAAGGTTCGACGCGACTTTGCGGCCTTTACCTCATCCAGATATTCGATTGCGGCTTCCTCGAGATTCCGGCCAACCGAGACCGGCTCAGGTGTACCGGGTTCGGGGTTGGCCGAATCGTCAAACCCATACAGCTCTCGCTTCTTTGCAGCCGTGACAGCGGCGGATGGATCAGGCCCTACGAGCTCCCACACGCGCTTGCCGTTACGCATGTAGCGCAGGTAGTACACGCCCTCGGAATGGCGTTGAGGGACATCATCCACAAGCGCGTATAGAGGTCTAAGTTTGTTGTTTCCGGCTTTGACTGGATCGAGGAACGGATGGCTTCCGTCCGTCAGCCGGCATCTAATGTAGATGCGCACTTTCACGTGGTATCTCCCCTCGGGTTGATACCCACGTCGAGTGACGATCCCTGATTATCTACTTAGAAAAAGTGTCACACGGATGGTAACACGGTCCATAAGGTTTTTGTTTTCAATGTCTGGCGGAGAGGGGGAGATTCGAACTCCCGATAGCCTTTCGACTATGCCTGATTTCGAGTCAGGTGCATTCAACCGGGCTCTGCCACCTCTCCGTACGAGCCGCCGCGATCCGAAAAGGGCAGCGTTAGGCATTGGAAAAATCGGTTGTGCAGTTCTCAGTTTAACGGGGCGTGGCGTCAGTGGCAAATAACGCGATTGTGTGAGGTCTGTTCGTCGTTGGGGCTTGACGAACCCGACCCTGCTGCCCACTTATTAAGGATGCTCTGCCCTGGTCGGATGTATGATCCGATTTCTGCCTGTTTGCGGATGCGGGTTCCGTGAATGGCTTGGGCCCCCATGGCATCTAAGGTCTGGAGCGCACGGTTTCATGATGGAATTTCATATTTCGCGGGTCGCACGTGAGCGGTATCACTTCGAACACACTCTTTTCTCGTTCAACGGGAACGTTGTATTTGCCGACCTGGGCGCTTGCCGGTCTTTCGCGCATCGCATGAATCAGGTGCGCGAGGCGCACAAATATCCGGATCGTGCGGTACACGCAGGTCAGCTGTTCGCCATGGGGCTGATCGACGAGGCGAGTCACCTGGTCATGGCCCAGTACCGTAAGCAGTTCGACCCCGAAGTGATGAATGCTGCGTTGGACTGGTTCGGCGGGCAGGTCGGTTCCGCGCAATTCGACCGCCTCTTGCTTACCTTCGTCGAGCATTTCCCCGGTCAAAGCGTCATGCGCGGCGTCGAAACACCTCAACAATGGCTTGATCGCTCAACCGAGGGTACCCCCCATCGAGCGATCGCTTTCGAAGAGCTTCTGCTCCTTTGGGCGGCCAATCGCAACCAGGCCTTCAAGCCCTTCGAGGAACTCTTCGAAGAGAGGTCCATCGCCGAAAAGACTGTCTATCGGCAGGTTACCCGAGAACTCCCGAAATACTTTGCCACACGCCCGCTCATTCCGCTGGAAGGCTCCGGCCAGGTCAACCTCATCGATCTGTTACGCGCTCCGGCAAGCAGCGCACCTCTTTCTCTGAGCGAACAGCTCTCCCTCATTCGCCGTCTCTGGAAAAATCTCCTCGGCGACACGCTGGACCGATTCCTGATGATTGCCGGCGAAATCCTCCGCGAAGAGGAGCTCGCCGTCTGGATGCAGTTCAATCCCGATGCCGGTCGCGCCCGTGCGGCAGCGGAGGAGGCGGCGCGTCGCCGTCGCGAGCGCGGCGAACAGCAGTGGCCCTCGATTGTGAGCAAGTCTGAGGTCCCCATCTTCGGCGACCCGCACTACGAGTACGAGAAGTTCAGCGCCGATACCGCTTGGATGCCGAGCACAGTCCTCGTCGCCAAAAGCACTTATGTCTGGCTGGCGCAGCTCAGCAAACAGTACAGCCGGCACATCCGGCGCCTCGACGAAATTCCTGACGAAGAACTGGAAACTCTCGCACGCCGCGGTCTGAATTCGCTCTGGTTGATCGGCGTATGGGAACGCAGCCGAGCGTCCAAAACCATTAAGTTGCTCTGCGGCAACTCTGATGCAGTCGCCTCGGCATATTCGCTCTACGATTACCGCATCGCCGATGATCTCGGGGGAGAGCCTGCGTACATCAATCTGCGCGATCGGGCTTATCGCAAGGGCATTCGGCTCGCCAGTGATATGGTTCCCAACCATATGGGGATTGACTCGCCGTGGGTCGTCGAGCACCCCGAGTGGTTCATCTCCCGTCCGCAGCCTCCTTATCCCGCCTACAGCTTTGAGGGTCCCGATCTCTCCAGCGATGGTCTCGTCGAGATCAAAATTGAAGACCATTACTTCACGCAGACAGATGCCGCCGTTGTCTTTCGCCGCCGCGATAAATCTTCAGGCGAGACGCGCTTCATCTATCACGGCAACGATGGCACCAGCTTCCCGTGGAATGACACCGCGCAGCTCGACTACCTGAACCCCGCCGTGCGCGAGCAGGTGATTCAGACGATCCTCCACGTCGCGCGCCTGTTCCCGGTCATTCGTTTCGACGCCGCTATGACCCTGGCGAAGCGCCACTTTCATCGCCTCTGGTTTCCAGGACCCGGCTCCAGTGGCGCCATCCCTTCGCGCGCCGAGTACGCCATGGATGACGCGCAGTTCAACCAGATCATGCCTCAGGAATTCTGGCGTGAAGTTGTCGACCGCGTCGCCGCCGAGGTCCCCGGTACACTGCTTCTGGCTGAGGCGTTCTGGCTGATGGAGGGCTACTTCGTCCGTACCCTCGGTATGCACCGCGTCTACAACAGCGCATTCATGAATATGCTGCGCGACGAAGAGAACGCCAAGTATAGATCCGTCCTTAAGAACACGCTCGAGTTCGACCCCGACATCATGAAGCGCTACGTCAACTTCATGAGCAATCCCGACGAGCGCACTGCGATCGACCAGTTTGGCACCGGGGACAAATGCTTCGGCGTAGCCGTGATGATGTCGACCCTGCCGGGTCTGCCGATGTTTGGCCACGGGCAGATCGAAGGGTTCACCGAGAAGTACGGCATGGAGTACCAGCGGCCGCGCTACGATGAGACGCCGAATCACTGGCTCGTCGAACGGCACGAGCGCGAGGTCGCTCCGCTGCTCAAGAAGCGTTGGCTCTTTGCCGAAAGCAATAACTTTCTGCTGTATGACTTTTTCGAAGGCTCCGGTTCGGTGAACGAGAACGTCTATGCGTACTCAAATCAAATCGGCAACGAACGCGCCCTCGTGATTTACAACAATCGTTATGGCACGGCGCACGGCACCATCGACTACTCCGCGGCCTATGCCGATAAGGCCGCAGGTCAGTTGCGTCAACGGCGTTTGCGCGAGGGCCTTGGCATCACGTCGGATCAGGGCGTGATTCTTGCGTGGCAAGACTCACTGACGGGACTTGAGTATCTGCGGCGCGCCAACGTGCTCGCCGAGCGCGGACTCACGCTCGAACTGCACGCCTATCAGGCCCACGTGTTCCTCGACTGGCGCGAGCTTCGGCCTACTGCAGACCAACCGTGGGACAGACTCTGCGATCAGCTCAATGGCCGCGGCGTTTCTAACCTTGACGATGCTCTCGTATTGCTCGAACTGGAGCCTGTGCACAGCGCCCTTCGCGCGCTACTCGATCCTCCCCTGATTCGCGAGCTTGCCGATTTTGCGGAACAACCGCCAGCTACCGTCCCGGCAGACCGCAAATCCAGCATCGAACGCAACCAGTTCGAGGACAAGCTCTGCGTCCGTTTCGAGGTCTTTTTCCGCGCGGTGGAGTTCGCCCCACGCCACCTCACGGGCATCGAGCCTCAAAGCCGAAGCAGCGAACAACTGAGCGCCAGATTCCGCGATTGTCTACTTGCTGCGATGAGACTTCCGTCGCTGGAAGCGAGCTTTGCAACAGCTTGGCCTGTCGCGGCGCGTCGTGTTCTTCCCAGCCTAAGTCCCCGTGATAGGGCCATAGTCCTGTGGGGCCCAGTTCTGGCATGGTGCGTCCTCGAGTGCGCGGGCTCCTTCGTCGATCCGAAGAACCCGCATCGCGCCGGACTCGAACTGTTCGATCGGCTCCGTCTGCGCGAACCGCTGGCGCAGGCGTTCCACGCTCTGG
>Ga0181526_10003250_pt1 | contig 13405 bp, 13 predicted proteins | sample PEATcosm2014_Bin_35_FD_119750 | JGI IMG/M metagenome (GOLD analysis project Ga0181526, IMG submission 119750) | Peatland microbial communities from MTU Mesocosm Facility, Houghton, MI, USA - PEATcosm2014_Bin06_30_metaG | ecosystem: Environmental > Terrestrial > Soil > Wetlands > Peat | place...
GAGGATGACTCTTTGGAAAAGCCGGGTTGTGCGCATGGCAATGTTGCCTCCATGAATTATGCACTCTTTCATATCATTTTCAGATTTTCTCTTCCATCACATATTATTATGACGATTTCGGGCAGAAATTATTAGACGATTTCTGGAAGAGTGCCCCCCATGTGTCTGGATTTCATCCTACTTGCCCGGATCGGCCAGGCGGCCGGCGAAAAGCAGGCTGCCGGAACGGGTGTCGCGGATCAGTAAGATAGAGGGATGCTGAAAATGACGAATGTCCAAATGACCCAGGGACGAAAAGGATTAATGGGACGAATGGGACAAATGGAGGGCGTCGTCGCAGGGCGGGATGGTCCGTTCCACCGCCTCGGGCAGGCGGGCCAGGATCGTCTCCAACATCTCCTGGCAGGCCGGATCAAGAAATGTCACCGGCCCCGCCGCGGCGCGGGCCAGGCCGGAAAGCGTTTCGCGGGCGTAATGAAGCAATCCCTGGCGCAACGGGAAGGAATAGACGGCCAATGTCAGACCATAGACCAAGGTGTGCCAGCCTCCGGCCCGACCGGATTCGACGGCGCATAAATAACGCTGGACCGTGCGCTCATCGCGCAGCGGCTTCAGGCGCTGCAATTGCAGGGCGCCGATTTTCCGGCTGGCCGAAGCGAACGGGGCCAGCCGCGCTTCCCCCGCCAGTTGCCGGTCCAATTCGATCAATTCGCGCGCTTCGCCGCGCCGGACGCAGCCGCTCGCTTGGGCAATGGCCGGCAATTCCAGCGGCAGAAGAATCTGCGTGAGATAAGTGTCCAAAAAACTTTGCAGCGCCGGGAGATCGGTGATGTTTTGGGTTGGCGGGGCAGGGATTGAATGGCAGTCCGGCAATGTTCCGCAGACTCCCAACTGTCGCAACAGGGCGCAAAAATCACCCAGCAGATTCTCTGCTTCGCTCCGCGCGATCCCGGACCCGGTCGAGTGCTGATACGCGCTTTTTTCGGACGGACTCATGCGACTTTGGGCAGGCCGGTCTGCTCAACACAAGACCGCTTGCCTGCAATAAAACTAGCCTCCTTTGCCATGCCGTCCAGTGACAAAGGTGCAAATTAAAAAATAATTATGTTGCATTTTCGCCGGGATGAGTATCCGGGTGATTCAGGTCAGGATTAAGACCAGGAGCAGGAGCGTGGCAAAAATCCACTCTGGCCAAGCGCCGACAATCCAGTACACTGCCTGCAAATGGATGGAAGCCGACATTGTCACAACTGCGGCTGGGAATGGACCTTGCCCGGCCAGCCCGGTCGCGGAGATTCATGCCACAGTTGCAACGCCGATCTGCGCGTTTGTTTGAATTGCGTGAGTTATGATCCGCGCGCCGCTTACCAATGCCGCGATCGCCGGGCCGATCCCGTTTTGGAGAAGGCGTCTGGAAACTTTTGCGAGTATTTCGAACTGACCCGCCGCGCCTTCACCCCCAAAGAGAAGGCCAATACGCGCGAAGACGCGGCGCGGGAGAAGTTGAAGAAATTGTTTGGTGACTAAACAGGAATAATGGGACTAATGGGACGAATGGGAGTCATGGGGTTGGCCGGACAGGGCGCGGCGCAGCAAATCAAGCGCTTGCTGCGAGGTGACAAATTTGAAGGTCTCGCGGTCGAAGGGATTGAATCGTTCTTCCACGGTTGTTTCCCCGCTGCCAGCCAGCGCAATGAAAACCGTGCCGACGGGCTTTTGCGCGCTGCCGCCGCCGGGGCCGGCAATGCCGGTGACCGCCAGGCCGTAATCGGTGGCGTGCCGCTGCCGCGCCCCTTCCGCCATTTGCCGGGCCACGACCGCGCTGACGGAACCGTGCTCTTTCAGAGCTTCTTCGCGAACGCCGAGCAAATTCTTCTTGGCTTCGTTGCTGTAGGTGACAAGGCCGCACGGCAGGACGGCGGACGCTCCAGGAACATTGGTGATGCGGTGGGCGATCAATCCGCCCGTGCAGGACTCCGCCAAAGCGACTGTCTTCTTTTGCCCCTCCAGCAGATGCACGACGGTCGATTCCAGCGTGGCGTCGTCAACAGCAAAAATGAGCAGGCCCAACAATGGGCGGATAATTTCTTCGGCTTGACTGACCATGGCCGCAGCCTTTTCGCCGCGCGCGACCAGACGCACATCCACTTCGCCGACACGCGCGCAATAGCCCAATTCCAATCCCTCCGGCAGGAGCGGTTGCAGCGGCCCGGCGATTTTTTCCTCGACGGCCGATTCCCCCAAACCGGTGGTGCGCAGGGTGCGGCAGACAAAGGGCCGGGCCAGAGGAAATTCCTTGAGCACGAGCGGAAGGACAGATTCGGTAAACATGGGGCGCAATTCCCGAGGGGGGCCGGGCAGGAGGATGAGCCAGCTTCGGCGTTTGTCCTCGCGGAAGGGATTGGGGTTGATCTCGATGGCCAGACCAGGAGCGGTGCCATGCCGATTTGGCAGGACGCGCGCCCCCGCGGGAACCCTGGCCTGGACCTTGACGCTGGGCGGCATGGCGCGCTTTCGTTGCGCGAAATATCCTTCGATGCGCGCCAACACGTCCGCGTCCGGCACCAGCGGACGTCCGAGCATTTGGGCGATGAGGTCGCGCGTGATGTCGTCGGAAGTCGGCCCCAGTCCGCCGGTTGTCAACACCAAATCAGCGCGGGCGAGGGATTCGCGCGCGGCGGCCTGGATGGATGGGCCGTCATCCGCGACGCAGATTTGGCGGGCGACGTCGTAGCCGCGGTCGGCCAGTTGGCGGCAAATCCACTGTTGGTGCGTGTTGAGCACGCGCCCCAGAAGCAATTCGCTGCCGGTGTTGATGAGTTCAATATGCACCGTGAATTATCGATACTGCGCCTGAAGTGTAAGCGCAACAGACAGGGCAAACGCAAAGCAAATTCGACGCGGCAACGCCGGTCTTGCGCGCGGGGCGAATCTTTGGCATTGAATTGGCATGCGAAAATCCAGTAAACGCGAGTTCAACGTTATCGTCGAGCGGGATGAGGAGGGATATTATGTTGCCAGTGTTCCGGAGTTGCCCGGTTGCCACACGCAAGCACGGTCGCTCGACAAACTCATGGAACGGATTCGAGAGGCCATCGAGCTGTGCCTGGAGGTCACGGGTGATTTGCCGCCAGAGGCGGAGTTCATCGGCGTGCAGCGTGTCACGGTTTGAATATGCCACGCCTGCCTCGACTCCGTGGCCGCGAGGTCGTTGCCGCATTGCGGCGAGCAGGTTTTGCCGTGATTCGCATCAAAGGCAGCCATCATTTTATGCGGCATGCGGATGGCCGCGCCACAGTTGTGCCGATTCATTCCGGCGAGACCCTTGGTCCGGGACTGCTCAACAAAATCCTGAAGGATGCGGAAATGGAGATGGATGAATTCGATGGATGGTTGTGACAAAACATCCAAACGATGCCAGGACAAGTTGCCGCAGATTCCCCGCTCTTAAGCCACCCTTTCTGTCAATATTTGGGAACATTGTGGTCTATTTCGTCCGACCAGGCGTTTATGCCGCCTTTGACGCTTTTCAAATATTTGAAGCCCTGCCCGCGCAGAAAGTGCAGCGCCTTCATGGAACGCACCCCGCTTTTGCAATGAATATACATGTGCTGGTTGGGGTCGAGTTCGGTGAAGCGTTGCGGCAAAACACTGAGCGGAAAGAGCGGGACGCCGTTGACATGGGCGATCTGATATTCGTCCGGCTCGCGCACGTCGATGACTCTGATGCCGAGTTTCGCGTCGTCCAACGCCCGCTTCATTTCCTGCACGGTGACTTCGTCGGGATTGGACACGGGCACGGCCGGCTCGGGGGCGATGCCGCAGAATTGCTGGTAATCGATCAGCTTGGTGACGGTCGGATTTTCACCGCACAAGGGGCACTGCGGATCGCGGCGGAGGCGGAGTTCGCGGAATTTCATTTCGAGGGCGTTGAAGAGCAGCAGCCGGCCAATGAGGGAACTGCCTTTGCCGAGGGCGAGTTTTAAAATTTCCGTCGCTTGAATGCAGCCGATGATGCCGGGCAAAACGCCGAGGACGCCGCCTTCCGCGCAACTGGGCACCATGCCCGGCGGCGGCGGTTCGGGATACAAACAACGGTAGCAAGGGCCGTTCAAATGAGGGGCAAAGACGCTGGCCTGGCCTTCGAAGCGGAAAATGGAGCCATAGACGTTGGGTTTTTTGAGCAGGACGCACGCGTCGTTTGTCAAGTAACGCGTCGGGAAGTTGTCCGTGCCGTCCACGACGATGTCGTATTGGGCCAGGATCTCGAGCGCGTTGGCGCTGTTGATGGCGGCATTGTGCAGGACGACTTCGACGTTGGGATTGATGCGGTGGATGGTCTCTTTGGCGGATTCGCATTTGGGGCGACCGACGTCATTGGTGCCGTGGATAATCTGGCGCTGCAAATTGGAAAAATCGACCGTGTCAAAATCGACAATGCCAATTTTGCCGATGCCGGCCGCGGCCAGGTACATGGCGATGGGGGAGCCGAGGCCGCCCGCGCCGATGCAGACGACGCTGGTGGAGCAAATCTTTTTTTGCCCGGCCAGCCCGACCTCCGGCAAAATGAGGTGGCGCGAATAGCGGCGAATTTCGTCATTGTTCAATTGCATAAAACCAGTGGTTTGAAGGGTAAATGAGGCCGGGGATAAATCAAGGGGGGATCAGGGGAGAATGACGAACGACAAAATCCTAATGACCAATCAACCCCGAAAGCTTTCGGGGTCAATGCTCAAATGACCCAATGACGAAAAAAGGACTCCGGACATCGCACCGCTTTTGACGAGATTCGTCATTGGGAGTTCTTCATTATTTCGTCATTTGTGCTTTGACATTCGTCATTCCCTGGTCATTCGTGCCTCGACATTGGACATTCAATGAGTCTATAATCATCCCGGACATGTTGTACGATCCAAAATTGACCGCAGCCCTGCTGAAGAAGGAGACGCCGTTGCGCCCCAGGCTGGCGATGGTGCTGGGCAGCGGTTTTCAACATGCGCTGGCACATTTGGAGGTGGAGCGGGAGATCGCTTACGGGCAATTGCCGGGCTTCCCAACGGTGGGGGTGACGGGCCACGCCGGGAAGCTGGTGCTGGGATTTTTTGACAAGACGCCCGTGCTGGTGTTGAAGGGGCGGGCCCATTATTACGAAGGCGTCGAAATGGAGCGGCTGACCTTCCCGGTGCGGGTGCTGGCGGAGTTTGGCATCCGCGCCTTGTTGTTGACAAATGCGGCCGGGGCGGTGAACCGGTCGTTTCGCTCGGGGGATTTCATGGTGCTGGAGGACCATATCAATTTCATGGGGGTGAATCCGTTGCGCGGGCCGGCGTTGCCGGGTTTGCCGCGTTTCGTGGATTTGACGCGGGTGTATGACCGCCGGCTGATCGAGTTCGCCAGACAGGCGGCCAAGGCGAGCAAGTTGCGATTGCGCACGGGGACTTATCTGGCGGTGTCCGGGCCCAATTACGAAACGCCGGCGGAAATCCGGGCCTTCCGGCGCCTGGGGGCCGATGCGGTGGGCATGAGCACGGTGCCGGAAGCGATCGTGGCCCGGCAATGCGGCCTGGCCGTGGCGGGCGTTTCGTGCATCACGAACATGGCCGGGGGCGACACCAAATCGGGCGTGCTCATCCATCAGGACGTTCTGAACATGGGGGAAAGCAAGAAGGATGAAATGGCGAAGTTCCTGAAAATGTTCACCGAGCTGTACGCCAGGAAGAAATAAGCGCCGGCCTCAAATCTTCCAGTAGGGTTTGGAACTGAGATCGATTTGCTCGAATAATTGACGGACGGAGGCGGGAATGTCATCCATGGCTTCAGCGATGCGCGCGCCGAGGCGGCTGTCATATTCCCCGAGATGAAATTCCACCAGCAAATCGCTGAGCGCCTTCTTTTGCTCAGGCAGGGTCCGGGCCGGGTCCAGGCGCGTCTCCAATTCAGCGAGCGGCAGGGTAATGGCGGGAAAGGCGCGCAGGAGGGCGGCGGCATCGAGGAGATACCCTTCCAAATCGGGGAAATCCAGGGTGAAGACCTGTTGCTCCGGGAGGTTGAGTTGTTCGACAATTTTCCTGCGGGTGCGGCTGGCTTGTTCGCTGCCGTTGCCGAAGACGGCGAAAACGAGGGTGTGGACAAAGCTGCTCAGGGCGATGCGCGTGTTGGCAAAGTAACTCAAAGTCGCCGCGCCTTCGGCGTCGAGGAATTGAATTTTGACGCGGAAATTGAATTTCCCGGCCCAAACTTCGAAGACCGGAACATGGTCGGCCTGCTCCACGAAAACGATAACGTCGGCCTCAAAACTGAAGGACGGCTTTACGCCCAATTGCTCGATGACATCGAGGGCCTCCGCGGCGGTGACCGGCGTGACGGTGGTGCAGCGCTCCGCGTCGCGTTGCACGATGAAGAGCGAGGAAAGGGGGCAGGAAGCGGCGATGGCCGTGGAATGGGTGGCGACGAAAAGCCGTTTGCCCCTGCCCTCGTCGCGCAGGAAATGAAACAACTCCATTTGCGCATTGGGGTGGAGGTAGGTTTCGGGTTCTTCAATGCAAACCCACGCCCCCGGCCTGGCCAGAACAACCTTGGCCACGATGGCGACGAGGGAGCGCGTGCCGAAACTCAACTGGTCCATCGAATAAACGAGGTCCTCGTCGCTGGAGTCAATCATACCCAGCGTGGCTTCGTTTTGCCGGGTCGGGGTGTAAAGCCTGCCGAGGTGCGGCACCAATTTGGACACTTCCAGTTCGATTTTTCGAAATTGTTTGGGCTTGTTATTGAAGAGCCAGTGCAGGACGTCGGGCAGGTTGGAAATATCGGCCGTCAGCGTGTGCTGGCCGAGGATGGGCGATGACGTGGGCAATTTGCGCATGGGGTCGGCCCATTCGAGGCAGGCGAACTGCTGGCAAACCGCGTCGGCCAGCTCACAAGAAACGGGCCAGGCCGCCGCGGCATCCGGGCGGCCCAGGCGCAAGCGGTAAGGCGGGAGCCTTTCCGGCTTGACCTCCAGCGGCACGGGTTCGGACGGCAGCTCGCCTTTGCGCTGTTTGCAGAGGGTTTCCAACTGCCCGCAAAAAAACTCGACGCCGCCGGGCGCGCCCTTGGTGGAAAAAATCACGAACGGCCGGCCGCCCTGGAGATTGGGAGTGGAAAGTTCCTCCGCAAAATGGTCCAGGCCCACGGTGATTTTCAGGGTGAGGACCGAGAGCAATTCCGAGTTGAGCGCGTCGGACACCGCGGTCTGGGGATTGCCGGCGAAGAGGCGGCGGACGAATTCCACCCGCCGCTGCGGGGCGAAGACGAAGTCAAACAGAAATTCCATCGTCTCTTCGGGGCGCTTGCGGTGAATGACTTCGACAAGGTCATGGCCGCGGGAGGCGAGGGCGCGCTCGAAACTGACGGAGGCTTCAGAGAGAAACTTGAAGGCGTCCAGGATGTTGGACTTGCCGGCATTATTGCGTCCCATGAGCAACACCACGTTGTTCAGGTTATCCAACTCAACGCGCTTGATGCTTTTGTAATTGCAGAGCACCAGGCGCTTGAGGGTGAGATGAATCAGTTCAATCACGCAGGCTCTTACATAGCCATTTTTGGAGAAGTCTCAAGGGTATTCGGCGCGTCCCAATTTGAAACCTGATCGGGCTAGGCGGCGGCCAACGCCTCCAATTTGGTCATCCAGTCATTGAAATGGGGGCACTGCGACCGAATTCGTTTCAATCCGATGCGTCCTGCGGTCATTGGCCCGTGCAAAGTCTTTCTGTAGGCTGGGAACAAGTTTGCGATCCGTTTCGACGGGGCGAACTCCGGACGCTCGTTGATTTCTTCCGGCGTGGCAACACTCGCGCGGATGGCCTCAAATTCCTTTTCTTTCCGCGGCTCGGATAGGGCGCGCGGAAGTTCGATGGCCGAAGAGAACAACCATGCTTCAAACTCGTGGAGAGCGAGAAAGGGCAAAAAGTTCACTGGCGAACCGAAATTCCTCATGATGGCATCTTCAACGTGCGTGACCCGCTGAATCGGTGTGCCGCGTGGCGGCCGTGAATCCATTCCAGGAAAGTCGGACGGCAGGCCGTAGTAATCAACCATCGTTGTTACCAATGCGCCGCCCGCGCTGTTGAGTAGTCGCTGTGTATCATTGTGGAACCTGGCGAAATTGGTCACGCCGCCTTTGAAGTTCGGGCCGTCCTTCACTCTCTTGGTTGCCAAAATTGTCGCCGAAAAAAACAAGCCCTTCTCCCAGAACGCGGGCCCGAGCACATCCTTCACAAACCTCTCTTCGGTTTGGCCTTCGACAAGAATCAGCGCCCGTTTGCTCATGGACGTGCGCCCAGAACGTTCTTCTCCCACAACTCACCAAGCCCATAATCATCCAGCCATGCCTTCATGTCCTGCTCGCTGAGATGCCGGAAAACGCTCTGGTTGTCCTCGCGATCCACCGTCCAAACCGACTCTGGCTCAAATTGATTTACCAGCGTGACGGACTGGGTGGCCACAATAACCTGAGTGCGCGTCGCCGCCGAGGAAAGCATATCCGCGAGCAACGTGATCGCTGCGGGGTGTAATCCAAGTTCCGGCTCATCAAGCAACACCACCGCTGGCAGTTCTGGTTGGAGAAGCAGCGTCGTCAAACATAGGAAGCGCAGCGTTCCGTCCGAAAGCGAAGAGGCGTTGAAATAAGCATCGCTGCCTTTCTCTTTCCACTCCAGTCTGATTTTGCTCTCGTTCAACTTGGATGGAGCAAGGCGGAACTCTTCAAAGAAAGGGGCGATCTGGCGCAACGTATCCTGGATGTTTGCGAAGTGGTTGGGTTCCTTCTGTTGCATCCAGTACAGAAACGCCGCCAGGTTCTCGCCCTGTGGGCGAAGAACGCGGTTGTCGTCCACATCCATGGTACCCTTGACCGCTGCCGTATCGCTCGTGTCGTGGAAGTGGTAAACACGGTAGCTTTCCAGATCTTCCATTGCTTGCTGGGCGCAAATATGGTCCTCGGTCTTTAGCTTCGATTCCTTGGAAGAAGATGTGATCGGTAGGACAAACGGGTGAGAAAACAGCTTTCGCTCGTGGTAGTATGCTGTCTCCTTCGTTATCATGAAACCGTCATCCGTGGCTTTCAGGTCAACGCGATATGCGTTTGCGGTATCACCCTCGCCAAACTCAAGCTGGAAAGACATCTCCGGAGACCGCTTCCTGCCAAAATAAAGGAGCGAATCCGCGCCTCCCCTTTTGCCTGTGTAACCCGCCAGATTCTGATTCACGATCTCGCGCAAGAAGCGGAACACCTCAATGAGGTTGGATTTGCCGGCCCCGTTGCCGCCAATGAACACATTGAGCCGGCCCAGAGCCAGTGTCTGCTCACGGATGGACTTGAAATTTTTGATCGTCAGTTTTTCCAGCGTGCGCATTATTTTTCAGCGTTCGGCGGCCCGGCGGCGGGGGTGTGGACGGGAGGATCGGCGGGACGGACGAGGAGTTCCGCGCCTCTAACAGCACCAGAAACACCAGAAACACCGGAATGCACACTCAAGTTGTGGGCGGGAAGATCAGCGCGATTGACGATGAGGGGATCGTCCAGCAGTTGCCGGGTATGATTGTTTTCCGCCAGGCTCCACTTGCCGTTCCAACACATGAAAAAACAGGCCGCGGGAAAATCGCTCCTGATGCCGGCCAGGAAACGGGTGTAATCATAGTCGCCGGGCGGATCTTTTGCGCCGTGCGGACCGAATTCGGTGAAACCAAAGGGTTTGGGCAGGGCGGCCAATTCCGCATAACCCTTGATGTGCTTTTGATCGACAAAATCGGTGTAGGCATCCAGTCCGACCAAGTCCACATACTGGTCGCCCGGATAGTAAAGGACGGGGTTCGTGCTCTGGTTCGGACCATAGACCCAGAGAAGATTGTTCAAGCCTTTGGTTTGGGTGAAATAATCGAACATCTGCCGCCAAAGCTTGATGAAAGTTTCGGGGTCCTTGGCGCCCCACCAGAACCAACCGCCGTTCATTTCATGAAAGGGCCGCCATAAGACGACAACACCGGCGTCGTCCAGTTCTTTCAAACCGGCGGCGAGCAGATCCAGTTCGTGCATCCAGCGACGATGAGAGTCGCTGTCAGGCGAGAGCAGACTGGCGAGGTCCACGCCTTTATCCCGCAGTCCGCCTCCGTTGGTATTGGCCGGATTGTAGAGATGAGCGGTGATCGTTACCAAGCCGCCTTGATCCCAGTAGGCGATGGCCGCTTTGTTGGGTTTTTTTGTCTCCAGGCCGCCCTTTTGAAAATTCGCATAATCAACGCCCAAGATCGCCGGCCAATGACCTGTCTTTTCCGAAACGGCAGTGATTTGGCGCAGATTCGCCCAAGGCCCAAAATTGGCGAATTGCCCCGAGACAATGCGGCGAGCCGGCGAGCCGGAAAGACCCTGGAAATACTTCAGCAGCGCGCGGGTTTCGGCGTCGGCCTTTGCATTGGCAGGTTCCGAGGCGGGACCGGCCAGCGCGACGGAGGCCAGGACCGACACATAAAGGAACGGGGCGAAAATTCTCATGGGCTCAGGACCTGGGCGGCAATTGGCAGACCAGACCCTTGTTTTGCAGCACGGCAAACTTGGGCAGGCCGCCTTCCGTCGGGACTTTGACTTCGCCTTCAATGAGCGGACGGGCGTACTGGACAAATTTTTCGTTCGGCATAAACCCGTCCGCGCTCACCCAATCGCGCGGCAGAAGATGCTCGACGTTGGCGATGTCGGACAAGGGCTGCAAGCCGGTGGTTGAGGAATAGACGGAGCCGCTCTGGCGAACGATCTTGACCATGAACCCGCTCTTGCCTTCGACCGCCGCGCGCACGGCCGCTTCGCCGCAGGCCGCCGCCTCCACGGCGTCGGTCGCGCTGGCGTAGTGGGCGGCGCAACGCTGCGCATAGCCGAGTTTGACGGAGCGAGTCTTGGTGTTCAGCCTGCCATAAACAATCTCGGCCAGACGGTCCGCCGCGCCGGAGAGCACGGGATGGCCAAAGGCGTCCAATCGCGAGGTGTCGGCGCTGTATTCGGTGCCATCGGGATTCTTCAAACCTTCGCCCACCACGACGATGCAGTAGCGAATGGCCTGGATGGTCGCCGTCACTTTGGCCAGGAAGGCTTCCTCGTTAAACGGAATTTCCGGTAACAAAATGACGTGTGGCGCGGAGTCGGGTTCGCGTTTGGCCAGAACGGTGCCGGCGGCGATCCAGCCCGCGCCGCGTCCCATGACCTCGATGACGCAACAGGAACCGTCATCGGTGGCCATGCTTTTGACATCGGCGGCGATTTCCATGACGGTGCAGGCGTTGTACTTGGCAACGGAGCCGTAGCCGGGGCAATGATCGGTGTGCGGCAAATCGTTATCGATGGTTTTGGGGACGCCGATGACGCGCATGTCGAAGCCGCGGCGGAGGGCTTCCTGATGAATTTTGTCGGCGGTGTCCTGCGAATCGTTGCCGCCGATATAGAGGAAATAGCGAATGTCGTGGGCCTGAAACACCTTGAAAAGGCGGTCCATTTCCCTGGCGGCTTTTTCGGGTTTCTTTTTGAAATCAATCTTGTACCGGCAGGTGCCGAGGGCCGCGGCAGGGGTATGTTTAAGGGCTTCGATGATTTCGGGCCGTTCCCGGCCCAGATCAATCAGTTGCTCGTTGAGAATGCCGAGAATGCCATTCCTGCCGCCATACACATGGGAGAGGCAACGATGATGGCGGGCTTCCTGCACGATGCCCGCCACACTGGAGTTGATGACGGCGGTGGGGCCGCCGGACTGGGCCACCAGAAGATTTCCAATTAACTCTTTCATAAGCAAGCGCAAGGCTACCAAATCACCCCTTCCCATTGTAAAGGACAAAGGGATTGGCCCCGACTCTCCCGGCTTCGCCGGTCGAATGGCTTGTCGGATTCCCATTATGGGCTAGAGTGGAGGCCATGAGTTCAAAACCGCCACAAGCCCGGTCAGACCGGCGAATGAATGCGCCGGACGGCCAGAAGCCTTCCATCGTTTTGCCGGCGGTCATCGTCGGGCTGCTGATTGTTGGCGGCGCGATCGCTTACAAGATGTTTGAAGGCTCACCGCCTGCCGCCGCGCCGGTGACGACGCCAGTGGCAGCGGTCGCGCCGACTCAAAAGCATCCCGCGGTCCCGCCCATCGCGCTCCGCGAGGAAACCGCCGAAACCACCGCCGCGCCGGCCGCGGTTGTGCCCGAGCCGACGGTGACGACTCCGCCAGCCCGTGTGTCTTCGAGCGAACCGGCCGCCGATTCGCGGCAGTTGGTGGCGGCGCTGACGTCGCTCGATGTCAAGGGGCCGATTACGGCGGAGGACGCTCAAAAATGGAAGGACGGCCTGCAACAATTGGTTCGCCAAGGGTCTTCGTCCGTGGCGGCGATTCGGGAATCTCTGGCGCAAAATCAGGACGTGAGCTACGCCGGGGTGACGGGCGCCGATCAATTGGGGTATTCCTCCCTGCGGGCGGGCTTGCTGAACGCCTTGGGGCAAATCGGCGGGCCGGAATCCACGGCGGCCATGCTCCAGACTTTGCAAACGACCGTCTTTCCAACCGACATTGCGGCCCTGGCGACGACATTGGAACAACAAGCGCCCGGTCAATATCAGGGGGACATTCTGACGGCGGTGCGGGGCCAGTTGGGGCTGGCGGCGCAGGACCAATTGGGGAACGCGAACGTGGGGCCGTTGTTTCAACTCCTGGCCAGCGCCGCGGCCAATGGCACCGATGTCACGGCGGATTTGACGCAGTACAGCTCGAAATGGCCCTATTACGCGGCGATCGAGCTGGCCAATCTTCCCAATGGCACGGGGGTCTCCTCCCTGATCCAAATGGCGCAAGACAGCACGGGGGGAAATCAAAGCGCCGCCGCGCAAGCCCTGGCCCAACTTGCGCCGCAGAACAGCCAGGCCCTCAGCGCATTACTGGACATGGCCAAACAAGGACAACTTTCCGACGCTGCATTGGCGCAACTCGCGCCTTACCTCGGCGGACGCGAGAACCAATTAGGCTCCGGTACCAATCCCGCCGGAACCACGACGCAGGGATTGCATCTGGCCAATGGAAACCAGGATTTCTCGATCGCCATTCTCGAAAACACATTGACGCCCGACCAAGCCACCCAGCGTCTTTCGATCGTTGACCAGCTTTTGCAAGCCATCCCGGCCAGCGACATCATGGGGCAACAAGCCCTGCAACAGCAAAAAGCCGCTTTAGCAGGCCGGCAGGCGAAATAGGAAGCTGCCGCAAAAATGACGAAGAATGGCAGTAAAGGCAGGATTGATAGATAGGAGGTTCTCTGAGTTGTAAATCGTTTTTTTGGGTGAGTTGTTGGCATAGGATTTAGGGTTTGGCGGTTTCCAGTTTCAGCAGCCAAGAGCCATGTTCTTGTTGGTTGC
>Ga0181526_10003253_pt1 | contig 13398 bp, 10 predicted proteins | sample PEATcosm2014_Bin_35_FD_119750 | JGI IMG/M metagenome (GOLD analysis project Ga0181526, IMG submission 119750) | Peatland microbial communities from MTU Mesocosm Facility, Houghton, MI, USA - PEATcosm2014_Bin06_30_metaG | ecosystem: Environmental > Terrestrial > Soil > Wetlands > Peat | place...
AGGGTGTGGGCGAGGACGTCGTGGATCTCGCGGGCGAGGCGGTTGCGCTCGGCGAGCACCTCGGAGCGGGCGTGCTCGAGCTCGGCGCGTTCGCGCTCCACGGCCACGAGGGCAGCCTGCTCGACGCGCTCGATCATCTGGCGGCGGCTCACCCCGAGCACGAGGCCGGCGAGGGCGGCGGCCGCTCCTCCGACGACGAGGGAGCCCGGGCGATCCCGGATGAGGGCCGCCAGGAGCACGACGGCGGGCCCGGCAGCAGCGAGACCGAGGGCGACGGGGAGCTCGAACTGGAAGCTGGCGAGGAAGGCGGCGGCGCCGACGAAGGTGAGGGCGACCGGCGCCAGGGCGGCGAGGGCCCCGCCGACGGCGCCCATCGACACGAGCAGGGCGGCCCGCAGCCAGCTGCGGCGGCCGACGCCGAACGACCACAGGATCCACGAGGAGGCGGCGGCGACGAGGAGCACCCAGACGGCAAGATGCGCCCCGGCAAAGCCGGGGCGCTCCTCGCTGAATGTCGCCCAGGAGAGGAGGACGAGCCCGGCGAGCCGGATGACGGTCGCCGTGGCGGACTCGCCCACTCGGTCACGACTGACGCTCACGAGCACCCATCATGATGGCTGTGGCGAACGACGGCCGCCTCGCCGGCGCCGGAGCCGGCCCGTCGGTCTGAAGGGCCCGGCGGCGGAGCGCCAGGACGGAGCTGCGGCCGAGCACCTCGCCGGCGGCCATCAGGATGAGGCAGGCGACCCAGGCCTCGCCGGAGGTGATGCCGTGTGTGGCACTGAAGCGCCCGATGGCGCCCTCCCCGCCGTGGGTGACGTAGAGGGTGAAGGCGAGGCGGGCCCCGATGCCGAGCACCCAGAGGAGGGCGGCCACCGGTCCGGCCTTGGCGAACGGCTCGCCCTTGGCGTTGCGGTAGACGGCGGTGGAGAGGGCGCAGCCGATCCCGAGCGCCAAGCCGAGGCCGGCACCGCAGAGGGCGAGGACGAGATTGTTCCCCGCCGTCGGGATGCCGTGCAGGTAGCTGCTGGCGACATAGGCCATGACGGCGAAGGGGAGCACGAGTGTGAACGTCGTCAGGCGCCGCCCACGCACCTGCAGCACGACGAGCCCGATGAAGAGAGCGTTGATGAGGTAGTCGCTGGTGGTCATGACGTCAGTGTCGGCCAGAAGGGTCGTTTTGGCGTCAATCCCGGGGTGGATCGCCGGGTGGATCGTTCTCCACCCGGCGCCCTCTCGCCGTCCCGAGCCAGCGCGGCTCACGGCGGCGGCGTGACCGCCCGACCGGCTCGGGCGAGCGCGTCCTCCGCCTCGGCCGCCAGCAGCCCGACGAGGTCGGCGGCGGGAACCACCGCCGTGATGAGGTCGATCGCCTCGCTCGCCCAGACCGGCGCCACACTCGGGTCATCGCGGTCGGCCGCCGCCCGGAAGGAGGCCTTGACGTCCTCGTCAGCGGCGAGCTCGGCATCACGACCGCGCCAGCGATCGAGGAAGGCGTTGCGCAGCGTGCGGGCCGGGTACCGCTCCGGCCAGGGGGCGTCGCGAACGATGTCGAGGATGCGACTCCGCTCGGTGTCGTCGCCTCGCCCCTCGATGATCGCCTTCGTGGCGCCGGCCGTGATGAGCGCCTCGCCCGTCGCCTCGAAACGGGTGCCGACGAGCGCCCCGGCCGCCCCGAGCACGAGGGCGGCGGCGACCCCGCGTCCGTCCGCCAGCCCACCGGCCGCCAGCACGGGCCTCGGGCCGGCGAGGTCGACCACGATCGGCACGAACGGGAACGTGGCGCGTCGCCCGCTGTGGCCGCCCGCCTCGGAGCCTTGCGCCACGATGACATCCGCCCCGATCTCCATGGCCGTTTCCGCCTCGTCGAGGTCGGTCACCTGCACGATGAGGCGGACGCCGGCCTCCCGCACCGGCTCGGTGAGGGGGACGGGATCGCCGAAGGACAGCATGACGGCGTGAGGTCGATACTCGAGGGCCTGCTCGACGACCTCGACGGTGGCCGACCAGGAGAGAAACCCGACGCCCCACGGCTTGTCGGTCCCCTCGGCGACGATCGCCAACTCCCGCTCGAGCCAGGCGGGCTCCCCCCGACCGCCTCCGACGAGCCCGAGACCGCCGCCGTTGGAGACGGCGGCAGCGAGCGCCCCGCCCGCCACGCCCCCCATCGGCGCGAGGGCGATCGGATGCTCGAGGGCGAACAACTCGGTGAAGGTCGTACGCAGTGCCATGTGCCCCATGCTGGCATCTCGTGGCGCACCGTCGCTCGATCGCCGATCCCCGACCGGGCTCGGCGAGAGGCCGACCGCTCCCTCCGAGATCCACGCTGCCCACGAGACCCAGGCACGGCTGAGCAGAGGCGGGATCGCCGACGCGTTTCCCGCCGGGAGGTGTCTCACTGACCTATGGTCAACGAGCCGTCGGCTGACCGGCCGCCGGCACATCGAAAGAGGGACTGCCATGACGATCACCCCGGCAAAGTTCGTGCACGTCGTCTACCGGACGCGTCGCTTCGACGAGATGCTGGACTGGTACAAGACCGTCTTCGGCGCCCGCGTGCAGTACCAGGACCCCGCCCTCGCCTTCCTCACCTACGACGACGAGCACCACCGCTTCGCCTTCGCCAACATGGACGTCCTCGACCCGGCCGGCAGCGGCCCGGACGACCGCGGGCCGATCGGCGTCGACCACGTCGCCTACACCTACGCCTCACTCGCCGATCTCTTCGACCATTATGCCGAGCTGAAGGCGAAGGGGATCACCCCGTATTGGTGCGTCCACCACGGCATCACCGTGTCGATGTACTACGGGGACCCCGACGGCAATCAGATGGAGTTCCAGGTCGACTGCTTCGCCGACAACGAAGAGGCCAACGCCTTCATGTACCGCTCCTTCGCCACGAACCCGATCGGGGTCGAGTTCGCTCCCGACGACTGGCTCGCCGACCTCCGCTCGGGTACGCCCGCCGCCGACATCCTCGCTCGCAAGACCGACCTGCCCGTCTCACCGCTCCGCAACGCCAGATCGGCCGGGTTCGAGGTTCGCGCCGGCTGATCCGAGCCGGTACGGCTCAGACGGTGTGAGGAACGAACTTGTTCGTAGCGAACAAGTTCGTTAGGATCCTTCCATGCCGACTGCGACGACCTCCGGAAGCCGCCGGGAACGACCGGCCAAGCCCGCCCTGAGCAGGGAAGGCATCATCGCGGCGGCCGTTGCCGTCATGCGGGCGGAGGGCCTCGAGCACGTCACGATGCGGCGATTGGCAGCCGAGCTCGACACGGGGCCCGCCTCCCTCTACGTCTACGTCCGCAACACCGACGAGCTGCATGCCGCCGTGCTCGACGAGATGCTGGCGCTGGTGGGCTTCGTGCCGGACGCCGCGCCCGCCCAATGGGACACCACCGTCGTTGCCGTCTTGTCGTCCTACACCTCCATCCTCGTCGAGCACCCCGGCCTCGCCCGCTCGGCCCTCGTGACGAGGCCCTCCGGGCCGAGCTACCTGGCGCTCGTGGAACGCCTGCTGAGCCTGCTCCGGGCGGGCGGCGTCCCCGACGGCCAGGCGGCCTGGGGGATCGATCTCCTCCTCCTCTTCGCCACCTCCATCGCCCTCGAGCACGGCACCCGCCGCCAGCTCACGGGAGGCGACGAGGACGAGGAGGCGCTGGGGCGGGCGATCCGGCAGGCGAGCCCAGACACCTGCCCGACCATCGTCGCCTTGGGCGACGACCTGCTCTCCGGAACGCCGGAAGCCCGCTTCGGCTGGCACGTCCGGGTCCTCCTCGCCGGCATGGCGGCGACGCCGCGTCCGGCTCCCGAGGGAGGCCCTGAGAGGATCGAGTCGTCGTGACCGAGCCCGCCACGCTCGTCGCCGGCGACGCCGCGAGAACGTCGTCAGAGGAGGCGGCCGACCCGAGCCGCCTCGACCGCCGCCTGCGGGCGATCCTCGCCGTCGTGCTCATCGCCGACATCCTCGATCTCATGGACTCGACGATCACGAACATCGCCGCCCCCTCCATCGCCCGCGACCTCGGGGGCGGCGAGTGGCTGATCAAGTGGCTGGGCGCCGGCTATGCCCTCGCCATCGGGGTGCTCCTCGTCGTCGGCGGCCGGCTCGGCGACCGCTACGGGAAGCGGCGCATCTTCCTCGTCGGGATCACGGGCTTCACGCTCGCTTCGGCCCTGTGCGGGCTCTCGGTCGACCCCACCATGATCATCCTCGGACGCCTCGTGCAGGGGAGTTTCGGAGCGCTCATGATCCCGCAGGGGATCAGCGTCCTCATGGCGACGTTCTCCAGAGCGCAGCTGCCGAGGGCCGTCAGCGCCTTTGGGCCTGCCATGGGCGTCGCCGCCGTGCTCGGACCCATCGTCGCCGGTTTCATCATTTCGGCGAACATCGCCGGCTTGCACTGGCGACCCGTCTTCCTGATCAACATCGTCCTCGGCCTGACCGGGCTGCTGGCGGCTCTCCGGCTGCTCCCCCACGACGAACCCGTCTCCCACGAGAGCATCGACGCCGTCGGTGCCCTGCTGCTCGCCTCCACCATGCTCGCCCTCATCTTCGGCCTCGTGCAGGGCTCCACCGACGGCTGGACGGCCCTTCCGGCCGGCAGCCTGCTCGGCGGCGTCGTCCTCTTCGGCGCCTTCGCCGTGCGCCAGCGCCGGGCCGTCAACCCGCTCATCACGCCGTCGCTGCTGAAGAACCGGGGCTTCACGGCCGGACTCGTGCTCGGCCTCGGCTTCTTTGCCGCCGTCAGCGGTCTCGCCTACGTGATCTCCTTGTTCTTCCAGCTCGTGCTCCACCTGAGCGCCTCGCGGGCCGCCATCGGGCTCGCACCGGTCATGGTCGGCATCATCGCCGCCTCCATCGTCTGCCGGCCGCTCCTCACCGTCCTCGGGCGCCGTCTCGTCGTCATCGGCCTGGCGACGACGTTGCTCGGCACCTGCGGCCTCTTCGTGACCGTCCTCGTCGAGGGCATCTCGGTCACGCCGTGGCTGACCGCCCCGTCACTGCTCGTCCTCGGCGCCGGGATGGGCGCCTGTTTCAGCACCATCTACGAAGTCGCCCTCGGCGAGGTCACCCACGAGGAGGCCGGAAGCGCCAGCGGCTCCCTCAGCGCCGTGCAGCAGCTGGCGACGGCCATCGGATCGGCCCTCGTCACGACCGTCTTCTTCAGCGTCCTGCGCCACAGCGGCGGAGCGAGAGCCCTCACCGTCAGCGTCGCCGTCGTGGCCGGCGTCATCGTCGTCTGCCTCGGGCTCGTCTGGCTGCTGCCGCGGGCGGCGCCCGTCGAGGAGATGGGCTTCGTTACGGCGGGCGACACCGGAGCAGGCCCGGCGGCAGTGATGGACGGAGCACCGGTCTGAGCAATGAACCGGTCCGGATCAGACCGGCCGTGACGAGCGAGCCGACCCGGGGCGCCTACGGTGAGAGGGCGCGCCGCAAGAGACGTTGAGGCGCTCATCCAGACGAAAGGTTTCCGTGGCGACAACGGCAGGTACCGGCTCACCGAGCGCTGACCAACGACTCGGTCCCCGAATCACTCGCAGTCTGTTGGACCGGCTGGCGGCTCGCGTCGCCACGACAGGGCACAGAGAGCAGCTGCCGATCGAGATGACGGCGACGGGCGACATACTCGGCTACGTCCCGCGCTGCACAGCGGACGACGTGGCGGCGGGGGCCGAGGTCGCACGCAGAGCGCAACGCGACTGGCAGCGGCTCTCCATCACCGATCGATCGAACGTGTTGCTCCGTTTCGCCGAGCTCGTGCTCGACCGGCAGGACGAAGTGCTCGACCTGATTCAGCTCGAGAACGGCAAGGCACGCCGGCATGCTTTCGAGGAGGTCATCGACGTCGCGCAGGTGAGCCGGTACTACGCACGCACCGCCGCCGGATACCTGCGGCCACACCGTCGTGCCGGCGCCCTACCGGTGCTCACGCGGACCTGGGAGTACCACCAGCCGAAGGGTCTGGTCGCCGTGATCTCGCCGTGGAACTACCCGCTGACGCTCGGTATCAGCGACGCTCTCCCTGCGCTCGTCGCCGGCAGCGCCGTCATCGCCAAACCGGACAAGCAGACGCCGTACTCAACCCTCTGGGCGGCCGAGCTCATGGAAGAGGCCGGACTGCCGCCGGGCGTGCTGCAGGTTGTGACCGGCTCCGGCGACGACCTCGGGACGTCCCTCATCGAGGTCAGCGACTTCCTGATGTTCACCGGCAGCACCCGCGTCGGGCGCATCGTGGCCGCGCAGGCCGCCGAGCGGCTCATCGACTACTCGATGGAACTCGGGGGCAAGAACGCCATCCTCATCCTCGCGGATGCGGATCTCGGCAAGGCCGTACCGGGGGCGGTGCGTGCAGCGTTTTCCAGCACCGGCCAGCTCTGCATCTCGATGGAGCGAATGTATGTCGACACGGCGATCTGGGATGAGTTCGTCCCGCGATTTGTGGCGGCTACCGGGTCGCTCCGGCTGGCGCATTCCCTCGATTACAAGCCCGACATCGGCTCGCTGATATCGGCCGGGCAGCTGGATGCCGTCGTTCGCCACGTGAACGACGCCATCGACAAGGGCGCCACGCTGCTCGCCGGTGGCAACGCGCGACCCGATAGAGGTCCTTACTTCTTCGAGCCGACCGTCCTCACGAACACATCGCCCGACATGACCCTTTACTGCGAGGAGACCTTCGGGCCCGTCATCTCGCTCTACCGCGTGAGCGGCGCGGACGAGGCAATCGCGCGAGCCAACGACAGCAACTACGGGCTGAATTTCTCGGTCTGGACGAAGGACACCGCAAAGGGGCGTCGCATCGCCAGCCAGCTGCAGGTCGGAAGCGTCAACATCAACGAAGCGTATGCGGCCAGCTGGGGATCGGTCGATGCCCCCATGGGTGGCTGGAAGGACTCTGGCGTGGGGAGCAGGCATGGCGAGCACGGGATCCTCAAGTACACCAACTCGCAAACGGTTTCGATCCAGCGACTCATGCCAATCGCCCCTCCGAACTTCGTGTCAGCGAGGGCGTATGCGAAGGCAATGACCGTGGCGATGCGGATCCTTCAGCGCCTGCCCGGCCACAAATAGAGGGTGCCACACAGCCACTCGGAACGACCGCCCGACGAGGCGCCCCGCCGGCTGATCGCGATGATCGCCTGGATCGACGTCAGGTGCCCGAGACAGGTTGGGCCATCCGCTCATGCGGCTTGCGCTCGCGCCGGTAGGTAGCCAAGAACTCTCGGTAGAGGCCGTCGTAGAGGGCGTGCTTCGAGGGGTCGGGCTCGAAGCGTCCCGCAGCCGGTATCCGGTCGCACATCTCCTCAAAGGTGACGCTCTTCAAGGCCGTCGCCGCCAGCATCCCCGCCCCTCGGGCGTTGGCGTTCACGGGATCCTTGACCGCCTCGATTGTCCGGTTGAGGATGTCGGCGTAGATCTGGCACCACGCGCTCGAACGGGCGCCGCCGCCGATGAAACGGATGGGGTCCAAGCGCCGACGTGTGAACCGCTCGACCGCCTCCAGTAGCCAACGCGAGTTCAGCGCGACACCCTCGAACACCGCTCGGATGAGGTCTGCGCGTGTGCTCGACAACGACACGTGATGGAAGCCACCTCGAATCGAGGCGTTCTCCACCGGCGTCCGCTCACCATAGAGCCACGGCGTGAACAACACGGCGCCGCCACCGGGCGCCGACGACTCCACGAGTCTGTCGAAGTTCCGGTAAGCCTCGGAGCGCACCGCCGCCAGCGAGTCAGCCGGCATCAGATCGTCATCAGCGAGAAAGATCCGGTCCCGCAGGAACGTGAGGCACGCCCCGGCCGCTTCCTGCTCGTTGGCTACGAAGTAACGCCCGGGGATCGCCGAAGGCAGCGAGGCGATGTTGTGAAACAAGTCGGTCCGCTTGAATGGCACGTGGCAGGTCAGCCACGAGGATGTTCCGACGTAGAGATGAGCCTGATAGTCGCGCGTCGCACCGGAGCCGATCGCGGCGGACTGAACGTCGGGCGTCCCGACGACCACGGGGATGCCTTCGGGAACGCCGAGATCCGAGGCCGCCGATCGCGTCAGCGGGCCGAGGATCTCGCTGGCGGGCAGGAGGTCGGGGAGCTTCTCTCGGGCCACTCCGACGGTTCGCAACAGCGCAGGGTCGTAGCGGACTCGCAAGGGATCGCGATTGTCGGTCACCCAGTGGAGGGCGATCGAGTCGAAGGACGCGGCGGCTCGGCCCGTCAGCCGCAGGTTCAGGTAGTCCTTCGGCTCCAGGAACACGGCAGTGTCCCGGTAGGTGACAGGCTCCTCCTCCCGCAGCCAGAGGATGTGAGCGATCGGGTCCTTCCCGCTCTTGCCAGGCGCGCCGCCCGTCAGGCGGATCCATCGGAGAAGCTTCGATCCTCCGTACCCCTGGACGTTCAGCAGCCCTCGGCTGACCCTGGCCACGTGCTCGGCTCCGCGTGTGTCCATCCAGATGATGGCGTTTCGAAGCGGCCTTCCTCCGCCGTCGACGGCCACGGTTCCCGACCATTGCGCCGTGGCGGACACGGCCGCCACAGAGTCCACCGGCACGAGCCCGTGCTCGAGCAAGCGACGTGACACCCGGCCGATGACCTCCCACCACTGATCGGGGTCCTGTTCGGCCCCACCTCCGGGAAGCAGCGTGGGAGCGGTTTCTTCCTCCTCGTAGGCGATGACCTCGCCTCGCGTGGACACGAGGGCGATCTTGCATGCTGACGTACCGAGGTCGATGGCGAGAATGTGCTGGGACCGGGCGGCGCCCTCGCTCATCTCAGGCCGCTGTCTTCTCGGATGGCTCCGAGAGGCGGGCCGGCAGTCGCGTGGTCAGCAAGAGCCCGATGCAGGCGGCGATCGCCAGGGCGACCAATGCAAGATCGGGCCTCGACATGAATGCCTGAGTGGTGAGCGCGAGCACGACACCACCGAGGTTGCCGGCGAGCATGAGAAACCCCACGGCGCCGCCCTGGCGTTCAGGTCCAGCGTGCAACTCCGACCAGTCCAGCGTGACCGGGAGGCTCGTCATCAGGACGAAGCCCTCGACGAACAGCCATATCCCGATCCAGGCGACTCCGTGAGTGGCAGCGATCGCCAGGAAACACACAGCCGATAGGCCGGTCGCCGCCGACAGCATGGCCCGCCGGCGGTTCCTCGACGCGATAGCGGGCGGCAGCAGGCCGTCCCCGAGGATGCCCGCGAAGGTCATCAACGCGACGAGGTTGCCCGCCGCTGAACCCTCGTGGAAGTGGTTGAGGATCGTCTCCAGCCAGGTGGCCACGGCGTTGTAGATGCCCATCCCGACGAAGAGCAAGCCGGCGAGCACCCACATGAAGCGATCGCGCCGCAGCCACCCGAGTGCCACCGACGTCGAGGGGTTGTCCGGGTAGGCGGCCGGCGTTCGCAGCGCCACCAGCATCCACGCGGCAGCGATCAGCGCGGGCACGACCTGCACGGCGAGCAGCAATCGCAGGCCGCCGGCGTCGAAGAGCGGCCCCCCGGTGAGCATTGCGGCGAGGATGCCGAGAAACAGCGAAACGCTGCCGATCGAGATCGCCGTGGCCCGCTCAGCCGGCGGGAAGTGCCGGGCCGCAATCTTCGTGATGGCGTTCAGCACCAGCGGCTGCCCTGCTGCGATGACGACCTGTCCGGACAATTGCACGGCGAACGAGGTCGGCCCCGCCAGCCGGACGAGCGCACCCGCGGCAGTGAGTGCGGCACCCGTCCCGAGCGCCCTCTTGAAGCTGCCGTCCAGCCACCGCCCCGTCGGCAACCCGAGCACGATGTAGACGAACGGGAAGATGATGGCCAGGTCTCCCGTGGCGCCGCTCGACACATGCATCACCCGAGCGGTCTGCGTCGTGATCGGGGCGAAGGTCAGCCAGAGCAGCTGAGTGCTCCCGGCCAGCAGGCCGTAGCCCGCCAAGATCATCCACCGGTTCATGCCAGGGCGACGCCTGCCGGGGGGCGGCCGCTCCTCGGAGCGCAGCGATCGGTGCTGGGTCGACCGTGTCCGGCTCATCACCGACGCCGCCTCGTCCTGCTAGATCCCGGGGCCCTGGCCGGCCGGCGCCGTGCTCGACTGGGCGCTCTCTGGTGGCGGGCCCTCGCCGGGCCGGCGCCGCCGCAGCAGCGCCGTGGCGACGAGCAAGACGAACCCGACGATGAGGGCCAGCAGCGGCACGGTGGTTCCGAGCAGGTTCAGAGCGGACGAGTCATTCCTCGCTTCGTGAATCGTGGCCTGGAGCGTCTGCGGCGAATCGGAGTAGACGAACAGGGACACCGTCGCGATCGGCACCGCGACTCCGAGCAGGCTCGCCGGCAACTCGACCGCCCGCGTCTCGGTTGCCTGCAGGTCCACCACGACTCCGTCGCGTGGTGACACCCAGTACGTGAAGTTGGAAGCGTAGGTGTATGCGAGTGGAATCACGTTTGGGAGCTTCGCGAAGGCGGACCCGAGCCGAGCGATCTCCGCGGCCGGCAGGTGCAGTCGCCCCACGAGCGCCGGGATGTCGGCCTTGGGCACCCCCCGTGGCAAGGAGGCCAGCTCCTGGGTGTCGGTGATCAGCGCAGGCGCCGTCTTCTGATCGAAGACGTAGGTTTCGAAGCCGAGGGCGTAGCTCCGGGTTCCGGCCGCAGTCGGGACGGGAACGCTCGTCGCGGTGCCGGCGAAGCGGAGCGTCGTCGTCTTGCCCGTGTCTTGTACCCAGCCGGTGTAGTCCTGTCGCGCCGTTCCGATCGGGAAGCTGACCGTGAGCCCGCGTGCCGCTGTGAGTCCCGACCCCGAGATCGATGCCGTCGGAGCGAGCGTCGTTCGGTTCACCGCGTAGTGGTTGTCGAGCCCCGGGAGCGACGTCCCGGCCGCGCTCCCGGTCACCCGGTAATCGACAACCGCCGCAGAGCCGTTCGCGTTCAGCACGCGGACGGTCTCTTTGATCTGCAACGGAAGATCACTGAGGAGCAACGGCGCCGTCGAGCCCGGCGCCAGGGCAGCCTGGTTGAGCAGCACTCGGGCTGTCCCCTGGTAGACGTTCGTCGTGTTCGTGTCGGCGGGCAGCTTTTCAGCTGCGGGCAGCACCGCGAAGCGGACGACGCCCGCCGCCGCGATGAGCAGGACCCCGAGGAGCGCCAATGCAATACGCACCCGATGCGTGCGGTGCGCGGCACGCCTACCTTGCTTCTGCCTCCGGCGCCGCTTCGGGGCACCCTGCAGGTCGTCAACCGGGTCTCGACGGGCCTCCTTCAGCAAGACGGCCATGGCTCTCCCTCTCAGACATCTCGCTCCTCTACGGCATCTGGCTCTTCGGTCATCAGTGTCGACCTCGGCTCGGTAAGCGCCAGGGTCTTTGGTCCATTTCTGGACGCCAGGGACGGTGCGACCCGCCCGGGGCGCCGAGCGCGAGTGAAGGCCCGACGATCGCGACGGGGATGAAACCTGCGAGAATGCCGGACAGCAATTGCAGGCGTCCGGCAGTTCTCGATCCGCAGCGTGGCGGGGGCGTTCGACGACGTGGTGGCGATCGACTTCAACCGAGCCCCGGGCACTTCCCGGTCGGACCCTCGTCCGGTGAGCGCCGCCCGCCGGGCGGGCGAGGCTGAGGCCGGCGCCGAGGCAGGTGCTCGCGTTGACTGACGACGCCGGCATCTTCCGGCTCCTGATCGACGACTACGGGCCGGCACCGGAGGAGGCCGTCCTCGAGTCGAGCCCCGCCACCCCTCGCAGGCACCGCCTGCTTCGTGTGGCTCTCGCCAGCGGCACCGCCGCAGTCGCCCTGGCCGCCGTCGGCGTGGCGGGACTCCTCCTCCTCGGACGGCCGAGTGTCTCGCTCTCGCCTTCGGTCGGCGCCCTCGCAGCGCTGCGCCTGCACGGCTTCGCCACCGAGGTGACGTCCGTCGAGGTCCTCGACGGCGGAGCATCGGTCCCCATGCTGCAGCGGGACGGTCGGCTCGTCCCCTCCGTACCCGTCGGGCAGGGCGGCGTCCTGCAGGTGTCGGTGACGGTCGCCCCGCCGGGCTGGCTGCACTGGCTGCTGGGGGGACCGGTGACCTGCACGAGCACGCTTCGCACCCCCGTCGCCGTGCCCGTCACGAGCCAGGCGTTGGTGTCGCCGGCCGGCACGGTGCCCGTTCACTTCGACAACCCCGTCGCCGTCGTGGTCGTGAAGGAAGCCACGGGCGGGCTCCGCACCCTCCGCCTCTCGAAACCGTCCCGCCTCGTCGAGGTGCCCGTAGGCCGGGCGGCTTCCGGAACGCTCGTCGTGGCGGCCGCACCGCAACCCTGGGAGCGCCTGTCAGCGTTCCGACGTCTCCTGTGGCTGCGCCCAGCGGGCGGAAGGCCCGCCCTCGCCCTTGCCACGCCGGCCCCCTACACCGCCACGTCCACCTCGGCCGGGACGATCCGGCTGCGTTTCGACGAGCCGGTGCTCCTGGTGTTCGGAGGGCGGCTGCCGGTGATCTCGCCCCGGGTGAGGGGAACCTGGTCCGAGCCGTCACCGAACACGCTCGTGTTCAGGCCGAGGGGTTTCGGGTTCGGGCCGGGCAGAACCGTCACGGTCACGTTCCCCAAGCCGGTTCGGCTCGTCCGCCAAGGTGGCCGCACGGCGACGCCACCGACCGACACCTACCGGTTCATGACGCGGGCCGCCTCGCTGCGGGAGCTCGAGGAGCTGCTGGCGCAGCTGCACTACCTGCCGGTCGCCTTCACGCCCGCTCCGGGGGCGCGAGAGCCGACGACGCTGGCCGGTGAGATCGCCGCCATGTCGCGCCCGGTGCCGGGTCGCTTCTCATGGCGGTGGCGGTCGGTGCCCCGGGCGCTCAGGTCGCAGTGGGCAACCGGCTCCCCCACCGTCATCTTGAAGGGCGCCCTCATGGCCTTCGACGCCACCCTCGCCGGCTACGACGGCTACGCCCTCCGCCTCGAGAGCGTGCCGCAGCTGGCGAACACCGCCACGTGGGAGGCCGTCATCCACGCCGCCCTCTCGCACGCCGTCGACCCGGCGCCCTACGACTACGTCTACGTGAGCCAGGTGGTGCCCGAGAAGCTCAGCCTGTGGCAGGACGGCAAGGTCATCCTGACGTCGCTCACCAACACCGGCATCGCCGTCGACCCGACGGCGGACGGCACCTTCCCGATCTACGTCCGCTACACGGTCAACACCATGAGCGGCACCAACCCGGACGGCTCGACCTACGACGACATCGTGTACTGGATCAACTACTTCAACGGCAGCGACGCCGTGCACGGGTTCCCCCGCGCCAGCTACGGCTACCCGCAGAGCCTCGGCTGCGTGGAGCTGCCCATCGCCACCGCCGAGACCGTGTTCGACCACCTCAGCATCGGGGACCTCGTCACCGTCGCCAACTGAGACACCGAGGATCACCGCCGCTCGATCTGGCTCCTCAC
>Ga0181526_10003257_pt1 | contig 13381 bp, 14 predicted proteins | sample PEATcosm2014_Bin_35_FD_119750 | JGI IMG/M metagenome (GOLD analysis project Ga0181526, IMG submission 119750) | Peatland microbial communities from MTU Mesocosm Facility, Houghton, MI, USA - PEATcosm2014_Bin06_30_metaG | ecosystem: Environmental > Terrestrial > Soil > Wetlands > Peat | place...
TCAGCAGACTGTTGGCATGATGATGACAGATATGCTCAAGGCCGTGACGACTCTTGGCGTCGTTGAAGCCCTGGTTTTCGATCTCCCAGCGGCTCTTGGCCATGCGGAACAGAGCCTGCGGGCCCACTGTGGAAGAGGCAAAATTCGTCAGCCAGTAAGCCTCCACCACCGTGCCGTCCGGCTTGTGCTGGCGATAGAAGAACACGCGAACGGTTTCCCAGTCCAGAGTTTCCCAGGGATCGAAGTCCTCCGCATCCCATAGTTCCACGCGATCCGGTCCCTGCTGGAAAACCGTGGTAGCAGGCCCGCAAGGAAAACGCTGCTGGGCAGCGGCGTGTAATTCAGGCAGATTGTCTTTCAGCCGTGCCACCACCCGGAGACCGAGTTCTCCGGCGGTATGTAGGAACGGTGCGGTGGCAAATTCTCCATCGACGACGACATATTGCGCAAAGCGTGTTCCCACGCTCCCGACCACCCGCCGCAATAAGCGTTGCCCGGCGGCATACTCGCTATCGCCCGGTCCGTAGGGTTCCCCATCGCAGGGCAGCGACAGGCCGGTTCCCACTACGCTGATCATCACGAAAGAATGTTGATAGCCCTGAATCTGTTTCTGGGCATTCCGGCTTGGGCGGCAGAACGAACAGCCCTGCTGGGTCCGCCATCCCGCAGCGGTGCCGTCGATGGCCAGACCGATCCAGCGGCAATCATCAAAGGCTTTATTGCGCTTGGCGCCGCGAATGAGGGAGAGCAGGGCTTGCCGCGTTGCGTGGGGATCGAGTCGCTCGGTGAAATAGCCCAAGGTATCGTCACAAAACGGAGTTGCGATGGAGAGAGTGCGTCGTGCCGAAGATCGCACCAGCGCTTCGACGGCATGAAAACTCGATTGGCGGAGGATTTGCCCGATCAGCAAGGCCCACAGCAGAGCCTGCGCCGGAATTTGGGGTTGTTGCCGACCGTCTCCAGGATCCCGGAGATACCGTCGGAGGCGAAGACGCCCTGTCACATAGTGAAGCAGATGACGTGGCGTCGAACGGTTCATTTTTTCTTAGGCTTCTTGCGCTCCAGCACGAGCAGTTGCGCGTTGGCCGCCAACACTTCGCGGACGGCGTCTTGAAACTCCCGTCCCGCCTTGACCCGGCGCCGCACCTCCTCGACCCAGTCCTTGGGGATGTGCTGGACCTGCTTTTTCCCCTGAACCATAAAGGTCAGCGACCAAACGGGATGGCCCCGGTCATCGACACAATGGCAGGTAGGCTTGCCGCAGCGGAGATGAGAGAGAGCGAGCGAGCCAGGGAGGGCGTCGGCGGGGATAGAGAAACGTCGCAGCAGCTGGAACTTGCGCTGACGCAATCGAGAAGCGAGTGGTCCATTACCTTTATGGATCATCTTAATGTATACATACCATAAGACAGACTACAAATCAAACAGTGTCTGCGAATGCGAAAATAGGAGTCTACTGCGGAAGGATCGCCAAGAGGGATAAAAGAGCGATCTGACGCAGCTGGACTGAGCTAGCCCCTGCCAATCTTCCGAAACGGCTGCCCGTGCCGCCCCGTGCCGCGCCGTGCCGACTCCCGTGCCTTCGTAGGTTCTCGTCTTTCGCTAACTATTATATTGACTGATGATCCCGTAGCATTCGCACGCGAACCCCTCCAGCTTCTTCCGGTTCAAAATCTGTACAGATCCTCGCGTATACGCCACTAATTCCCTTTTCTGCAAAACGCCTGCAGCCAAGCTCACGCTCGGCCGGTCCGTCCCCAGCATCGTCGCCAGAAAATCGTGCGTGATCGCCACCATCCCTGAATCCACTCGATCCTGCGCCAGAAGTAACCACCTCGCCAGCCGTTCCTCGATATTATGCAGCCGATTGCACGCCGCCGTTTGCGCCACTTGCATTGCCAACCCTGCCGCATAGCCACTCAATATTCCTTGAAGATCGGGCGCAACAGGCAGGATCTTTCTTAGTGTGTCGATTCTCACCCGGAAACTGTTGCCCGCAATTTGCACTATCTCTCGCAATGGGCTTCTCCGCAGACCCAGAATCGCAGCCATTCCCGTTGCACCCTCGTTCCCTACGAGACCTGCCTCCACACTCTTTCCACCTTTCATCTCAACAACCAGAGAAATCAGTCCCTCGTTTGGGAAGTGTGCAAATTGCACTTGCCGATGAGGTTGATGAAGGCTCAGATGATGGGGGAAATTTACAAACTGTAAATGCGGCCGTATCGCATGGAATTCTCCATCCGGCACGGCCAGAAGTGGTTTATTGCGAACGGGTTTCCCAGCTGGATTCGTCCGCTCGCCGGGTCGCGCGCTTGGCATCTTGATCGTAGCCATCACTATTTCCATCGAGGGTTCTATACCGTAATCGCGGTATTCACAAGGGCTTTTCTGCTCTGTAGGGTATCCGACATAGTAGATGAATCCGATGAGGAAGCAACAAGCCTCCTCGGTAAGAAGTTTACAAACGGTGCCGGAGGTGTAGTGCGCCGCTGTCGAGCATTCCGATAGGTTGAAGAAGCCTCATTTCTCTCGTTGGCAATGTCCCTGATGAATGGCCCCGGCTCGGCAATAGAAATTGAAAGAGCATAATCGTTGAATTTACCGCCTGGGGGATCAGTGGCTCAAATCCTTCTGATCGATCACAATCCGCAAATTCGCCTGGTAATCAAAGCGCTCATTGAGGCTCATCCCGGATGGCATATCTGTGGTGAGGCGACCGATGGTCGGGAGGGGGTAGACAAAGCGATCGAACTCAAGCCCGATCTGGTCGTGCTGGACTTTTCCATGCCGGTTCTAAATGGTTTTCAAGTTGCCGAAAGAATTTTCAAGGTTAATCCCACTTTGCCTTTGGTCTTGTGCACAATCCACTACTTTCCGGAAATGATTGCCGAAGCAAAGAAGGTGGGCATACGTGAAGTAGTTGACAAAACCAACGAGGCCGCCCGCTTGCTGGAGGTAATCGAAGCTCTTCTCGAAGAGAGTCCACCCCCGCCGTCAAATTCGATAAGCCCTACACCCCAACCCGAACGCGCCGATTCGGAAGGCGGCAACGGCAAAGAAAAGCCTCCCGAACTCAATTAAACCTGCTCCCGCCGCACCATCAACTGTCCTCGGACGCAGTCAGTTCTCTTTCTTTGCTGACGCTTCTTCCTTCAGTCGCTTAGCGTCGTCGATGCCTTGGATCATCCCCAGAACCTCATCGGACTCCCGGGATTTCTTTGGCCCGAATGTGGAACCATCGGCAAACACGACCAGGTCCACCGTTATTTTGTAGCCCGCCGGAGTGCCATCGGCCAAATGCGAAAACTTCCGAGGGTCGGCAATCCACGTTGATCCAGGGGCGAGGTAGTCTGCCGGATTCCCATGCGTATCAAGCTCCTTCGTCGAGAACCGGCGAATTCGCGCCCCGGTGGTCGGATCGAAAAAGGTCGTCGTGAATAGATAGCCCCGGATCGGCGTCGCGCCTTCGTTGGTAACTGCGGTAGCCATCATTTCCTGTCCGCGTTCGTCACGCCAGAGGCCAGATTCAATTTTTAGCGGTCCGATCGTCTGTGATTCCACGTCTTCCACTGGGAAGGGCCCTTGTTCGGGCAGAATAGGAGTTACGAATCTCTCCAACTCCGTGGTTTTCTCCAGGAAATCCTGCCCGTCGAGCGTGCCGATCATTTGATGAGATTCAGGCAGCGCGGCAGGCCCCCAAATCGAGCCATCTGCAAACTTCAGCGCGTCGATCTTTGCGGTGAGCGTCGCACGGTCTCCGGAAATTTTCTTCGGTAGAGTGCAGACAGTGTGCGTCCACTCCGCGCCACTCTCTATCATTGGTTCGCGCGAACCACGGATCTCTTCCAGCCTTTCTTCCTGCTGAAGTTTCTCGGTCTCTGAGTCGGCCAGTTCGAGCCTGACCACATATCCGCGAAGCCCCTGAGTACCGGTGTAGCGTAAGTGCACTAAGAAGCCCTTACCGGCCTCGCAGTCGGTAACCAGACCGAAGGAGAACTCTGTCGTTATCTGCAAAGGGGGAAGCTCCGGCGCGTGATCCTGCGCGGCGGCCGTTTGCCAAGCTGCAAACAACCCTAAAACCACTCCCGCAAAGGCACCTGTGATTCTGGTCCACACGGCTCGCTCCTCTTGCTTAACTTCTTAAGGTCCCGCTCGAGATTCCGCTGACGATGCACCTCAGCGTCTCACCATCTCAAAAAATCGGCAACTGAAGATTCGCACCCGCATGGGGCTATTCTGCCGCCGACCCACTTTCACCTGCCTGTCTCCAAAATAAGTTTCTGCACCCGCCAGTTCAGGATTTCCGCAACGTAGAGCTCATTTTCGGACGGGCACGCCATCTCGTGAATCCATCCAAACTCTCCTAGTTGCTTCCCCGACTTCCCCAGCATCCCCAACACCTTTCCGTCCAGGCTCAACTTATAGATCCGTCCAGGAAACGCATCGGCGCTGTACAACACCTGGTGGGGTGCCGGTGTGATACAAATTGCCCAAGGCGCACCCGGCTTCCGAGCGCCACTCGGCTGCGCCAGTCTGTTGCCAATTGCCGGTCGCGCGTCGGGATCGATAGGTACGTCGATGACGATCTGCCGCAGGAATTTACCCTCACCGTCGAACACTTGTATTCGTGCATTGCCGCGATCCGCCACGTAAACATTTCCTTCCGCATCCACAGCAATGCTGTGCGGCGTGTTGAACTGTCCGGGTTTGTCCCCCGGCTCTCCCCAGGACTTCAGCCACTTGCCCTCTTTATCCACCTTCGCAATTCGGGAATTGATATACCCGTCGCTGATGTACGTATTCCCGGCGGCATCCCAGACAACGTCGGTTACCTGTCGAAACAGTCCATCTTCCGGCGGCAGCGGCGGCTGGACTTTTTTCAACGGGCCAGTTCCCTCCTCCGACGCTTCCTGCTTGCGCCCGAACACCATAGTCACGCGACCTTCCGGATTGAACTTGATCACCATGTCCGATCCCTTATCCGTCACCCAAATGTTGTCCTGCGGGTCCACCTTCACCGTATGGGCATAAGACCACGCATACAGGTTGTGCCCAATCTCGCGCAAAAATTTGCCGTCCGCGCCAAATTCCAAGAGCTGCGCGGCACTCGCTCCATACGCCGGCCCCGTTGTGTTCCCTCTCGTGAAGACAAAAATGTGCCCTTTGGAATTCACCGCGACTCCCGCAACTTCTCCGAAATACAGGTCGCTTGGCAATTTGAGAAAATCGGCCACCGAGCGATATCGAATCTCTGGAACGCGTACCTGCTGTCCCCACACGCAACCCGCCATTAGCAACAAAACAACAACCGTCCTTCTCATGAAAGCCTCCGGCGACTCGAAGCTCACAATATATCCCACCTACGCTCTCCCTCGGAGGTTCTGGCGCGGTAATTCGACGAGCATGGATTCGGCCAATGCTTACGACTCGCTCGTTAAACTGCTCGACTGTGTCTCCGCAGCGATGACTGCGCTGGAGTCGAGAATCAGTCTCCTGCGGGACTCATCGGTTCAATATTCGCTTTGGCACTTTGTCCACACGTCTCTAGGCTCACTCCTATGGTCGTCCACCTCAAGCCTGAAACCGAGTCTGGCCTCAACAGCGGGAGTGTGAAGCCCATCGCTGGCGAAGACGCCTTCAACCGCAATCCGGACCAAATGCGAATTCCGCCGTTTATGAGCGGCTTTGTTCTCCGCCCAGCTGCCAAATGGGTCATAGCCGCTCCGACCTGAGTTCGCGTCCACTCCGCTTTCATCCTGTCCGAGACTTTGGGATTGCTTATGCGCCTGATGAAGAACCGCTCGTCGTCATGGCTTCGGCGCAATCCTGTGGTCCTGGCAGCCATCCTTCGCAATAGAGACAAAATCGCACTCTCCGCGACGCGCAGCGCCCCCACCTATCCCTGCCCCACGATTGAATCGTTTGTCACCACTGCCCCCCTGCGCTATCCTGCCTTCAGATACCCGTTTTTGGAGGTAGCATGACCCAATCTTTCACACCCCTCGACCTTCTGCTCATCACCATTGTCCTGGCAACTCTGGCCGTCGGTCTGCCTATTTTCTTCGTGTTGGCGATTCGCTTTCTGTGGGACCGCAACTTGAACCTTGGCCGTTCGAAGGAGCTCGAAAAACTCATCTGGCAATTGCACCGCATCGCCAGCGCCATGGAGCACCAGATGAATTTGTCCTTTCCTGCCGTGCAGCCCGGCACGGAAGAAGCTCGCGATCTCGCCTATCTCCAGGAGCTTTCCCGTCCCGCCACTGCCACTCGCAGCGTCTCCACCCCCGCCCCTGCGGCTGCCAAACCCTCCGCGCAACAGAACCCCGCGCCTCAGCCTGCCGCACAACAGCCCGCCGCGCAACCGCCAGCGACTCAGCCGCCTGTCCCCGATCAAACCACTCTTCCTCCGCTGGAACTCCGCGAGCCTTCCGTCGAAGTCCCGCGCGCCGGCGTCAACTCCATGTTCGGCCTTTAGCGCCGACCCTTAAGATTTCGCGGGAAAGGTAAAGTAGATCGGCGTTGTTTCTCTGCCGGTGACCACGACTTCCTGGCTCTGGCTCCCCAAAGTTTCATGCCACGCTGTAACCGTGTATTTCCCTTGCGGCAGGTCTGGCAGCCGGAACACACCATCCTCACTGGTCACTGCAAAATGGCTGGTTTTCAACACCACAAAATATCCTTGCATCCATGGGTGAATATTACATTTGACGGGAATGATCTCTTCCTTTTCGTAGGAGTACGAAAACGGCGGTGTTCCCGGGGGCTGCATGCGATTCCACTCGCGGTTCACTTTCGCAAGAGGATGGATATTGTGGGAGATCGGATCGCTGTTCTCGATCTTGATTTCCTGTCCGACTTGCACCGGCAGTACGTGCGTTTTGTAGTGGCAATCCCTCTGATCGAACGCCACTGGGTTGCCCGGCGCCGCACCCGCGCCCACCTCGCCCGACGAAATGTACACAACAACGTTCGCTAAGCCGTTGCCGCGACCGGTCACGACGCTCTCCTCTTGCAACGGGGCGCTTGCGTGTATTTTCACGCAAGCCGGCTCTTTCTCCAGGTTGAACGCTGCCCTCTTCGGCGGTGTCCCCTTAAACGTAACGATGCCCGTAAGCGTGCCACTATCAGGTCCGGCACTAATGGGAGAGGCAACTCCAAAAATCAGGACGCCCGTCAGAATCGTTCTCGCCAGTGGCATCCCCGAACTACCTCCTGCACGGAATCCAATTGCAGAATCCGCGTAATCCCGTCGTTCTTCAATTTTAAGAATAAGAGGGACCTCCTTCCCAAGGAGTTTAGTGCCAAGTCGTCAATCAGTTATGGAAACTCTACCCATCACCATGGCCTATTTTGATCGACGTACAGGCGTATTGGCCGTTTGGAGAAGCGTTCAAAAATGAACAGCGCGCCCATTCGATGCTCTTTAGTATCTGACATGGAACGGCAGGAAGAGCGGTACTTTCCGGTCTGGGCGGGTCGAACAGTATCAATCATCTAGCCGTTCCTTTCATGACATTCATTGAAAAACTCAAACTTAAATGGCTTCATTTATGGGAGGGCTTACTCGCTCCATGGTCGAGGAGGAGATGAGGTTCGGCGCGTGGAATGGGGCAAACGAGTCGAAAGCTCGGGCACTCCCCCCGAGCAGCCTGGCTAAACACCCATTGGGCAGGAACACCCTTGGTCTTCACTTAACTTACGCGGAAACCGCTCGTGCCGGCTTCGTTCGGTTCGCCAGCAACGCCAGTCTCTTTTCGTGACTCATGGGCTCCCACGGAACAAGTTTCTCCGCAAGCACATCCATTCTCCGTAAGAGTGTCAACTCGATGAAAAGCTCCATGAAATCCAGATCCCGAAACACCAACGACCCGGACTCTTTCATCTTGTCCCGGAGCCGTTCCAGGTGCGCTGGCATCTCCGTCCAATGCAGCCCCGACCTGTGGTGATGACACAGATGATACCCTTCGTTCATGAAGTTCACTTCATCCACCACGGTCACCGTATTTACAAAATAATCCTCGGGATGTTCCGGGTCACAGAACGCGTGCTGCACCCACGACGTGATGGCCATGATGAAGTTCATGCAGAGCAGTGGAACCGCCAAGTAAACGATTCCAATTCGCCAATCGTAAACAAACAAGGCCGCGAAATAGACGAAATACCTTGCCATTCCCCAAAACATTCGTCTTTGATTCTTTACATCCCCGCGCCCTCTAAAGTAGAGGTACGGCACAATCCCCAGCGTCGTCCAAATGTTGTCCGCAAGATACCAGAGAAAATGCACTCGGCTCGTCCGATCGTAGCCACTCGTGGCCACCGTGTCGTCTGGGCCGCCGTTCTCTTTATGGTGTAGACGCACATGCACCGTTCGCCCCAATTCTGGCAGGTCTCCATAAAAATATCCCAGAAAGAATTCGGCGTACCGCCCGAGCACCTTATCGTATTTCCCGGTGAAGTACCCCTGCGGCCGGTGCGCTTCCAGATGTTTGGTGCTGAACATCCTCACAGACCGTTGAAATTTCAGGCCGGTTAGCGATAGATAGAAAGCGAGTGCCAGCGGAAGACGCGGCTTCCCTAGCGCCAGTTGAGTCGCGAAAATTGGCACGGTCGTAAGGCTCAACGACACCATCAGTCGTAACGCGGGCGTGTCTCGGGGATCCCGCAGAACTTTTTGCCCAAGCCGTTCGATCAACCGGTCGTAACTCCGCGACAGAAACTGACACGCCTCGCGCAGTGGGCTGACCTTTCCGAGCAGCTTGGCCACTCCATAGCCCCCAAAGGAAAGCGCTCCCTCGATCGATGCCGCCGCAATGCTTGCCAATGCGATGGGCACGGACACGCACCGCACCAGGACCTTGCCTATGCCTCCGGTTCTGTTCGCATCCCAGTCCGTCTTTGAACGCGTGTCTTCTCCCACGTCGTTCAAATCCGCTTCCGCTACCCTGTCTACAAAATGCATTTTCGTCGTTTTTCGATGAAACGGGCTTCGTTCAGTGTCATCCGCAGGAGTCTACACTCTAGCAGAACAGACTGCCAGAGCCGAACGATGTTCTAGTAAATGCTCTCTCTTTGAACCACGATTTGACTCTTACCCAACTTGAGGATAGAACAGTGCGATTCGCGGAGGGCCCCCGATGGCAAGTTCCTGTTCACCATGCTGCCTGCTAACGACCTCGGCTTGCCGACTCGCCTTGTCCCCATCGCTCGCGCCTTTGCGGATCGCGGCCACCAAGTCGCCGTGTTCAACCCGTCGCCCGCTCCCGCAAAGCTCATTTCCGGCGCAGGACTGACAAATCTTCCTCTTCCGCCCCGGCCCATGCCGGTTCCTCCCGCCGATGTCGCTCAAGCGAGCGCGGTTTGGGACGTCGATCAGATGCTTGCCAGTTTCGGGTTCTTAGCCTTGGAGCCCTGCCAATGGGTTGGGCTCCGGCAAACCCAGTTTCATTCGATCCGCAGGGCGCGCATCGGGGAAATGGAGGCTGCCCGGTTGGCCGGGATCATGGCCGCCAGGAATGAGCAAAAGGTAAGTGCGCAGGTGGCCACGGTCAGCGCTGGCGGATCCCACCAGGAGAGGCCGTAGAGTTGGTTGGAGAGGAGCTTGCCGACGCCGACGGCAAGCGGCAGGCCAATCACTAGCCCGACGACTACACGCGCAAACGCCCCAGTCAGCACCAGGCGAATGACTTCCGCCCGATCGGCGCCGAGCGCCATGCGGATTCCGATTTCGTTGGTCCTTTGTGCCACCGTGTAAGCAGTGACTCCGTAAAGTCCGACGGCAGCGAGCAACAGCGCAACGATGCCGAACAGTCCAGCGAGGCTGGCGACGGCTCGCTCTTGATCGAATGAAAGCTCCACCTGCTGGTGCATCGTCCGCACGCTGTTGAACGTCAGGCTCGGATCGATATCCGAGAGCTTCCGTGTCAGCAAGGGCTCGAGATGCCCGGTAGGAATGTTCGTAACCAGCAGAATGCCACCGATAAAATGTGACCTCAGTTCGATCTTCTTCATTAGTTCTTGCGGGTAATTCACACTTTGCGCCATGGGCACATAGAACATGGGACGCGCGGGCTTGTCCAATTCGAAACCGGCGAATTTTGCATCCTTTACGATACCGACGATACGGAACGATTTTGAATTTTCCGGCATGTCGAGGCCGAAGTATTGATTCACTGGATCTTCTTCTGGCTTGAAGAAACGCTTTGCAAAGGTTTCGTTGACGAGCGCGACGGGCGCGGTAGTTTCGTTGTCCGCCTCGGTAAAGTAGCGGCCGCGGACAAGGCCCACGCCCAGGTCCTGCAGGTAGTTGGCGCTGACGCGATCCCACGAGGAGCCTGAGTCTTCGCTTAGTTTACCGGGAGGATGACCGTCGACGAGAATCAACTCGCCCCAGTTGTCGGTGAGCGGGTTGTACATGGCGAGACCAACACCCTGGATGCCCGGTATGGCCAGGAGTTCCTGTTCGAGGCGGCGATTGAGTGCGGCGAGTTGCGGCTGGGTGTAGGCAGCCGACGGATTGTTGATGGCCACTTCAACGCGCCCGTTAATCTGGAATCCGAAGTCCTGATGTTCCAGTTTGTTGAGGCTTCGCCCGAGCATCGTGGCGCCGGCAACGAGCACAACCGAGAGCGTGGCCTGGACAACCAGGAGGGTTTTGCGGGCCAGAGACGAACGATCGCTGTTGCCTCTGCCCGACCCGTGCAACGCTTCTGCGGGATTGGTGCGCGTGGCCAGCCACGCGGGAACGGCTCCGAACAGGATTCCCGTCACTAGCGCCAGCAGGAAAGCGAAGCCGAGGACAGAAAGAGAAGGCGCAGCGCTTATCGGAAGGTAATGCGCGCTGTGGAAGGCCAGCGCAAGGAGCAGACGCTCCGCACCCACGGCGACGAAAAGCCCAACGATTGCGCCTCCTATAGCAAGAAGGATGCTCTCCAGCAGCGCTTGCATCACGATCTGTTTTGGCGTGGCGCCGACGGCCACGCGCACTGCGGTTTGCGCTCTCCTGGAAACACCGCGGGCGAGGAGGAGATTCGCTACGTTCGAACACGCGATTAAGAGGACCAGCCCACACACTGCAAGAAGAATGCGCAGGCTCTGCCCGTACTGTTCTTTCATTACGGCAACACCCGCGCCTGCGGGAACCACGTTGAGATTTTGCTTGGGCAGCATGCGGATAACGTCTGGCATCCAGTTGGAGGGATAGCCCGAGTCGTATTGCATCCAGTTTCGGAGAACTCCGGTGAGGCGGGGAGCCATGCCTACGGTCGTGGCACCGGGCTTCAGCCGGCCGATCATTCGAAGCCACGCGGAGATGGGTTGGCGCAGCAGACTACCATCGGCGCTGATCAAGGGTTCCATCTGAAGGGGCACCCAGATATCGGGTGGATCGCTTTCCAGTGTGTCCCCGAAGAATCCGGCGGGTGCGATCCCAATGACGGTGAGGGGATGGCCTTCGACAACGAAGCTGGAGCCGACAATGGAGGGATCGGAGCCGTAGGTCGCTTGCCAGGCGCGGTGACTGAGAACGAGGAGGGGAGCCGCCCCGGGTTGGTCGTCTTCTGGGGTGAGGAGGCGGCCCAGATAGGCGCCTATGCCGAGCGTGGAGAAGAAATGGCCGTCGACATATTCCGAGATGAGTGGGCGCGCGGCGTTTTCGACGCCCTGGCGGCGCACGCTCATGCGCCCACGGCCAGCCTGGAAGGTTGTGGACTCTTCGAACTCTGGCGTTTCCGTCTTCAGTCGCTGGTACAGAGGAAAGGAGAACATGCCCCAGTTGTCTTGAGGGCCGCCTTCAACGCAGCAATCATCGCCTTCTCCGACCCGGTACAGCGCGGCGGGATCGCTAACGGGAAGCGACCGGATCATGACCGCATGAATCAAGGAAAAGATGGCCGTGGTTCCGCCGATGCCGAGAGCTAGCGTCAGGATGGCGGTAGCTGTAAAAACCGGAGAGAGCCGGAATTGCCGGAGCGCGTACCGAAGGTTCCCGGGCAGATCGTACATGTACCCCCCTCATAAATCATGTACGCAAATCGCACCAAGGAGTTCCGTAGTACGGAAGAAAAGCAAGGAGTGCCAGGAGGAGACCTGTCCTCATCTGAAGCCACCAAGCCGCAATTTCCTAAACACCGACCCCTCCACCTCATTTCCAGTAATCGCTTGGGGCAAACTCTGCTCGCCTGAATTTGTCGCTACTTTAAGCCTGAACTATCGCAAGCTTCGCAACATTTCTGCGAAGTTGGCCACGTCCATCGTTTAGTACTGGATGCAGGAGTAGGTGTCGATCCTCAAGGAGTAGACAAACTCTTTAAAGCGTTTTACACAACTAAATGCAGCGGCATGGGAATGGGACTGTCCGTAAGTTGCTCAATCATCGAGAGTCATCATGGGCGAATATGGGTAGAACCGAATGATGGCCCGGGAGCGACCTTTTCATTTTCTATTCCTGGCGGCCCGGAAGGTCTTGGTTGACCGCAGTCTCTGCGCCTAACCACTGATGAAGAGTTCGTGGGGATTAGCATGCCGGAGGGGTTTGCAATGATCAGTCGGCTCCGCCGGCCGGATGTTTGGTGAGAGTAAAGCTAGCGGGACGAACCACGGCAGTTGCCGAAAAGGGCTTGGAAGAGATTGCAGCTGAAGTACCATTCGCCGGCAATTCACCAAGTCAGGCCATGTGTCTGTCATATACTACGCGCAATGCATTGGCAACCAGAAGGGAGCAACAACAATGCGCTGGTACCACTATGTGGCGTACTTCTTCGGGGGCGCATTCCTTGCGAACGCCCTACCCCATTTCGGCAATGGAATCTCGGGCCATGCTTTCCAGAGCCCCTTCGCATCCCCACCCGGAGTTGGCTTGTCCTCCTCGACGGTCAATGTCTTATGGGGCCTTTTCAACCTTGCCGTCGGCTACCTGCTCGTCTGTCGTGTCGGCTGCTTCAATCTGCGGAAGACCCAACACGTGCTCGTCCTCGGGGCAGGTATTCTGCTGATGTCGCTAATGGCCGCCCACGCATTCGGACGTTTCCACGGGGGTCTGTGAGCCTGCCTTTTCGATATTGCCCCGCGTTTACGTGTTCCCGAGTCTTCACACATCCTGGTAAACGGTGCCAGAGGCAAGTGGAATTACTTCCGAGCATTCCGTACCCAAGAGAAATCCAGTAATAATCCTGAACTGCTTTGCAACCTAGCCTTTGATGGCTGGAACCTCAGGCTGCCGCAATTCGATCGGATTTCGCTCTGGGTCATGCACGCGGGCAAGCACGCCCGACTTTCAGTTCGCCGAAATCCATCGGGTTTTGCGCCTCCTGCGAGGTGGGATCATTTGCGTCCAACTCAGCCGCCTGCTTTGCGCCTTCTCTGTTCGCGGAACGTTCGCGCA
>Ga0181526_10003263_pt1 | contig 13374 bp, 11 predicted proteins | sample PEATcosm2014_Bin_35_FD_119750 | JGI IMG/M metagenome (GOLD analysis project Ga0181526, IMG submission 119750) | Peatland microbial communities from MTU Mesocosm Facility, Houghton, MI, USA - PEATcosm2014_Bin06_30_metaG | ecosystem: Environmental > Terrestrial > Soil > Wetlands > Peat | place...
GACTACAGCCTCGTCCAATTTGTGCAGAAAATCACTCAGATGTGCAAAGGGAAAGCCTACTTCACCACGCCTTATACCCTGGGACAATACCTCTTGATGGATTACATGCAGCGCAAAACCAAGACCATCCATTGAGCCAGCTGCCTGGTATCCTTTTTTGTTTCTGAACTTTCGCCCTGGATTTGCCCCCATCGGTGATGCATTTCCGCGCCCATCGATACATGGAAATATTCACTCCATCTGATTCACGCTTTCCATCTCCAAGATCATTTTCCTCGTACCTCGTGTTTCCTCCCCAACGTCTAATCTGTTAACAAACAAATTAAACCAATTCCGCGGACAGCGCCTGCCGTGTCCTGCTTGGCGTCGAAGCGGAAACTAAAAAGGAGTTGTCAATGAAACTGTCGAAAATCTCAATCGCCTTCTTCGGCGCTGCGCTTCTGTTTGCTTCGAGCGCCCTCGCTGGAGACAGCAATAAGGGCACACTGAACGTTTCGGAACAGGTCAGTGTGGACGGGAAAACTCTCAATCCAGGCACTTATAAAGTGCAGTGGGATGGCGTCGGCCCAACAGTCCAGGTCACGCTGCTCCAAGGGAAACAAACCGTGGCTACCTTCTCCGCACACTTGACACAACAGTCCAGGCAAAACAGCGAAAATGCCTATACTTCGTCCCCAGCTCCGGACGGCTCCCGTGCGCTTACTGCCATCTATCTCGGCAACAAGCACGCCATTCTGGAAGTGGAGCAGAACGGAACCGCTCAGCAATCTGAAAATCAAGGTTCAAAATAACTACAGACTTCCGCCCATTCCTTTCTGGCTGTGCCGGAAAGGAGTGGGCTTTTTTTTTGCAAACATCTCTTCACCTAGTTCCGACCTACTGATTGCTCTTTGCGTTAAAATCGAGATATGAGGTAGTGGCACAATTTCGCTCGCAGGCTCGGACTGGAGGCATCTTTGACGAACATCGAAACCGGAAACGTGGCTCCCCGTTTTTCCCTTAAAGCGCTTGATGGAACACAACATTCGCTTGATTCTCTTCTCGCGCGCGGCCCGGTTCTCCTCGCTTTTTTCAAGATTTCCTGCCCGGTCTGCCAGTTCACCTTCCCTTTCCTGCAGCGAATCTCCGAGCGGCTGGCCGGCAAGAACGTCTCCGTCGTTGGGATCTCACAAGATGATGCGCGTAGCACAAAACAATTCAATCAGGAGTACAGAGTGAGTTTCCTCACCTTGCTGGATGATGCCGCTTTCACGGCCTCCAATGCCTACGGCCTCACCAACGTCCCAACCATTTTTCTGATTGCTTCGGACGGCATAGTGAAGGTGAGTTGCATGGGCTTCGATAAAGCCGCCCTCGAAAAAATCGCCGGCGAACTTGCCCAGCGCCACAATATCTCCGCGGATCCGCTCTTTCTTCCGGACGAAATTGTTCCCGCTTACAAGCCTGGCTGAGGCTCCAAAAACTAGGTCCGGTCGGGACCACAAAAAACTTCACATCTCCCGCACTTCCTCCAGCAGGACCTTTTTGTGCTTCGGCTGTTTTTCCCGTTTGTCTGGAATCACACGCGTTGCACCGGGCGCCAATCCCGATCCACGCGCCACGCGGCGGACCTCCGTGCCTTTATCCAGCCTTTTCTTGCGGCGCTTCATTCTGAAGCCCCGCAAATTTCCTGCGCGGCCCGGTAACCCTGATCGATGGCCTCGTTCGTATACGCAAACGCTCCCGCATCGGAATTTGCGATATGTATATTCCCGAAGGGCTTTCGCCCGATTTCGTTCGGCGCTTGCCCTGCGGGCCAAACCGGATCGTAGAGCGAGTTGTATTCGTAGGCGTAGCCGTGCGGCCAGCGATTCACGGTAATCGCTTCAATATCGCTCGCTGGATCAAAACCTGCGCTTCCCAGTATCCGGGTCAACTGGTCGCGAATGTTCTTCTCGAATGTACTGAAATTCGTGGTCATCAAGCGCATGCGCCCGGTTCGCTGCTTTTCCCGCGCTGTTGCACCGGGACCTACCGGCACATATTGCATATGAATGACGCACGATTCATCCGATTTTTGCGTGAACTGGTACCCTCCCATACTTACAGGAAAGTCCATTTCGACTGCCGAAAAGAAGGCCCCGGGACAATGTACGCTGTGGACCTTCAGCTTCTCGAACGCCTTCCAATTCTTCAACTGCACATTCGTATACACCAGCGGGACTTTCACGTTGTACGCCAGACCTTCCTTCTGCGTTTCCGGCATTTCCGGACACAGATAAGGAATGACCATATTCCAGCAGGCGAGAATACACTTCGCGCCCTTCACGATATAGGCTTGGCCTCCCCTCACATACGTCACCATCACGCCTCCGCCGCCCGAGCCGTCTTTCCCGTTTGCCACGTGCACTACCGTTGAGTTGAGCCGCACGCGCACGGTTGAGCCCATCTCATCGAGCTTCGCATAATTGAACTTTGCCAGGACCACATCCTCCATCGTGTTTCCCGTCGCAATTCCAGGAATCATCGACCGCACGAGCAACCGCGGCACCGAACCAATTCCGTCTGGAAAGTGATAGATGTAAGGTTCATGATCCTGTCGTGTTACCTCAAGCCCCATTCCCGGGCCGTCTGTGTCCTTGATTCCCAGTCCTTTGAACCCTGGCAAATATCCGAGTCCCGCCATGTCTCCTGCCGGAACTGCATCAATTCCGACTCCATACAGTCCATACATGGAGGTAAAGAAAAACGGTATCACATCCGCCGCTACTTTTACGTTTTTCAGCAGGTAATCCTGGTAACTCGTTCTCGCCAGATAGTTTTTTTTCTCCTCAGGACTCATGCCCGCCAGATAATCCGCCTTCTCGCTGAACAGCCGTATCACATCCTTTTGCGCGGCCGGCGAAAGTGGTGTCTTCGGAAGAAATTCCCGCCAGGGCGTTTCGTAGGCCCCCGCAACCAGTCGATCCGTTCCAAACGTCTCTTTGTCGAAAAAAATGGCTTGGCCCATCCCGCGCGACTCATAGAATTTTTGATCGTAATACTTCTCGAATCGCTTCACTTCAATTCCCAGGTCCTTAAACAACTGTTTTGCCTGCGCGCTATAAAGATTCGGTCCCGTAATCGTTTGCGTGCCCCCATACCCGATGATTAAACGGTCGCCGCTATGAAATTCATTCCGTTTGGCGTGGCCTCCAAAATCATCGTGGTTTTCCAGGACTAGGATCTTTGCCTTTGGCCCGGCTTTCTGCCTGTAGAAATACGCAGCCGACAATCCGCTGATCCCGCCTCCCACAACGATCAAATCGTAGGAATCCGGCTCCTGTGCTGGATTGTCCCAAGTCTTTCCATCGCGCATCGCGTGCGCCACCTCCCAAGAGCCGTCGTGACTCCCGCGCATCCCGGTCTTTGCCGGGGGGTAGTATCCGGGCGCCTTTTCAGGAGCGTATGGCTTGTCGGAATCCGCTAGAACGCGCGCCCAAAAGCTGCCGGGCTCGACCAGAGACGCACCAATCGCCACACTCATCCCGTTTAGAAAATCCCGCCGCCGGATTGCCCGGTCCATCCCTAATTCCCGGTCTCGCTTATCCTCAGTCATCCCTATCCCCTGTTCTGGCCAGCCTGCAGTTTCAGATCCTGATGCGCTTCTCGAAGCCAGAGAATTTACGCCAAAAAGCTTAGTCCAATTCATTTCAATTCGAAAGCCGGGTGGGTTCACATCAGGAGCGCATAACCTCAATCCCGGTTTGATCCAGCAGGGCGATGTCACCATCCAGCGAGTGATCTAGGCGATCCAGGCTTCACGGGTTCGGCACGAAGGCCACAACGCCATTGTGATCGTCTCGGATGAGAACGACTACAGTGACATCAGCGTCACGCCAAACCGCTTGTTTCCTCCGCAGAACTAGAACCGTGTTGTCCTCACAGCCCAGACGAACCACGATGAAAGGCCGCACCCGCTTCTCGATCTTGAACTCCATTGAAGCTGGATTTGACCTTCCTTGCCGCAACCACGCCTGTGACTCAGGCGTTTCTGTGATGTCTGACCTGTTCGGCGAGGAGCAGGACGAATCCGCATCAAAACAGCGCTTCCCCGATCTTCGGCGGAGGCCCTTCCCTTTTATTTCAGACCCGCCTGATCCAGCATCTCCAGGAATTGCCGCTTCGTCCGCATGTCGATTGACTGCGCCACCAGTTTTCCCGCGCGGTTATACACAAAGCTCTTGGGAATGCCCTCAATGCTGTACTCTCCGTTCACCTTTCGATCGGGGTCCAGCAGGATCGGATAAGTGTAGCGATATTGTTCAATAAAGGCCTTCACTTTGCCTATTTCTTCGTCGGAAATGGCAAGCACTACAAATCCTTGATCTTTGAATTGCTTGTACAGCGCGTCCAAATCTGGCATTTCGCTGCGGCAAGGTGGACACCACGTTGCCCAGAAATTTACCAGTACCACTTTTCCGCGAAGTTCCTGCAGCGTCCATGTTTTTCCCTGTAAATCCGTCAAGGTAAAATTCGCCTTCTGGTGGCGTACATCGTCGGCATCAAGCTTTGCCACGGCTGCGGCATATTGCGGATCGTCCAGGGTTCCCTCCATGTGCTCGTAGCGAACAAGTTGCGCCAGTTCGACATACTGCATCGGTGGCCCTTTCGGCGTCTCTGGCAACGGGTATTCCTTCAATGCGGCCGCCAGGGTAGTGGTGACCTCTTGCAGCGTGTCGCGCCCAAAGTCGCCTTCGGTCGAGAGATCCGCCAGGCTGTTGGCTAGCCGCACTTTGTTCATTCCCGCGGGCAGCTCCCGGATCTGCAGCGCCAGTGCCTTCGTGGTACGGGCTCGTTCTTCGTCGGGCAATTTGCGCAGCGTGCGAATCTTATCGAGGATCGGCTTTTCCTGGTCCGCCCAGACAATCTGCTGCTGTTGTGCTTGGGCGCGCGAGCAGTAGCCAAACAGAATGGCGGCTGCGCAAAGATAAATGGCAAAGACAAAAGTGTTCGTTCGAGGATCAAACAAACGAGAGTGAGGATGTCTCATAGCTTGAACGTTTCATACCCACAAAATGCCTGTCCGTGAGATAGCGTCGAAACAGCTAAAAACTGAATGTGACTTGAAGATCCAACCGGCGATTCGACGTCGGATCACTGAACGGCCGTCCCACCAGACCGTTCGCCTCTCCAAACAATGGTGATCCTAGATTGCCAATCAGCGGCACCACATTGACGTTGTTGAACACATTCCGCGCCACAACACCGAAGGTCAGGGCGTATCGCCGATTTGTGGCACCGGCATCCATTCCACGTCCGCCCCCTCCACGTGGTCCGCCGCCAGGTCGGCCGAACGTTCCTCCGCTCGGTCCGCCGGGACCAGCGTTCCCAGCCCCTTCCACCACAGGACCAAACCCAAATGTCTTGCTCAGCCGCAGCATCAAGGCAAATCGCCCGGGCCCTTCCCCATAGTAGGCCGGGATCGGCTCATAAGTCGGATAATCCGCGGCAGGAGGAATCACGAAGCAGCCAAATTTCGTCTGGTAAGTCGCTGTCGCGCAGGGCGCAAACGCAGGCCTCACGTTGTACTCCGAGTCGCCGTACGGATCGCCTCCGGTCGTGATATTGAATGGAATCCCCGAACTGTAAATCATGAACGGGCTCAAGCGAAACGCATAGGGCAAGCCGATCGTGCCACCCATGAAGATGCGATTGCGGATGTCATAACTGGACCGGCCGTAGTCTTTCCATGGCTCACCGGGGATGGAAACCAAATCCGTCGGGCCAGCCGTGTCGCTATTGGCATAGTTAAGCGTGTAGTAGCCAAAGAGTGAAAGCTTCGCGCCCAGACGAACACTGCCATTCACAATGAACTGATTTTGTTTAAAGATTCCTTCTGATTGGTATTGAAAGATCGGATTCGAGGGAGTCGCAGTTGGACTTGCTGGGTCAACCGGGTTGATGTTATCGGTATAGAACTGGTGCACGCCGCGCGAATTCAGATACGTCAGAGCGATATTCGCTATCCTGGTCAGTTGACGCTCGAGCGTCACGCCTGTCTGCATCGTGTAGGGCGCGTGCAAATTCGGATTGTATTTGTAATCGATGGTTTCGCTGCCGGTGGAGGCACCTGCACAAGCGGGCGGTATGGGTAGGGGGAGAGGAGGTATGCAGTTTGCATTGCCTGAGAGGAAAAAATTCGGGTTTTGGATGAGAAACTGCTGCTGCGCCGGGGCGTTAACGTCAAACCTCTGCTGAGGCAAAAGCAAGTTGTACGTAAATCGGTCATAGAAAGTCCCAAATCCAGCCCGCAGCACAGTCTTGGGCGGATTTTTTGCATTGCCGCCGATACCCCAGGCAATCCCCAAACGCGGGGCAAAGTCCACCGTGTTGGCCAGGTGGCTTTGCGTCTCGAACCGCAATCCGTAGCTGACAGTCAGGTTCGGGCGGACCTTCCAATCATCCTGGGCGAACAGCCCCAAATCCACGACCGTAACCGAGGTGAGCGGCACCCCAGAGGTCTGCGCGTAGTAACTGGCACCCCCGCCAAGCGCTTGAATTTGAGGAATGGTCAACCCGCTACTCAGGCCCTGCACGGTAATCTGGTAGGCGTCGATCGGCGAGATGATACAGTTGTCCTGCGCAGTGGGCACACAGCCGGGGGTCGGCCGCGAGCCGAAAGTGAACTGCCCGGTGAAATTCTGGGCATTTGAATTGTTGTCATTGATAGATCGTAAGCGTCCGCCAATTTTCAAAGCGTGCTTGCTGAAGGTTTTGTAAAGAATGTTTTGAAACTCGTAATGGGTCTCGATGTCAGACTGACTCCCACCACCGGTCCCCAGACCATTGAACGCCCCACCCACGTTCAGGCTTACATTCGTACTTGTCGGGTTCGTGAGCGTGTTATCGCGAATAAACTGGAAACGGATTTCGTTAATAGTGCTAGGATTCACCGTTTGCGTGTCGGTGACCTGGAAGGTCTGTTCCGTCTCCAGAACGTTGGTGGCCTGACCCGCGAGGGTGAATCCCCCAACTCCCTCATTGGTTTGCGAATCGCGAAAATATTGGTAGCGCGCCGTCAGGGTGTTGCTCGGTGTCAACTGATAGTCAATTCTCGGACTCAGATTGGTGCGCATTTGCGGGTTCGTGACCGCTTCGCTGTAGGGAACGATTCCGAATTTGCTCTGCGAGGGACTGCAAGGAATTAAGAGATATGGGTCGCCGCAGACTACGGTAGCACTCACGATGCCCAGCGCTCCGATGTCCCGATGGTCAATATTAAAGAAAAAGGACGCCTTCTTGTTGATCGGGCCGCCGATGTTCCCACTGTACTGTTCGGAATTGTAGCTAGGTGGTGAAGTCCCCGCCGGCAATATTTCAAAGGGGTTGCGCGCATTGAATGCCGAAGTATTCCCGTTAATCAGCAGCTGCCCGTGGAACTTGTCGGTGCCCGGCTTGGTGAAAATTTCAATCCGTCCGTAGCCCAGCTTGTCGTACTCGGAGGAAAACGGGTTTTGGTTGATGCGGATTTCGCGAATCGAAGCCTTTGGCGGTAGCTGTCCGGCTGTGAATCCATCGATATAAATTTGCCCGCCGTTCGGGCCTGCCGAGGGACCTGCCAGGGCTTGAAGCTCCGATTCCATCTCGTCCGGATCGTCGGAGAGCGCTTCCAGGTCCTTTCCCTCCAACACAATCGAGTTGGCGTTATTCGCTGGGTTCACATCTACCTGGGCCGTTGTGGCGCTCACCTCTACTTTTTCCTGCTGCTCTTCGATCTCCAGAGCGATATTCACGCGAGTGACCTGCCCCGCTGTCACCAACACATCACTTTTGGTGAACATGGCAAAACCCTTCGCCACAGCCTTGATCTGGTATTTCCCGGAAGCCAGGTCTTTGAATTCGTAGATTCCGTCCTTGTTCGTGGTGGTATCCATGGACGCGCCCGAAGGCGTCGTTAATAGTACCGCCGCCCCCGTGACAGAGGCCCCGGACGGATCGGTTACTTGACCTCGCAGGCTTGCTCCCGTAGATTGTCCTTCGACAGACCTTCCAGCCAGAAAAACGACCAGGCACGCGACTCCTAGCACGTGCAAAAAGACTCTCCAATTGCTCGTTGTCATCGACAATTTTCTTTCCTGTCTCCGTGGGGGATTGGATGTTGTGGTGCCATCAAGGGGTGCCCATGTCGCCACCACCTTGGCTGAGGCTCCACGGACTGAGAATGGACGCCGCCTGTCCTTGCGAAGTAGCTTGCAGGATCGGTTCCACGCCGCCCAGCATGGTTATGACTGTGGACGGTCCATCACCTTGGCCTGAGGTTGCAACCACCATCACTGCATCGCCTTTCTGAAAGTCACTGAGCGGGCTGACCGGCAGCCGACTCAGCATCTGCTGAAGATCCCCGCCGCCGTTCCGCGGAGGACCACCAGTCCCGGTATTGCCGCTGTTACTGGCCGCGCCTCGGCCCGCAGTGGCCGGAGGAGTTCCACCAGGTTGGCTCACTGGTGCAGCACCGCCGTTCGCACCCGCCGCGTTGCCCTTCAGGCGGACTGCAATGCGCTGCGCCATTTGGTCCGGCAACTTGCGCATTTGAGACTCGGCCGTCACCTTTAGTTCCACAGATTTTTTCGCAGCGAGGTCGTTCAGTGTCAACGTGCCGGCCTCGGCGTTTACTCCAACCACGATCCCGGCGATATTCCGGAACGAACCAGACACGATCTCCTCCGCAGTAAACTCGCTGCCATCGGCGTTGCGCGTGCCGCGTGCCCGCAGTTGATCTCCTGGTTTGATTTCCGTGATTGGGGCAACCTTGGCTTCATCAAAATTCACCGAACCCGGCGCATAGCGACGCAGAATCGTGCGGCTGCCCGTATGGATCGCCACGTCTTTCGATCCTGCCGCTGTCAGTGACTTGATGGTGATCGAGTTCTGCGCGACATCGACACTGCTCACCAACCCGCCAATCCCATGCCGCTGCCATTCCTCGCGGTCCTGCTGTTGCTTTGCGGAAATATCCGCTTTCTTCATCGCCACAATCGTGCTGGCCAGCAATGTGGACGTGTCCTGGCCCTGTTTTGTTCGCACCAGGACGCGGTCGCCGGGTTGCAGATCGCTTAGCTGGATCGGAGTCGCTTCCTTCAGGTCTTTCGAGCCCGGTGGTACGCGCAACACCTTTACATCCGCCGGAAGCTGCACTTTTAGCTCTGCCCCGCTGTCGGTCTTCAGCGTTAGAGTATCTCCAGAAATGGATTGGATGGTGCCAACGGCGGGCGGAGTCCTCGGCGAAGCCGTGCTCTGCGGGATTCCCTGCGCATGCGCAGCAGCACAGCCAAAGAACAGCACCAATCCGCAGAACGATGCCAGCAGGAGGTGCTGGGTTGGAAAAAACCTCTTCAAATGGTGAACCAGCATCAAAGTCTCCGACACTTCGTACTCTTCCAATGGCGGGCAACGCAATTCAGGTTTGCTGACCCGGGCACCGTTTTGCGCTGGAGCAGACGTCCCCACATGTTAGACGTGTTCCAATAGACAAAGCGTTACAATAAGTTTCCCACGGAAAGCCCCACCTCGCGGCCTAAATTCCATCTCATTGCTCTGCGAGCACAGCGAATCATGGCGGAGGCGTGTGGAACCAGAATGTAAACCCATACGGAATTTCAAGCACTTACGAGGAACTCCGTGGAGCAGAAAGGTAGCACAAGCCACTCGGAGGTAGTTTTAACGTTCCCCGGATGTTCCCTTGGAAGACCCGTGATGTCACTACGTGTGGGAAATCCATGCGAGTTGTCAATTGCGGGAATAGGCTGAGGTAGACAAATCTGGGGCAGGGATGTCAATGCTCCTCAGTCTCGTGAGGCCACGGTTATCCAGACTTCATGAGTCGAGGAACCGCTGGTGTAGCTGACTGGAACTCGCGTTCCCGGTTTAAGAGCTGCCACCGCCGATTGCAATTCTTTGTCTTTGACCCGCCGTCCATCGAGCGCCAAGATTACATCTCCCACGTGTATTCCCGCTAGCGCTGCCGGACCTTGCGCGGTCACGTTGGTCACCAACGCTCCTTCACTATCGTTTTTCGTGGTGACTCCTATCCAGCCGACGGGCTTTTGTGTCGAACGTGTTGATACTCGATCTGCAGCCGATTCCTTTGAACCGTCGAGCTTCGTCGCCGAGTCTGCTGTGCTCATTTCATTGAGTTCCCCTGCCAACTCGGCATTCAAGGTGATCGAACCACCGGAAAAATTCACTATGCGGACCCAGTCTTGAAACCCAGATTTCTTGACGGTTATGATGTGCTTTCCGGCCGTGACATTTATGGTTGAGGGCGTGTTACCGACGAAATCCTCATCGACGAAGATCTCGGCTCCAGGCAGGGTGGAACTTACGCTCACAGTGGAAGTGACCACCGATGATTGGGCCGGAGAGGGTTCGACTACGGTGGTCTGAACTGCGGATGGGACTGTCGGCTGATCAGCGTCGAGGGAACTCTGAGGTGTGGTTGAGGAAGTTTCGCTTGGCGCTGATCGCGGGTTATCTATTGGCCTGATGGTAACTACAGCCCAGCCCTTTCCTTTGGCTGCCAGTCTTTCCTTCTCTCTTTGGCTAATCTGTTCCATTGCGTCTTTCAGCAACGACGTGGAAGCTGAGGTCAGGTCAGTACGGTTGTGAGTATGAAGAGGTGCGATAGGCACGAAACTTCCTTTGCTCTCGCTTGTTTGTGGGTTCCAAACTGCCAACCATCCATCCGCCACATATTGCCTCATCGCCCCTGAGCTTGAGTGACTGACTGGCACGCTGGTACTGGTGGTGCCTGAAACGGTGCTTGTGTTGCCATTCTGATCCGTTATCGTCGCGTCCACATCTCCGTTGACCGGCGCAGTTGCTTCATAACCGTAAGTGTACGGTTCACTCACCAAATGCTTGCCCCACACGATCGCGTAGAGTGGCTCATCGGCCGGGGCGCGGGCGCCATTTTCGACGTAACAAATTCCGGCATACTTGTCCCGGTTGCCATACCTCTCGTACCAACTGCTCTGCGGTTTATTCATCTCCAATATGGAGACGTGGACGGGAGCTTCATCATTTTCGAGTACTGAGAAATACACGACACAGGGGGCAGGCTGTTCGTTCGCCTCAATCTTACCGACGACTAGGAGCAGTGTTGCCAGACATCCGATGGTCTTCAGGTTCATTGGCGGAAGAACTAGTTGAACACCGAGGCGATAACAAAAACGGGGACACGCCGGAAATAATCGTATTCCGATGACCCTTCCAGGTCAATCAACCCGATCTTGCAACCGGTTGGCACCCACAGACGGGCGGGAACAGCCCGGCAACTCCGTATCACGACACCTTCGGCCTCTTTGGCGTTCAGCATGCCCCTGAAACTGCCCTCGAGTCAGGTCGAACTTGAAACAACTGCATCCGGAACCTCACACCCGTGCATTCGCGCCTTGCTCAATCAGCATCTTGCGGGTGGTACTCTAGGGGGTATAGAACCCGTTCTTTTACCCAGATTTCCGATTACGTTTCAGCACCTTAGAGTTCGCCGAGGGTCTGTATTGTGAGGATCCTTTGCGGTTATCATTGCAATCTGCGTTGGCAGATCCCGCATTAGAAAACGTGTGGATTTAGCACAAGGAGACATTTCATGTGCTGTCTAAAGGCCGTCGGACTCACGGGCATTCTGACTCTGTGGATGATCGCCCCTACATTCGCCACGGAAAAGTCGGACGCGACCCAACTCATCGCTCTCGCCAAGTCGAACAGCCCCAATTTGCGCGACGCCATCACCGCCACTCTCGATGCCAAGACACTGAGAGACGGAACGGCGTGGATTGCCCACGGCCCGGATTTTTTCTTTGCCACCGAAGCGCCCGCGAAACCTGAGCTCTTCATCGATGGGAGGCTCGGGCCGCCGATGCAGAACTTCCCCAGCTCCGCACTATGGTACGCTTCCGCCCACGTTGAACCCGTGGGAAAGTTGCACTCCTTCCACTACCTCGTCCAGGGTGCCAAATTCGGAGGTAGCCTCGACCTGCCAGCATTCAGCCCGTTGTCCTATCAGCAGCCCGGAGTTCCCTCCGGCACTCTCTCGCCCAAGATCGCGCACATCAGCAAAATCTACGATGGCATGAAGAGCGAGTATTGGATCTACGTCCCCGCTCAGTACGACCCGCACACGCCCGCCGCGCTCATGGTCTTTCAGGACGGCGAGTGGTACCTGGATCGCAACAGCAAGAATCCGGCACTCAACGTCATTGACAATCTGATCGCACACAAGAACATTCCAGTAATGCTCTGCGTTTTCATTAACCCGGGCGATATCGAAGGCTCGCCCGACACACCCACCTATAAATTCGTGAAAGCCTATTCCGACAAATGGAAGCGCACCCTCAAAGATTCGATGCGCAGCACTTTGTATGACACGGTCAGCGACCGCTATGCCCGCTTTCTCCGCGATGAAGTCCTCCCTCAAGTGGAAGCAAACTATAACATCCGCAAGGATGCGTACAGCCGGGCAATCACAGGCCTTTCATCGGGAGGCATCTGCTCGTTCAACGTGGCGTGGCAGATGCCGGATCAGTTCAGCCGGGTCATATCCTGGATCGGCAGTTTTACCAGCATTCAGTGGAAGGAAGATCCTGCGCTTGCCGATGGCGGGCAGGACTATCCCGAGAAAGTTCTGCGGGAATCTCATCGCAATCTTCGCGTGTGGCTGCAGGACGGTGCTGGGGATATGGAGCTGGAAAAGTATGGTAGCTGGCCTCTGGCCAACCTTCGTCTCGCAAACGCGCTGAAGTTGAAGGACTACGACTTTCATTTGAGCTTCGGCCAAGGCACGCACAATCCGGGCCAAGGAGCGGCAGAATTTCCCGAGGAGATGATCTGGCTCTGGCGCGATTACGACCCCAGCAAAACCGCGCAGACCTATGAGATGGAACCGTCCGAGATGCCCAAACCTCTCTTTCATGTATCAATCACAAATCGTGAGACTGAATAGAGCACGAATGAATCTGACAAGGATCCAGGATAACTCCCAGATTGTCTTCGTGCTGTATAAAAAGCGCACAATCCCACCGTGCTCGTGTACACCTATCGCGAACTCGCTTCCGATACAGCACTAAGACCTACCGGGACTTTCAATTGCTCTGCGTTGGTTGGTGACTTAACATTCCGGCATGTCACGTAAGAGCTCATGTTAACCGTGACTCTCGGCGTCCTCACACGGCTAATTCTCAGCGTGTGGAGTCCGCGGAACTCGTTTCGCTATCATGGCGACGGAAAGTTTTCCGATGGAGGTTTCTTTAATTGGCTCTGCACGAGAATTCGTAGAGATGCGCATTTTAGGCGGCTTTCTGAAGAACGATGAATTCGGTCTTTGTGACCGCCATGCGTTGGGCTTTGAGCAGCAGA
>Ga0181526_10003266_pt1 | contig 13368 bp, 13 predicted proteins | sample PEATcosm2014_Bin_35_FD_119750 | JGI IMG/M metagenome (GOLD analysis project Ga0181526, IMG submission 119750) | Peatland microbial communities from MTU Mesocosm Facility, Houghton, MI, USA - PEATcosm2014_Bin06_30_metaG | ecosystem: Environmental > Terrestrial > Soil > Wetlands > Peat | place...
CGATGACGGGCGGCTGAGATGATGGCGACCATCCGTCTGCAGCGCGAGGCTTTCGACGTCGGTGCCGAGGTCGCAGCGCTGACGCGCGCGCGCAGCGATATCGGCGCCGTGGTCAGTTTCACGGGCATCTGCCGCGGCGATGAGAACGGCGAGCCGATCGCGGCGCTGACGCTCGAGCATTATCCCGGCATGGCGGAAGCCGAAATCGCCCGCCATGTCGACGCCGCTTGCGCGCGGTGGCCGCTGCTCGGCGTCACGGTAATCCATCGCTACGGCCGAATCGCGCCCGGCGAACTCATCGTCTTGGTGGTGACGGCGTCGAGCCATCGCGCAGCGGCATTCGGGGCGGCGGAATTTTTGATGGATTATCTGAAGACTCGCGCGCCGTTCTGGAAACAGGTCGAAAAATCGGACGGCAAAATCTGGGTCGACGCCAAATCGGCCGATGACGCGGCCGCCGAACGCTGGTCGGCGTTGCCGCCCGAGAGGCGCCGGGACGCCGCGAAATAAAATTCGTCAGCCATCCTGGGTGCCGCGTCAGCCTATTTCCGCGGCGATCAAGCGCGCGCCGCGTCGATCCCGCGCTTCGGCCACGCATTTTGCGGCATGAGCATCGCGATTGATCACCTGAAGATTGGGCAAGCCCCAAAAATCCAATAGCGCCGGCCATGGCGCGTTGCGGTGTTCGCCCCAGACCCGGAATAGCGGGACGCGGTGATCGATCTCGGCGCTCCGCCACAGCCGTCCGCCGGTCTCGCCGCACCGCCGTCCTTGGAGGCGACGCAACAGCGGCGCCTCGCCGCTCGGCGCATTCCAGAATTGCCACGCGATCACGCAGGCACAGTGCCAATTGGCGTGCTTATTGGCGCCGCTTTCCCACAGATCGACATGCCAGCCGAAGCGATAGACTGCTTGTCCGCAGACGCAGCAGAAGCCGGGGCCGCGCCCATAGGCTTTTTCCCGGTACGGTGCCGGTGGCACTCGGAAACTCGTCGGCAAGCCGGATTTGCGTTCGTCACCGAGCCGCCAGGTCCAGCCCTGGGGCGCTCCGCTGCGCGCCGCAAGCGCGCGCGCCAGACGATCGGCGCGCAGCGGATGGGCGCGCCAGTATGAATCGATCGCGAGCCTTGGCGTGGGCGGCACGAAAGGGCGGGCAAGGGCGCGTGCCAGCACGGCCGGTGGAAAGACATCCGGCAATGACTTGGTGAGACGCGCGAGCGACTGTCGATTTCTCTCGGCCCTCTCGGCCTGCCATTTGGACGTCATCGGCATCCCCGGATCGGGCCGCATGATGGCATCGAAGCCGTAAAGCCTTTGTCACCGGCGAAACCGCTGCGGCCTTGCGGCGTTGCAATGGTGAGCGGGGGCCCGGTAGTATTCGGGTTCCAAGCAGGGAGGCCAACTCCATGCCCAGTTCCGACGAATACCGCGCCAGCGCCGAGGAATGCTACCGCTTGGCGACAGAGGCCAAGACCGAAACGGATCGCCTGGCCTGCCTCGATCTCGCGCGCACCTGGCTCGATGCGGCGTCACGCCAGGATGCGATGACCGCGGCCGAGCGTGCCGACGTCGAGCAAGTCGCACGCGAGTTAAAGGCGGAGAGCGAAGGGCAGCCGCTCAAAGCCGCCTCGCGATGGCGGCGGGTGTTCGGCTTCCTTGGCTAAGCGAGCGTTGCAAAGATCGTTACAGAAACCGCTGGGAGATCGTCATGTCAGTGCAAGCGCGCAATCTCGTCCATGCCGACATCAAGCCCGACAATCCGCCGGAGCGTGCGGCGCATTACATCGACGCTCCTAACCTGCCCTGGGAGGCGACCAAATTTCCCGGCATCAAAATCAAGGTGCTGTACACTGACGGTAACGGCGTTACGACCGCGCTGTTCAAGCTCGATCCCGGCGCGGTGGTGCCGCTGCATGAGCATACCGCTCTCGAGCAGACCTACGTGATCGAAGGCTCGCTCGAGGATCACGAAGGCCAATGCGGGCCCGGGCAATTCGTGTGGCGGCCGGCCGGCAATCAGCACCAGGCCGTGGCGCCCAACGGCGCGGTTCTGCTCGGCTTCTTTCTCAAGCCGAACCGCTTTGCCTATGGCGAGAGGTTTTTTACCGAAGCCGGCGAACGGTAAACGAAGCGCCGCGGTTACGCCGCCGCCGCCTTGCCCTTGGGCTGCACTTCGGCGGTGTAGTCGTCCATCAGCGTCTTGGTGATGGCGCCGGGTGTGAAACGCCACTGCGCGATTTCCGACACCGCCGTCACCTCGGCGGCGGTCCCGGTGATGAAGCACTCCGAGAAGCCCGATAATTCATCGGGCATGATGCGGCGCTCGATCACTTCGATGCCGCGCCGGCGGGCAAGTTCCAGCGCGGTCGCGCGCGTAATGCCGGCGAGGAAACAATCGGCGATCGGGGTGTGGATCTTGGCGTCACGCACGAAGAAAATATTGGCGCCGGTGCATTCGGCGACACGGCCCTGCCAGTCGAGCATCATGGCGTCCGCATAGCCGCGTTGTTCGGCGCGGTGCTTTGAGATCGTGCAGATCATGTAGAGGCCCGCCGCCTTGGCGAGGCACGGCGCTGTTTTCGGATCGGGCCGGCGATAGTCGGCAAGATCGAGTCGGATGCCCTTCAGGCGTTGCGCCGGGTCGAAATAGCTCGGCCATTCCCAGGTGGCGATGGCGAGATGGATCTTGTTCATCTGCGCCGAGACGCCGAGTGCCTCGGAGCCGCGCCAGGCAATCGGCCGGACGTAGGCTTCCTTTTGATTGTTCCGTTCGAGCACGAGGCGCTTCGCCGCGTCGATCTCGGCGACCGAATAGGGGATTTCGAAGTCGAGAATCTTTGCCGAATTCTTCAGCCGCTCGGAATGCAGTGTGCCCTTGAAGACCTCGCCCCCATAAGCGCGTTCGCCCTCGAACACCGCGCTCGCATAATGCAAGCCGTGGGTCAGCACGCTGATCTTGGAATCGGCGGTGGGAACAAGTTTCCCATCAAACCAGATCAGATCGGGACGTTGGTCAAAGGCCACCGGCATGGCGGATCTCCCTCGGCATCTTCTGCACCGCCCGCCCATTGCGCTTGGGACTAGGCCGCGGCAGCACTTTTGCGTCGGGAGCGGACTCCCGTTATGGTCTACGCCGCTCCCTTCAAACGCGTCATGAGAGCGCCATTTGGCGCGATCCGCAACGTCGAGAGCCGCCAGATACCGAGCTCATTGCGAAACGATATCCTGCTTGCAGCTTAACAAACAAGCCAAAATATGTCAACATAGCTGACCTAAATGGCAGACATCAGCATAGCAAGCAATCCACGCCCGGCCGCAGCCGATTCGGTGCCGCTTCCGGCCGAGCCCTATTTCGACCTCATCGAACTCTTGTTCTTTGCCTATCGCGATTTCGTCAGCGATCCGGATGAAGTTTTGGCAAAACTCCGCTTCGGCCGCGCCCATCATCGGGTGCTGCATTTCGTCAATCGCAATCCCGGGATGAAAGTGGCGGAACTGCTCGATGTTCTGAAGATCACCAAGCAATCGCTTGGCCGGGTCCTCAAACAACTCATCGACGAAGGCTATGTGCTGCAAAAGGAAGGCGCCAATGATCGGCGGCAGCGGCTCTTATATGTCAGCGCCGCCGGCGAGGCGCTGGCGCTGAAATTGGCGGGGCTGCAGACCGCGCGGATCGCCGGCGTGCTTGGCGAACTCGGCCCTGGCGCACGCGAAGCCGCAAAGCGATTCCTGGCCGGCATGATCGACGCGCAGGACCGCGATCATGTGCTGCGCCTGATTGCCAAAGCCGATACCCTTCTCGATCCCCATGCGGCGCGGCCGCGCCTGCGGGCCCGCGACGAGGCGTCATGACCCTCGCGGCCGCAAACCCGCCCGGCACTCAGGCCAAAGATTCGGCGCCAAATCCGGCTGACGACGCCCCGCACCTTCTCGTCGTCGACGACGACCGCCGCATACGCGCCTTGCTGTCGCGCTTCCTGCTCGGCGCCGGCTATCGCGTTTCGACCGCCGAGACCGCGGCCGAGGCGCGCGCCAAGCTCGAAGGCTTGAAATTCGACCTCCTCATCCTCGACGTGATGATGCCGGGCGAGAGCGGCTTCGATTTCGCGCGGCGGCTGCGCGCCGGATCGACGGTGCCGATCCTGATGCTCACGGCGCGCGACGAGAAGGAGAGCCGGATCATGGGGCTCGAGATCGGCGCCGACGATTATCTGGCAAAACCGTTCGAGCCGCGCGAATTGGCGTTGCGGGTGGCCAATATTCTCAAACGGGCGCGGCCGCCCGCCGCGGCGCCGGTGGAATCCGTCCGCTTCGGTCCGTTCGTCTTTCATCTCCTGCGCGGCGAATTGCGTCGCGGCGAAGAAGTGATCCGGCTGACCGACCGCGAGCGCGACATGCTGCGGGTCCTGACCGCGAGCGCGGGCGAGACCGTGCCGCGCCAGTCGCTCGCCGGTAACGGCGAAGCGGTGAGCGAACGCACCGTCGACGTGCAGGTCAATCGGCTGCGCCGCAAGATCGAGCGCGATCCCGGTAATCCGCTCATCGTGCAGACCGTGCGCGGCGTCGGCTATCGCCTCGTGGCGACCAGCACGGCCGTGCCGTGACGACGCGATGACGAGCCTCGACCAGAGCCTTGGACGATTGCGCGATGCCGCGGGCCATCTCGCGGCGGCGGCGAGCGCCACCGCGACGGCCGCCGCGACGGTGGTGCGCCCGATCACGGGCCCGATCACCCAGCCGTGGGACCGCTTCACGCGCTGGCTGAAATCGGTGATGCCGAAGGGCCTCTACGCCCGGTCACTCCTGATCATCATCGTGCCGATGGTGGTGCTGCAGTCGGTGGTCGCGCTTTTGTTCATGGACCGGCACTGGAATCTGGTGACCAATTATCTGTCGTCCGCGGTGACGCAGGAGATCGCGACGCTGATCGATGTCTACCGGACCTTCCCGCAGGATGCCGACCATGCGCAGCTCCGCCGCATCGCGCAGGACAGGCTCGGTCTGGTGGTCGATTTCCTGCCCGGCACCCAACTGCCGCCGCCCGGCGCCAAGCCGTTCTTTTCGCAACTCGACGAGGTGCTGTCCGACGATATCCGCAAACAGATCGGCCTGCCGTTCTGGATCGATACCGTCGGCCGCTCCTCGATCGTCGAAATCCGCATCAAGCTCGACAATACGGTCATGCGCGTCTTCGCGCGGCGCGCCGACGTCTACGATCCGAATTCCTGGATCTTCCTGGTCTGGATGGTGGCGACAGCGCTGGTCGTGCTCGCCATCGCCATTGCCTTTCTGCGCAACCAGATAAGGCCGATCGTAAGGCTTGCCGACGCCGCGGAGGCCTTCGGCAAGGGCCGCGAAGCGCCGAATTTTCGGCCGCGTGGCGCTCGCGAAGTGCGCCGCGCGGCGGCGGCCTTCCTCGAAATGAAAGGGCGCGTCGAGCGCGCCATCGAGCAACGCACCACCATGCTCGCCGGCGTATCCCACGATCTGCGCACCATCCTCACCCGGTTCAAGCTCGAACTGGCGCTGTTCGGCGACGGGCCGGAAATCGACGCCATGAAAAAGGACATCGACGAGATGGCGGCGATGCTGGAAGCCTATCTCGCCTTCGCACGCGGCGATATGGGCGAGCAATCGGCACCGACCGACATCGCCATATTGCTTGAGGAACTAAAACTCGACACCGAGCGCCACGGCCATCGCGCCAGCGCGATTTTCCACGGCCCGTCGGAAGTCACGGTGCGGCCGGCTGCCTTCAAGCGCTGTCTTTCCAATCTCGTCGGCAACGCTTCGCGCTTTGCGTCGACGGTGGCGATCACCGGCCACCGCGACCATCGCTGGCTCACCGTCACGGTGGACGACGATGGCCCCGGAATTCCGCCGCCAATGCGCGAGGACGTGTTCAAGCCGTTTCTCCGGCTCGACGATGCGCGCAATCAGGACGAAGGCGGCACCGGCCTCGGCCTCGCCATCGCGCGCGACATCGCCCGCTCGCATGGCGGCGACATCACGCTCGGCGATTCACCGCTTGGCGGATTACGGGCGACGGTAAGGGTGCCGGTGTAGGGCAGCGCCGTTCAGGCGGCCCGCTGCGGCGGGTTACCCGGGCGGCGCGCCGACAGGCCGGTTGCGAGGCCGCGATTGATTCTGATCAGGTTCGCCAGATGGTCCGGTTTGGGCTTGGTCATCAGCGAATAGATCTCGCCCATGACGAAGACGCTCAAATTCAAGATGTTTTGCCGGACCTCGACCGGGAGCCTGTTGTCATCGCTGGCGACGGCGTCCATGAAGACCAGCCAGAGCAGGCGATTATACAACAAGGCTTCGGGCAGGCCGTCCGGCTTTGAGCGCCAGTTATCCTGGATGGCCTGCAATCTAGCGGCGGCCTCCAGCAACAGATTGGCTTCGAGTTCGCGAGGGCCGGCCACTTCCCGGGCTATTTTGCCGTAGGCCTTGCTCGCGTAGTGCGGACTAGATGTGCTCATCGTCGAACCCACCGAGTGACGTTTTGACGGGCAGCTATTAAAAATATTTGGGTAAAAATTTCATTATTGTGGGCGTCCGGATCGCCTGCGCTCTGGACCGGCCACCACACCCTTGAATCCAAGGCACTGCCTTGCCATTTCGAAGCCGATAAATTCGCGCTGGGGATACCACCATGCCTGTTGCCGAGGACACAGACACCCGTAATTCGGAAAGCCGGCCGCTCGAGGCCCATCCTTTCCAAGCCGATGTCGCCAAGCTCCTGCAGCTCATGGTGCACTCGGTCTATTCCGACAAATCGGTCTTTCTGCGGGAGCTGATTGCCAATGCGGCGGACGCCTGCGAGCGGCTGCGCTACGAGGCCATTGCCGCACCGGCGCTGCTCGGCGACGATGTCAAGCCGCGCATCACCGTCGCGCTCGATGCCGAGGGCAAACGGCTCACGGTCGAAGACAACGGCATCGGCATGAGCCGCGACGAAATGATCGAGGCGCTCGGCACCATCGCGCGTTCGGGCACCAAGGCGTTTCTGGAGCGGATCGAGGCGGTCAAAGGCGGCGAGGGGGGCAGCGAGGACGGCCCGAAAACCGAGGACTCGGCGCTGATTGGCCGTTTCGGCGTCGGATTCTATTCGGCTTTCATGGTGGCGGAGCGGGTCGAGGTGATTTCGCGCCGCGCCGGCAGCGAACAGGCATGGCTGTGGTCCTCGGACGGCAAGGGCTCGTTTGACGTGTCGTCCGCCACGGCGGACGCGCCGGCACGCGGCACCCGCGTCGTCCTTCACCTCCTTGAGGATGCCAAAACCTATGCGGAGCGTGCGACCGTCGAGCCGCTCATCAAGGCGCAATCGGGGCACGTCCCGGTGCCGATCGCGATCGTCGAGAAACCGGGCGCTGAGCCCGCCGACCTCACCGACGGCGCCGCGCTCTGGGCGAAGCCGAAGGCGGATATTTCGGCGGCGGACTACACAGACTTTTACCGCAGTATCGCCGGCGCCTTCGACGAGCCGGCGCTGACCATTCATTTCCGCGCCGAGGGCCGCCAGGACTATAACGTGCTGGTATTCGTTCCCACGATGCGGCCGTTCGATCTGTTCGATCCCGACCGCTCAGGCCGCATCAAGCTCTACGTCAAGCGCGTTTTCATCACCGACGACGCCGAAATTCTGCCGCGCTATCTGCGCTTCGTGCGCGGTCTCGTCGATTCCGCCGATCTCCCGCTCAACGTCTCGCGCGAAAAAATCCAGGAAAGCCCGCTGCTCGCGGCGATCCGCAAAGGCACGACGAGCCGCGTATTGTCCGAGCTTGAACGCCTCGCCGACAAGGAGCCGCAAGCCTACGCCAAGATCTGGGACACCTTCGGCGCCGTGCTCAAGGAAGGCCTCTACGAGGATTTCGAGCGCCGCGATGCGCTGCTCAAGCTGGCGCGCTTCAAGACCACGGCGGGCGGCGATGAGTGGCGCAGCCTTAAGGACTACGTCGCCACGCTGAAGACCAACCAAACCGCGATCTATTATCTCGCCGGCAACGAACTTGCGCGGCTGAAGGTGTCGCCGCATCTGGAAGGCTTTCGCGCCCGCGGCATCGAGGTGCTGCTGCTGCCCGATCCGGTCGACACTTTCTGGGTCATGCCGGGCGTTTCGTTCGACGGCAAGCCGTTCAAATCGGTGACCCAAGGGGCGGCCGACCTGGCGCTTATTCCGCTGGCCGACGCCACGGCCGAGAAAGCGCAGGAGCCGCCGCCGGACGGCGCCGCGGCGCTCGCGAATTTCCTGATCTTCGTCAAGGCTGTGCTCGGCGAGGCGGTTGCCGACGTGAAGCCGTCGGAGCGACTTACCGACAGCGCGGTCTGTCTGGTGGCGCCCGATTCCGGGCCCGACCGCGGGCTGGAGAAGATCCTGGCGGGCGCCGGACGGCTCACCACGCCGTCGAAGCCGATCCTGGAGATCAATCCGCGCCATGAGCTCGTGGTGGCGCTCGCGGGGCTCGGCGAGGGTGACCGGGCCTTCAAAGAAGACGCCGCCCATCTCTTGTTCGACGAGGCGCGGCTGCTCGAGGGCGATCGTCCGGCGGACGCACGGCTATTTGCCGACCGGCTTGGGCGGGTGCTCGGCCGCGGCTTGCGGGGCGCCGCCTAGAACAATCCCGAGAAACGGAAAGCCGCCGACCAAGGGTCGGCGGCGCAACTGACACAAGCAGCGCAGATTACTCCGCGGGCGTACGAAGCTCGGCGGATATGGCCGGCGCAGCGTTGCCGTGCGGCTGTAGCGAGGGCTCGATCGGCGGTTTCGAGCCGCGCATACGGATGTAGATCTGCGAGCCGATCAACAGCACGCACAGTCCGACGAAGACCGCGCTGATCGGCCGTTCGACAAAGACGCCGAGGTCGCCGCGCGAGATCAGCATGGCGCGGCGGAAATTCTCCTCGAAGCGCGGCCCGAGGACGAAGCCGAGCAGGATCGGCGCCGGGTGGTAACCGAGACGGAGCAACAGATAGCCAAATGCGCCGATGACCACGACTTCGCCGACTTGGAAGAAGTCGTTATTGGCGGCGTAGACGCCGATACAGACGAAGAACATCGCGCTCGGGTAAAGAAACTTATAGGGGATCGCCAGCATCTTCACCCAGATGCCGATCAGCGGCACGTTCAGCAGCACCAGCATGATGTTGCCGATCCAGAACGAGGCGACGAGGCCCCAGAAGATGTCCGGATGCTGGGAAATGAGCTGCGGACCAGGCACGATGCCCTGGATCATCAGCGCGCCGAGGAGAAGCGCCATCACGGCGTCGCCCGGAATGCCGAGGCTCATGGTCGGGATGAAATCGCCTTGCACCGAAGAATGGGTCGCGGCTTCCGGGCAGACCACGCCCTCGATCAGCCCGGTGCCGAACAGTTCCGGGTGTTTGGAGATTTTCTTCTCGGTCGCATAAGCAACGAAGGACGCGATCGTCGGTCCGGTTCCGGGAATAAGCGCGCACAGGCTGCCGATGATGGTGCCGCGCCACATCGGGAAGAACGATCGTTTCAGATCGGCCTTGGTCGGCCGCATGTCCTTAAAGGTGACGTGGGTATATTTGGTGTTGATCGGCGCCACTTGATTGACGCTGTTCATGAACTCGGCGATGCCGAACAGGCCGAGCGCGATCGCGATCAGCTCGATGCCGTCATCGAGCTCGGTCATGCCGAAAGTGTAGCGTTCGGAACCGGTTTCGAGATCGGTGCCGACCGAGCCGAGGAATAGCCCGAGCACCGTCATGGCTACGCCCTTGAGCGGCGAGCCGCGCGCCAGCGTCGAGCCGGCGAGCAGGCCCAATAGCATCAGCGAGCAGACCTCCGCTGGACCGAATTGCAACGCCGCGCGCACCAAGAGCGGCGACAGGAAGACCATTTCGGTAATACCCCACGAGGCGCCGACGAACGAGGCAAATACCGTCAAGCCGAGCGCGACTCCGCCGCGGCCCTGCTTGGTCATTGGGAAGCCGTCGAGACACGTCACGGCGTGTGGTGGATGACACGGCAGATTGAGCAGGATCGAGCAGATGGCGCCGCCATATTGCGCGCCATACATCACGCCGCCGAGCATCAGGATGGCGGCGACCGGTTTCATGCCGAAGGTCAGCGGCAACAAGATCGAGATGGTGGCGAGCGGCCCCATGCCCGGCAGCACGCCGACCATATTGCCGACCAAGACACCGATGAAGCAGAACATCAAATTGTGCGGCTCGAGCGCGACGCCGAAGCCGTACCAAAGGCTTTCGAGTGAGGTCCCGATCACAGGCCACCTCCCAGGGTGAAGATCGGCATCGGCACTTGGAGGAAGTACGAGAATAAGGCGACGCCGAAGACGGTTACGACGGTCGCGAGAACGAAGGTCCCGAGCCAGGTTGCATTCTTGTCACCGCGGGCGGCGATGAAGACGCAGGCGAAGGTGCCTGGAAACATGCCGAAATAGCGTCCGAAGAAGATAAACGCGACGGGGCTCAACAGAATACAGAACCAAGCCCACCATTGCGGGTGCTCGGGCAGTATCCCTTCCTCGGCCGCGCTCCCACCCTCGGCAGGCGAGACGCTCGCCGCCGCAATGGCGATGCCGATGAGAACGAGGATTACGCCGAGCGCCGTCGGCATGAAGCCCGGCCCCATATGCATGAGGGTACCGGCACGATAGCTGGTGCCTTTGATGGCGATGGCGAGCCCGAGCAATATCATCAGGCCGCCGGCATAGAAATCGCGCTTGCCGATCAGGTCGCGGACAAGACTGTTAGAACGCCGCAATCTTTCCTCCCGGCCGTCTCTGCGGGGCCGTTGTCTTTGTTCGCCCCGATCTACTTCGTAACGAGGAATTACCGCAAATACCGCGATGTTCCGCAGCGACGCGGTGTCGCGGGCCGCCCCGCTGTCCTTTATGCCGGGCGACACGGCATGGACAGCGCCTGCATCCAGCAGGCCTCAAACGATATAGGGCCGAGGCAAAGCGCGCAACTCCCCCTGTGTTCGGCCGGCGGGCTGGTCAGGTCACGCCGGCGCGAACAGGTCGGGACTGTCGTTGCGGACATTGCCGACCCTGCGATCGACGGGCCAGAACGTCATTGCTGCACCTGGATAAGGCCGCAGCATCGCTTTGAGTTCGGCGTCCGTTGCGGTTTTTTCGCCGAGCCAAGTCGGCCAGCGGTTGGGCCCCAATAGGACCGGCATCCGGTCATGCAGCGGTTTCAGGAGCTCATTGGCGACCGTGGTAATGATGGCGAAGGATCTGAGCGGTTTACCATCCGGCGTCTGCCAGAGGTCCCATAACGCGGCCAAGGTCATCGGTCCGCGATTGCCGAGCGCCACAGCGAATGGTTGTTTATCTGTAGTACGCCACTCATAATAGCCGTCGGCGATCACTAGGCATCGTCGTCCGGCTTTCCAGGCCGAGCGGAAGGCCGGGCGAGTTTCGAGGCCTTCGGCACGAGCGTTGAAGGTGGAATAGCCGATCTTGAGGTCCTTGGCCCAGGCCGGCACCAGTCCCCATCGCATCAGCGTGAGCGTCCGTTCGCCCTTGTTGGAAACGACCACGGGCAGGTTGGAGGTCGGCGCCGCGTTCCAGCGCGGCCGATATTCGCCGATCTCATCCCAGTCGATTTTCAGATCGAGCTTGATTTCGGAAACGTCGTCGGGAAGCTTGGCGCGGCCGCACATGGCAAACTCCTTGTGAGTTCGTCATTCCGGGGCCGAGCGAAGCGAGGAGCCCGGAATCCATAATCGCGATCCGTGGATATGGATTCCGGACTCGCCACTGCGTGGCGATCCGGAATGACGAAAGGTGAGAAATCCGTATCTCAATGAAAATCTCTGCTTTTGGGCGTGCTCCATGACCCTTCTTGATGCGACGGACATGACGGCGTCGGCAGGAACAGGTCGCCGTCGCGCAGCTTCGGCAGTGCGGCCGACAGATCGATAAAACTTGCCGCGATCACATGGATGACGAGGCCGGCGCGTTGCAGGCGGCCGCGCACCGCGAGGAAGCGCGCCGTCATCACGGTGCGGCGGTTATCGGCAAAGACTTTCGGCCAGACGATGATGTTGGCGATGTCGCTCTCGTCTTCGAGCGTCATGAACACGACGCCTTTCGACGTACCCGGCCGCTGCCGCACCAAGACGAGGCCCGCGACAGTGACCGTCTGATCCTGCGCCAAGGCGTCGCCGCGCAGCGCCGTGTTGCGGATCGCGCCGAGCGTCGTGAGGCGGTCGCGGAAGAAACGCACCGGGTGTTCTTTCAGCGACAGTCCGGTCGCGATGTAGTCCTCCACGACGTGCTCGCTCAGCCGCATCGCAGGCAGCGCGACGGCAGGCTCCGGGAACAACTCGTCGCTCAAATGCGGCGTGAGCAATGGCAGCGATTCGTCGGTTAAGCCTATAGAACGCTCGCCGCCGCGCGGCGGCCGGATACCGATCATGTCGAGCCGCCGCGCCGCCCATAAGGCCGCGCGGCGTTCCAGCCCGAGCGAGCGGAAGGCGTCGGCCTCCGCCAGCCGCTCGATGGTGAAACGCGAAATGCCGGCAACAGCGGCGAGCCGCTCGATCGAGGAAAAACCGTTGCCGCGCGCCGCAATGAGCTTTTTCAACTCGTCTTCGTTTAGCCCGGCAATGAGCCGAAAGCCGAGGCGTACGGCGTGCTTGCCGTCCGCGCCCAATTCGAGCGTAGAATCCCAGTCGCTGAAATTGACGTCGGCCTCGCGGATTTCCACGCCGTGCTGGCGCGCATCGCGCACGAGCTGCGCCGGCTGATAAAAACCCATCGGCTGGCTGTTGAGGATGGCGGCGCAGAACACGTCCGGATGGCGGCATTTGATCCAGGCCGAGGCGTAGACCAGAAGCGCGAAGCTCGCGGCATGGCTTTCGGGGAAGCCGTATTCGCCAAAACCCTCGATCTGGCCGAAGCAATGTTCGGCGAAGCTGCGGTCATAGCCGCGCGCGGCCATGCCATTGATGAACTTGTCGCGGAACAGATGGACATTGCCGGTGTGCCGGAACGTCGCCATGGCGCGGCGCAATCCGTCGGCCTCGTCGGGGGTGAATTTCGCCGCCGTGATGGCGATCTGCATCGCCTGTTCCTGGAATAGCGGCACGCCGAGCGTGCGTTTGAGCACCTCTTCGAGTTCATTCTTGGGGCCATGGGCGGGATGCGGCGAGGGGTAATGTTCCTGATCGATGCCGTCGCGCCGGCGCAGATAGGGATGCACCATGTCGCCCTGGATCGGGCCCGGCCGCACGATCGCGACTTCGATGACGAGATCGTAGAAAGAGCGCGGCTGCAGTCGCGGCAGCATCGACATCTGCGCCCGGCTCTCGACCTGGAATACGCCGACCGAATCGGCGCGCGACAGCATGGCGTAGACGGC
>Ga0181526_10003267_pt1 | contig 13361 bp, 8 predicted proteins | sample PEATcosm2014_Bin_35_FD_119750 | JGI IMG/M metagenome (GOLD analysis project Ga0181526, IMG submission 119750) | Peatland microbial communities from MTU Mesocosm Facility, Houghton, MI, USA - PEATcosm2014_Bin06_30_metaG | ecosystem: Environmental > Terrestrial > Soil > Wetlands > Peat | place...
CGGCTTCACCGCTCTTCCGCACCTACGGACGAGCGCCAATTTCAAATACCGATCTTTATACCTACGATGTCTCTAAAGACGGAAAACGCTTCCTCGTCAACAGCTACGTCAAGCCGGACCATGTCGAACCGTTGACGGTAGTGTTCAACGCGACGGCGGGCACGACGAGATAACCGAGTGGAGCCGGTCCGGAGAATGCCAAATTAGACGGTGTTGAGTTGACCTTCACCGGCGAGGTGCTCGCACCCGCCGGGAGTGGAAAACCATGACCCTGCCGGCCGGAACCAAACTCGGGCCTTATGAAATCGTCTCCCCGCTCGGCGCGGGCGGAATGGGCGAAGTGTATCGCGCGCGCGATACGCGCCTGGGCCGCGACGTGGCCATTAAAGTTCTGCCCGAGCGTTTCATCTCTTCTCCCGACTTTCGTCAACGCTTCGAGCGCGAGGCGCGGGCCATCTCCTCGCTTCAGCATCCGCACATCTGCGTGCTCTACGACGTGGGCCACGACGATGCCGCAGGGGAATACCTGGTGATGGAATTCCTCGACGGCGAGTCGGTGGCCGAGCGGCTGAAGCGCGGCAAGATTCCCTTGGCGGACCTTGTGAGAGTCGGGATGCAGGTAGCCGGGGCGCTCGAGAAGGCGCATCGCCAGGGTGTGGTACATCGCGATTTGAAACCGGCCAACATCATGCTCACCAAGAGCGGGGCGAAGCTGATGGACTTCGGCTTGGCGAAAGCGATGGCCGTAGGGACGAGCAGCGCTCGCCCGCCCGAACGCAGTTCGGCCCTACAAGACCAACCGGGCGCCTCCGCGCCGTTGCTCACCGCTGCGCTGACCGCAACCGCTGGCGCCAGTCCGGGCAGCCCCATTACTCAGGCCGGAGTCATGGTCGGAACGATTCACTACATGAGCCCGGAGCAGATCGAGGGCAAAGAAGCCGACGCGCGGTCCGACATCTTCGCCTTGGGCGCGACGCTCTACGAAATGGCGACCGGCGCACGGGCTTTCGAAGGAAAAAGCCAGCTTAGCGTGGCGAGCGCCATATTGGAGAAGGACCCGGAGCCCATCAGCAAGGCGCAGCCGCTGGCGCCGGCGGAGCTCGACCGGTTGGTAGCTCAGTGCCTGGCGAAAAACCCCGACGAGCGTTTGCAAAGTGCGCACGATGTAGGCGTGGGGCTGAAATGGATTTCGGCGGCCCCTGTAGCGGCGGTCTCCGACCGCCGTGGCGTCGATCAGAGATCGACGCTACAGCGCGCCCTCCCTTGGACGCTCGCTGCCGCAGGTGTCTTGGCCGCGATCATTCTGGGCAGCCTCTGGCTGCGATTGTTGCTTGCGCCGTCGATGTCGGTTCACTCTTACATTCTGCCGCCGGATAAGGCGACCTTTAATCCCTATGGCCAGGCGGCGATCTCGCCCGATGGCCGCCGCATCGCCTTTGGGGCGACGGGAAGTGCAGGGAGACCCATGCTGTGGGTGCAGCCTCTCAATTCGGGCACGGCCCAGCCGCTGGCCGGGACCGAGGGCGCCGCATATCCTTTCTGGTCGGCGGACAGCCGTTATCTGGGATATTTTGCCGGCGGCAAGTTGAACAAGATCGACGCGAGCGGCGGCCCGCCACTAGCTCTGTGCGACGCCCCCACAGGACGCGGCGGCGCCTGGAACCAGGAAGGAATCATCGTGTTCGCCAGTGACCAGGCGGGAGGGTTGATGCGAGTGGATGCGGCGGGAGGCACGCCCGTCGAGGTAACGGAGCCGGGTGCGCGCATGACGCTGAATCATTGGGTGTCGTTCCTGCCCGACGGCAAACATTTCCTCTATTCTTCCTTCTCGGTTTCGGGCGCTGACCGCGGCATTTATGCCGGCGCGCTGGGCTCGAAGGAGCAGGTGCTTGTCCTCCACATCGATTCGAAAGGCATTTATGCCCCGCCAGGTTACTTGCTGTTTGTGCGCGATGGGACTTTGATGGCGCAGCGCTTCAACACCAGCAAGCTGGCTGTGGAAGGCGACGCTGTGCCGGTTGCCGGCCATGTGGGTGTCAGCCGTTTCAGTGTCTCGGGCAGCGGCGTGCTGCTGTTTCAGGAAGGGGGAATTGGCACAGCCTCGCAGTTGATCTGGTTTGACCGCACCGGCAAGCAAGGCGAGCTGGCGCTTCCGGAAACCGAACGCTATTCCGACCCCATGCTCTCGCCCGATGGGTCGAAGCTCGCCGTGACGATTGCCGATTCCCCCGCCACCTCGAATATTTGGGTGATTGACTTGGCGCGCAAGACCAAGACCCGAATTACCTTCGGACCCGGAAGCAATAGGCTTCCTGTCTGGTGGCCGGATGGGAGGTCAATTGTTTTTGGCTCGAATCGAGACGGTGGGTACGCCATCTACCGCCGGGCGGCCGACGGCTCAGGTGCTGATGAAAAGGTACTGGAAACACCTGGAAGTGAGCTTGAGCCCTATTCTGTCTCGCCCGACGGGCGTTACATCGCATACCAATTCTTCATGGGATCGAAAGCCCGCGCGAACGACGTCTGGGCGCTCCCCATGTTTGGCGACCGGAAGCCTTTCCCGGTGGTCAATACCCCATTCAACGAGGTGGATCCGGCCATTTCACCCGATGGTAAGTGGGTCGCTTACCTGAGCAATGACACGGGCCAGTACGATGTCTACATTAAGCCGTTTCCGAGCGGCGAAGGCAAATGGCAGGTTTCGACCACCGGTTCAAGGGGCTTGGCGGTTTGGCGGGGCGACGGCAAGGAACTCTACTTTCTTTCCATAGGAGGGAAGTTGACGGCGGTGGAGGTGCGAGAAAAGGGCGCCAGCCTTGAGCTGGGTACTCCGCAGGAGCTGTTCCAGGCCAACACCTTCAGCATTACGGGGACGCCTTTCGCGGCCTCCGCCGATGGCAAGAGATTCCTGATCAACGGGACCACGGCTCAAACCGCCAGCCAGCCGCTGACATTGATTACCAACTGGACTGCGGATCTGAAAAAGTAGCAGGGGCATCCGTGTCCGTGGCACCCAGGGCGAGAGCCTGCCCTGAGTTTGCTGAGGGGATGGTCCTGCCGGAGACCGCTCCAAGGGACTTCACAACGGATCGGCAAATCCGGTTGGCTATTCGGAAGTTGGCTCACACCTTCTGCACGGATGACTCCCTCCTTTACGACTACCGTTTACTAACCGCCGAGGACGCCACCACACCCGGCACTATGACGGTAAACGGCCTACCCGTGGAACTGCGTCCCCTGGCGCCCCCGGAGTCGGCTTCCGGCAGGTTATGGTGCCTGGTTGCGGTCACTTGAATGCGTAGTCGGCATCCGGCCCATATGATCTTGCCGTAATGGTTGTACCCCCTTGTTCAATAGCAAGCGCAGACGTCCCGACGGTTTCTGTCCGGCTGTCTGCGCTTTGTCACTCCAATTGGGCGCCAACATCCCGAGAACAATCGCCCGGACGATGGGCCACGGCACCGCAGGAGGGCGCACGCCGGTTCCTTGGCCGCGGTCGGACATTCTGATCTCCGCGTATTTTTCGCTTGACAAATGAGAATGCATAGGCTAGAGTTGTTTTGTGGGGTTGGGCAGGTGGTCATTCCCTGCCGGTCAGGTTATGCCAGAAAGTCCTCTTTTGTCTTCGTCTGTACTTCCAGCCTTTAGTTCCTTCCTTTTGTGCCGTCAAGATGTCGAAGAGTCAAAGAGTCCTTGGAGATTAAAAACCGACCACAGTCGGCAGGTGGGCAGTCGGCAGATGAGGTCAAAGAGCCGGGGAGTTGAGAACTCGATTGGCGGATGGACTGAGCGACATTTCGTACTTACCCTTTGTTTTCATAGACATTCCCGGTTCGTTCGTTCAAGAACGCGAACGGCGCAGAGACGGCCTTCGCAGGCGAGGGCCCGGAGGCGGCCCTCGATCAGAAACATCGAGGGTCACGAGAATATACAACAATCGTGGGGGCAAAGCTAAGAAGTCGTTGAAAACAAAGGAAGTCACTCGTTATTGCAATGCAAAACGCACCCAAATTCGAGCTTCAAATGCGCACATCGAACCCAAAGAGTGAGCTTTCCCGCGAAGCGCGCGTTCCGGCGGAGGACTTGTGCCCAGGAACCACGAAGGGCGCAGACACCACCCGCCAATTCGATCGGCGCACGTTTCTCGGTGCCGTCGCCGCTCTGCCGCCGTTTCTATCCGTCCTTGCCGCGACTCCATTCCATCACGGTGATGAATTCAGCGGGCCGGTCGCGCGCGGTAGTGGCACGGCCGAGACGGCCAACCCTGTCGACTTTTACCGACCGCCTCAATTAGCTTTGATGGTAGGGTTCATCAAGGACCCGGAGCACCATGGTTTTTCGGTGAGAGAGTGGGCGAACGGCATTGGGACGAACTTTGACGCGAAGAAGTTGGTTGCGGACGCCAAGAGCGCCGGAATGGCTGACATCATCTGGTACGACAAATGGATTGACGGCCTGGTCTTTCGCAAGACGAAGACGACCAATTTCGTAACTCAACGGGATTTTCTGGCGGATCTCGCGCCGGAATGCAGGCGCGCCCATTTGAGATTGATGATTTATTTCAACATCTTCTACGACGGTAATCCGGAATTTGCGCAATGGGCGTGCCGGGATCAACAAGGGAACCCCATCACCTTTCCCCCTCCCTGGGCGGAGAACCTGTTGAGCATGTATTCGCCGTTCCACGAGAAGGCGCTCCAGCAGATCGAGGAGTTGCTCGTGAATTACGACGTCGACGGGCTTTGGCTGGACGTGCCCGACTTCCCAACCTTCTCCACTGATCCCTGGACCCAGGCAGCCTTCCGCAAGCAATACGGCAAGACCGCAGAGGAAGCCACTGCGGAAGAGCGGCGTCGTTTCGCGGTGGATTCGGTGGCCAACTGGATTCAGGAAGTCGCGTCCTACGTGAGGAAGACGAAGCCCTCGGCCCTGGTTACTTACAATGGCGCTTCCGATCCGATAGGCTCCGGACCTCGCTGGGCCATCGGCCTGGCGGGACCGGCAGACTACTTTAGCGCGGAACTCCACGATGAGAAGTCCCAGCAGGATGCCGTTCCGAAACTCTCACAATACGCTAAACCCGTAGAGGGCGGATATCTGGTTTCCGACGATTGGTTCACTCCACTCGGTAGCGGGCCGCTGAAGACGAACCGGAGCGAGGACCACATCGCCAGCGCGGCGGCGCTGACGTTAGGTGGAGGGATCAACCTCTACCTGGCTATTGCCCTCGGCCATGATGGGACGACCGACCAGGGATGTGTTGAACTCCTTGGGACGGCAGGGAGATGGCTGAATCAAAGGCGGGAATACCTGGAAGGGACCGCCAACTTTTGCGATGTAGGTATTGTCTTAGGAACCGCTGATGCGACGGATCTCGTGTGGCCGGGCGGGGCTCTTAACTACGGACAGCAAGTTGTGGCGCTCGAGACCAGCCTGCGTAAGGCCGGGTATCTGCCTTGCCGGCTCGTGAACTGCCCCCATCAGCAGCACTGGGATGAGATTCCAGTGGGCATCCGCACCCTGATTATTCCTGATCGCGTAAACCTGACTAGCGCGGAGCGGGAGAAGGTTCGCAGCTTTCTGGGGCGGGGCGGCAAGGTCCTGGCCTTCGGCAGGGGAGCAGGCTTGGCAAGAAGCGGCGATAACCCGAATGTTGACGAGGCTTTTGGTGTGGCCGGCGCCGGATATCTTGAGCCAGTCGATTTCGAGGGGATCACGCTTGAGTGGAAAGGCAAACGTGCAAGCCTGAAGCCCCCCGTGATTCTGACACACCCTAAGTCCGCCAAAGTCCTGCAATGGGGCAGAGTGGAAACAGAAGGATTGCTGCCCTTGCTGGCCGGCAACCGGGTGGGAAGCGGAACCGCCTACTTCGCGACCGTGACGGAGTCCGCTTTCGCCGAGTCTCCCGAAATCCTTGATGAACTGTGGAGGGAGACGATCGGAGAGCCGGTTTGGACGATCGCCGAGGACCGCGGCCGGTACTTTGTGTTTCTCCGGAAACAGGCGGGCCGCCTCCTGGCGCATATTGTGGATGACCTGTCCTGGCACGCGACGGTGATGGCCCGTTATCATCCCCAGTACATTCACCTGCGCCTGAATGCGGGGGTCGTTCCCTTTCAGAAGGCAACCGCCGTTCCGGAAAATCAAAGCATACCGGTGTCTAGTGACGGTCCGTGGAAGGATTTGGAGTTATATCCAAACGTCGAAATCATGCTTTTGCTGGAAGCGTAGCGGAAGACGCTCGGAGGTCGCGGGCCAGAGCCAATTACGCAGACACCGAGGCTATTACTTGCGCAACAGTGACGCCCCCTCCGCCATCCCCCTCGACTATCGCCCGGCTAGGTCTTGATGCTGCGCGACGCGGCGTCCCAGAATACCGGTTGCTTCCGGAAGTACGATTCGTTGGCCATGTGGCAAGCGATGGCGGCGTGGTTGCCGAAGACCGCATTTTCAACCACCGGCTTCCGCGACTTCACCGCCTGGAAGAAATTCCACAAATGGGGCCGCACGTCATCCCAATCGTTGCCGTGATAGACGGTGTCATCCATCAGCGGCTCCTGGCCCGGCGGGACGTCATGCTCGGCGTGCCACTGCTTGAAATACTCGTCGCGCATCGTCTGCGGGAAGCTGCTGGAATAGTAGCTGGGAGCAGTATCCACGCCCCGCTGCGGCGAGTGGCGGAGTTCGAACTCTCCCGCATCCAGAATGCCCTTTGGGCCCATGAAGCGAGCCAGTTCCGGCGACTCCGTACCTAAACCCAGCCGGACGTAAACGGGGACGCCGTGGTAATCGAACAGCACCAGGTGAAGGTCCGGCATATTGCGGCCATCCTTCCAGCGGAAAATGCCGCCCAGGGCGCAGGCCGAGCGCGGCGGTTCGTTCCAGCCGAGCGTTACCAGCATGCCGCTTACGAGATGCACCATCAGGTCGCCACCTACACCCGTGCCATACTCTTTCCAGCAGCGCCAGCGCGCGAACCGGTACTTATCGAATGGAATTTTCGGGGCGTCGTTCAGCCAGGTGTCCCAGTCAAGATTCTCCGGCGAAAGATCGACGGGCGGTGGATACTCCCAGGCGCCGGTGGGATCGTTGCGTCCCAGGCTGAGCTCCACATGCTCCACCTCGCCGATGGCGCCGCCGTGGTAGAGTTCGCGAGCCTTCGCGCAGAGCACGGAACTGACGCGCTGCGAGCCAATCTGCACAATGCGGTTGTTCCGCTCCGCCGCTTCCACCATGTCGAAGCCCTGCTCCGCGGCGTGCGACATCGGCTTCTCGCAGTAGATGTCCTTGCCGGCGTTGCACGCATCCACCACCACTCGCTTATGCCAGTGATCGGGCACCGCCGCCACAATGCAGTCGATGTCCTTGCGGTCGAGCAGTTCCTGGTAGCGGCGCGTCGTCGGCAGGCTCGGATTGCCCGTGAGCTCTTTGGCCAGTGTGTGGCGGCCGTCGTACAGGTCGGCCGCGGCGACGCACTCGATGCCGGGAAGTGAAACGGCGTTGGGCAGCAGCCCCGAACCTTGCATGCCGATGCCGATCATCCCGAAGCGCACGCGGTCGCTGGGCGGCACTGGTCTGGGCGCGGACGCAAATGCCTCACCATCCAGCAAAACCGCTTTGCCGGCAAGCAGGCTCCCCGCCCCGGCAGCACTACTCTTTAAAAATTGTCGCCGTGAATGTTGAGTACGCATGACAAGCTCCCCCCTTGAGAAGAATTGAATGACCGAGACAATGTATTACTCAATCGACGAACAGGCCAATCTCTGCAATCCAAACTTACCAGCAAGATGCCGGCACTACAAGCTCGAATAGAGGTCTCAATGACAATCTTCACCTGTTTCGATTAATGTAATCGGCACTTTGGTACTGTTGACGTGTCGGTGGCTTTAATGCGATCACCATGTAATCCCCACAGTCGGAGGGGATGATTTGAGATCGAGGTGTCTGCCAGGATGAGAGCTCAACAGGGATACCGCTGAGCGTGGCCATCGTGGGACCAGCCGGGCAGCCGAAGGCGGGATTTCTGGTGCGAAACGACTCAAGCGATTTCGACACATAAATTGGCACTCTTGGTCTCCATTGCAGTTCGCTCGAGAATTACGTAACATAGCCGTTCTCGTAGACGCGAGAGAATAGTGAGAGAGGGAATTATGGCGCCGTTTTCCGAAGTTCTTATCCATCGCTTGAATGACCTAGAGACGAGGTTCAAGTTCCTGGCCCATCACCTTCCTGAGGCCGGTGAACTGCTGGACAGTGTGGGACGCCCCGTACCTCACGACCTGCTTCGGGAACTTCTGAATTCTGGGGAACAGTTTGAAGAGATTAAGAGGGACGTGCTCAGGGTCTCGGAGCCAATTACTGCACTTCCCTCGACATCAGAGCTCCGCTCGATCAAGGACCTTCGGGTACATATGGAGGCTGTGTCGGATATAGTCGCGAAACAGACTGCGCACCGGAGCATTCAGCAAGCGGCGTGCGGAGAGTTGGAGAAGGTCCTCACGATCACTCACGTAAACGGCATTGAGTTTACCCCGCTGTTACGGTGTCAGGAAAAGGCGCGAGAACTACGCGATAGTATCGCCGGAACAGGTTGGCCTGACACACATCCGGATGCTGACGCCCTTGCTCAAGGGCAGCACGTCTTCTCGGAGTTCGTGAAATTCGTCAGTTCTCACGACAAGCTGGAGGATGAGGAGTGGGAACGACTCCAAGACCTTGTGAACCAGTCGTTCGGCAAACCTTTGGGGCTTGCCGCGTCTCGTGGAAAACTCGCCATGTCCACCCCTGTCCCCCCTATGCCACCGGTTCCCGTCTCTGTTGACCAGCCGGTGACTCCAGCGGAGCCGATGGAAGAAATAGCCTCAACAGAAAAGACGGCTGCGGATGCAGTCCCTCCAATCCCCAGTGAAAAACAGGGGGAGGAACTCGCCACAGAGGAGACTTCAACCTCTGTTCAACTGACAGCTGACCCGCCCTCTTCAATACCGCCTGTCACGGGCGGCGAAGCCGTCGCTGAGCCGGATAACCTCGAAGCCTCAGGCGAACCTTTAACTGAGACAGTCGGGGTACCCGATGCCATCGAAGCAGGCTCCGAGGACCAACTCCGAAACTCTCCGGCATCGGACTCGCCAGAAATTGTGGCTACGGATGGGACGTTTGAGGGCACGCTCGACGACATCAGGTATATGTTGGTCCTGGACCTGATCGACAGCAAGGGCATGGCGAAGGTCCTGTCTAGCAAGATCACGGCTGCTTCCAAAGCCGCCGCCGGAGGTGACAATAAAACGGCCGAAGGCTTCTTAAAGGCCTTTATCAATGAGGTCACCGCTCAGACCGGAAAACATATCTCCGGAGCCGCACCTCAATTGTTGCTGACGGATGCAAATAGGCTGTTGGATCATCTCCAGTGAAGTGTTGATTTGAAGTTGCTCATTCCTTATAGCTCTCACTTCTCATGAAGTGCACAGCGCGGCAAAGCCGCAGCCAAATGCAGATTCTTCGCTTCGCTCAGAATGACATGTCATCCTGAGCGAAGCGAAGGATCTGCTTTCCTTCGCGCGCCGCGAAGAAACTCGCCCCTGGTACTGCAGCGCGGATCGGTGGCCGCAACCAAAACCAACTTCTCCGCGTCCTCTGTGCCTCGAAAGACTAAACACAGAGAACACGGAGGGTCTCAGTGATTTCTGTGTTTAGTCTTTTCAGAAACAGAGAACACAGAGAAGAAATCTTCGCAAAACAACAAGGTCCAATAAACTAGTGGCACAGAAGGGTTGTGTCTCTGGAAGCGGCCAACGAGGTCGAATCTGGGTTAGACTGCGTTTATGGTACGGCGCTGGTTATGGATGGCGTTGCGATCACTTGCCGTAGGCTGGGCGGTGCTTATCGCGTTAACCTACCTCGCCGAGCGCCCCCTGTTTCTCTTGACGGCGCCCCTCGTGGGCGAGCACTGGGTGGCGACCGCCAGCCTGACACTCAACTGCCTTAAGCTTGCGGCAACCGGCTGGGTCATCTGCCGGCTGCATCGCAAGACGGCGCTGCCAGCCATGCTGACATTTGCGGTGACCCTATGCCTTTTCAGTTTCGAGGTGTGGCTGCCCCTCGACGTCCCAGGGCTCATCCGGCTAGCGTTGGACGCCTTGCACGATACTCGCTATTGGTGGCCCCTGGCGACGATGGCCGCGCAGCATGTCCTCTTGTTCGGCAGCTTGATCGCTGGTGGTCTGCTCAGCCGCCCGCCCGAAGCGCCGTTGTCGCTCTTCGGCAAAGTGCAACCGTGAAGCCGGCGTCTTGAGTCCGTCCGACGACCAGTCGCAATCAGTGTTCTGCTAAACTTTGGTCATCCACTCCGCGATTTCTATAGGAGACAACTCCCGGGTAGACACCCGCAACCGATCCGGAACGCCTTGAACCTTGAACGCGTGTTCGAACGGCTCGCTTGCGAAGTGCGCGTCAAGGTTATGCAGCAGAAGCGGCGAGGGGGAAGCCAGCAATGCCGCCGTTTGGAAGTCACCGGCCTGCCGCAGAAGTGGAATATGCAGACGTTCCAGGTAAGCGGCGTCATCGGCCGTGTCGAAGCCCGCCGCATCCGCCGCCAAAGCGCAAGGGGCCCGAAAGAACGGACGGGCGAGCAAGCTCCATAGTCCTGCCTGGCCTTGGCCAACGACCACGATCCTGTTGGGCCGCCATGCTTCTTCGAGGTAAACGAGCCCCGTGAGGATGTCCTGCACTCGCTGCGCATCGTCGGTCCGATTGTAAGTGGAGAAGTAGGGGCATTCCATTTTCCGCGACGCGTCGGCCGCTTTTCCGGTCTGGAACGCATCGATAGCAAACAAGAGGCATCCACGCTTCTTCAATTCCTGCGCCAGTGGAGAGAGCGACTGAGGTGAGCCGAGTGCGGCTTCTGCGCCCTGCGGGTGCACGATCATCGCGGCGAACGCGAAGCGCCCCGGCGGAATCACGAGCTGTGCCGGAATGCGGTCTTGAGCAGAGGCGCGCCCAACGATCAAATGGCGCCAGGTACTGTCTCGTTCCCCCGACCCACCCGGCAGAGGCCACCACCGCAGATCATCAGGCGTTGGCGATTCGGCCTTCAGCGCGACCCGGAGCGCCGGTCCGAATCGCTTCCGGTACCTCTCCAGTTCTACGGCATTTTGGGGAACGGATTTCTGCAACCTTTGGCGCGTCCCCGCCACAAGATACTCGGCAAGCTGTTGGGCGTCACACGCCTCGGCCGGCACCTGACGGCGATTGAAAACCAGCAGGCGCCCGGGATCAAGCGAAAAGTCCTGGTCCTTTTCCTTGGGCGCTTCGGCAGAAGTCTTGATGGGGTCCTTTCTCAGCCAGCGGGCAAAGAACTCATAAACAGCCTCACGGCTGAATCGGTTGTAATTGTGCAGCGCCGGGATTTGCACGCAGGTAACACGGGCCGGCTCGTCGAACAGGCCGTAGATCGCGCGGACGGCAGGGTACTCCACTCGAGGAGTATCGCAGGTCCAATCCCCGGTCGCCGAAACCATGAGCAACGGTCGGGGCGCGGCCACGGCCCCGATCTCGACGTTATCCGTATCGATGCGCAGGTTGGGAGCATTCTCGCAAATGTCTCCTCCCTGCATGAAGTGCGAAATCATATTGACCGGGGCTGCCACGTGTACACGCTCATCCACCGCCGTCAGCAGGAACGTCTGCGTCCCTCCGCCGGAAGCGCCGGTCACGGCAATGCGCTGCGGGTCCACATCGGGGAGTGAGCTCAGGAAATCGACACTCCGAATTGAATTCCAAAGATGCAGCCCCAGCAGGCCGACTCCCCATAAACCCAGGCGAAGCGCTTCCTGCGACAGGGTCCAGGGAGCTTTCATGTCGCGGCCCCAATTGTGCGGCACCTGGAAGCTATCGTTATAGCCTACCATGTCGTAGGCAAAGGCCGCATACCCTTGCAGGGCAAAATTCATACAGCGCGCAGGAACGGAGCAACCGTCTATGTCGCCGGGATTATGTTCGAGTCGTCCGTAGTTCCAGTGCCCGTGAGGACAAAGGACACCGGGGTACGGCGGTGCAGCGGACCCGCCGCGAGGACGGAAGAGGCTCCCCGTGCAATAGAAGCGCGGATAACTTTCGAAATAGACCTTCTCAACGGTGTAGCCTTCCTGCTCGATGCGGTCGAATACTTGAACCCGCAGCGGGGTCTTTTCCGGCAATGGCCATAGACCCGCCGCAACCAGGATCTGCTCCCTCAGATTCGCGGCCCGCTCCTCCCAGGCAGCTCGCGATTTGAATGAAGGAGACACCCTGGGCGTATCCAGTGTGCGCACCTCCAAGCGGCGATCGCGGGCAGGAAGGTCGCCGGCGGGCGAGGCTTGCAAACCCGCGCTCCCAGCTTTTTCTCCTGCTTCCGCCGCTAAGCCCGCCGCCCCGGTGGGCGCCACGCTCGCCGCCAGTAAGCTTGCCGCGCCCGATAGAAAACCCCTTCGTGACTGATCCTGCATAGAACCCCCTTCGCTCACAGGCGCTGGTTAAGCGCGGAAATGAGCATTCCCTTTCGACTTTCGCCAGAATTCAGCAATCTACAACAATTCCGGCTCATCCGGTAAGGAAAACTTGCGCCTTCCTGCGCGAGGGTCGAAGCGACGAGGAGCGGCGCTACTTTGCCGTCCAAACTGACATGAGGCCGAACGCCGCGGGGCTTCCCGCGAACCGCGGACCTGAAAAGCAGGTCCGCGCTACCCTTTATGCGGCGACCTCTTGTGCGGCCGGTCCTTTGTTTTCTATAACATTCTCGCTTTGTTCCGGCGATTTTGGCGTTTCGCCGCCGTTCTCCTCTACCGGACTTTCTGTCCCTTGATTCCCCGGCTGGCGCAGACCCCTGCCCTTTGGGGTCTGCGTTTCCCGACGGGAAGGCTGGGTTTGACCATCCTGCCCCGAATCGCAGACACTCAACGGCGTGTCTGCGCCGACCCTTGGCAATTCATCGGCAGGAGGGCTGGCTGTCTCTCTGAACATTCGGGCATGTTCTTTGCGCATGGTCAGCAGGATTCTCACCTTGCGGTCGATCGCCCGGTCGAGCGTCATTTCCAGGCGCAGCACCATGTTCGCCGTCTCGTCCGTCGGAGCGAGGCACGCGTCCCGCGCAATCGCGTCCTTCCGCTCCTGTGCCTTCATCTCGTCCGCAAACGCCGCCTTCACCGCCGCGATCTGTTCCTCCAGCAGGCGCTCCAGTTCCTGGAGGCGGCCCTTCAGCCCCACCTCGTCCCCGAAGGTATCCTGCACATACTGGTCGAGCTTGGCCTGGTCCTTCTTCTGGCAGAGGCACGCCCAGTCGTACAAGAGCGCCAGCAGGTGGACGATCTGACGGGGCCTCCACCCCA
>Ga0181526_10003270_pt1 | contig 13357 bp, 10 predicted proteins | sample PEATcosm2014_Bin_35_FD_119750 | JGI IMG/M metagenome (GOLD analysis project Ga0181526, IMG submission 119750) | Peatland microbial communities from MTU Mesocosm Facility, Houghton, MI, USA - PEATcosm2014_Bin06_30_metaG | ecosystem: Environmental > Terrestrial > Soil > Wetlands > Peat | place...
AGCAGATAGCAGATAGCGGATAGCGGACAGCGGACAGCGACAAGGCACTGACTGCAGCTGTCCCCTAATCCCTGTTCCCTAATCCCTGGTATTGGTAGCTCGGGCGGAGGGTTCGTCGGAGAAGATTTTACCGTCGCGGATGTGGACTACGCGGTGGGCGTACTCGGCGATGTCCTGCTCGTGGGTGACGAGGACGATGGTATTGCCGCGGCGATGGAGGTCGTCGAAGAGGGCCATGATTTCCTCGCCAGTCTTGGAGTCGAGGTTGCCGGTGGGCTCGTCGGCGAGGATGATGGAGGGATTGTTGACGAGGGCGCGGGCGATGGCGACGCGCTGGCGCTGACCGCCGGAGAGCTCGTTGGGCTTGTGGTTCATGCGGGCTTCAAGGTTGACGGCGGCGAGGGCGGCTTTAGCGCGCTGATCGCGTTCATCGGAGGGTGTGCCGTTGTAGATGAGGGGGAGCTCGACGTTGTGGAGCGCGGTGGCGCGGGCGAGCAGGTTGAAGGTCTGGAAGACGAAACCGATTTCGCGGTTGCGAATGCGGGCGAGCTCGTCGTCATTGAGCTCGCTGACGAGGTGGCCGTTGAGCCAGTACTTGCCGCTGGAGGGCGTGTCGAGACAGCCGATCAGGTTCATCAGCGTGGATTTGCCGGAGCCTGAGGGGCCCATAATGGCGACGTATTCGTTGCGGCGGATGCGCAGGGAGATGCCCTGGAGGGCCTGGACCTGCTGCTCGGAGCCCATGTCGTAGGTTTTCCAGAGGTCTTCGACGACGATCATGTCGCCGGCGTGGGCGTCGGACGCGGGCCGGAGTTCGGTATCCGCTGAGGTTTCTGCCGCCATGAGGGCTCCTGATGCCATGGTAAAGGGTACGCGCTCGGATCGGGCCTGGTTCCCGGTTTCGTTCCCGGTTCCTTCTCAGGATGAGGAGGAACTGGAGGTGGGTGCCGCGAGGGTGCTGTCCTGTTTGACCATGGCGTTGTCCTTCAGGTCACGCAGGATGCGATAGGTGCCGGTGACGATGCGGTCGCCGGGCTTGAGGCCGCTGGTGACTTCGATGTCGGTGGCGCCGGTGATGCCAGTGGTGACTTTGACGAAGTGGACGCGATCTTTGCCGGCGACTTTGCTGACGACGAAGACGCCCTGCTCCAGATCGGCGGGCTGTGCGTTGTTGGTCGCGGCCGAGACAGTCGCTGTAGAGCTGGTGGCTACGGTGTCGTTGAGGTGTTTGGGATCGCGCATGGTGAGCGCCTGAATGGGAATGGCGACGATGTCGTCCTTTTTGGCGGTGGTGACCTTCGCGGTGCAGGAGAGGCCGGGGCGGAGGTCGTCAGAGGGAACGTCGAGGGTGACGACAACTTTGAAGTCCTTGGCCTCTTCGACGCCGCTGGTGGACTGACTGGTGGACTGGCCGCTGGAGCGGAGCAGAGCCTGATCGCCGACTTCGGTGACATGGCCTTTGAAGACTTTTCCGGGGATCGCGTCGACGGTGACGTCGGCTTCCTGGCCATTTTTGAGGTTGACGATGTCGGTCTCATCGACCTTGACTTCGGCGGTAATGATCGACATGTCGGCGAGGGTCATGAGGGTGGAGCCTTCGGCATTCTGGATGCCCATGACGACCATTTCGCCCTGACGGACGGGTTCATTCGTGACGATGCCGTCGAAGGGAGCGACAGCGATGGTGCGGTCGAGCAGATCCTGGTTGACGCGGAGATCGGCGACCTGGGTCTGGAGGTGACCGCGAGCGGAGGCGGTCTGAGCAACGGCCTGGGTAAGGCTGGCCCTGGCCTGGGCGAGGGTGGCAACGTCGAGATCGTAAGCGGCTTTCTTTGCGTCGAAGTCTTGTTTGGACATGACCTGAGCGTCGAAGAGAGCCCTGGCGCGATCGTAGTCGAGCTTCTTCTGCTCGAGGTCGGCTATGGCATGGTCCACATTGGCCTGGGCGGTTTTCTCCGCAGCGATGTAGGAGTTGATGTCGGTACTGGCAGCGGAGATGGTGGCCTGCTGAGCGGCGACGTTGGCTTCCTGCTGCACGTTCTCGATGGTGGCGACAATCTGTCCTTTTTTGACGTGGTCGCCCTCATTGACGTAGAAGCGGGTAACGCGACCCATGGCGTTGGCTCCGACGTTGACATAGGTCTTGGGCCGGATTTGGCCGGTGGCGCTGACGACGGAAACAAGGTTCTCCTTCGAGACGGTTCCGATGAGGACCTTGGTATAGCCAGCCTGCGCGCGAACGACCGTGAGCCCCACAACGACGGCAAGAACCACAACGGCGCCGATAATAAGCAGAATCTTCTTCACAGTACTTATCCTTTGCGAATGATTACGCAAGTCCGGTGGAGGCAGTTCCACCGGCTACTCCCGGAGACAGGGCCGCACAGCGATCAGTCCAGCGGGCGGCTCCCTCGGGTCGGAAGATCGAAAAGGTTCGAGGGAATCTGCGCCCGTGGGCGGCCGGTAAATTGCCGGAAGAGATTTCCACGCCATGATAACAGGTGGGCGGGGTGAAGCGTCTGTTGTAACACGGGGATTGGGGCGAGGTTGGATGAGGTTGAGGGGTCGAGGAATTGCCTTGAAAGGGGTGCTCGGGCCTCGTAGAATTGAAACCGCCCCTTAAGGAGCTGTGAGCAGCGTATGTCCAGGAATCGATTCTGCCTTTCTTCCGCGATTCTGATCGCGATGCTGGCTGGCGCCGGCTGCCTGGGGGTTCGGGCTCAGAACCAGGCTCCGACCACAGCCCAGGGCCAGGCTCCAGGTCAGGGTCAGGGGGCGGCGCAAGGATCCCAGGACACACAGGATCCGTTGAAGAGGCAGCTTCCGGACAAGGAGCGGTTCAAGCAGCAGAAAGAGCTGCATCACGAGCTGGAAAGTGCTTACCGGAAGTGGCTGGACGAGGATGTCCGGTGGATTATCACGGATCAGGAGAGGAAGGCGTTTCTGAGCCTCAGCAACGATGAGGAGCGGGACGCGTTCATCGAGCAGTTCTGGCGGCGGAGGAATCCGAACCCGGATTCTCCGGAGAATGAGTTCCGGGAAGAGCATTATCGGCGGATTGCGTACACGAACGAGCATTACGCCGCGGGCAAGCCGGGATGGATGACGGATCGCGGTCATATCTATATAGCGTTTGGGCCGCCGGACAGCACGGATTCGCATCCGAGCGGCGGGCAATATGAGCGTCCGATTGAAGAGGGCGGCGGCGAGACGTCGACGTATCCGTTCGAGACGTGGCATTACCGGTATCTGGAAGGGATCGGGGAGAACATCGACATTGAGTTTGTCGATTCGTGTATGTGCGGCGACTACCACATGACGATCGACCGGTCAGAGAAGGACGCGCTGCTGCACGTACCGAATGGCGGCGAGACGCTGTACGAGCAGATGGGGATGGCGAAGAAGGCGGACCGGTTCAAAGGGGGGCTGGAGGATCTGGGGCCCGGGCCGAACAGCTCGTCGAACCAGAGCAAGGAATTCGACCGGATGGAGTTGTTTGCGAAGCTGCAGGCGCCTCCGGAGATCAAGTTCAAGGATCTGGGTCTGGCTGAGTTTCTGTCGAGCCACAAGGTTCTGAACGGGCCATTCTTTCCGTTTGAAGTGCGGACGGATTTCGTGAAGGTGACCGACGACACGGTGCTGGTGCCGATCACGCTGCAGATCAAGAACAGGGACATCACGTTCAATACGAAGGATGGCGTGGCGAAGGGCGATGTGAGCATCATCGGGCGCATATCGACAATCACCGACAGGGTGGTGCAGAGCTTCGAGGATCCGGTGGAAGTGGAAGAGCCGGCGGAGCTGCTGCCGAGGACGCTGAACAACGCGTCGCTGTACTGGAAGGCGTTTCCGCTGCGGCCGGGGCGGTACCGGATCGACATTGCTATTAAGGATGTGAATAACCCGGATCATGTGGGAGTTTGGGCGCAGGCGATCACGGTGCCGCGCTACGATGACGATCATCTGGCGGCGTCTTCGCTGATTTTGGCGGACAAGATGGAGCGGGTGCCGTCGAAGGAGATTGGGGCGGGGAACTTTATCATCGGGAACACGTACGTGCGGCCGCGGGTGACGACGAACCCTGCGTCGCCGGCGATGTTCCATCGCGATCAGAATCTGAATTTCTGGATGCAGGTTTATAATCTGGGATTGGACGAGAAGAGCAAGCAGAACAACGCTCGAATTGTTTACGAGATATTGAATTCGGACACGAACAAGTCGATACTGAACGCAACGGAAGACTCAAAAAAGCTGGGCGCCAGTTCGGACCAGCTAACGCTGGAAAAAACCCTCCCCCTTGCAAGTCTGGAGCCTGGGAAGTATATCGTGAAGATCAGCGTGGACGACGATGTAACGCGGCAGCAGATTGCGCAGTCGGCGCCTTTCACGGTGGAGTAGGCAACAGGAGGCGGTTTCCGGGTTCACGCCCGGGACGGATCAGCGCTTCAGTGGTCGCAAAGAGCCACGAAGCAAGGCCAGGTTTAGGGAGCAGCGCCAGAGAGCAAGACACTTACTGATTCAGTGAGCCGACGTACCTCCATCTCCGGGTCCATAGCGATTGTGCTGCTGGTGCTGTGCGCGGTAACCGCGCAGGCGAACGCACAACAGGGCGAGAGTCTGGCCGGAGTGGTGAAGGACAGCCGCGGGACGCCGCAAGCCGGCGCGGTGGTGGAGCTGCTGAGGCCGGACTTCACGGTGATCAGCGAAGCGATCACCGACGAGCACGGCCGGTATCGCATCGATACAATTCTTCCGGGAATTTATGAGCTGAAGGCTTCGGGCGCGATGTTTCTGCCGACGCTGCGGGAAAACCTGCGGGTGCTGGGCGGCACGAAGCTGGTGGTGAACCTGACGCTGAACACGCTGTATGAGGCATTCCGGTGGCTGCCGGCAAAGCCGCGGCCCGCCGATGAGCCGAAGGATGACTGGACGTGGACGCTGCGGCTGTCGGCGAATCGTCCGTTGCTGCGCATGCTCGAGGACGGGCCGCTGGTGGTTGTGTCGAACGGCGACGGACTGGCGCCGGAGCTGAAGGCGCGGGTAACGGTGCGCGGCGGCGAGAGCGGGTTCGGCGATGGCGGCCTGCATAACGATTTCGAGATGGAGCGTGCGCCCGATGATGGACGGGCGATGATATTCCGGGCGGATCTGAGCCACGCCGGTTCCGGCCAGGGAGACGATCCGGCGCTGAATGCGATGGCGGGATACGAGCAGCAGCTGGCGATGGGGCGGACGTTCCGCAGCGTGGCGGCGGTGGAGACGCGACCCGATGTTGGGGGCGGGCCGGCGAGCCAGGGGCTACAGGCGCTCGAGATGCGCAGCGGCGAGACCATGAACTTTGGGCCGGCGCTGCAGGCGGAGTTCGGCGACGCGACCGAGGCCATTCACCTGGGAGACACGTTGCTGGCGAACCATCCATTTGCGACGGTGACGATGCGGCGCGGCGGGACCTTCATTTCGTATCGGGTGTCGACGGAGCCTGGGATCCAGCAGGTCGAGGATCTCGATCGCGCGGCGACGGTGGAACCGCAGCTGGGCGAGCGGGACGGAAGACTGGAACTGGAGCAGGGCGTTCACCAGGAAATTGCGGTAGGAAAGAGCGACGGCGCGCGGCACGTGAAGGTGGCGGTGTGGCACGAGAGTGTGGAGCATCCAGTGGTGACCGGCGGTGGGAGTATATCGGCGGCGGACTGGGCCGGGGGGAATTTGCTGTACGACCAGACGAGCGAACTGCTGCGCGCGAGCGGGGAGAGCTTTACCGGGAACGGGATGCTGAGCGAGCTGGAGCAAAGGGTGAACGGGAGCACGTGGATCACGTTCGACGTTGCGCTGGGCGATGCGCTGGAAATGAACGGCGGGGCACCGGGGACGGAGAGCCTGGACCAGGTACTGGAAGGGCTGAAGGCGCGCGAGGTCCCGATGTTCGGAGCAGCGGTGCGCGGCAAGGTGGCGGCGTCGGGGACGCAGTGGCGGGCGTCGTATCGCTGGCAGAATCCGAATACGCTGACGCCGGTGGATGCGTTCGCCAGCGGGACGTCGGCGCCCTATCTGAGTTTTCTGGTGCGGCAACCGATTCGGTATCGGCGCGTGATTCCGAATGGGGTCGAGGCGCTGGTGGATGTGCGGAATTTGCTGGCGGAGGGATATCGTCCTTTCGTTTCGAGCGACGGCAGTACGCTGTATTTTGCCGAGGCGGCGCGCTCGGTGCAGGGTGGACTATCGTTCACGTTCTGAGCTGATGCGGCGCGGCTGAATCATCTATTTTTGCGATTTTGGGAGCGTGTGGACGGCGCCAGGCGGTGCGATTCTGCATGCTATAGTGAGGTGAGGTGCGGTGGGTTTTTGTTGTTGACGCGGGGCCACCCGTTGAGCCGACCTCGCGTGGACGCGTAGCTCAATTGGCAGAGCATTCGACTCTTAATCGACAGGTTGAAGGTTCGATTCCTTCCGCGTCCACCAGATTTCTATCCTTTCCAGACAAGGTAGCAGCAGCACTGGCCGGGTTCAATCTCGAGATCGACAACCCTCGGGCCAGGATATCCGGGCCGCTATCTGGCGGGAGCGCCGAAGTATCCGACTATCTTCTTTGTGGCTTTTCGGCAGAACACAGCGGGCAAATGCCGTTTTCCGGGAACGTCCCACTCGAGACAAAGGAAGTCGGAAAAGAAGCGCAACCTGGCGGGCAGAGGTTTTCCGCGAGATCGAAAAAGAAATCGATTAAGGGTCTTGTGCAGACATCCAAAGAGCGGGTGTCCCGGCTCGGTAAGATGGCGGTATTCACCTCTCTCAAGAGAGGACACGCGGGAGCTGCGAAGATCCCTCAAAGCTTCGGCCGGCACCTGATCGGCGAAGTCGCGCTGGACGTGCTCCAGAGCGCCGCCGATCATGAGGGTAAGATCTCTCTTCTGTGCCTGGCCCCGAAGGCGATCCCAGTCGAGATCGGGTGTGGAGCGAAGAACGGCCAGTGCGTCCGGAACCCATCGGATGGGAGGCGAACCAATTCCGTGAGCGCAGATATGAAGGAGCTGATCGGCTGGGTTGAGGATTCGAACCCTGTGACCGCCGAGAACCGCTTCGCCGGAAGCGGCCCAGAAGTCTTCATCGATCGCCGGGCCGAGACGGTGTCCGAGCAGATTCCAGTGAAGGTCCAGATCCCTTCCCAGGGAGTCGAACAGGTGAGCCGCATGTCGATACTGGAATGACTGCTCGATCAAGCGCGGGTTTTCAAACTCGTTCCTCCATCCATGTTGGGCAAGGACCCGGCACGCCGCGCGTGCTTGCTGGTAGGGAACCAGCAGGTCCGCATCGTTCATGGGCCGCAAGCTGCAATCGTGGTAGTAGCCAATGATCAGGGCCAAGCCCTTGATCACCATGACATCTATCCCCGCCCGCTGAAGGGCGGAAATGGCATCACTGGCTCGGCGGGAAAGCAGATTATTTTTCGACCAGGCATGCTTCTTCAGGCCTTTGAGCCTGGGAAGCAAAGGAGTATCGATTCCCTCCATGCGCAGCCGTTCGTAAAGCTGTGGCATCAGCCGTATGGAGTCAAAGCCCATGCTTTCGATGTTCGCCCGCGGGAGCCACGCAATAGCTTCGTCACGGGCATTGGGACCCGGCTGCAAGGCTGCTCTCAGGATCTGTCGCTGCTCTTCCAGAGGCAACGTTCGGGGTGCGAGGCATTGTTCAATCTCAATCAACATAAGACATTGGCTCCGAGGTACTCAGACTGAGGTCGCAGCGCGATACTTCGAGCAGGCTGAATGGCGGTCAGCTTCCCGTCATCGAGCAGATAACGCTGTGTCGCCACCTGGGCCAGCTTGAGATCCTGTGTGATGACAAGAACCGCAGGGTGCCCGGGTAACGAATCGAGGTGTTCGAGCAGCTTTTGCACCGATTCGGCGTCAAGGTGGTTGGTGGGCTCATCGAGGATCAGCAGCCGCGGCCCGCGTGCCAAAGCACGTGCTATCGCTATCTTCTGCCGCTGCCCGCCGGAGATGACTCCGCCATCGTCGTCAACGGGAGTGTTGTAGCCAAGGGGCAGAGATCGCACGAATTCGTCAACCAGAGCCGCCTGGCATGAGCGGAGCGCGTACTGTTCGGATTCCTGTGGGGAGAGTCCGTAGGTGACGTTCTCCCAGATGGTTCCCGCAAACAAGATCGGGTCCTGTGGCGCGAATGCGATATGTTGGCGCAGCCAGGCGATATCGAGATGATCGTAGGGAACCCCGTCTGCCAGGATTCGCCCGCTCTGTGGCCGATAGAGGGCAAGGATGAGCCGCGCTATGGTTGTCTTTCCCGCGCCGTTGGGGCCCAGGATGGCGGTCACCGATCCGGGCTCGAGCCGCAGCGATGCGTTCTCGAGTACAGGCCGGCGCCCGTAGCTGAAACTCACAGAGTCCAACTGAATCGAGCCGCGGAATGCATGCGTTTCGGTTCCGGTGTAGAGCGGCGACGCATCTTCGCGGGCAAAAGAGCTGAGCGCGGCGAGGGCCTGGCGCCCCTCGATCAGCTGCGGGACGGAGTTGAAGAATTGCTGCAGGGTCGAGTTCAGAAACAGAGTGGCCACATAAAAAGACATCAGGCTGCCGAGAGACAAATGGCCGCCCGCCACCTCCAGCCCCCCCGCCACCAGAATCATGATGCCGGCCAGCATGACGGCGCTTGTATGCGCCTGCCCATACGCGGTCTGCAGCCAGGCCATGCGGCCGCTGTCGATACGGAGGCTCTCAATATTCTCGTGCTGGCGGCGTGTCTCCATTGCCTCGGCCGACTGGTAGCGAGTCAGATCGATGCGCCGCAACATGAACTGCACGCCACTGCTGAAGTGGGCAAAGGAATGGCGGTTGCGCAGGACGTGTATTTTGACGGCGGATGCGAGGCGGCGGTTGGCGAGAAGAAGAACTGGTATTACGAGCGCGAGCAGACCGAGAAGTCTTACATTGAGCACGGCCATCAACGCGATCAGGCCACTGCACAGGACAAGGGAAGGAAGCACGGCGGAGATCAGCGCGTTGAGCAACACGTCCAGCAGTTGCGTGTCCTGCACCAGCAGGGTGTGCAACTCACTCCGGCTCGCCGTGTCGAGATAAGTGCGCGGCAACGCATGACAGTGGATCACCAGGTCGCGGCGGATGGTTGCTATGGCCCGTTTCGTGGTCCTGAGCGCTGCGAAGCGTGTGATGAGGGTGAGGCAGGCGCCGGCGGCGGTCAGCAGCAGGATACACAACCCGAGCAGCAGCAAACCGCGGACATCGTGGTGCGGAATGGCGGAATCGAAGGCGTGTCGAACCAGCCACGCGATGGGTATCAGGCTCACACTCTGCAATGCGGCCAGGAGCACGCAGCCGGCGAGTTCCAACCGGAGACAACGGAGATGGAGCCAAAGATATTTCACGGCTACGCGATCAACTGGTCTCGTGTGTGGATTCAAACTTGGGCTCCGGGGAATGCCTCAGAGGTTTTGCCGCGCTTGCGGTCCAGGTATTGTTTCAGGATTCGAAGCGTGGCCCCGGCCACAGCACGCTGGTCCTGGGAAATGTTGGCGTCGTGAATGCGCCGATACACCATAATCGAACGCTGGAAGCCGATCGGGATGCCCGCCTCGCGCACCCTGACGAACCACTCCAGGTCGTCACTGATACGGTAGCGCACGTCAAATCGGCCCGCGCGGTCAAAAACCCAGCGATGAATGAGGCTGGCCTGCAATCCCAGGATGATCGCATCCTCGCGCAGCATGGATTCAGGGATCCAATCGGGTTTTTTGGTTCCTCGTTCAAGAAAGTTCTGCCATCTTCCGACGGCGCATCCCAACTCCAGATGCGCCGCCAGGTAGTCGCTCTGCTCTGTGAGTTTGTGCTGCGGCCAGTAGTCGTCGGCATCGAGAAATGCGATCAAGCCTCCGGTACTGTGCGCCAGCCCGGTATTTCGGGCAACAGGTGGACCCTGGTTCGGCTGGTAAACATAGCGTACGGGGGGATAAGACCTCGCGACGGCCGCTGTCGAGTCGGTTGAACCGTCGTCAACGATAACGATCTCGACCGGCCGATAGGTTTGCTGCAGTACGCTCTCAATCGCTTGAGCAAGATACTTCTCGGCGTTATAGGCGGGAATAATCGCGCTGATCAGATGGGGGGGCATGGTGGCTGCTCTCAGGATGACGCGGGTGCATTGTCGGGTGCACGGTCGAGTAACTGGCGGATGACAGGCGGTGTGGAGCGCAAATCCGACCCGAGTTCGAGAATGTGAACCGGCAGCCAGCGCACCAGCCCGTTGAAACACCGCAGGGCCTGGGACCGTGCGCTGGGGGGATGCACAGCACAGCTTCCGACCAGCGTTCTGAAAGCCTCACCTCGGCTGGCCGCACTTAATCTTGTCCGCGGCACATCCGTGATGCGGGCCAGGAGAATCGCACGCAGTTTCATGGTGCGGGTGAGATGCGCGACCGGATGATCCGTGAAGAACAGCACCATCTTTTCGTTCTCCGGCCGGCTGTGCGTATCGGCGGTTTGCGCGAACAAAGGGAATCGATGCAATTCATCGAATGCGAGCTTTCCCGTTCCATAAACGCTGTGTACCCGCGGCTGCTCGTTCTGGGAAACGAGGCAGTAATCGTCTCCAGCATAGTGCATCCCATCCTCAAGACAAGTGAGCGCCGTTGTGGATTTGCCTGCGCCGCCGCGACCGAGGATCAGGACCCCACTTTCTCCATTGCCCACCGCAGCTGCGTGGACAAAGAATCGCCCCTGCCTGCCAAGCCAATAAATCAGCAGCTGCTGGAGGGGATGGGCGCGCTCGACATAGGAGATGGAGGCCGCATCGGGGACCAGCCAGTAAGCGCTCTTGTTCGTCCACTCTATTGCTGTCACGAACTGTCCCTGCCTTTGCAGGATTACTGAACAATCCGGGCCTTCTTCCAGCCAGAAATCATCCTGCCCGGGAGTGGTTGCGAACTCGGGCAGAAAAAACGCGCGCTCGAAGAGCGATGCTTCTTCGCGAACAAAAATGGTGAGGAGTGGTTCTGGAATATCGTGGGTTTCGAGGTGGCCAAATGCCGGTGCGATCTTTCTTCGGAGAGCCTCGCTGCCAAATTCCAGACGAGCCGTCAGCCCCGCAATTGTCACGGACATCGCCGAACCGGTTGGCCGGCGGCGCACGCGATCCCGCGCGCCGCGGAACATCTCGGTCAGGGACAAAGTCAGCGGCAATGGAGCATGTACCACGTCAGATCCTGGGCTCCGGCTGGCTTTCCGGTTTTAGTCTCCTCGGCCATCCGAAGTCGGGATCGACTTGATGGATTGGGTCAATCAGGAGGAGGTCGCGGACATCGTCGAATCGCTCCAGCACCGGCAGTTCATAGCTGGCACCTGGGGGATGACGGGGTACGTCTGTGAACGTGCCGGCGACAGCCTCCGGTTGGTGCTCCTCGATGATGCTTTCAGCGGAGAGTTGGTCCACAAAATCGGCGATCCGAGACCGGAATCCCGCACTGTCTTCGGATTCGCCGAAGAGGACCCGGGCGAGGTTGTCCACCGCGATTCCTTCTTCCAGCAGTTCCAGAATCTCCGCGCCTGTCGGGGAAAGGCTGTAATAGTAGCCGGATTCGACATTTACCAGGACCGTCTCGTCTTCGAATCGCTCGGCTACCAGCCGCGCGCGGTCGATCCGGTAATTTCTCAGTGGCTGATCCATGAACCCTCCGCGATTTTCCAGCTCTGGTTCTTGAACGGTTCTCTTATTGGAACGCCTTTGTCGTATTACAGATGTGATTTAGATCACAACGCTTACAGCGTTCGATCCTGTCAGGGCCACGTTTTCCTATCGAGGCAGAGACGTGCAACAGCCGCGAAGCTGAGCGATACACGCTCAGGGTACTAAAGGGATGGCGGCTCCCCCGATTTTACAATCCTTAGAGCATGTTTGCGCGTCTGGATATTTGCGCCTAAGGATATCGTTTAGTCACTCCCCCAAAAAATGGAAATCCGGCCCTCGGTTCCCGCGCTACCGCCCGGTTTCTGAGCAGGTGGAAGCGGCGCGCTCCGCGAAGCTGGCCGGTGTGGAGCAGAAGCGTCGTCGTCGCCGGCATTGATTGTAAACCGGGTGATCGGGACCTTCGCGCTCCATAATTCCGCCCTCAGAACCCGGAGCGCTGCCTTAGATCTATCGGAGACCCTCAACGGGATTGGAAAGACTCAAATATTTCCGGGTAGAGTTCCCTGAATTTTTCCGGCTCGAATAAGAATGCGACCCCGTCGACGACTGGATATCTCGTCGAGCATTTCGCGCAGGTGAAGAGCGGGCCGCTCTGAAGCAATGACTCCTCGGAGCCGCGGTGCTGCCTGCACGCAGGGCATACCAGAGCCTGGTAGATAGACCCCTGACTCTCGCCAGTGCTCGGCGATTGCTTCCTGCATACCCCGGTGATCGATCCGCCAAAAAGATAAGCTGCCAGGTATTTCGGCTGCCATGCCGGGCTAAACAGGCTGGCCCTGAATGAAGATCGATTGGAGGGTCGCAGCCACACATCCTTCGTATCGAACGGGCTAAGGGCATTCTTCCATTGAGCGGTCGAGATTTCGTGGTTTTCGATGATGCCGTATTCGATCTCGTTGCAGACATTAACGGCAAAGAACCGGTCAAAAAAGCGCTGAAGAATGTTCCTGTTCAGGGTCTCGGCGGAATACATTCTGCTACCCCTGTAGAGGTTCCAATGCAGAACTTTCTTGTAAGGTTCTTCTTCAAATACAAAGTACCCGCCCGGTCGAATTACTCTGAAGATTTCGGCCACAATCGGACTGGGGTCCGGAAAATGATGGAGCGTCTCGTAACAAAACACGAAGGGCAGCGAATTACTTTTTAGGGGCAGATTGTTTGCGTCGCAGCACAGCCTCGCCGGAGCCCTCTGCATGTCAAAGGCCTTTTTGTAATGGTCGCAGCTTTTGAGCATATCGAAGGAAATGTCGGCTGCGGCGCCACTGGCCCCTATCTCGTTCTCCATGACGAGGGATCGCTGGCCTCTCTCCGCGCCTATCTCCAAATAAGGAGACATCGGCATCCCGGTGTTTTTTAGCTCTTTCATCCGAGCCAGCGTGTGACTCATTCTTTCTTTGAGCAGGGTTTCAACACTCTGCGCGTCATATTCATCGTCGAGAGACTTCTCGCCCTCAATCTGCTGCTGGCTTAGTTTCCTGCGAAATTCTATTTCGCCCTTCTGGTTGGTAACGAGTTGTCTCTCCATTGCGGCCCCTCTCTTTTGCGGTATCGGTTGCGACGCCCGTCTGGAAGGTGTGGTGATACCCGCGCACCGGACGACCGGGAACTCTCGCTTCGCGCCCCTCACCCTCGACCAGCTGATCGGGCC